>Ga0179593_1452810_pt1 | contig 10222 bp, 8 predicted proteins | sample CZODoug2_1_08_16_FD_185931 | JGI IMG/M metagenome (GOLD analysis project Ga0179593, IMG submission 185931) | Vadose zone soil fungal communities from Angelo Coast Range Reserve, California, USA - CZODoug2_1_08_16fungal (PacBio error correction) | ecosystem: Environmental > Terrestrial > Soil >...
TGCTGAGGGGAAAGTGTTTCCCAAGTGATTCTTCTCTGAGGGAACTATGTGGAGAGGGGGGGAGGTCCGGGAGAGGAAAAATGCAGATGCTCCAAAAAAGGGAACGGTGGAAGGATATCGTGAACATCGCAAAAGGACAAAAATCCTCTCCCCGGGTGTAGGGAAAAACGGCTGGGGCGCGAGGGAAGACGAGAGGGGCGGGCGTAAAAGTCCAAGCAGAGGAGGTCTAGTTGGTGCGCCAAGGCCGGGAAAAATCATTTTGACGGAGTAAAGGGTCAGCTCAAAGCTTAGTACACTGCGTTGTCCAACTCCCAAAGAACTTGAATGAATAATCACGTGAAAAATCTGCGGCGACCCATGGTGGGGTTCAGCCGCGGCTGGCAGTAGGTGAGATGGGGAACTTTCCGGGACTACACCAGTAAGCCGACAAGCTGGAAAAATTAACAGGACTAGGAAAAATGGTGCAAGGACGGTCTATGCCTAGAAGACTACTCGGACTAAAGGAAATTGGAAAGGGAGTCTCTAGAGATAAGATGAAAATAGCAAAAATCTACATTCTTCAGGGAGCAACTCCGAGTACACATCTGAACTGAATCATTGCTTACGAGCTTCAGGGGGGGCAGGAGAAGGAGAAGAGAAGACCTTCCCGAGATCAACTTCAAACTCAATGGGGGAGGAGGCGACCGATTGAGGTAACCTGTTTCGGTAACCGTCACAGAAACCTTTTTATCACCAAAGTTCCTAAGGGTCACAGAGATTCCCCGAGATCCCGGCCAAGGCACAATGGCCTATCTGGTCCCTTATCGAGCTGAAAGCTTACTTTCAGGTGCTTTCTCTCGGGGAAGGGAAAAAAAAAAATTAATCAGGGGTTCCGCTTCTTTCCCACCAAGGAGAGGAAAGAGAATGGGGGTCAACAAAAAATGGCCAAGAGAGGATGACCGCTAGGCTTCATGGAGGAAAGAATTCGGAAGAGGACACCCAGGACGGCTTACAGGGAAGGTGGAAAGATAGGGCCTGACCAGACCTTTCCTGGCAAACCATTAGCATTAAAGCGAAGGAGGCTTTATTGACGGAAACGGGGAACATCTTGTATAATTTAAGTAGAAATTAGGATGATATTATACAGGGGAGAGTTCACACTCTTGATTCAAGGGGAGTCCCTAGCGTGCAGTCCTGAAGGGTCTTCCTTCTTGGGAAAGACGAGCGAGTAATCACACAGGGGGGTGAACGGTTTACAGCGAAGTCTTTACCCGACAGGTCTTTCCTCAACAAACAAAAACGATATTGGAAAATGGTTCTCCAAGGACAGATAAACGGCTGAAGCGATATGAGGAGCAGAAAGGGAATCGTTGGCAACTCCGCTGGAAAGGAAAGAAGAGACTAACTAGAAAAGAGGTTCTGGGAAGCCTTCCACGCCGGGGCGAAAATTCTACGAAAAGCAACAGTTCTCGATGGGTGGTCGGGAAGGGGGAGGGCGCTATACACCCAAGAACAATCAAGGAAACCTTGGAGGGGGGACAGCGGTCGGTATGGAAATCACAGCAATCATGTACAGGAGCGAGAATGGATTCTAAAAAATCTAGGAACACTGGGGTGGTCTCTTCAGGACCCTTACAGGACCAAAGAAGGGGAATGGGTTAAACAACCCCGCCGCGCACTTCCAGTCTCCATCTGGGGATGAAAGTGTGTGATTAGACTATCAAGCGGCGGGATACGACCCTTCCGGTGGTGTCCCTCTACCACTTAAGATGATATCCTATTTGGGGAAAGCCCTGGAAGAGTCGTGTCGTGAGACGAGAGGGAGGGCCTGGGGTGGGCCCCCGGAACGTTAGGATAATTTTCACTTCTTTATCCCGGATAAGACCCGAATACCCGTGGAGGAGAACCGAGGAGAATGTGAAGAAGCTCGAGAGGGGGGGATAGCACTTGGGCCTCTTATAAAACCCCCACCAGCGCTGTAACCTCTTGGTACGGGTAAACTGAGCAGGAGGGGAAACCGGTCGAAGGAATAGGGGGGAACCGTGAAGCCGAGCCACTAGCGAGCGCGCAACTGTGCACTAAATTCTTCTTGCTACCAAAAAAAAGCGTCTACGGAGACCTCTCAGACGTCGTGGAGGACCGCGCACGTCAAATGGCGGTCTTTCGGGTGGCAGAACCCAATAGGGCCCTATTCGCGGACCAAAAGGGAGGACAGTTGAAATAAGCTTCCAAGGAAATGAAGGAAGAGGAGGATGCCCGGATTGAGGGAGTCAATTTATCTATGAGGGGTGCTATCCTCGTCTCACCTCGTCCATCAGGAAAAGGGGGAAATCTTACGTTAAGGCAGGTGAAAGGTGGAGGGAAATTTGAGAAAGCGCGGCATCTTTTTCCGGTCGGCGTTCCTCTAGACGTTTCTGAAAAAATCAGCTTAAACCTAGGTAGGTAGTGACAGGATTGACAGCCCTGCCCAGTGTTTTACTTTTAGACTCCTGTGAACAAATCAGAGATCACCACAACCCTTAGGAAGGAGGAATAAAGAGGCATGCTGTGTCACACCGCGGTCTCTCCCCTAAATGGCCTTGCAGAAGAACTCTCGAACCTAGGGACTAAAGGTATTGGAAGGCCAAGGCATGCCATAAGAGCTCTCGGCTCAGAAGTCTGTCAAAAGTGGAAATAACTGCACACCGTAGAAGGAGGAAATCCACTATTGAAGGGGGTGCGAGTGCGCAAATCTGGGCGGACACCGCGTTTGACTAGCGCTATGCGAAAGCCAGAATTAAGAAAGGTCTTGAAGAGGAAAGGGAACTTGTTATTCGGAGGGAGTTTACCGTCAGTTTCCCTAGCCAATGAAACGCCCTTCCTGGCGGGTTAACTACACTAAACTGGATCTCCCGAATGGGTCGCCCGCTGAGAGTTCGAGACGGAGAGATCCGGGAAAGAGGGGAACTGGTAAATAGGCGAAGCGACGCAGACTGTCGCGTACCGATCCAAGTCTCGATGAAAAAAGGGTCCTGTGTGGAATAACGGACCATAGCGAGTAACACGTCGTCCTCGGTCCCGGGCCAAAGGGAGGGAACTTGTGAGCATCAAGGAAAGAGAAAGTGGATAACAAAAGGCCAATTACAAGTCCTGCGACAGCACGACGAAACGCGTTTAGCCCAAGAAGTCTAAAAGGGAGACCGGTTGTTGCTCTGCCCGGGGACAAGGAGAATAAAGCAGAGATCGAGGTGGCAAAAGACACAAGTTCCGGAGCAACTCCTGCGAAAATGAGGCGGAGGGGAGGTAAACACCATTACTGTCTGGAGTAAGGAAAGCTCTCGCTCCAAAGAAAAGGGTTGTACATCGTGAGTGCTCAAGAATACTAGAGAAGAAGGGGCCTTCAGGGTACCCTCTGATCCATGATATCTGCCTCTTAATTATGTGGTGCAGAGGTTCTTGGTCATAGGAAAACCGAACCAACATACGCGCCTGAGGGGGGTTTGGAGGAAGGAAGGAGGCGGCACGCGGTCAAGAGCGTCTGGGGGCGCGTAGGGGGTGAGGAAGGAGGTACCTCGAACTATTCACTTATTCTACAGATCTAGGATCCCTGTTAGGTTCTTTCCTTTTGACCCAGTGGTGATACTTTGGCTTTAGGGGACAAGAGAGGGGGCTGAATCAGTCGAAACGGGAAATCTTGGACTAGCAGGAATGAAGTGAACGCCCTTGAAAATCCCTCCTCGTATCGAAAGAGTCATAGGGGGGATCACCAGCAGAGGGACTCTAACGCGATGAGAACTTCAGAGTCGTTACTCTTGGATAGCAAGACATTCCTCCCGAAACCATCCTTCCTAGGAGGGGAACGAAAGGTTAAGGGGAGAATGTCATACGTTCCATAAGAGAATAGCTCCCTGGGAAGAACGTCTGCCCCGGTTCACCCCGCACGCGGTCCTGGAACTTCAACAGAGGGAAGGAAAGCTCCGTTTTAAAAAAAAAAAGGAAAAGGGAAGAAGGTCGAATACGGGGGGCCGAGAGAAAATCTAAACCAGCTTCATTTCGTGTTGGGGAAAGAAGTCCGAAGGAGAGAAGGAAGCATTCAATATAGGGAACGAAGAAGGACCTACCGGGCCTCAACTTCATTTTCAAGCGCGGCGTCTAGGCTAGAGAAAAGGCATCATTAACTTTTAACAAAGGGGAGGGGGGGAAAGGTGGGGCCTGGAGGACAGGAAGAAGTTCGTCCCAGTCGGGCACAGTGAGATTTTAAAAGGGGGTAGATAAAAAAAAAACAAAGACAAAAAAATAAGAGACACCCCACACCTCCCCCAAACGCCCAAGACACAAAAAAGAGAAAAAACAGCCCCGCACCCACCAAAGCTTACCAAGCAAAAACAAACAACAATACACAGACTAACCAAACCAACCCACAACACACAAATAAAACCAAAACCCCCGAGCCCCGATTACCCCACAAAAGAAAAAAACCTCCGACTCCGCGACAAGGAAATAAAACGAGAAGAAAGAAGCAAAAGTAAAATGAGTGGACTTGACGGAAGATTATCGCCTCCCGAATTCCTCGGGGGGATGCCTGCCGAACAAGAGCCTCATTTGTGCGTGTTCATCTTCTTCTGACAAAGGCAAGTGACAAAGTTGGAAGACTAGGGCTTATAGCTTCATCAGAGTAGATCAGGGGAAGTGACTTGTAGTCCTCGGAAGGCTTTCTTATCACAAGCGCATAATCAAGACTCGGAGGGGCCGGGAAGCTCAAAAAAGTGTCCTGAAAGGGGGCGTAAGCTGAGCGAGTAAAACGATCACCTTGGCAGCCGTAACTACAAGTGGCGTCCTATGTGCAGGGGGGGGGAAGATGAACTTCCCTCACGTCTATGGGAGGGGGAAAGGGTTCCCTGTCGAGAAAGATGTAGGCAGACCACTCGCCGTCCCCAACTTCTCACTTGGATAAAAAAGACCGACTCCGCTTTTCGAAAGGGGGAGAGAAGGGGATATCATACAATACCTGGAGGAACAGGGGAGACCCTGAGGAGGGAAGAGGATATCAAGAGAGATGGGGAAGCGAACTCGACTCACATACCCTTTTGGGACGAAAAAGCAAAACTTTTAGACCCCGGACCCGAGGAAATACAAATAGTAGAACCAGGTCAAAGGAAAGGGGAAAAAACTAAAGCATCATCATCTCCTTAACAAAAAAAATTAAGGGGAAGGGAAATCAAAATAAATGGAGGGATGAGGAAACATTTTCAACAAGTTATGGGCCGTTCTAACTCGCGGTAAGTCCTCGGCTTTTTTTTTTTGGGGAGGGGCAAGGAATCGAAAAAAATGGTCAAGGGGAGGAAGAAAGTTCTAACCACGAGTCAAGGGGTACGAAAGAGCCCGCAACTCTGTGAATCATGCGACCGCGGCTGCAGGATCTGCTAGGATCTTCTCAAGGTTGATCCAAGCCTTAGGCGTAGGGAGGTGGGGGGAGCTCTGAAAGTGGAAGAGAAAGTGGGGGGACCCCTACAGGAGTTCGGGCATCGGAATTTTCCAAAGGCTCAAATCCAGGGCAGGAAGAATCCCAGTCCAACAACTTGCGGTCGGCGGAGGAAAATTTGGGTTCAGCTGGGATACGATCTCGTTAAGAAGGGTTCCGTGCAGGAAGGGGGAAGCCACCCTGCAGGACTGAACGCTGTAAAAACTTCCCTAGGAAAGGCTGGAGCGTCGCTTTATCTAGAAGAAGGGAAAGACTAAGGAAGACTGGGGACCTCAGGCCAGGCACCCCCTGGAAATTGCAAGACTGCATTACCCTCACGATAGAGGAAAGTATCAAAATTATCACGTAAGAGAAAAAAAGGAAAACTATAGTGGTACGCGATCGCGAAAAGTGCCGGAGTCGATCGAGGGACACATCTCGCGGAAGAAAAAAGGAAAATCATCAAAGGAGCAAAGGAGGACGGAGAAATTTAGAGTACAAACGGGACCACAAGAAACTTGTTCTAAACCAGTAATTGGATGTACCGATGGACCCAGGTTACTCCCGATGAACCATCAAGGGGGAATGACAAGGAAGGCGGTGGATCTTTACATCGGGGATCCTTCAAGGAGGAGACGATCGGCTCGTGTTTGAAAATACCAACATCGCAGTCCGGGTACGCAGTATTTCTTCAAACCGGTCAGGGGAGGGAACCTTGGGGAGGTGAAGGACCAACTGGACAGCTGGATTCCTAAGGGCTGCAGGTCCGGACCGGCAGGAGGGACTAACCTCCTCATACTGCCTATCCTTAGTAAACGATGACGCTGCATTCTTGGAAGACCGGAAAGGAAGGCAAACTTGATGCACAGAGAAGGTGTCTGGAAGGAGGCAGTTGTGTCCTTCTACGAGTTAAGCTACATAGCTGGGGGGGAAGAAGGGAGAAGGTAGAGTTCACAAGAGGGGGAAGACAGAAGTAACAAAATCTAGTCGTCGCAGAAAGTAGGACCAAGGGGGAGAGGGAAAAAGGACGAGGAGAGGAGAAATTGAAAAACGGGGGGAAATCACTGCTTCTACCGCAAGACTGTCCCCACAAAAGCAATAGGCAGGGGGAGAGGGTTCTAAGAGGGGTCAAAGGAAAAAACCTCCAAGTCCCGGCCGGCGAGAATGGGGGCAACTGGAGAGGAAACGGGGTCCTGGAAGACCGAATAAGCCGATAGACTGTCAGGGAAAACCAATCCGAGCGCTCCGGCCGGGAAAAGGAAACGGCTGCGACTAACTCCCCAGGAACTGATTTATGCGGTCAGGGCGATTGAACCAAATAACCGAAAGGGAAAATCAGGGGTCCAAATCCGGCTATCGGTATAACATGGGTGAGTAGCAGGGAAAGAGGAATGGAAAGAATTTCTTCTATTGAAGGGCTAACGCATCTTTACCTCAATCGGGGTTGTTTTCTCTCAAGGTGAGGGAACGCAAAAGGGACAACACTAACCGTGGCAGGGGGGGCACAAGCCCCAGAGATCAACTGCCGGTCTAATGCGATGGGCGGGTATATGCCTACTCGATCTCTCTTTATCGATGGAAGGGGAGGGAGGAGCGGGGGAGGAAAATGCTATCAGGATGGGTGAGCAAAAAGAAAAATGTCTTAGTGGAGGGCGCAAACGACGGGGCGGACGGATAGGGGCTTATACCGGAAGAGGTAATGAGGGAACTCCCTTCCCAAGCCCGAAAGGTGGCTTTCCCAATCGGGATCCTTTGCTCGAGCTCTATCGGAATGCCACACTACTCAAGGAGGGGGAAACCTAAAGCCACCTTGTAGAGTGTGAACAGGCAGACGTAACCCCAACCAGAAGAAGTAAATCCCGTCATTCCTTCCAAGGAGGGGGGGTTCCCAACCCCACTAAGAAACAAGGCGAGGAGAGACTGATAGGGGAGGAAAAAAGACATGCCTATACCTCTAAAAATCTTCGGAGCGGCAATAGTGGGGATGTTTCCTTAAAGGGGGAAATGGACGGTTCAGAAAAGACTGGGAGATACACGGTTCCCACCAAGAGGCAATTAAACGGTTTTCCGTCGGGGAGGTCAATGGTCAGTCTCAGTAAAAAATCGTTGACTGCGGTTAGGAACAAATTCAAGCGAGGGCCCGGGAAATAGGAAAGGTGCTGGGACGTGTTGCTTTCTGTTGACCGTTAGAAAGATGTGGAGCAGGAAGAAGCTATCATCTTGGGACGGGAAAAATGCATAAGGACATTTCCGTAGGCGGGGAGATCTTTTGTCGACAAAAGCCGCGGGGGTGGCGTTGAGAAGAGCAAGGACGGTCCTCCAGCTCGAAAAACCACGAACTTTATTGGAGGGAAAGGGAAGAGATCAGTATTCTTCCCCGGCTAGCAAAAAGAAAAGGAGTTCGGAGAAATAAAGATGACGCTACCGTCTTACGGAGGCCTGCTGGAAGTCCTTCCGTCAGAGTGCATCCTTACTACCAAACGAAAGTAAAGAGCCCGGGAAACGCAAGGGGGGAGACTGATGAAAGGAACTTGGTGGCAGAGGTGCTCAGGAAGGACGTAATAAAACCTGGATCATCGATACCTTGCTTACCGCACAGAAGGGGGAAACGACCAGTACTCAGGTTTAAATTTGGGGATCGAGTAGGGCTAGACTAGGGAAAAGGTGAAAAGTAGACGCCCACCCCGACCTCCCTGGACTCCTGCACCGAGCGGGACTATTCTCAAGAAACTTCTTACTCCTCTAGCCGATCGACAGAGACAGGGTAGCTTATTCCTGTGAAGAGGCCGGGAAGGAACTAGATCTCTGCAGAACTCGGCCGGTGACGCGGGGGGGAGGTACCGATCAAAGGGAGCTCTATGGAAGGGGACGGGTCCGGTGAAGACGACGGCATAAAGATGAGAGCTAACGGAGAAGAGGAAGGCCTCCACCGCGGCCGGGGTGAAATCTAATGAAATCATAACTTAATAGAAAAAAAAAAGGAAGAATCGTGCTCTCAAACGAAAAGAATCAAGTGGTGGAAAAAGCTCCCGGCTCATAAAGGGACTCACAGAGGGTTCGGCGCACCTGTCAGAAGAAGGAGAGGAGGAATAGACAAACGGAGAAATCTTCGTTCGGAGGATCGGAGGATTTTCGGAACCAAACAGGCACAAGGTAGGGATCGGTACGGTAAGGCGCGCGCGAACAAAAAAAAAAAATGTTCCCTCTATGCGGTTCAGTATCAGGTTCCTGTCCTTCCCTGAGTAAAGAAAAGAGCTTCCTCAAATTAAACCAATGGTGTGTCGGGGGAGTGGAGGGGGTGTAAATAGAGAAAAGAAGAGAAAAAGCGCGCCTGGGGGTTATTCTCCTAGGGAGCGGCGGCGGAGTCACCAGCGGCTAGGCTGGTCGTTCATACCCAGAGAGGGGAAGAGAATTAAGCTCTACAGAGACTAAGCGAAGGAGGGGGAGTTCCTTGGGGAGAAACAAGGGGAAAAGCAGCATCTACGGTAGTGGGACAAAATCGGTCGTAGGCAGTCTGCGGACCTTCAAGAGGGGGGATCCTCAGGTGGCAAGGAACGTGACGAAATAAAGCGCGCAAAAACGCGAGTGGGAACTGTCCAACCGGGGTGAAAAGGAACAAAAAGCAGGTTTCATCTCTTCAGAAGGTGGAAAATTGGCTAGGCTGAAAGGCAAAGGGAACCGCCAGAACACTGCATTGTGGTGAAAACGTCCAGAAAGGGGCGGAAAACAAAGCCGTCAGAAGCAGAAAAAAAGGTACGCCGCTGGGATGAAGTAGGAGAGAAGGTAAGACCCAACGCCGTTACCAACGGCAGCCCTAATTATTTCAAATGGAAGGCAACAAAGGGGAAGGAGCAGGGGTGAAGACGTGCTACTCAAAACAGCCAAGGAAATCATTCTGGGTTTGGACATAAGGCCAGAAAGGGGAATCAAGACGGAAAACCAAACTTCAGCTGTTCCACTTCGGAATGACATTGCCAACACCAGATGCTCGGCCGGAAAGATTCACCGGGAAATAAGAGAAAAGAAGGAATTGGTGCACCACTGGCTGGGGTTTTCCTGGGGGAAGCGAACTGTGACGGAAGAACACATCCGCTCGTCCCCGCCTGCGAGAACAGCGAGATATTTGGAATTCTTCACAGAGAGGAGAAGCCCGAAAACAGGAAAAGGGGAACATATCTAAGTATTTGAATCGGTACACGGCGTGTCGGCCCCGACACTTGGAATGTAGACGGGGGGTCGTCCTCGTCTTCGGAGAGGTAATAATTCAACAGGGGATTGGGAACAGAGGAGAGGAGGAGTATCCAGATCAGGCCTGGCCGTCGATCAGGCAGGGAGGAATGACGGTCAAAGGGCCCACTGAGATCTGAGGGGGGAGGAAAGACACTTCCCCCTGGAAGCTCAAAGTTCATCCGTACCAGCTGAACACCATGTTCGCGATGTGGCACTTGGTGTTCCAGTCCTGAATGAAAGGAGAAACTGCGGGGAAATAACCTGGCCACCTGCACGAGCACGAACGGCCGGTTAGGAAAACGTTATCCGGACCTGCTAAAGGGAAAGTGGGAAACTAAGCAGAAAACGGGGCTTGCTAAAGGGGAGGGAGAGCAGGAAAAGACTTCAAAAACGCAAAGCCGCGTCGATCAAACCGAAAGTCTTTATCTTAAGCTCGCTAGGCAAGGGGGATAACATCGAGGAAAGAACTTTTACAAAAAAATTCTGGTCGTAGGGGGGGGGTGAAATACCCTACTAACATAGTATAAAAATAGGTCCAAAATAAAGGGTAACTATGTCCGAAGCAAAGAAAAA
>Ga0179593_1550991_pt1 | contig 10222 bp, 5 predicted proteins | sample CZODoug2_1_08_16_FD_185931 | JGI IMG/M metagenome (GOLD analysis project Ga0179593, IMG submission 185931) | Vadose zone soil fungal communities from Angelo Coast Range Reserve, California, USA - CZODoug2_1_08_16fungal (PacBio error correction) | ecosystem: Environmental > Terrestrial > Soil >...
CCGAGCGATCTTTCAGACCGGCCCCGTCACTGAGGTAGGCTTAAAGTGAAGAAAGATCGGAACCTGGCCTCTGAAGAGGGGTCGCAAATTATCTTGTCCCGTACTATTTTCAGGTGAGGCACCGGGAAAGTATACCTCACAGGATCGGGTACTAAAAGATGTGTCGCCCGTAGGGAGAAAAGGCAAGGGAGGAGAGCTTGGGCATCTGAATTTCCTGAGTGGGCTTAGAAGGTTAGTGGTTGACCCGTTCTTGGCCAGGGTGATAAAAGATAACAATGAATCGAAATCTGGCAAGAGGAACCGTGGACAAAGAGCCTGAAGTCCGTAGGAAGGCAATTTCGGTCGCTCTTGCCTACTAAAACTAAGGTTTCATTGGGTATACTGCAGGGTGCCGACAAGCAAGGCTCCTCTGTTGACGGGGACTCTCCTATTGAACTAGCAAATTGAGAAAGACTTTTTGGGGAAGAAAGGGCAATATAGAACGCCCTTCGCCCCAATGAGGAAAATCTGAGTAATCAAGAAGATAAGTGTATTCATGGTCCGACTGTCCCTTCACCAAAGACAATAACCATCAGCGGGAAATGTTTTCACCAAACAGTAACGCTGTGATGAGAACCAAAAAAACTGGGTCGCCAAAACACCACTAAAAAGAAACTAAGGTCTCTCGAAGCCAGAGACCTATCCCCACAGTTTCCAGAGTATGACAGAAATCCGAGCGCGAGACGCAGGCCGAACTACGGGACTTAAGCATAAAACATTTCACAAACGGGGCTCTCATTTTCGGTCGGGTCAAGCGAGGAGGGCGGAGACCGAAGGACCAAAGAATTAGGAGCGGTAGTTGAGCTCCGACTTAAACTGGGTTATCCAAATCGAAAAATCGGGCATAGTATCGGGTAGAGGAGTAGAGGCCGATGCGAGCTCTGTAGGAAGTGTGGGGATCTCTACCCCGGGGATCCGCGTTGCAATGTCTGATTACGCTCCTCGAAACTAATGAAAAAAACAAATTAACAGATCAGCATGTAATAGAACTGCGGAAGGACGCTGATCGGTTCCTTCTGTGGAAAGGGGGCGCTCCGCTTGAGGCTTCCGGGAAGCGTATCCAGCCTCAGACACTAACAATTGGAAGGTTACCTCAATCTCACACCGTTTTGAATGAGAGGATAAAGTAGTTTAAGGTCTTGCTATCGGAGGGGGGCAAAGTGCGAAACGTTGCGGCGGCTCGGGGAGGATCCGTCGTCTTAGAAGGTTGCAACTGAGGGGATGACCTTCTGACTCGGAGGAGGGAAGGATCCCTAAGGGGGCTGACGGGGCTAACAAGAATTCTGGTGGCAGCCGGCGCGCGGTGTGAAAAGGAAGAGGACGCGGGGAAAAGACAGCGCATCCAAAAACAAACACAGGGCCCGCCTAAAAGAGTGGCCATAAGAAGTAAAAATCTTACGCCTATCAGCGTACTTGGAGGGAGGGCTAATACTGAAGAAAAAAAGGCGATCGGAAAAAACTGCATGAGCAAAAAACCGCCGACATCTTCGCTTGCGAAAACGTTCGAGAGAATTCTCTGCGGAGTGTCCTCCAAAAAGGAATATCTAACCTCTTCTAGTAAGAGAAAAGGGGCAGGGGTCGCCGAAGGGAAGAACCGGCTTAAATGTTTCTACTGAAGATCGAGCTCAGTCCAGGGGGAATTCGACGAAAGGAGGAGGGAACAGATTCTCGACCTGGGAGGAGAAAGGTGGCGTGTCGAGGCGCGGCAGCGAAGGAGAGCGAGTTCCCCTCGCGAAAGATCGGGTTGGTTTTTTTTTTGGCCAAGAAAGGATTGCTAGGGGAGAAATGAAGGGTTACGCTTCAAAAATTAGGAGGCCGGGAAAACCGGATGGATGAGAGAGAGAAGGAATTTCTACCCTAGCGCCGCGGAGAAAAAGGGCCGGAAAGAAATACCAGCGTCTCAGGTTAAGAATCTCGTCTTCCCCTCCTATTGCGTTAAAAAAGGAAAAGGATAAAAGCGGCGGGACGACCGAAGGACGACGGACTGACTAGCGGCTGAAGCGCACGAATCCTCTCCCAACAAAGGTATTAGAAATAGATATATTCTTAAGGGGTCACAAAAATTCCAAAAAGGAAGGTTAGAGTACGTCGCCGTGGCGGCGGAATGAATTCGCGTCGGAATAGGGTTGACGAGCTTGCAATTCGGATTTGGAGCGGGGCATGAGGAGAAAAATACGTCTCAGAGGCGCAAGTCCCCCTGTTGCGCGCGCTAAACCATCCACAGGCACTATAAAACTCAATAAAAAGGGGAGCTCCTATCGAAAGACGGCCATCAGACAAGTTCGGGGGACGTATCATCCACCAAAGAAATCTTCAATGATCTCGGAAATCTAGGGGCCTCTCTCGCATCGGCCACACTCGAGCCCAGGGGAGGGAAGGGAGAAAGCTGAAATAAGGAAAGAAATTAAGACGAAGCGGGAAAGAAGACGCATCGCTCGTCAAAACTTAAACGAAACAGAACTCTTTACTTTGGGGAAAAGGAAGGTCGAGATCGAGGGGGAAATACGCTCGGACGGATACATCGAAGGAGCGCGAGGCAAATACGTACACCCCGCAACCCAGCTATTCGGGAGAACGGGCCGAAGAAAGGGCGTGCTGTAAAGGAGGAGGTAGACCGGAACCGACTCAGAGACAGGACTTGATACGACGCGGGTGGAGAGGCCTAAAGCTTAAATAGGATTTGGGGGGCGCTTGTGATGGGAGAGCTGGGTCCTAAACTCCCGCGGAGGCGGAAAAGTTCAAAAAAACCCAGGGAGAGAGCGCCTCAAGGAAGATGTCACGGCCGCATAGTTCTAGTCTCGCATGGCTGGCTCTATAGAGGGGAAAGGGGACGCCGTTTTGCCCGTAAAACGGAAGGACGAAAAGGAGCTTGAAATTACCGCACTGTCCTAGTCACGCCATAAGGACCTCGCAAACGACCAAACAATTGAAACGCGGCAAGATAGGAGGAGGTCCCGCTCCTCCTGGGCTGCTGGGTGTGGGTGGGGTCGGGGGGTAGAACGAATAGCTAAAAGGAAGAAAAGATAGCCTAATCGCTCTCAGTATCTCTCTACTAGCGAGCGGCCGATCGCGAGAGAGTCGGGAGTCTCTCCGCTTGCAAATCGAGGACCACCTTCTCCCGAGGGGGAATCTCGACTCGCCTCTCACTAGAGAGACAGAGGCATAAAGGAAATCGATCATATACACGGGACTCTACTACATGTCTATTGAAGAGTGTGTAGCATAAACGAAAACTAATGTGCAGCGACGGAAGGCTCGTGGGATACGCTCGCCTACTCCTTGGGTTGATAGGCTTTATCTCAATCTTATCATCAAGCCAAAAGGGAGAAAAAGGGGGGGATAAAACCGGGGGCAGGGGAAGCCCTCCACTTGGTGGGCTGCAATGGAACCTACTCCAGTCTTAGGAGGCGGAGAGGCGATTTCCTCTATAAGAACGGAGAAAAGGGAGGGGGGGGGGGAGAGGGCACGGGGTCTTCGAGTGGGAGAGGAGGAGACGGATTTGGACGGGGCGACCCGTTGTTCCATCTCTCTCTCCAGGTGGACCTTTGGAAAGACCCCGGGGAGGGGTGGAAGCTGCTGGGAAGGACCGTGAAGGGGGGGGGGGGAAATCGACCACTAAATGAACGGGATCCTGTTCGATAAGCGCTGCTATGAATTGTCTACGACACTGAACTGAGAAAGAAAGTTAAAAGGTCGTCGATGGGAACACGAAGAGGAAAAGGGGGAAAGCAGGTGGCGACGCCCCTGCTGATCAGCGGGACCCAATTCAAAGAAGGAGAGACTTCGGACACGGCGAAGCTTCTTACCGGACATTAATCTTGTCGTTAGATGGCTAGGGGGGAAGGTTCTTTCTGCTCGTTCCAAACGGGAAATCGGTGGGGATCGGGCGAAGAAGGTGCAGCCCATCCCTATCCAGTAGACACCGTCTATATTTCAAAGCGGAGGTTGCGCCCTTGGTGTGACAAAAAATAGGGACCCTGAGAGATAAACGGGAAGAGGGGAGGGGGGCAAGACTAACGCAAACGTTCGTCATCCCTATCTCGAGAATGTAGAGGAATGGGAACGGATTTCGAAAAAGGAACGCTCATCTAGTCAGCTGACGCGGGGGGGGAGAGAAACGGCGCTATCTAGACCACAACCACAGGAGAGAGATAAGAAAAAGGAGAATCTTAGCGACCTGAGGTATTAGGGAAAGGGAGGGGCGGGAACGTGCCCGAAAAAGGACATTCCTCACGAACCTCTCGACGAAAAAAACGAAAGTAATAGTAAATCCAACTCTAATGGGCAAGTAGGGGGGGAGGTCACCGATTATAATAAAGCCGTACGGGACTCAGACGTAGTGTTGCACCGTACGGGGTAAGACGAAGGGAAACCGAGATCATGGGGGGGTGAAGACTGTCGCGTTGACGTAAGGCGGGGGAAGAGGGGAAGTGTACCGGCTTTATGCCGAACTAAGGCAGTAAAAGAAAGATAAAAAGGGAAAAAGGAGACAAAAGCAATACCTCCCATGGCTCCTCTTAGACTATCCTCCCGGTTGGGGGAATGGGTTACGGGAAAGAAGCACGGGGTAGGAGAGAACAAAGTCTCCTCTGTGAAAGAGGCCTAGGGTGACCATAGGGGGGGACATTGAATTGTAAAAGTGCTCAGCGCAGACAGAACAAGGAAAGACCACCGGAGAAGAGGAGCCCGCTAAAAAATAAAGATCGTGTATTCAAAAGGGTAAACTGTCCACCTTCACAAGGAAGGGCAGCATCAACTCGGGATCACAGGAGGAAAGGGAATCGGAAAGACAAACAATCACTTGGGTGGAAAATCCAAAAAACTAGTCTCTTACCTCAAAACGTTCGAAACAGACACGACGGGGAGTCTCGGAAAAAGACAGAGGAATAGAGAAGAGGATAGATGAAATAGGAACTCAGAACATACACCAATGAGATGACTGCGAGGGGCGAGGTCGTTATGAGGAGGAGAAACCGAGGAGGAAGGAAAGGAGCTCAATGCCTGAGCCAAAATGGTCAGGTCCTATTAACGCACTACGGCGAAACGAGGTGGTTAGAGAAAAGATGTCGGGATCCACGAAGGGTTCTATAAGTCATTGGTCAGTTCCTCTCGTCATGGGAAGATGTCGACGCGAAAGGAAAGAAGGTGAGCATCGAAAAGTGGCAGAAAATGGGCGTTGCAATCTTAAAAGCGGCACTCTCGTCGGACGCAGAAGCCTTCTGCAGCATTCTATCCGAGAGACGAACAGGGTAGAGCAAAATGCTACGGATATGGGATCCTCTCTGCGCCGTCCTCCAAATGTCCACAGGAAATCAGGCCAGGGTGTCAGAAGAGGTGGATCTATCGGAGAGGATTCACCTTTTTCTTGAGGCTACTAATTATAGGAGGAAGCCGGGGATCGCTCCACTGGCTCAACTTTTCCACTTGCTCGTCGCGAACTCTCTTGGTTGAAACAACGGAGGACCGGCACGATCGATAGGTGCGCCGTGCTCGACCACCGGCCGAATGCACTTGGGGGACGAAAAACAATCGGAGGTTATTAGCTCTCTCCTTGGTTTTAGAAGCAGGAAACAGTAGGGGGTCGGGGAATTCTCGACACGCGCACATAAAGGCCCGTATATCCGGCAAAAATTAGCACAAAACACCTACATTATCCTGGTCAATACTCTGATGCGTGATTATCTCTCCGAATAAAGGAATAGAGGAAACATCGCAACTCACGAGAAGCACTACATCTTCTTTCAAAAAAGGCTCCTCGGTCGAGCGTCGAAGGCGAGGGGGGGTTTCTCAGGGGGATCTACCCAAACCCTAGGAGAAAGAAAGGATAACCTCCGGGAAACAGCTGGCTCACGATCTTCAATGTGTCGACGACAGCGAGAGTCAGACCGGTCCCCGAGGAGGGGGGAGTGACGAAATGGGGCGAGAAGTGCAGTCAGTTACCACCCTTTAAAACGCGCTCAGACAGGACGAGAGTGGAAATGGTCGAGGAAGGAGGGGGCGAGGGAAAAAAGGTCGACGATTCATAAGTCGCTGCCTGTTTTGGTTTGCCCAACGGAAGGGGGGGAATGGGAGCTTGAGACGGAGGAATCCATGTCGGGGAGCTGCGCATGATGAGCCGGCAACGGCGACTCTGAGAAAAAAGGGGAAGGGGGAAGAACGCGCGGCTCGGCTTCCGGACGATGGAAAAGGACAGGGGGGACCTAAGGGAAGAAAAAGGGCGAATTGGACGCCTGCTTTACTTGCAGCGACGGAGGCAATGTCGCAGACAAAGGGGCGACTCTCCTCAAGAACGCTACCTGCACGAAAAAGAAGCTAGTCTTCACAACAAAACTTGAGGGATTGACTAAAATTCGTGCGCCAGAGCGCGGATGCCGGGATTGCAAAGAGGACGCAGGGTGTTCGGAGAAATGGGACTCTCGCTTCTCGTTTACGCTGCTCGCGGCTAACAGGGGGGGGGGGGGGGGGGTTGCGGGAGGGAAACAGAGAAGGACCTTCATTCTCACATCAGGTGCTAGACGGCGAAGTAGCCGGGGGACGTAGGGAACAGCTCTCAACTCTCATCCTTTGCTCAAGAGAGTCAAAAGACATTTGATCGCTCGCATATGCAAATCTTGTTAGCATCCCAAAACACGAGAATGCACTCGGGAAAAGGAAGAGGGCTCAAATCGGATAGGCCTCCTCGACATCGCCCCTCCGGTAGTACATCTAATGCATAGTAGCAGAGAAGGAAGGGAAAGCGTTGGGAAGTAGGACGCTACTCTTTTCGAAAAAGTAATCTCGGGAGATCAGCTTGAGAAAACTTCGGGGATCTGCTACATCTCTTCTAAAGCTGCGGGTGACCCTTAATGCAGCGAGAAAACTGAGTCGGCGTGCCTGAGACAAGAGATATTTCTCTTTCACTTGCTCATAAAAGCTGGCGTTATTCGCAGATCGTCTGAGACTCTCGAGATTCAGCCTTCCTGTTGGCGGACTATTCTGGTGGGCCTCCCATTGGACCGCTGCCTCGTATGTGTTTCTTTGTAGGTGTAAGTCCCGAAATGAGACAGAGAATGTGGGTGGAAAACACTCTTGTTACTCTCAATCAAGTCATGATTTGAAGGGCCTCATCCGGTGCGCGAGATCCAAGCATCTAAAAGAGTGACGGAAGGGTTCAGTTGGTTAATTGGTAACGCTACATGAGCAAGTATCCAGACTGCAATGATCACTGTGGTCATAGGAGACTGGCCTGACTGCCGCATATCTGACCCATTGCAAAAGGAAAAGCTCTCTGGTCACTAGAGGACCATGGTCGGCTTGAGCTACTGGATCGCTGGGGACAACATCGCAACGCGCAACAGCAAAATCGAAGAGATGACGCGAGAAAAACCGTGCGACAGCGACGGGGGGGGATCGCCTGCGTCACAATTATCATCGCGCAGATAAGAGAATCCGCGAAAAACAACGGCCGGGCGATCTTTGAATCAGCTAACCAATCCTACTGCGAGCTGACATCTCAGACTCGCTCGAGGAATACCGACGGATAGGCAGAAGGATGAATAGACTATGGAGAAAAGAATGCAACCAGAGAGATTTAACGCGCATCCTTCAGGGTTAAAAAAATAATCCGCCGACGCCTTGGTGGCTGACAGTCGCGGGAACGACAAGTGCGCTACTGAGGGAAACGAGTAACTCAACCAGCGAAGGAATAAAGAATCAGGACAACCATTGTGGGATGCTTGTACCAGGAAGGGTTAGGTCCTTCTGCTGCGCCTAGCATAATCGACAGAAACGATGAAAGAAGGGCGGGGTGATGAGAGAAGGGGGAAAGAGGAGGGGGTAATCTAAAGACCTGAAGTGGGGAGTCTGGACTTTGACGAACCCAATGGGGGTATCTAGTCGCTCGAACCCTCGCTTTGTTCGCATCAAGAAAGATGGGTGCGCTCTCATAGAAGGGGAAAAGGGGAAGTCGACCACTGAAATACAAGAGAGGTGAAACAGGACGCACTACGATCCTTGATGCTGAAGGGTTTGCGAAGTGGTCTGAAGTCACTCTGCCACCCTGAAGGTAGTGGCGAGGTTCATGGAAAGGAGGAAACGGGGGGGGATAGGTCAGGAACATAAAAGGAAGGAAGACCCCCTGAAACGGGAGGATTCTGAGGGGAAAAGGCTAAAGAAAATGTAGGACCGGGACAGGAGTCTAGGGAGTTCCGCTTTCTCGTGATGATGCGTGAGAAGCAGGTACTGAAATAGGGGGCAGGAAGAGGAAACCAAAGAAAGAAGAAAGGGCTACACAGTGCAAAGATCGCGGTGTCGCGTCCGCCGACGGTTCGACCCAGAGTAATACTCGGCATCACGGCCTGAGGGAGACGGAGGCCGGCTCACCATAACAACACTGAGGGTAGGGGGCAAGGTACTAGGAACGGAAGAGGGTCTCCATATTCACTTGGCCATTTCTAAGAACCCTGCTACCGTCGGCGAAAAACTCATGCTAGGGACCCAAAAAAAAAAGAAAAAAAAAAACAAAAAAACGGAGAGAGGAAAAAGAGAGAAAGAGTCAAAGAATTTAGCAGAAAAAGGGTCTCTGAAGATGAAAAAGATTTGTCAAGCAAGGGCCACTTTATTAGTCTACAATATCGACACTATGTAATCGTCCCAAACTGTACGTCGGGTGGAAGCACACAGAAGTATCCATCAAAGTTCTTCATGGTGAGGAACAGGGATTTCCCGGTGTAGAAGCGCGCCAACGATAATTTTTGCCAAAGAACGTGACGTCACTGCGGTTTATCTTGGGGAATTTCCCCCGCACGGCAAAGGACGAGCAGCAAAGAACAAAAAGATCAGAGAAAAGAGCAACAGTCCTCCCTGTCTTAGCGAAGGGCTTAAACTCTTTGCCTGAGAATTCCTCAAATGGGTGGCATTTTATAGAGAGACACGGGGCGAGGACTGACCCGGAGCAGAGGGGACGACGGGGGAAGAGAAACCACCTGGCTAAGATGGGGTAATAAGGTTTTGCGTCTAAGGGGACCCAAGGCTCAGCAGCAAAAGCCGAGACGTCGAAGCAGAAACATTTCAACGAGATTCGATGGTGTTGTACACCTTCACTGACTAGCAGCAGCGACAACATCTGCGTCATGGAGTCAACACGACCAAACAAAATGGAGAAGAGAGGACGGCCATGAACAAACCAGAGTGGGTCAGCACCTTCCAAAAAAAACGGTCTCTGCAGTCCCAAAGCGAAGGAAAAAAACACGTTCGAAGAACAAAACGAGGGTGCTGAATCACTTTAAAAGGGAGGGGCGAGCGCGGGGCGACGATCAGGTCAGAACAGAGAACGCGGAAGGAGCAGAACACCAAGGGGGGAAAGCGTAAGAAGGCGAAACGTTGGCAAGCTTCGTCGGCTTGTCGCCCTCCTCTGTCGAGCGCCGGAGAAACAAAAGGACGGGGAGAGCTGGGTAAAAGAGAGTAAAACGCGGACCAGAGGAGTTGTTTGAGGTGCGCATAAGATACAACGAGCGGTCTGGCGGAAAAAGTCGGGATGGCTGAACTCGCGATTAATACCATTTACGGGCGGGTCCGGGTAGAAAGGGCTTCACCTGAAGGTTTTTGAATTCCTAGCCGGAGGAAGTCAGGTCCGAACGGAAAGGATCGGAAATAAGCAGAGAGCGTCAGAGGAGGAACTGGAGCGAAAAGAAATAGAATAAGGTTTCTTGCGAGCGCGTTCTCTTAAAGGGGCATCCAGCGCGCCACAGACAGGAGGAAGAGGAGTTAGCGCAGGTCAGCTCGCGCTCAACCGTGGTTGGACGATCACGGCGGCCGAGCGAAACTTGCGCAGTTGAAGAAAAAATAAAAGCGGGAGCTCAGGAAGGGCTTTGACCTTTACCCAACGTCTACCAAACCTATCCGCTCGAATGAAAGGCGCCGAGGGCTAAGGCAAGAGCTACTAACTATACTGAGGGGATGGAGCGCTCAACCCTTGTGAACCAGCCCTAAGGCGCAGGAAGATATCGAAATGACCAAAGCCCTGAAAGAGTGACCAAAGAAAAAAGTTACAAAATGCACAACCCGATATAATAGACAATAATAATCTTATCTTCTCATTATCGAAAAATGCTCTAAGCCATATAAAGGAAAAGCGTAATGAAATCGTGTAAACGCGGGGAGCCGGACGTTCGAGAGAAAAACTGGGCGACCTTTAGCTCGTATA
>Ga0179593_1612265_pt1 | contig 10222 bp, 6 predicted proteins | sample CZODoug2_1_08_16_FD_185931 | JGI IMG/M metagenome (GOLD analysis project Ga0179593, IMG submission 185931) | Vadose zone soil fungal communities from Angelo Coast Range Reserve, California, USA - CZODoug2_1_08_16fungal (PacBio error correction) | ecosystem: Environmental > Terrestrial > Soil >...
ACCGAAGAACAGGGGGGAGGGGTGCCAGCCCTGAAAGGTGGACGCGTCACACGGTTATTCAGTTTGCTTCAAGAATGTTTGGGGGGGGGCATTTTTGGGGCGCCACCATACGATCTGCCAGGGCCTTCCTTTGAAAAAAATGAGGGTTCAGAAGCTTAGTTGACGAACCTGCGAGGGGCTAAATGTGACGGGGAGGGGGAGATCAAGAGAAGGGATCAAAACAACCACAAAAAGGAGAGGAATTTGTCCTGGGGAGCGGAAAAAAAGAAGGTCAAATAGAAAAGAGATGGTTTACGAAAGTTCAGCGAAAAGGGATTCAAGGGGGAAAACTTCTAGTCAAGCAGGCTCAGGAAGGCAGACTGAAACATGACCCAAAAATTGAAGACAAGACTCTTAGTTGAAGAGAAGGGGTTTCAGGATGAATTTCCTGGGCCACCTAAGGGGGGTTCAGGGGGGGGGGGGACCTCTCACCGGGATGTGGCGGAATCGGATGGCGGAGGATGGGTGTGTCCGTATAATCGGGGGGTGTCGGGGTCCCAGAGAAAAAAAAATAAAAAGACTCTAGACAGAAGAGCCGAGCCGTTTACGGCAAAGGGAAAGACTGTATGTTTTAAGCGAGAAGGGGCCTCTCGGAAAAGAGAATCTAACCCACGATTACCTAAAAAATTGGACTACATTATTGAGAAGTTTCAATCCGCAGGGTCGAAGCTGGCAACGGCCATAGTTGGGTTAAGAAGGGCAGCGTTGGAAAGGTTTTCCAGTTCAGCTCAAGAAAGGCAGGGAAAATGGGGGGTGCCCAGGCGTCTGGGGATCAAAACCCTTTAAAGACCCGAGGAAGGAAACAAAAAAAGGGAAAGTATTTTCGATTCTCGTGGGAGCTACTAAGGAAGTTAAGTGGGGTTGACTCTCAGAAAAGCATCTAAGGGGGGTCACTCTAGGACCTGGGAAGTGGAATCTACAGGGGAAACCCCACGAGGAAAAGGTAAGCCGGTTTGAAGGAGAGGGAAGAGGTTAAAAAGGTTAGGGCCTTAATCAAAAATAAACAACACTGGGGGGAACTAACTCAGAAGTGACTGGATTGGAGCAGGAACATCGGGGGGGGAACCATGGTCTTGGGGGGTCTTTTTGGGGGTGAATAACACACCACTTTGTGACAGAGGGCCGTTTCCACCTTAGAACTATCGTTGGGTGCCTAAAATCTGCTACTGTTCGGGGCAGAGAGCCTGCAGTCTCGCGCGGGTGATAAATCTAGGGGACTTCAGACTCAAGTCGTGGGATCGCACGCCCACAAAAGTAAAGAAGCGAGGTCGCAATTAAACCAAAAGTCAGGAACAATCTGTTGGTTCAAGAGAGAGAGGAAAAAAGAGCACGGATGCTCACGCGGGGGGACGACAAGTGCAACAAGACATTTGTAGGAAGGGCAAGAGGCAGACACCCTGAAAACCTGAAGAAATCTTAAGAAGGATGCATGCAGGGTCCTTCAGGGGTTTGAAAAAAAAACAACGTCGGGAGAGCAGCACCGATCTACAGCGAGGCATCCGTGCAAGAAGGTCAGGTAAAGATAGGGGGGGGGAGTTAAGGACTCTCTATCTCCTAAGAATTTAAGGAAAAACTTCTGTAAAACGGGGTACAAGAAGGCGAAAGTGGGAGATAGTGAAAGCAAGCTATCAAAAGAAGGACGAAGAAATTCTGGAAATCAACCGGAAAGGATAGCAGGGCTTCTAACGAGCCCGAAAGAGAGAACACCGAAAAAAAACTCTGTCACAAGGATTTCAGTGGGATGGTGTAGACGGAGCAAGGCTTGAATCTTCCGGGGTGAAAGAATAGTCGACTTCAAACAGGGAAAAGGGTTAGAGGCGGGAGGGAACGGACCGCTTGTAAGCCTCAGAAACAATTAAAAAAGAGACAGGAATGGTCTCTCGGAAGAGGAGGAAAAAACACCGGTTAAGCATTGAACTAAAACGGGAAGTTGGACGGCGCCGAAACGTGGGAGAGGGCACAGAGGCACGGGGGTTACGTTCGTCAGGTTGGAGGAGCAAAAAAACCAGGGACTCCATACACATTTCTAGGGGGGCAAGAAAAACTGGAGGGGGGCGGAAGAAAAATCTATCGACATGGGAAGGAAAGGAGGGAGATTTTCTCCGCGCCCGAAAAAATCTAAAAGGTCGATGTACAAACGAGAAAGGGGTATGAGTTCATAACATGGAGAGTTAGAAATGGCAGCACCGAAAAAGGGTGTGAAAAGGGGAGCTGGGACACTCCATAGCAAAGGTAAGAGGAGGGGAGCCCTCGCAACTTAAAAAATTAGGGGTAAATGAGAACAAGAGGTTTAGGAAAAGGCTTTTCAACAAAAAAGGGGTGTGGGACTACGGGTAGGAAGGGATCAAATCGTTTCGTACGGGCCATCCAAGCAATTTCGGGGAGAGTGGGAAATTAGGAGGGTCAGAATCTAGGCATTGGACAGTTGAGGGCAATGAAAGGGAAAGGATACAATCAACGGTCCATGGGAAGAGTTTCTTGAGAAAAGAGCTACGGAGAAGAAATTAGCGCGAGAAAACGGGGAGAAGTTGAGATTGGAGCCAGGTCGAATGGTGTCCCCACTGGGCGGCCGGAGGCAGATTTACGAAAGCGATGATGAGAGAAAGAAGGTCGGGATAGACCTAAAATACTGCAAGAAAATTTGCTACACTTCAGACGAAATGCTGTTAGGTAATATAGCAAAGGGAGGGAGAGAACACTAAAAAAAGAGCAGCGCGGAATTCATGACGGGGGAAGAACTGGAAAAAATAGTCGTAAAAGTGCGTGTGGAAAAAAGGGAAGCTAAGTAGGAGGAGCGAAACAAGCGAGGGAGAGGGAAGAAAGCAAAAGAATATGTCAATAAAGGGGTTGCCGAATAGGGAAAGGACGAGAATGGGATTGGGTAAGAACTCCTCTATCAGCGGGGGTGGGTTCTGTTCGGAAATTGAGAAAGGGAATAAAAAAAAAGGATGGCGTCAAATGTCGATTCCCTGAGGTTGTTGGATGACGACATTCGGAGTTGTGAAGATCAAGCAAGGGTTTGTAAGGGGAAAAAGGGAATCCAACAAAAAACTTTCGTCTCTTGGCGGCTAGATAGGCGCTCCTTGTGAACGAGGAGCCTGAAAGGGGGAGTGGTGACCGGTGCAGCTGGGGCAGGTCCAAAACTATGGGAAAAGGTGGGAACTTCCAGTATGTCGGGTGAAGAGGGGTGGGAGTCTGAGCAAAAAAAGACCAGGAAAGAATAACGGAAAAGAAGGGAATCTATGAACAAGGTCAACTCTGAGACGTACCAATGGGTATTTGATTACTAAAGAAAGGGGACCCGCTCTGCAAGTGAGAAAAATGGTCGATCCCGCCTGACCTGCGAAGGTCTAGGTTAGGTCCCCTGTTGGGGACGAGATTCTATCGATTTAGCGTGGGAGGGATTACAAAAAATACCGTAGTAAGGGGCGCGGGAACAGAAAGAAGAAAAGGCAGTTTAGAAGGAGTTAGGGAGTTTAATGCTGCCAAACGCGACAATTGCTAGGATACTGGGGCAAAGTAAAAATTACCTTAAATAATAGGTTGTGGGGGGGCCACCTCCGATCACATGTCACATATACGTACGGGTGGTAGCGGACCTAATATTGGGAAACGAAATTGACTGAACATGTGGGGGATAGTTGGGGATCGATTGGGAGCTTGAGGCAGAGCCGTACAAAACCTTGGAGAAAAAAGAATCGGTATACGCGCGAAAAGGTAAGGGGGAGGAATTATGCCATTGCCTGCGGTTCGGAGAAGGGACAAATAAGCTAAAAAGGCAGTGGGGCCCTTATCCAAGCAGAAAGATGATTCGTACAGGGGGGCAATGATAGGTTGCAAAACTACAGATGGTTATCCCCAACAGATTTGGTTTACAAAGGGTTCTCTTGCTGGCGAAAAAAAGGGGAGAGGGGGCATTCAGACAGAGGGGGTCAGGGGTTTGCAGCCGTTAAAAGGGAGCTGGCCTACCTTTGAGGTAAAAATATAAACCAAGGTGGAGGAAGGGGTCCGTAAAATAGTCCATTTGAAGAAAGGGGAGGGTAGGACGGCTCGAGGAAAAGACTCTCCAACAAAAGAGAAAAAGAGGATAGATATTTCGAAGCGAAGTGAGTTAAGTCCCAGAATTTTAAAAGTTAAGACCTGAGCAGCTAATTGAAAGATCCATCTGGGGTCACTGAGCGTCCATTCTTCATAGATTGGGGCAGATGGCATCTTCTTTCAAAAATGGAACACACAGTGGGGCTTGGCGAAGAAAAGATTCGTTTAATCGAATATATTTACGGTAGGGCATTTCTGGGGCCATCAAAGCCGGGGGTCTGGGGACATCCCGGTACTCCAGAGGGGGCAAGATAAGCAAGGAGTTTGGGGATGCTGCCAGAAAGGGGGGTCTTTATGGGGGGGCCGGGGCATCTACTCTGCAGTTGAATAGGGGCGCACAAAAATGCAAAAGCCTTTTCCTGGGTTGAAGGAGAAACTAATGGAAAAAAAGACAGACAGCAGGGTGTCTTCTTGACCGAAAGGGGAGGGAAATAAATAACGAAAAATCACAGAGATCTTATCAGGGAAGAAACCTAGAAGATGGAAAATTGGCATAAGAATCATCCAGAGAAAGGAGGGGGGGCGTGGGAAGGTGAAGGGAGTAGGAAAGGGGGGAGAAGGGGAAGAAGGACGAAAGAAGGGCCGAACTAGGCGGACGACGGGAGGAAATAGAGGAACATAAGTCGGAAGGCAAACTTACGTATAAAAGGGCTACCGAGGCGTATTTGAAGAATAAATAACCTGTGACCGGGTTTAAAAGGCAAGGGGGTAAAATAAAATAACTCGAACTGTTAAGATAAAAGGCCTTTTCCAGGTGGGCGACACCATGACGAAGCAAGATCGAAAACATTTTTAAGGGAATGGGCTCGGGTAGTCTACGGGCACACTAAGACGTTAAGTCCTGGTTACGGCTAGCCGAAAGAGAAAGATGGTAAATCATAGCCGAGGAGGGCACCTCATTGTTTCCCAAAGGAAAAAATTGGGGGATTCGCGAGCCATTTGTTGAAGGGGAATGACGGTGCAAACGAGTCTTTCAGGAAGCCGCTCCGCGACTTGGTCAACTCCTAGGGTCCAGCCACGGTTCCTCGACATATAGGGCTGGGTCGTGCCGGGGGTTTGTGGAAGGGGATTGAAAGGAGAACCTTGGTAACCGACCCGATCCGGACACCTATTGCCGAGGGTGGACCTACCGGAGATTATATCTTTGTCGCGGTCGACAGCTACCATCTAGGAATCGTTGAAGAGTAAAGCGGTAGGCTCTAACAAGGGAAAAGAGATCGGGACTCGATCGCCCCTGCAAACCAAAAACAGAGACATCTAGGAAAAAAAGCCAAGGGTTTAAGAATGCCCATCCGGAATCCAAGGCAGGACAATCAGGGGGGTTTGGAGAGGGCGAATCAAAACAAGTCAAAAGTAGGGTTCGAGCCTGGGAAAAAAAAAAAAACCAAACAAACCCGGATACGGATTGAAGTTAGGCTTCCTTTGAAAATCGGGCTATAAAAACCGGTAGAAAAGGGGGGAAAGTTACTCGTTGAGGGAACTCGTTAATACTGATGTTTGGGCGAAAAGAAGAAGGCTGCGCTGAGTGTAAAAAAGAAAATTTCCTAGGGGGGCCACAGCTAGACATAAGGGGAAGGTTGTCAAAAGAATCGGGGGAAAGAGTTAAAAAGAGGTGGTGGGGGGTGAGTCACGCTCGGTGCTCGCTATGCAGGGTTCAAAACAAACTAAACGAAGTCAATGGAATTTACGTCCTTTTTGAAATGAATCCTACGATGAGGAGAAGATCGGGGACTCCAATCAGAAGAAGCGAGGGGGGGAAAGGGGCATGCAATGCAGGAAAATATGTCATTGGGGAGTCAAGTCTCAAGATGCTTCAACCGATATCTATATGATGTGAAGAACACTAGATGGTGATCTTTGATGGGGGGTACTAGCAGCAGGTGCTTTAAGGAAGTGCAAAGAGTGAAGGAAAACCAGAGATTAGACTGGCGTCAGATAGACTCCTAAAGGGTTGGGGGGGGGGTAGGAACTGGAAGGCGAAAGGGGGAAGGAAATTTTAAGCCGCTCCCAGGCAACCAAAAGGGGATGAAAAAGCTCTTGCTTCAAAGGGGACAATATTCAGTTCGCAGCCTTACAAAAAGGAAGTGGTTGGAAGCGGGCACAGAGTGGCAGGGATTGCCGCCCGCCACGGACAAGCAGAGGGGGCTGTCGCGGTCCGTTAACAAAAAGAAAAGGAAGAGCACACCCAGGTGCGTTGGGACCTGGGGTCGAACAGGCCGAAGGGGGAGAAATCGCTCCAAAAAAACAAAAACGGATATTGAGATGGAGAGGTAGACCTAAATGCCGAAGGTAGCGTTGAAACGCGTGCAAGAAGGGGTTTACCACCCTCGCAGTTTTAGTAACGACATTCTAACCTACTAAACCTGACTACTTCGTAAAGCTAACACAGGGAAGAAATAAGTCCGGTAACACATAGGCGTGAGGAACATTCACCTACGTAACGGGTGGGGGGGGGTGAAAAGGGGTAGCGGATTGGAGCCATGTGATGGGAAGAGAGATAACCGAACTGGGAAGCAGGCACGGGACTTTTGGGAGAGAGGACCGTTCGCGCTTCCACCGGACTATAAAAGACACATGGTCGGGGGGGAGGGAGGAGTCGCACTAAGCTTTGCGACGGGATGAAGAATCACGTTTGATGCATACACAGGCGCTCTCTACCAATAGACGGTTGAAAGAGGGGGGGGAAGGGAATCAGACGCTCGACGCGCTCGTAGGGGGGACATGCTAGGACGAAAAAGGAGGCAAATGGAGATTGGGGAGGAATACTGAAAGGTCCATGTTCACCAAGTTGAGAGGAGGGCAAGGTCTTTCGAAAGCGGACTCACTATTTTTCGGCTGGGGACAGGGGAAAAGAAAGTGTACCCATCGTGGATCGGAATTCTGATGGAGATGGAAAAATCCGTGATTACCAAAATTGAGGAAAGAGAAACACATTCATAAAGGGCTCCGGGAACGACTTAGGGGGAGGATTTTGGTAGAAAACAACAAAGAAGTTATGGATAACAATCTACTACCGACTCAATGTCCAGAATAAGTCAAGGGGCATTTGAGGAAGAGATTTTGCACAGAAACTTAAAATTCTTCTTATCCTGTTTGGCGAGGGAACATCTCGGAATCGCTCTTGGTTTTGGGATCGCTCGGGGGGAAAAAACGATGCTAAACCACTGTGCTATATGGAAACTCCTCCGTAGCAGGTGTTGGAGGTTTGCGTTGGGGAAGCGGGACGAGGAAGTCCCCACTACCTTTCGTCGACTGCGCTGTCAAATACCTCTCTCGATGTTATAAGGGAATAGGAAGTGGTTCTCGTAAAACTAACAGTGCCACCTTCGTCCTAAGTCGCTAGCTCCGGGGAGTCTGTCTTGCAGACCACGGACGTTGATCCGTGGGAACCGACGGCGCCATTCTGTCGGGTCGGCTCCTTAGGTGTTTTTTTGTCATCAACATAAAAAAGAATACCTGGGAAGGAGCACCAGGGTTTTGCAGAAATCAGGATGGCAAAGTGAAATTCAAGAAGGAGTCTAAAACAGGAGAAGGCGTACTGTCATTTAATTCTGAAGAAAGGGAACCTTTCGCCTCTTCAAGTATTCAAAAACCATTGGGGATTCTCTTCCTGTTCGCCGACAAAATTTTGACCCCTGACCGTAAGGGGAGTGGAGCGGACATGTCCACATCAGCTGTGCGAGAAGAGAAATTCGGCGTTGCGTGGAGAGTCAAAACCTACAAGTTAGTTGAAAAAGTGATTAAAAAGAGCCTCCGAAAGTCATGGGTTTTTGATGTTGAACCTTTGTTGAAACGCTCCACAAAAAACGAACCAGACCATCTCACCCTTAGTTCGAAGTCCCTGTCCCGGTACCCCGGTGGGGTGGGAGATCATGAAAATCCACGATTGCCTGTCCAGGTTTAGGAGGATGGGGAAAGGAAGTTTCGATCAAAATCGGGAGTCCCATGTGACGGGTATTATAGGGGGGTGGTCGGGAGCGGCTCCGCGGTAAAATCGCTTCACCTACGGCAGTAACTAGAGATACTAAACTGCTGGGAAAAAACGGCAGGTTCGGGAGGATTGTGAAACGAGCCTGTCACCCTGAATCGCGCTATGCATAAAGCAAACTATGATTTCAAAACCAAAAAAATCCTCACAATTCGGGCTGGACATAACCCGGTATGAGTTGCAAAAGTACCACGGGGACTGTTGAGCAAACTCCGATTGGATGACATGATCCTAAATATCGGGTCAGGATACTAATCTTTGAGGAGAAAGAGAACTCCTTTCAAAAGAATGGGGGGGTGGGCATTTTTTTGTTGCTGTCGTTCCATGAATCTTGCAGAGAACAGCCGGTTAAAAAGTCAAATTTCTCTGGGAGGGAATCCCTCTCGGGGACCTTTGACTCAGTGACGGAGAATTATCTAAATAGCCTACGCGTAAAAAAACCAGCAACAAGTGAAAACATAATATGATATTTCGCATAAAAAAAAAGGCTTGCCTGAACTTTGGCGTCGTTGCGCAGAGCGTGTTATCAATTCTCACAGCCCCTTTGTCTGATGGGTTGGGGAGACACCGTCCCGAGGTCAGTTCTCAACCCTTGGGAGGACCGCACAGGAAAAAAAAAACCAAAGAAACTTCCCACGGAAAGCCCCGCTGTACTTTAACATTTGAAATAAATCTTGGAGGGGTGGTCCTCTCTCCTGAAGGGGTCTCTAAATCTGATTACGGGGGAAAACGTCAAGTGCTTGGCTCAACAAAGCCTTTGTGGGGGAAACTCTCCCGGTACAGCCCTAGGGATTGATCTAGTTGGTCAAAAAGCAGATTATTTGATCTTTAGGCAAGGGGGGTAATATCCTGGGGATGACACTACCGCTCAGGAAGACGCAGCGGTCAGAAAGAGGGGAGAAAAGGGTGGTCAGAGTCATGGTGTGGGTCGGAGGGAAAGGTCGGAGAAGAAAGACTCATCCAAAGAATCGCACGGGCAATTGTGACGCAAAAATTTTTCTAAAAGCCGGGGGCATATAAACAGAATCGTCTACCGCCCGGGAAAGGGGGGAATCTTGGCTTTTCGATCAGAAAATCCTCTTTCCGGTCCTTTTCACAGGGAGCCCCGCTAAGCGACGTTGGAGCGGGGAATCACCAGACATTGAAAACGAGGAACTAAACATATTGAGGGAGGGCGGGGGGGATCCCAATCCCACTACGACGGCGGCGGTGGGGAAAAGATCTCACACGACTAACCGGTTACACGCAGAATAGGGGGCAAAGAGGGGGGGGAAAAAGGAAAAAACATCCTAGGGAAGGGAATTCTCGAATCTAGTTTAATCAAGAGATAAGTGGAAAAGGTTCGACGAACCGATCAAAGTACCTCGAACTCAGGGGGACCGGAAGGGAACTGGATCCACTTAGTGGCAGAATCAGCTTGTCATGTGATTCGTTCACTGGCGGGGTGAAATGTTATTTAAAGAAAAACCCTTGGAGGACCCGCGCCGGAGAAAAAACAAACGTATTTGCAAGGGGTAGGGGGGGGGGGGACCGTAACACTGAGGAGTAATGGAAGGTGGCCAGGTCAAGGGGAGGGGCAATTAAGGCGGCGGTACTGACGAAGAAGAAGTTTGGTACAAATTAAGACAAAAAAGAACCATCTCTCTGACAAAGGGGACTGGGAGGTACCATACAGGGAAAGAGAGGAGGCGCCAATGGGGGTTGGACTACTGGAGAAAAGGGAAAAAACTAGTCTGTCTCTGCGGAGTGGGAAGCGCGGGCACGGCATACAGGAAGGAAGGGTGCAGTAACCATTCAAAATCGGTAGCGAAAACTGAGGGAAATTTGGAGGGATCGGTAGGGAATGACTCGTACGTCGATGTTGGAAGGATCAGACGGACGGGTCGCAAATAAAAACAAGAAGAGTATGTCAATAAAAAGTTAATTTGTGACGCTGCGGGAAAAGAGGGGTGGCCGGGATGCGCGATTGCTGCGCGATCCCGCAGAGACTGGGAGAAAAATTGGGCATTTTTTTCTCAGGAGCAAACGCGAAAATAGCAGAGGGCTAGTGGTCTATACTTACGAAAAAGGTACTCAAACAGTTGCCAGGAAGTCGAG
>Ga0179593_1615293_pt1 | contig 10222 bp, 11 predicted proteins | sample CZODoug2_1_08_16_FD_185931 | JGI IMG/M metagenome (GOLD analysis project Ga0179593, IMG submission 185931) | Vadose zone soil fungal communities from Angelo Coast Range Reserve, California, USA - CZODoug2_1_08_16fungal (PacBio error correction) | ecosystem: Environmental > Terrestrial > Soil >...
GGGTCGTGCTCGTTGGATGTTTCAAAAATCCATTGAAGGGAATTCGGCGGTGAAAAAACTAATTATTCTGGAGAAGGGGTCGGGAGGGCTGTCACAAAAGGGGGGGGGGGCAACACACAGTAAGGAACTCAAAGCCGTCTCAAAACGTAGCAGACATGACAAACGAGAAAGGGAAAAACTGTGCCTGGGGAAAAAACATTCCCACAAGAAAAAATGTATGAAGGGAAAAATGAAACCCCTACTGGGCCGAATCTGGGGGGGCGCAGGGAATTGCGGGAACAAGCGCTGAATCCGTGAAGGAGGAACACTCGGAACGCAACAAATTGCAAAGAATATGTCATGCTTCCCGGTCATCGCTCGATTATAGTCAACTTAAAAAAAGTGAAGAAATTAAAAGCTTATGGTATGGCCTAGGATGCGGAGACGGGGTCCGATCCAGTATGTATAGGGGGACAGGCGCTACGACGACAGTCGACGGCTCTTTCAAGGGATTAGGCAAGGTCTTGGGGTTGCATGTAGGGGGTCGCGGGCACCGTCCGAGGGAATGGCGCAGCTTAAGTCCAGAGGAAAAAATAAACGACAAGTGGTCTGGGCTTTTATCGCAGAGGTTAGAAAGGGGGGCCAAGTTCAATTGCGCGTTCCCGTGGTTCGTCGGCGCCTTCGAGAGCTTCGCGTCTCCACATGAACGGACTGATGGTCAGCGCCTCCTGCTGGTCTTCTACGATCGGGGGAGCCCAAATCGGTCTCGCGGCTCGCGGGGGTGAGGGCAATTCACTATAACCCTGACCCGGGGGGTCTGAGGGTTGCAAAAAAAGCCCGGGTGGGATAGGTACCAAAAGTCTTACCAAAAGGATCGGTCTTCTCAGATCTAGAGGGGATCGTCCTGACTATTTCAGGAAAGACGCCATACGCAGGAATCCTCTACCAAGGAACATTAAAAGAAATGAGTACAGATTTCTGGGCCTGACCATGAAGTAGGGGAGGGGTTGTAAAGGGTTTCCTGGGGATGTAAAGTCTCCTACCAAAAAGACCAGTCTTAGAGTCCTTTCCGCCGTCTAATGGTCTGTCAAAACCTGCACTAAGAGGATCGTTGTTGTGCCAACGGACACATAAAGGGACTGAGGGGTCCGGACCCGCAAAAGTCCTAGATGCAAATGCACAGACATTCCAAGGCTGCGAGGGGTACGCTTACCCCCTGGAAAGACGAACGCTTCACCTCTAACTGGGGGTCGGCACCGCTCGGGAGTCTATTAAGGCTACAAACGGCGTTGTACTCCCAGGTCCTTCCCGAACGCTCAGTGTTGTCTTTGAGGAAGTACGGTCTGCGTATGTGACGGAAATGAGGGCAAGTGGGAGCGTCCGATGGGCAGATAGTAAGGGCAAGGTTTAAACAGCGTTCCCGCTGTTGCCTGTTGGCCATGGAATAGACGAGCGGCTCCGGAAGCGGTTTCCCACCTCTGAGAATTAAGGTGATGGGGTTGCGAAGCAGGGGAGGGTGAAGTGGGTACGGGGAGGCGAAATTGAGGGGAGGAGCTGAGGCGATGGTGATGGGGACCGCCCATATCAACGACGCGGCAGAAGGGAGGGGGGAATGATGGGTGAGGCCGTTATGGGGTACTCTAGTGAAAGGGCCATTACGACATCAGTTAGTTCGTGGTTATGGTCATGGGGCCCCCTCGGAATCACTGGCTGTTGAATTCGGGCTGAAGGTGTATTTCGTCTGCAGAGAGAACTGGCAGTGGGGAAGGGGGTGTTCTGTGCTTTAGCGGGGGAAAGGTGGTGGAGGCCCATGGGGAAGGGGGTGCCAAAGCGAGGGCCGTCCGACTATCTTTGTCTCCCGACTCTTGGCAGTGCGCGTGGCGGGGGTCGCTATTGGGAGTGTTTCCGAAGGGAGGGGAGAAGGTTTAACAAGGTGCCGACTGCCTGCCGTCTCTCTCCCTGGAGGCGGTTTGTTGAAAGGCTTCATAAGAGAGAAAAAAAAGGAGAGTAGGAAGAAGGAGAACTCCTGAACCCTGAATGTAATCCTCAGAAGGGGAGAATCCTTAGAAAAAAGATGCAAGTTTCAAGCCAAGAAAATCGAGAATGTGGGGAAGCAACCTCTTTCGAAGATTTGTTCTTGACTTATTTCTACTAGCTCCGGAATCCAGAGGGATTTCTGTCTAGACTGGCAAAGGGAGCAAAACGATTTGACAAAGGATAAAGAATCGAGCAGACGGGGTGACAAACTTCGAAGGGGAGGGGGCAGGTGGCAAAGTGTGAGACGGATCCTTGGTCAGCAAGAATACGGCAATTATCAGCGCTAGAGGAGAAAATACAAAAAAAACCTGGGAACGAAAAAGCCGGACAAGAAGCAAGTTGGTGATTAAAACTCAGGGAAGCGCGTCGTTTGGCAAGGTAAAAAACTGGGAATGCAGGAGGAGGTGACACATTCGCTGGAGGGGGCGCGTGGCGGGCGGTTGTTCCCCACACCTGAGAGTCAGAATTTGGTCATCAGCAGGAATGCAAGGGGAAGGGCCCGGTGGCTCGAAAAACCAGAAGAAGAAAATAAGGAAGAAAAACAAGAATGGCATCAATGTCCTGTATGGAAGGCGTTAGAAAAGAGATTCTCATGAAACATCCGAGGGTAGATTACATTGGCCCGTTACGGGGGGGGAAACTCAAAAAGAGGCCAATGAAAGGACTAAGCCATACTACCGGGATACTACAATCAGGCCGATCCGGCCACTTTGAGGACTCAGTGAGATTAAGGTGCCAGACGCAGAAAGCTCGCGGGAGGGAGAGGACACATAAAATCTACTCAATTTCACGAAAGCGTCTCAAGGGGAATAGAGAAGGTTCCCCTCACCGGGGGACTCAGAAAAGGGACCGGATACACTTCGGCGGGGCTACTTACTACACCTCAATCCGGGCACGGGGAGGAGACCGCGTTTCGGCGCGGCCTTGCCAAGGAGGACTTACGCTCGAATGCTAAGCCAACAGGGGGTCGAGTCGGCGGCTTTTGAGGCCGCAACGCGCGGAGGGAAGGGAAAGTTGTCCAAAAAAAGATTATTGTGGGAAATGTGGGGACTCTAAGATTGGGAGGGGAAAAAGACCTGAATGAAGAGAGATCGAATACGGCAGAAAAAAAAGGGCTTTGGGGAAAAAAAACTTACGCAGCAGGAAAGGGACTCGTCAAGAGAAAACAGTTGCAAAACTTGGTAAGGGAGGAGAACAGCGGAATGCTACGGACACAGGAAAAACAGGCGATTCCGTCCAAGTGGGGAACAGACTTGGAAAAAGAAAAAAAAAAAAGGACGAAAGACATGGGAAAGGGGGGGAGGGGACACGCTCCACGCACACAAAAGGCACCCATGGAAAGGTTTGAAAAACAAGAAAACAGATGGCAAAGAAAAGGAACAACAAAAAGGATTAGTAGGAAATGAGAGATGGTCGGAAGAAGAAATGTTTCAAAATCCAATGGAGAAGGAATTCTCGGAGAAGGGAGAGAAAATGTCCAAAGATTGACAGCAGGGACTTCTGGGAAAATGCTGTTCAAAATCGCCTGTCTACAGGCGGTGACCAATCCGCCGGGTCAGGGCAAAAAAAAGGAGGACCTGACACCACAACGGGAAGGCATTTATGACGCAGACAGGGGGGGGGAAGCCCCAGTTCAAGCACTGTGGTCGCCGGATGGGGGAGAAACAGCTCTCCGGCAGAAGGAAAAAAAACTTCCAAATAGGAGGAAAACCAAGGAAACACCCTAATAAGTTTAGCTTGCACTAAGTGTAGAAGGCTCTGCGGAGATTAATAAAAGGAATCCAGAAACCTTTGGGGGGCTACGTAGGAGAGCCTTAGGGGACCCTTGGGAAAAACTACACTTTTGAACCGAAAACCTGATGAAGGTTGGAGGGGGGGCCCGCGAATAAGGGAAGACCGCATATTCGCACAAGAAAAAAAAAGCCAAAGCGGGGGAAAGGGCTGATAGGCAACCTAACGGTTAATTGGGGAAGGGAAGATGTCCTTGGGTGAGTTCCGCCCGGGAGGGGGAAGACGCGGTCGTCAGCCCAGGGCTCCTGGCTGCTCCGCTCGTTGGCAGATGCTGTTATAGGGGGAAGAAATTCTTATAGAGAGGGAGAGGAAAATCCCGGACGGGGAGGGGAAGATGCTTGAACCACTCTTCCACGTGGGGGCAGATACTCTGATGAATCAGGGGTGGGTCCTTAAGCCAGGAGGTGCGAGCAGGAAACAAGAATGGGGGAGACGTTCTCGGGCTGAAACGAATTGTCTGGGTTGACCAAGGGGGGACGTCGCGAAGAACAAAAGGAGGATCAATGGGGGAAATCAAGGCAACATGAACAGCCAAGATACGTAAAGACGCGGTTTGGAAAACTAGTCGGGGAAAATCTAGCCCTGCCTCGCCTACCTGGAGCTGGAACCGGAAGTTTGCCGTAATGACAAAATCACTAACTGAATAGCACCAGCGTGGGCTCGGATATGGGGAAGGAGGTTAAAACCAGGAATGCCCGCAAGAAGGGAGGCTAAGCTTCAGCAGGGAGCCTGGCGGGAGGTGATCAGAAGAAAAACCACGACGGTGCTTTCTGCCACAACACCTGACGACCAACAAAGGCGACCTATTTTAAAGGATCCGGTCTAGTATGTGTACGGTTTCAAGATGTGGGAAAAAAGGGCTCTTGGTTCCAGAGGGTGCCGCTTAACTACTAATTTCCGGCATAAAGGAATCCCAAAACGTCGATTGGGCACGGGGCGGAGGCGATGACAACTGAAGGCATTAGCCGGGCTGGGCAAAAAGCAGAGGATGTTGAGTGGAAGACGAGGCATATCTAGCTCAAAAACAAAGGGGGAAGATAGAGATAGACCTTCAAAGTACACCAAGAGAGGAAGCAAGCGAAGGAGGGAACGTCAATACCGAAGGAAGAACACGCTGCGCAAAAGGAGGGCTGGAGGATTTCGGAAACTAACGCCGAACGCGAGCTATTACAGGGAAAAGCAGTGGAGGGACGACTTTGTGAAAACGATACCGCAAGCAGAATTTGACCGTGAAACTCGTCCAAGTGGTTTGAACGGTGAAGAAAACCGTGTAAAAAACGGACAGAAGTCTTCGCACAGACTACGAAAGTCGCATCAGAAGAAGCTCGGATCCAGCCGCGGGGGGAATTCAAAGACTCGGCCGAGACGCAAAAAGAAGATCTTCAAAAGGAGGGTTGCATGTGGAAAAACTGCACGACGGGGCCATCGCCTGAAAATTCGGTGGGTGAAACCGAAGAGAGAGAGGAAAGAAAGTTATGCAAAGCAAGGAATACTTGACCGGGAGCTAGACCGGAATTCGAGAAATGTTAAAACACGCAAAGGGAGCAATGGCAGGGTTACTATGGCCGCGAAAAGAGCCACTGGCAGGGGGAAACACTGGATAGGAAGAGTACGATGGGACGCCGCTGAAAGGTTTTGGGGGAAGCCCTACGGAGAAAAATCTGGAAGGAGAAGCTCTGTAGAAACTCTAAACTAAATCCCGTAGCCTATAACGACGTGAAAGGACAATTCGCAGTAAGGAGAGGAACCGCGCTCGAGCGAAAAAATCTACCAGAATAGGCGCCATAAGAATTCACTCCCGGGAAAAAAAAAAGAGGACGAGAAAAGCAAGGGGGAGAAGTATTCTCAGCGTGAAAAATTGACCAGGAAAATCGCGGGCCTGCCACCACCGCCTCATTTCAAAAGGGAAAAATTTTCGGGGGAACGGTCCTTTCAAGGAAGTCACATGAACTCGAAGGAAAGCCAACGACTACGTAGGGGGGACAGTATTTCCGGCGCAGTTGGAGAACGGATTCAAAAAGAAAAAGGGGAAAAAAGGAAAAGAGGGAGGGGAATGGGTTGTAGAGAAGGAGGCTAGTGGGGTGGTTTACTGACAGGGAAGTCGGGGTCGCAATTCAGCCCACCAGCGGTCGTAGAAGCTGACCACGAGAAAAAGAGCTCGAAAAGGGGGGACTTCGGGCAAGAACCGGGCCGCGAGTCTTCGCAGATTCTGCAGGGCAGAAGGGAAAAAGACCGGCGAGTGCGCGTCCGTTGTCAACCTCAAAAAACCTCGAGCCAAAAAATTCTAAGAAAAAAGTTTAATGAGTGGGGGGAAAAAAGAAAGGGAAAGCACGAGGACATCACCAGGAAAAAGGGGGGAAATTTGGGAAATATGTGCACAGAGACATCTCTGCTACCTCAAAACAAGGAAAATAAGGAAGACCATCCGGTTACAAGGGACAAATCCAATTGTGAATTCAAGTTCAAACGGATGAAAATGTGTCACACAAGGGGTCTTTCCGAAGCGATCAAAAAAGGTGTCGGTTGCCAAAAAACTCATAACCCGGAAAGAGGGGGGGAGTTATTACATGAAGCCTCCCGGAGGTGCGAAAAGGGTGAAAAGGCAAAAAACAACCATGAAGGCGTCAAGGGGGGAAAAAAAGTTTTTCAGCAAAGAGGTCGACGAAGATGTGGAGCCAGGAAAAAACCTCACAGCGAGAAGAAACCGTTCAGAAAAGAAGACCACAATAGACCTGGGGACACAAAGAACAGAAATGTTCCGGCGCCTAATCCTAAGAAAAAGGAAAATTTATCAAAAAAGGAAAACCGCCGAAAGAAGGGGAAGGTATTGCTGGGAGAGGACTGGAGACGTAAAGAGGCAAGGAACGTAAAAAGACTTGTGCACCGCGCAGCAGTAAACAAAGGGATTCGGAGGGGGTAAAACCTGATAAAAAAAAAAGCCCTCCTGAGCCAGAGGGAAAAAACGGTTCACAGGGAAAGAGAAGGGTGAGCGAAAAGGGAATTGCGAAAAGATGTCGAGGAGTCAGAGTCTAAAGGGCGTCGGGTTCGAGCCAAAAGACGTGCAGGGGAGGAAAACTCACGGCGAAAAAGTTGTAGAGAAAAAAATATCTATTCTCAATGTTTGCAATGAAAAGGCTTTGAAAAAAAAACCAAATGCATCTGACTCTTCGGGCCGAAAAGGAAAGAGCGCAGAGGAAGCTATAACAGGAAAAAAAGGGGACTTCAATGTCGGGGGCCGGGTTTTCGTAAAAAGGGAACTGCGGTAAACCCCACAGGAACAATTATTCCCAAAAAAAAAAAAAGAAGAATTCATGCAGACAGGGGAACGGCGTGTTGGGAAAACAATCGTCCTCTCACAATCCGCGCAAAATAAAAGGAGGAGACGTATGTCACAGGTTGCAGTCCCAACAGCCAAAAGAAAAAGAGCATATAAGGTCCACTCTAAATTGCTGGAGGAACGGGGTTCCCATGGAAAAAGGGTCGGATCGAAGCTGAATCTGCTCAAAACCTTGAAGATCGTGAGAGGTCAAACTTCCACGGTGCGAGGCGAAAAGTTTTCACACGAAAAGAACGAGTTGAAATGTCTCAGAGGTTCTGATGCGTTCAATCGAAAATAAGAAGGTGCAAGACTCTCGAATAAAATATAGAGCTGCCGGGGACGCAGACATCAATGTGGCAAAGGGCGATCAAGAGGTATTTAGTTACCGGACGCCAAAATTCGCAGCAGGTCTCTTTGGGGAGGGGTGCAGGTTAGGAAAGGATACTTAAGACAACAGAACTGGGGATGAAGGAAATATGCCGACGAAAGACATGGCGAGGGAAAGGGTCTTCCATTTTACGAAGCGACTGTGTCGTCCCAGCAAACTCGATTGAGGGGACAGAGAAATCCGAACACGCAAGCTCAGAGATTCGGGAAAAAGGCACAGAGGGAGTTTCGATTTGAAAAACGCAAGAAGAAAATTCACCGGGATCGGTGGTAAGAGGTGTGAGTGGAGAACGTGCTAAAGGAAAAAAGGAAAAAAGCTGATCAGCGAGAAGGTCGGAAAGGCGCTCCTGAAGATCCTGCACGCAGGGAGGGAAAGGAAACTCGGCCTCCGACTAGACGGACAAAGTGCAGTGATACTGATCTGCGACGCGGTGCAGTTGGAAAAGACTGTCCTAGAAAAGGGAAAAGGAGTCTCTTAGGGAGGGCTTTTTTGAACCAACGGCATTCTCCATGGAGGCATGGGCGAATTCCAGGGGGAAAAAGTGGCCTTGGTCCGCGAGCAGTCACCCAGGGAAGAAAGAAAGAAAGGAGGAAGAAAAAAGGGAGACCTTCAGAAAATGGGTCACGGTTCTAAGATTAAGACTCTTAGAGGGGGCGGAATCTCGAAAAGGAAAAGCGATGAACCGGATTGGGCCGAGTTCAACGAAAAAAGGAAAGGGACCACTTGGAAAAGGTATTCTCCGAGGTATCCAAGCGATGACCGAAAAAGAGCTCAAGGAAGATCACATGTTGCATCATGGGAAAAAAGAGCGACGTCGTCATCGACAAAAGTAATCAGAATTCACTCCAGGAATTGCAGGAGAAAAGAGGCAGACAGGGGAGAGACTCATGGGAGAAAACTAGGGCCAAGAGGAGGGGGCCTCCGACGAAAAAGAACGCAACGGTTGTTCACTTCTTGCGGGAAAAGATGACCACTAAACACAGCGAGAAAAAAAAAAAGATCCAACTAACTAGGAGAAATGAACTGCTCAAAATTGATAAAAAAGTTGAGCCTCTAGATTCGACAGGAGAAATCTGAGGGGGCAATGTGGAAGTCTCTACTTTGAGACCTTAACGGCATGAGATTGCGGAGAAAAACCAACAGCGGTGAGAGGAGGGTCGACAAAAAGGCAGAGGGGAAAAGGGGGTCTAGAAAGAAAAAAGGGGAAAGGGAGACTGCGAGTGGATTAAGACGAAAATGAGAACCGTCGAGGTCGAGAAGGGTTGAAAAAGCACGACGGGAAAAAAAGCATGCAAAGGTTTGCAAGGAAAAAAAGCCCACGCCTCATTCAAAGGCAAAAAAAATGGGGTTTGGACCGAAAAAATCTCTCGAAAAAAAAAGTTAAAAAGATGAGATTTTACGGACAATGTGGGTGCCTGGAAGTTTAAGTCAGAGGGCGTGAAAACAGAAATTTAAAACATGTAGAAGATCGGGCTGGCGGTCTCGCCAAATATTGCTGTTGGGGGCAACACACAGGAAAGGTCTAGAGGGGACCATTAAGAAGAGGAAAAGAAACGAATAGGACCGTCTTGCACAGGAAACCAGAACACGCAGGGCGAAAAAAGAGCAGCCGTGGGAAAACCCTCGACGAACAAGGGGAACCTTGAAGGCAGAAAACGCTCTCTGCAGGGAGAAACCACTCGTCGAGAGGGGGGAAAAAAATTAACCCACCAGAATAGTTCCAGAGGGCAAAAATGCCGAAGAGGGGAAAATGCCGCCGGAAAGAGTCCTACGGGAAAAAAGGGTTGGCGGATCTGCGTTGACAGCCCTGGGCCGAAAAGACGAAACGGTTTCAACCTTTGAAACAGGGAGAGGGGGTTGGGGAGGTAGGGGCAGGCCCGAAGATCTGGCTGAAAGGACCCGATTAGAGGCAGAGCAGTGCTGTGAAACTCGGGTAAGTCAACCGAAAACTGGGGGAAAGGGAATTGCGGAGAAGGGACCGTGGCCAAAATGAGTATAGAGAGTGAGTCGAGCACCATGATCACATCCCAGGGAAGCGCCGTCCTACTGGCTTCGGAGCACCGAGGAAAGAGGGAAGAAAAACTTCTGCCTGAGGGAAAGAGTCCGGGGAAAACACGTCCACTCGCCGACTAGGGAGTTCCGCCCTGATACAGAAAACATAGAAGGGGATGACGTTCAAAATTGGACCCTAAATTGCGAGATTTCACGGGGCCCTGCGACCAGATCCCATGGCAAGTAGGGGGGCATTTCGGAGGCAGGAAACGACTAGCGTGGAGGTTTGCAAAGACCTCAAAAAAAGGACCCGCAAGGAAAGGGGGGATCGCCAAGCTGCTTTTTGCCGTAACGCAGTGCGAAAAGAAGGCAACACAAGGAGGAGAAAGGAAAGGACGGGGGACAAAGGGAATTCCCAGCGTGGGATCGGAAGCGATGCGCCCGTTCAATAAGTCGGCAGGAGGGTAAGAAAACGAGCCGGGATGAAACATGCACCACCCAATCGGCAAACGAAAAATCGGTGCGGATTGAGTTGTCAAATCGAAAATCAGAAATCAAGACAAATAGAAGGGGGGGGCGGCGGGTAAGAAAAGAAGAACACTCCGCAAGCGAGGGGGCGCACGCGGAATACGTCGAAGGTATGGCCAGGGCACGGAAGCCTTCGCCGGGGCGTGAGCGCCCGGAGCGGTTAGGAAAAAAAGGAGGAAAGTGATGAA
>Ga0179593_1403617_pt1 | contig 10221 bp, 7 predicted proteins | sample CZODoug2_1_08_16_FD_185931 | JGI IMG/M metagenome (GOLD analysis project Ga0179593, IMG submission 185931) | Vadose zone soil fungal communities from Angelo Coast Range Reserve, California, USA - CZODoug2_1_08_16fungal (PacBio error correction) | ecosystem: Environmental > Terrestrial > Soil >...
GGGTCGCACGATAGGTACTAGCCGAGGAAGAACCTCTTGAATCAAAAGGGCCGGAGGACCTAACCGTCACCAAAAGCCTACTGAATTTTTGGAAAAGAGGGCAAAAAAAAGGCACAATTCGAGAAACGGGGAGAGAAACGTTGGCGACCTAGCCGGACAACGGGGAACGAGCGGGTCGCCAGGTTCAGGAAGGGGGAAGACCGAGTCATCAGTTAAGGCAGGGGGGACATTGGCGAAGCTAGGATCCAGCCACAAACTGGTACGCGTGAGAAGGAAATCGCGGTCCCACCAAGGGCAAGGGGGAAGGAGGGCGTACTCCTTTCCGGGACTCTTTAAAAAAAAACGGCTTCAGCCGTTTAGCAAGCGCCTGAAGCCAGGAGGCCCAGGGAGAGCTGGTTAGGAAATGAGCATTAAACAAAAGGCGACCAAAGCAAATGGCCGAAAAGGAGGGCCCTTAGTTCAGGGCTCAAGCCAGAAAAGTTACAGGGGGGGGAAGTGCGGAAAGCCTGGAAATTGGGGTGAAATAAGAATTAGAGAAGCCATTGAGCGCGTCCACGAAGGGATCGGGGTTACTGATACAGGGGGGGAGGTCAATTGGGTCTTGCAAAATCAGAATTATGGGAAAGCATCTAGGGTTTGTTACGCTACTTTTTGGCTGCGACGTGAGAGGGTCCTCCAAAAGACACTTCAAAGGGGTAGAAATGGAATAAAGAAAAATTGTGGTGGTTGTCCTATAGCCATGCAATAATGGTCGGGGGGGGGAAGGGGTGAGAAAGGGTGGGCGTCATTGGCGGGAAAAAAACGAGATTCTTACCCCCTGGACAACAGGGGGGAAGTGAAAGCGTCATGCAGGGAGAATCGCTTGCAATGTAAAAGAAAAAAAATACAATTCACAGTTGAGTGAGGAAAAGGAAAGAAACCAAAGCGGGGAAAGGAAAAATCAGCTTAAATACGGAAACCTACCGCACGGGAAAAAAAATCAGCTGAAACTCGTGCAATCCAACGACAAAGCGAAAGAAGAAAAGCCGAAACTGACGTTTCGAATTAAAACTCGAGGCCAAAGAAAACACGAAACTGCGGTCCGGGAAGAGGTAAATTCTAAAGGGAGAGAAGCCCGCATTCTGCAGACCGCTTCGCGAGGAGAACCTTATCCCACGGGTAGCATAATGGGAAAAGGATGAAAAGATCCGATACAAAGAATCTCGAGAAGGGAACCGACGGTAAGAACTGACGAGATTTGTTACAGGCTCCAAAGCTGGAAAAAACGCACTGTTCGCACGTGGGACCACGACTAAATTCAGTTCACTGCAAGCGCCATCACCATCCGCACAAGACCTTCTTAAAAGTCGCGCAGAAAAAAAAATCAAAAAATGAGGGTAGGAGAGATGCCAAACTGAATCAGGGGGTCTGGGGCGGCAGAAGGTTCAGTCATCCGCAAACACTCAGCGCCGGGCTAGCGAACGAAAGAACCGTAGCAACGGGTCTGGTGATGGGCGAAAAAGAGTACGAACAAATGGCCTGCTCCAATTTACGACAAATACGGGGGGCGAACGAGAGGGGAAAGGGGGTCAACCAACAAACATATCTCAAAACTAGTCAAAGAGACGGTTGGTAAGGGCATCAACATTGACTCGATGAAACGCAAAAAAAATGTGGGATAGTGGGGAAAAGGGAAAAACGAACCTACTTCCCGTTGAGCTGTCAGGTTTGCGGAGAAGTGGGGAACGCATGAGTGCGCAGCATGTTGAGTGAAATTACTTGGTACAAGTCTTGCAGGCAACTCGGCCGAGAGCGGAGGAAAAAAAAAACAGATGAGGGTACGATAAAAAGGTGTGCACCGTAAGAAGGTGTTGCAAGTTTAGACAAGCACCGGACGAGACGGGATAGAGGCGCTAGGCAGCTTTCCAAACTTTTGGTTCCTTCTTAGGGATCTAAAAAAATAACAAACACGGAGGAGGAGGAAAAGGTCAGGGATCAGCAAAAAAAGAAAGCAGGAAGGAGAGTGAATCAAAATCTCCCGGATTCGGTCAGCTAGCGGTGGAGAAACACAGCACAAGAGCACCGATGGACACCAAGGATTTATCCGTACAAAAGGAAGAGGAAGACCGACCGCTCCAGGAGAAAACAAAACATGGGAACGTAAAAAGTTCCGAGGGAAAGGAAAAGGACACGAAGGAGCCTTCCCCACATCATCAGCAAAGAGAAGGTGCAGGGAAGAAGGCAACAACAATGGAAAGAGCGTAGCCATTCAAAAAGCGTTCAAGCCTAATGAACCACCGAGGAGGTATGATATATGTGGAAAGAAACGAAGAACTCGTAAAAAAACCGTTAGGGGACGGGACAAAGCAGCCTAGGTCCGTTTCGGGTGAAACGCCACAAGAAAACCGAAACAAGCTGCGCAAATCCTTCTAAGGGAAAAATATGACATTCAAAAAACGAGATGACTACGATGAATGACAAAAATGGAAAACTAAACCCCCTTTCCGTCTGTCACGAATATTCCAAGCTTAATAAACCCAGAAAGTGGGAGAATGAAAAAGAGAGCAATGCGAAAGAAAACCCCTGTCTCTCCCTATAACAGAAACCGACTTTTCCAAGGCGTGGGACCACATACATGAAAGGAGAAGGTAACCTCGGAGTTCTTATAGAAGTCAAATCTATTTCTTAGACACGATAGAAAAAAAGGTCGAAATAGCGTGAAGGGAGCCACGAAAAATGAGTGAGGGGGATTCTATCAATCGAAATCGAAAAAAATCCAAGGAAAGCGCGAAAGTGTGACAGAAACGAAGGAGCCGTTGAGAATTGACCCAAACCCCAACCAACCCCCGAGATTGTGAAAACACGCTTTGTAGTGGATTGCATAAAAGACAGCGGGGGGATGCTGCTTCGACGGCGAAAAGTCTAAAGAGAGGAGCCCTATGGAGGCGGGGAAAAAACAGGGAGAGATTGGCGTATAGGCGTGGGACTTTGCCTAGAAACGGACATGGAAAAGACACATTGAAAGCGCGGCATGCTCATGCGATCGAAAAAGCAAATTGAATACAAGGAAAGGGAACTAAAGAAGGGGTGGTTCCTAGCCAAGGGTTGACAACAAAGGCAAAAACCGAAAAGAACAGGAATGGAAGTCCAAAAAAAAAGGGGTCTTTTATAACCATGAAGTCCCAGGAAGGAAAAAAAAAGGGAGGAAAAGAAAAGGTACGCAGCAAACGCTAAGGAACCTCAAAATAAAAATCCGAAAAAAGTTGAAACCATTCAGACACAAGATACCTCAAGGAGAAAAAAAAAAGAAGATAAGTACGCGAGTCACTTAACCTGAGAGAATTACGAAAAAAATGAAGGAAAAAAAAAAAAAACAGGGAGAGCAACTGGAACAGCAAACGAGAAATTCTGGGCTACGGATTGTGCATCCACTGGGTCGGGAGCCGCAAAAAAAAGGGCAAAAAAGAGGGAAGTGGACAGTGATAAACAAATGAGGTTCATGCCAAGAGTCAAAAGGATCCGCGAACCGAGGGTGATGGGGAACTCAAGCGGGGGGTCTTAAAAAGTGAAACAGGGTCCCCTTTGGCTTGGGAGAAAAAAAAAACGAAAACTGGCAAAAACACTGACGAGGACACCGCGGAAAAATGACAGAACAAAAAAGAGAAAGGCACTTTTCATCCGTAAAAAACTTAAAAACCAAAACCGGAAGGAAAAAAGTCATGCAAAACCGAGGCCCGGGGGGATTATAAGGCAAAAAACAGGGAGTGCCTTGGGTGAAGCGACAGCCGCCGGGCCCGCATAACATCCAACAGGGCGGACAGCGTAGACCTATGAAACAATCTCTCAGAAAAAAAAAGGAGGAGGGGATTTGGTCGACGACTCATAGCCAAAAGAGACCTCGGATGGTGCATGAACGGGCAGGAAAGGGCCACAAAAGAAGAAACTTGGACGAGCATCTCCGAGTCATCCCGGTAAGCAAGAAGGGTTCTAAAAAAAAAAAGAGGGGAGAAACTACGACAGACGGACATCTAAGTTTTGGAGACAAGGGGGGCTGTTTTCTTTCCGCCGAGAGGAGCGTCACGTCCGGGGAATTGAAAAAGGGGGAGAACTCGAAACACAAAACCACCTTTACCCCGTTGGGAACGCGGAGTAACACCGCGGAGGGACCACAAAAACCGGGGGTCCGCGCGGAAGACTTCTAGGAGTAAAAGTTTCATTCTACCCAGGGTTATCCCGGCGCCAGGAACAGACAACTGTTCGATCAACATGGGAAAGTGCTTCGAAACTGAAAGAAGGGGGGATAAAGGAAGGCAAAAAGAGGGATCCTTAGTTAAAAAAAGAAACTCAAAAAGTTTAATGGGGACTGAAATCCTGAAGGAAGCGGGACCTAGACATTGACGGAGGGATACACGAGAAGTGATCATAAGGAACCGGTGCAGTAGAACTGCTTTCTTCCTCAGCAAAAAAGGGCGAAGGGGAAGCATCAAAAAAAACAACAACCAAAAAAAAAAAAAAATCCCAGAAAAAAAAAACAAAAGAAAAAAAACAAAAAAAAAAAACTAAACAAAACAACCAAAAACTAAAAAAAAAAAAAAACCAGCAAAGGCACTAACCAGACAAAAAAGAAACACTTCCAAGCACCAAAAGGAGGGTGAGCGGAAAAATAGATTGTGCTACCATGAGTATGGAAAAAAGAGGACTGAACAAGGAAAGGGGGAAAGAAAATAACACGTTTTTGTCAGTGAAACCTCTCTCGAAGTGTTAGGGGACCTAGAATTGGTGCGTAACACTTTCTTTGTCGCAATAGAGGAAAAGGACCGGGAGTAATGGGGCTTGAAAGAAAGGAATTAACCGCTTTGAAAAAAGGGATGGAGGGGAGAAGACATGAGGTTTGAAAGGCCGACGGGGGTAAGGCCATCTGCGGAGTGTCGGCAATCGGCTGTACCTATCCGGTAACATTACGCATTGACCAGAAAGCAAAAAAAAGGAAAGCGGACAAGAAGACCAAACATGGCAAAAAGAAGGACAGCCGAATAGGTTGAAAGCGAAAGGTGCTTCCACTCTGAAACTTGAGGGAAGAGGCCGGGGAAGTACTTTAGAAATTAAGCTTTAAAACCCGGGAATTCATCCGCAGGGCGAGGGAAATCCCTTAAAAAAATAATATGCGGGATGTTGAAGACGCATCCTCTACAGCAGAAGGATATGAAGAAAAAGGCAAAGGGGAATTGAAAAAAAAGAACTAAAAATACGATCACGCACTGTGTCGGACAAAAGATACCAGGGGAACCTATCATGACTGAAACAAGGAAAACCGCAGACAAGGTCTGGAAGCATCACAAGAACATTATCAAAACTAAATGGAGGTAAATCAAGTGGGGAGGCAAACGGAAAGTGGGGAAACTGTGGAAAGGAAAAGGGGAATCGCAAACACAAAGCGCCAGAATAAAAAGAACGAAAAGGGAGCATGGGGTCGTATGTGGCGTTCAATATGGAACCAGGAAAACTATGGTGCCTGCAATTGGAACGCCACTAAAAGGTGCGAAACAAGAGAATGGGTCGCAAAAGGGTCATAAGTCCACTCCGGGACAAAAACGGTTGGAAGGCCGGCATTCCTCGAAAGGAAGCAACCAGGGTGAAGAGGTTTGAATGGGATCCGACCAGAATCCTCAATGAACGTGGCGCAGTGAAGTCTCACTTAGGGGAGCCGCAAGAAAAAAAGTCGGAATGACCCGAAAACGAGTCGGCCAGCGGATGAGCAACCAGGGGATCCATGCCTATTGTGGCGGCAAGACAAAAGGAAAATGACGAAAAATCCGGGCAGGAAGGTAATCGACAAGCGAAGAAGGTGTTTCTTCATTGCTGTATAGAAAACCAAAAAAAGGAGAGGGAAGGAGACAAGGAAGCACAAGACGAAAGCTGCACATCCCTTCCCTCTAAAATTCAAGGCAGCGTTGGGGGTCTCTCGACGTACGCCATCGCAAACAGGAGGGGTCAATCCGACCATCCGCTGGTCCCGACTGCTCTGTCTCCTCAGCAGGAAAAGGGAAAAAAAAAGGGCAAATTGAAGGCCGAAAAAACGAATGCGAACTTACAAAGGGCAAAAAGTCAAGAAGAGACGATCATCCCAAAAAACAAGGAAAAGGCACGGCTTAACGCTATGAAGGCCTGCAAACAAAACCGCCGTCCCCTAGGACCGAAGAACGGAGGAAAAGAGGGGAAAAAAAAGAAACCACTTCTGTGGGCACAGTGGATGGGTTCATAAGCCAAGAGGAGTTCAGGGGGATAGGTTACGAAACACCACCAGGTGAGCCGTGCAATTCGCGGAGGGATAAGGGGATCCGGCGCTGACTGACAAGTCGATTATGCAAAGGGAGAATGCAAGAAAAGACAATCAAATCAAAAGCGTGAACATATTACATACTTTCAAACGCAGGGGGGGTATGCGATTGAAGTTGGGCGAAAGAGAAGTTCTGGCGGATGGATATTTCCCCGAGGGAAGCGCCAAATAGGAAAAATCAAACCGAACATGCGGGGGCCACCTTGATGAGAACAGTAAACTCTTGATTTCTGCTCAACGGAAAGGAAAAAGTGATGATTAGAGGGAAAAAAGGAGGGGAGAAGAAACTGTTTCAACGATTTCGGAACAGCATTCTCCTAAAGGGCCAAGGGAGCCCGCCGCCGAAACGAGGAGATTGGCGGTTCGTCAAAAGAAAAGGGAGAGAAATTCCGAGGTGAGTCAGGAAGCAGGAGCACCTGGGATCAAGGGCCTGGCTTTCCTCGTTCTCTTGTGAAACAGGGGGGGTGGCAGTGAAAGGTAAAAAACCTTTCGATAAAACGAAAAACGCACACCGAGCCATGGGTCAAAAAAGTCCATGGGACGATCGGCTCAACAAGGGACTCTAACTCAGCAGGCAACTCGGAGACTTCAAAAAAGCTTCAGCAAACAAGGGGTGAATACAAGGTCAGACAGAAGGGGGGCAAAACGCCAAGTTTAAAAAAAAAAAACGGATAAAATCACAAAGAACGATAGGGGATTCCACACAAAATGTTCAAGGGGAAAATCGACCTGAAGGAAGTGGCCGCGAATCTCATCGCAAGTCTCGCTCTAAGCTGAGCTCAAAAAGGAACGATATGCCGAACCATACTTTCGCCAAGGAATGACAAAATCAGCTACTGCCACACGGGGGTCTCAAATAAGCAAGGCAGCAGAAAAACGTCATGAAGGAATAAACGCAACAAATAAGAGGGTAGAAAACTGAAAACTAGCGGACGTCGGGTAAAAAGGGAGTACGCTTTCCTGGCAGTTTACTACTTCTTTGAGCCAAGGGGGGGGGCACTCAGGAAAAAAAAAAAGCTATCAAAAGGGGGGAGGAGAAGGCGCATTCACAGTGCGCCGGAGAAAACAGTGGAATTCAAGATTCAAACAGAGAGAGGAGCCGGAGAGGGAAAAACGAGTGCGGTAGCAAGATGGGGAGTAAAGAAGTAAAAGGTAACAGGTGGGACTGGTAGAGACATGAAACTGGCAATCAAAGGAGCTGAAGTCAGCCGGCGAAAAAAAGAAAAGGGGCAAAAAGCGAGTCCCTGTTAAGTCCACGTGCCCAAGAAACACGAAGAAAAGGTCTGCAAGGAGAACAATAGGGCATCGGAGAGGCCGGGGAAAACCCAATTACTTGAACGGCGGGGGATCATCCGCACGGCCCCAAGGAAAAAAAAATCACCGGAGGAAAGCGTATCTCCTATGGAGGAGACTACCCCAAACTAAAACAGAAGATAGGAGAAATATCTCTATGGTTCATTACAAAAGGGGATTCGACTAAAAAAAAAAATTGGCATGCGGAAGCTGCCTAGACGGTCCCCTCCTGAAACTTGGGGTGGGCAACGAAAAATGCCTCGCGGAGCCTCCCTTCTCGAAGGTCTAGGCGGGGGGGAGGGAGAACGACCAAAACAGGCTCGCGTTTTCGAACCATGGGGCACTTTCAAAGAAATTCAACGGAAGTGATTGCCAGTGTTCGAAAATCCAAGGAAAGACCCTTTACCCAAGGGGGGACGGAAAGTACACCTCGCTACCAGCAAAGGCCGAGGGATCTACTCACTGCGAGGAAAGAGGGCATATCCCTACGTAAAAACATGCCGTTTAGCAAACGGCACTTAAGCAAGCCCTGAAATAGCAAGGGTGTAGCGAAATTGGACCGGACGCTGAAACCGGGGGGATGCCACAAGTCAGGGAAGAAACTAATGAGTTCTATCACTTAAACTTTCCGTGGGGGAGAAAAGAAGTTGAAACTTACTAAGAATTACGGCGCGTCCAGATAGGCTGCGTGAAGTCAGGAGGGTTGCTTAAGACATGGTCGGAGAGAGAGCAGATTGGTGAGAGGAAATATCGTGGGAAACGCCGTGAGATTCTAACCGAGATCGTCCAAGGATAGGGAGAAAGGGGAGAAAGGGTTCGTGGAAGCAACACAGGGATTTTAATAGTGAAGGCTTTGTGCGTAACAATGGGGACAGTCAAAAAAACGTCTCGGTCTTCCCGAATTAAAAAAAATGGCGTGAGAGCGTCAAGGGGCAGCAGAATACTTGCATTGCGGAGAGACAAAAAAAGGGGTGTGAGACAAAGTCCGACAGGAGCCAACGTCTTTCAAAAGAGCGTTACCTAGCTTCCTGGACGCAAAGAGAGGAAACGCTGCAAATAAAATCAAACTAAAAACACTAAAAAGAAAGGAAAGCCGAGGGAAGGGTGTGATCGACATGAAGAAAGCAGGTCAACAGAAACCTTCGCCAACGAACTTTACCGGGGAAAAAGGGGCTTATCGAAGACCACTATCTTCATCCGATAGGCGAGTCTCAAGAACTCGGAAAACAGGTTAAAGGAACGCGAGAGAGCGGGGAGGGAACCAAGGAAGAAAACTGGCACGGTACGGCGAAGACAAGAGCTTGAATCACGCCCTGTTATGACTTGCTGAAAGGACGAACGAGGAAGGAGGCGCTGGAAGCCATCGACCATCCTGAAAGACCCTATGAAAAGGCAAAAAGTAATTAGAAAAAAAGAAAAAGGGGTAATTATAAGCTGTAAACGGGGGAAAGGGGGGTCTGTTGCCATGCTCAGTGGGGTCAAGAAAAACAAGCGCCACCCCATAACGGAAAAAACTCTCACAAAAAAGGAAAAAATGGGGTCTGGGCGGTTTAAAAAGGGTCTGCCTGCATGGGGAACAGAGGGCGCCAAAGAATAAGAGGTGTGGTCGCCACATATAGAGCAGACTTCCCCTCCAAGTGAACCTCGGTACGGTTGACTGGCGACATTGTAGACGATGAGCGGAAATACGCTAAAGAAAAGGTTGCATGCATTGATCGGGCGAAGCCAACTCGACCTGAATGCATGGGCGGGCAGGGAAAAGGCGCATTCGTAAAAAGCAAGGAAGGACGGGAGGAAATGCCGCGCAAAATGCAAGTCTTAAAAAAGCGACAAACGGGGACCAAAAGCAAGGGGGCGGAAGGGGAAAACCCGGCGCGGGGCTAGTTACAAACTGCAGCAAAATCTTTTTGGTAATTCACTGGGGGGGGGGACGATCTCGAACACAACGGAGGAGGAAAGAGAGAGAGCAAAAGGTAATGAAACCAGAAGGAAATCCTCGAAAAAATATCCCCGTATTCGGGGGCCGGACGCTGGGAAAAGAAAGACAGTAGGAAACACATCGGGTAAACACCTTCGGTCTCCTCGAACCAAGAAGAAGCTCAGCGTCGGCCTCAGGAAAAAAAGAACGTCCACCTTCCTGCAAAGGGGAACCAGGGACTTCAAAGAATAAATCACCCAAAACTTTAAGAATAAGGAGAGGAAAGATCAAGGGAAAGAACACTGTAAGGGTCAAGAGTGTCCGACGAGTGGAATCACTAAAGGACAAAACCACGACCGGAGTGGACTATTATGTGACCGACAATAAAAGATGGAGAAAGAGGCAGGTACATGCATTCAGCAGAGTCGTGGAAAAGTCAATATTGGAACAACAATACAAAGACCAACGCGAAACCTATGTTCTCGCTGGCGATAGAATTCCGGAGGAGGAGAGCAGAGTTCATGGAAAAAAAGACACCCAATGCATCAAGAGGCGTCAAAAATAGACAGAGCTGAATTACCCCAAATGTGAGTGTGTGCTCCTTGGATCAATGGAATGGCGTGAAGTTCACCTCCAAATCATGAGAAGACTGGGGTCATCCGCCGAAGGAAACTACTATTCCAGCATCCTTGAT
>Ga0179593_1484967_pt1 | contig 10221 bp, 5 predicted proteins | sample CZODoug2_1_08_16_FD_185931 | JGI IMG/M metagenome (GOLD analysis project Ga0179593, IMG submission 185931) | Vadose zone soil fungal communities from Angelo Coast Range Reserve, California, USA - CZODoug2_1_08_16fungal (PacBio error correction) | ecosystem: Environmental > Terrestrial > Soil >...
CTAAAAGGGGGAATCTTAGGGGAAAGTTTTCGCGGTTGTTTCAGATTTCGGAGGAAGTAAGGCTCTTCCTTCGGGGTCTGGTAAGGACGACTGTCGAAAGACGCATGGTTCCGAGGAAGATAGGATCGGAAGAAACTCTTGTCAGAAACCCCAGTGCTGCGACCAAGTGGAATGATGCATCATTCGAGGGAGAAGAAATCAATCCAGGGGGCAGGGAGAGTCGTACGCCAAAAAAGGAAGCGGGGAGAATCAAACATTCAAGTAGGTATAAGCAATGCAGGCTAGGAGAAAGTCCCACTGGGCGATATTCACCGAGTCTGAATTGAGAGAAAATGGAGAACCGGACTACTGGCCCGGTCGGGCGGCGCGTCCTAGATGCATTAGGAGGGGGGAAGGGGTCAGGCCAGGAAGTGGACGGAAGAGATGTTCTTCGGAGGGCGAAAATAAGTTCGGGGGTTATCCGCGACTGATGATTGTTATACATCTAGAAAAAACACCGAATTAGGGAAAGCACCGGGGCTCCTGACCCGATCACTCAGGTAGTTAGTTTGAAAAAAGAAGAACTAAGCGCATGGACAAGACGGGAACAATATTTATATAGTGGGGATGGGAGGTAAGCGGTTGTCGCTCCAACACGTCATCGCTGGAGAGAAAGGTCAGGGAAAATTTGGGTGAGCTATTACGGTTTACACAATCGGACGGCCGCTTCAGGGGGTGGTACGGGGAAACCTAAAGGAAGGGTTTACAGCCAGAACTCCCAAGAGGGAAAAGACTTCGCCGCCGGAAGCCGAAGCCGAACTCGACAGATGCTGGCCGGGAAGAAAATTTTGAACCTATTGACTAAAGCTGGTAAAAGAAAACTCAAAATTTCCAGGGAACCTCAGGAGATCGAGGGCGGACTGGGAAGTGTCAAAAAAAGGATTAAAACGAAGGGCCCGGACAGGTCCGTTCACAGACCCCATTTTCCAAGAGCCTTCTGGGAGTTCTCCATGACGGAAGAACGGGAGAGCCGAATCCGGAATAGAGGAGGAAGGATGATCCCTTAAGGCGACATTGTTAATTAGGAGGGGGAACGCAAGCTTAGTCGGCACCAACGTGAGTCGGAAGGCACGTGCAACTCGCCTCGATGGAATGACAAAGCGTGGTAAAGAGTACCGGCCGAAGAAGAAAGTGCCAGAAGGGTCTGAAAATCGGTTTCATCAAAAAGAAAAGAAACCGGTGTGAAGACCACCCGGGCGTCAAAGAGAGTCAAAACACGGAAAGTGTCGCACTATGCTGGGCGTAATACTTCAGCGCGTCTGGTCCCGAAAATAGAGACCAGACTATGAAAAGGATCGTCTGGGGCTAACGGAAGCGAGTGAGGTTTGCCAATGGGACCTGAAAGGAAGAAGACTGGCTTTCGGCAGGGAAGTGGTTTTTTCCTTTTAAGAACTACGGCTAAGATACGGAGAACAATGAAAAAAGGCAGCCCTCCCAAAGGCGCCCGCGCCTGCGTGACTTTGCGATTAAAAATTTGACCAGGGAACTAAGTCCAGATAGGAGGGGGAATGGGTAGGACTCATTGTTTCTATCAAGGGATTGTCTACAGAAAAGAAGTGAACTAAGAGTGAGCATAGCCCGCAGAGTATGGAGGGGGTTGAGCCAAGACAGGGGGTCTTTTCCAGAGGGGGAGGATTATAGTTCTTAAGAGGGGATGTCAAGAAGGGCTGGAAGGGGCTCGATGTTCGCGTGGTCTCTGTCTCCGAAAACGCATCAAATCGTGAAAAAACGGCTTTCAGGGACCTAGGACGGAAGAGAGCTCTCAAAAAAAAAAAGGAGGATTGGGAGGAGAAGAAATCGAACAACTACTTGAATACCGACGACAAAGTTTTCTAAGGAGGGGGACCGTTAAGCAAAGATAACATAGCGAAAAACCCAAAAGCATCGAGATCACCTCTGAAGGGGGAAGGAAAGAAACAAGGAAAACGCGACTAGCGAGTACCGAGGAGAGGGGGAGACGAGACTAAAAAGAATTCCAAGGAGGGAGGGGGAAAAACAAGAATCCTGCTTCGAAACGATCTAGAAGAAGAGACCTCAGGAAGGACCTTTACGAAAAAGAGACCTCCTCAGGGAGTCACATAAAGTGAGAAGTAGAACGGGGGTCTTCAAGGTTCTTTCGCGGGCTGAATTTTAAGGGAAAGGGGAGTACTGGTCTGACAAGAAACGAAAGGAAAAACTCTCCTCAGTAGTATGGAGGGGATTTTTCAAACCTCAATAACCGGAGAAACCGGGTGAACGGCGGGGAAGTCACCAGGAACTAGTCTGACTAGTAAAGGGTAGCCGTTCGGAACCAAGATTCATACAAAGTGTACCGACCAGGGAAGAATCTTGGACAAAAAAAGGGGGTCAAGAAAGCGCATGGGTGTGAACAGTGCGGTTTGGAAGGCACTGATTCAACTATTGGTTAAAGAAACCGTCACTGAAAGAAATCTAAGGAAAGATAACTGCTTGGAAAGCAAATGACCGAACGGACGCGCGTTGCACGAGGGGTCCACCAGAAAAGGGAAAGTGAATTTTCTACGGACTAATAGGGGGGACTGACATCGGGAGGCAAAATTTAGAGAAAGATAAAAGGGAAGAAGCGGACGGACGGCGAGATCTCCTCGAGGAGGAAGGGTCGTAGGGAAAAAGCTAAATGAGATGTAAGATTTACGACCTTTCATCACGGCGGAGAGCGCTCACTGCCACGATGAAAAAAGGATCAAGAACAGGTAGAAAACTGACAGGATTCGCCGACGTGCTCATAGGGGAATCGACATGGACAGGGCAGCGATCGGACCATTCTTTGACGCTTCGGCGGCAGAGAAACATTCTAATCAAAAAAAAAATCAGGGGTTCAGGTTGCAGGCCCTGGACATTGACACAAAAAATCTAACATCTAATCTTTCCCTCATGAGTGAGATTTAAAAACCTGCATCAAGGACTGACTCACTCGAAGGCAAGCACCCTTGGAAGAAAAAAACAACCAAAAAGTAGAAGAAAAGCGCAAAATAAAAAAGGGTGCGATCACGATCTCACACCAGAGGAGGAGGAGAGCGAGGGACAAACCTGAAGAAGGTAATGCGGAGCGGCACATTCAGGAGATTTTAATCACCCTCGGTAGGTGTTGGCGGAGCGTCACAGGGGGCAAAAGATGTATACACGAACTCTTCGTCGAAAGGGGGAAACTAAGAGCCAAAGGAAAACCCATGAAACGAAAAAAAATTGCATCTGTCTCTTTAAGCTCAAGCGGGGATCTTTGAAGAAGAGAGGGATAAAGCAGACATTCGATCTCGTTACATTTGCAAATAAGGGAAAATGGTGGGGGGGGGGGTGGGGGGGGGGGGGGGGACGGGAGGACTACTTGGGGCGGGAAAGTTCGCTAGTGATCGCTCAAATTTCGAAACGGAAGGACTAGAAAGTGCCGTCACCGTTCGAAGAAAGGTTCCGATAAAGTACGAAACAGAAAGAAAGAGACTTTGGGGGACAAGGGGGGCGCGCCAAGGCGTTCGGTCATCGCGATTGAAACAAAAGGCACGACCGGCCGCACACCAGCTCGAGAAAAAAGGCCGGGACTGACGAAACCTTGATCGATCGCTCATCGTGGGAAAGAGGACAAACCTGCCGAACGCGAAAAAAGTTCGCCTGAGGAGAAAAGCTTATCAGACATCCAAAAAGACACAACTTAAGGAAAGAAGAGGAAGCTCTAATTGGAGAAGATGAGACGGAGACGTTGAGAAGTCAAGGGGGAATTTCTTAGTGGAGCACACGGCGGACGTCCTATCCGGGGGGGAAAGCGCCGACGTCCCCGCGAGCTTTTTCGTAGGGCGGGGAGCGTCTCCGGAAATCTGCTGCAAAGCATGGGGTAAGAGACCGGGGACAAAAAATAAAGGTTAATCGAATATGGTAGTACGACGTAAGATCTGATCAAGGGGGAGACTTCAACTAAAGGGATAAAAAAAGAAACCGGTAAGGAAGCGGAATGCGAAAAATCAACAAAGTATCGAACTTACAAAAAGTCGATTGAAAAGTTCTCGGAGAGAAATTCGGGTCTCAAACATTAACCGGAAAGGAAGGACCACTTCGGGTGGGAGCTAGCCTAAAAAGGACTCCGGAGTTTTCGAAAAACCTTTTGAATGGGATTTTCGTATCAGGCGTTATTAAAAGGTCCACATCTTAGGGGGGTATCCTGAGCATGATGAGGGAACCCTCAAACAAGAACACAAGGAGATTAGAAGGGGCTAAAGAATATAAGAAACGTCTCAGTCCTAGTGGGGGAAAGGGGACAGGGAAGGGCCCTACTCACGATTATCGTCAGAAGGGAGAGATTAGATGGAGCTAAATTCGGCTAAGGCGGGTTGGCGCCAAAAGTTAAGAGATCGTCTAAAAAAGAACTAATTAACCAGGTTTGGGAAATTACTGTTCAAGGAGAAAAAAGGGCCTGCCGCTTCGGAATGTGCTCTGAAAGGTAAGAAAAAGCACAAAAAACCACAGCCGGGGGAGGTCCGGCCGAAAGTAAGGGAAGGAAGAAGAAAACTCTCTCTAAGTGTATCAATAAAGGAGAATGGGCGAAAGGCCGTCGAATACAAAGGGGCGAGGGAATCAGTCAAAATAGAGGCCGCGGGTGAATCGGGGGCGACGGGGTTCTGAGAAGACTCAAAAAAAAACGGGGAAAGAGTGGGAGGTCAATTCTGGGAATCGGGCAAGGTCAAACTGTAAGAAAGAGACGAGTACGAGATAGAGGGAGACTTCTCGAGCGAATGCAAAAAACCCGTGCTAGTACGGAGACTTTGCAATGAAAGGAGGATCACCAAGGACTTGAGGAGGGAAGTTTACGAAGTGAAACGCCGCACCAGCTTCTCTGATTTGCAGAGCAGGGGTAGGGAAAGAGTAGTGGGGGTCTTCACGACTGAGTGGCCAATAGCGAGAAATCTATAAGTGAAATCAAAAACTCATTAAACCAATTGGGAGTCAACAGGAGCGGAGGAAAACGTGAAAAAAAAAGAGGTGAAAGGACTGAAGGTAGGGACTGTCCTTAAAGTGCCGGCGGGAAAGGACAGCCGCCGCGCACGAGGGGGATAGGGACCAATGCAGTTTCAAGGAACAGACGCTGGGTTGAAATAATCCCGGCCGAAAGACCTTTGGAGAGTCTTTTGGAGGCCAGACCTAACGCCTCTACTTGTAGAAGGCCGAAGCCCAGAAGACCCGCCAATTCAGGGTGAGATGGATGGATTATAAATTGAAAAATTCCTATTCTCTATGGTTGCTGAATATATCAAGTAGTTGGACTAATATTGTACATAAAGAAAGTGTTGGAGCTCGGACGGGGAAGACGAACTTTTCAATCTTGCCGGGACGAGAGAAGCTGCTGCTGGAGGGGGTTGAAGTACTATTTTAGTAAAATGATAGTATCTCTGCTTTTTCGGGACAGGCACAGATGGTCGAAAGGAAGTGGAGTCAAATAAAGACCCCCGCATTCTAGTGATGGGGTTGACTAAGGCGGAAGGGCGGGTCTAAAAAACACCAAACTTATTATTAGGAAAAGAGAAAAAAAAAGTCAGACTTAAACCCAAGTACAGTGCGCGAAAAATTGAAGCACTGAGTTCGGAGAAAACACTGAAAGCCTATAACATAACCGCAAAGAAAGACGCCCGGAAAGGAAAGATACCCCTTAAAACGCTAACGCCAAAGAAGGAAAAGCAGCCGCTGTTCGGAGGGAGGAATGGCTAAAGGGGCGTCTTTCAGGAAGAAGGCTCGAAAAGAGGGAGCATAGAGCATCGAAGCTCAGGCGGCCTGTAGAGGCCATTTTCGCCTCATGAGCGAAAGAGGGACAGGGAGGGAAGGGCCTCCAAGGGGAACAAGATTAAAGGAGGACGTAGGACTTTCGAAGAAAAAAGAAACAAACAGGAAAAGAAGCGAAGGAATAATTCGCCAGGTGGGGAAAAAACTCGAGGGAGGGACATACCGGCAGTAGTGGGACGATCCATTCACCTATTTTTCGGGGCGCGTGCATGAGGGGAAAGAAGTAGGGTAGGATTACTAAGTCCGACTTTACCTTGACACAGTTTTTTGTGCTCGACTCGAGTGGCAAAGGGGGGGGAGGAGTTGAGCTACTGACAAGAGGAGATTAGGGAAAATTCATGGAGGGAGGGAACTATCAACGATATTTAGAACGCACGCTCTGAGAAAGAAAAGACTCTCTCGGGCGCGTGGGAAAAGTCTTTCAAGGAAGCGAGGGATCAGAAAAGATGTCCGATCACAGGTCCAAGAAAAGGGAGGGACGGGATCTCATGCATATCTATCTCCGGGAGGTTGTAAATCAAAAGAGAGGTCTTCAGTGGAACGAAAGAAAGTTAAGAAGAAGAAGTGAACGACAGCGTTCAAGTCAAAGGGAGAAAGAGTAAGAACGAAAGAGGAACAAGCAAACTCGATCGACTACTAAGCGCGACAGGGGACTGGCTCTATCATCTAGAACGTCTACAGGGAAAGGAGAAGAGGAAGTTATACGAGCGGAAGTCGGGATGAGACTGAAAAGGGAAGAGGTAAGGGAGGAGGTACAAACAGTTCCGGGCAGCAAAAATCTCAAAAGGTGGGAACGCCAAAGGAGCGGGGGGAAGCCGCCTACTGGCAAAGGGCAGAAGAAAGAAGAGATGCTTGCGGAGCAACCCGGGATAGAGAAGAGAAAAATAATAAGTTTTGCGCGGGAATGCAAGTTTATTCTGTGGGGGACACATTACTGGGAGAAAGGGCAGTAGGCGAAGGGGGAGTTCTTCCTCTCCGTTGGATGTGGGACGTCCTTTCCAATAAGAGTCATTACAACGTGAGGCTAAATTAATAAACATCGATGAAGAAACCCAGGAAAAGGCTACCCTACCAAGGGAAGTCGAGAGCTCACAAAATCTTGTGGTCGGATAGTCTGCAACGTCTGTCGGACCCTCTAGGTGGATGTGAGAGGTACCCAGCTTTAGCCAAAAAAAGGATCAGAGAGAGGGTTCTAGAAAGTCTGTGACTGAAAACCGTCCGGGGAATGCTCACCTCTCCGGGAGGACTGGACTACTGAACTATACCCGGGAAGAGTCTATCAATGAGTGGAGGCCGGGCGAGAAAGGAACAGTTCAGTGAAGGCTGAGGGAGAGCCGGACTTCAAGCCCGTCCCCCCAGCGAGGCGAAAAAGGAAGAGAGGAGAGAACCCGGGGAGAGGCGACCAAACGAATTCTTCCATCCTAAAGAAAGTACTGGGGAACAGTCCGGAGAAAAAAAAACTAGAGGGGAACAAAAATAGAGCATTCTCCTCCAAACTTAGTATGAGAACGAGAAGATGACTCTCAAGGTTTAAAGAGAAGTCTAAAGTAAAAACGCGTCTAGTGAAACTAGAGCGGAGACGGCAATTATTTCTCATTCGAAATTTGGGGGTTCAGAACTCTCCGGATGTGGTTCTGGGAAAGCACGCGCGAGGGGTTCTTGCCGGGCAGGAGGCTGGTAAAAGGAAAGCGAAGGACCAGAGTGAAAGTGAAATCACCTCAATCAATCAAAGGAAAGGGGTAGGAAACCCATAATAGTCAGCACCGGGGGACAGGGGAAATCGGAGCATTCTCAAAGGACAGACAGAGATTACTCTCTGAGAACTTCTAACCTATTACTTCCACTGGTAAAGGTAAACAACATAGCACGAGAGGCGGGAGGATGACTGGAAGAAAGGGGGATCAAGAAAATTCCGATGCTGGTAGAGACACCTAAAGCATAAGATGTTTAGGGGAAAAAAGGGATATGGGAGTAGAGGATTAGGAGACATTAGCCTACCGGAGGGGTGTACTCTTAGGAAAGGACTTCCAGCCGCCCCTCCACGGAAAACTAAGAAAGACCACCTAGCCGAATGGAAAGCGAGACGAGTCGAAAAAGGTTGCGAGAAGAATAAAAGAGCGATGCTCTTCACCTCAACAACCCCAAAAGGGCGCTTGCTGGCACGGAATGGAGCAGAAAAAACTGTCACGCGCGGGTGAAATAGACGGAGGCCCACTTGGAGACGGTGTTAAAAAAGCATAGCACTTAGTCCACTGGATAGAGGGCCACGGCCTGTACACAAAAACAAAGAAGGGAAAGGAAAGAGAGAAAGGGAGGCCGCAGGAAGACTAGCCGATAGAGCCGGGGGAGGAGGGGGAGAAGGTCTCAAAAAATGCTCGTCAGCCTGAGACGAATGAAAATCGATCGAGTTCCGCGGGTTGGTGTTTAAGGAAGGAAAGAAGCTTAGGAGGGGAAAAGAGAGGGTCTACACTCGGTCTTTTACCCTCTCATGGGGGGAACTGGAGAATAAAAAGAAAAGAACAATCCAATGGCTTTACTAGTCTAGCACAAGAAAAAAAAAGGGCAATGGAAAAGCACCCAGGGTCGAAACGGGGGGCTTAAGGAAAGAAAGTTCTTAGTATAAAAACTATTGGCGAGGGGAGTTAAAGCAATTGAACTCCTCGCTAGGTAGTGACCGGTTGGAACTGGAACCGGGTAAGGTACAGAAGAAGTAAGTGTTCCTATGGTCTCAAATCGGGGAAAAATAGACATCAAAACCGAAAACAGGAAAAGAGTCTGGAAACCCTTTGAAAAGGGGAGGAATATTGATAATTTACTTACTGTTGGGACTAACGAAAGAGGGGGTCGAACCAGGAAAAAGAAAGAACTAGGGAAAGGAACAGATACTACGTTCATTCCATTAACTAGGTTGCCAAAAGGGTACCACCGAATACAAGCATAATCTTCCGACGGTGGTGTGTTGTTTTGCCGGTAAACGGAGGAAACATTGAAATTCATAAGGAAAGGAGAACTGCGCCTGTCTCCTTTACAAAACTACTATTCCTGAGGAATGGCCAGGAATTCCGAAGAGGAGAAGGGGGGGTCGATCGCGAGTTAACAAGCATGGTGGAAAGGATTGGTGCATAGCGAACGCCTAAAGAAGAAAAGTCTCAACTAGCAGACTAAGAGGGAAATCGAAGAGGGGGAGGTGTCAGTTTTCGTCGATGGTCACATCGGAGGAGCGAGATTTAGGGTGGGGCGCTATGTGCTCCATTTTCAGACTGGGGTGGCCTACACGAAAGGAGAAAGCGCAGGGGTGGGGGTGGCCTGAAAGTAAACTGCTAGAAGCAACAAAACCAGGAGGTATTAGGAACATATATATCAGACCTCTGTCTAACCCAAGAAAGACTCAAAGTGTGGGTTAAACTGCGAGGAAACTCGCAGTGTCACCCGGGAACATAGAGGGCCAGACCAGGCAAAGTATCAACTCTCAGGGAACTAACTACTAAAAAACTCGACACTCCGAACCTTTCTTCGAAAAAAGAGGCAATTCTCTCGTCGGAGAGGAAAGAAAGGAGGAAGGACAATCTACCTGCTTCGAAAAAACGATAGGAGAAACCAAAAAAAGCAAATCTGGGAGGTCGGGGTAAGAAGAGAGGAAACGCAACCATTAATTAGTTCAAAAGGAGGAAGTTGCGTCTTTCTTCCAGTTCTGAAACACGAAAAGAGGAAAGGGAGCCCGTAACAGAAACAAAACGACAGTTAACTAAAGAAGTAAGGATGTTCAATGTTGGTCAAAACGCACGAGCCGGACCAAAAGAATTACGAAACGTACCGAGGGTTTAAAGGTCGGGGTGAAGGAAAGACGTTTAGGAACATTACGGGACCGATCAGAAAAAAACCAAAAGGGGGGTTTGGGGGGGTCATAACTAAAAGGTGGACGAAGGGTGTGTAGAAAAGTTTATTAACTGAGGTCAAGAAGGGGATAGAACTAAACTCGTCCACTTGACGAAAAAAGAAAAGGTACGATGAAAGGGGGGGGAACGAACCGCGCTGCACCTAGCGAGATGTTGAAAAGGGTCACACGAAAGGAGGTTCTCTCCTAATATGCCAGCTGACCAAGGTAAACATTCAAAAGTAAAAAGAAGCATGCATCAGGGAGCAAGAGAAAGGATTTCTCGCTTGCAAAGGGTACTTCAAGGGAGCAAAAATCCATGAGAAACAGTAAGTGCGAAAAAGCGCATGACGCCGTCGTCCTCGTAAACGACGCGACGCTCTCATCGTATAGATAGGTTGTAGAAGAAAGAAACCGTCTTTTAGAAAGGAATTGAAAGAGCTACAAGGGGAAAACAAACCGGAGAAGCTTCGAGGACGCAGGGAGGGCTTCAGGTGAGGCTGGGGGAAGCGATTCTCTAAGTGGGG
>Ga0179593_1586853_pt1 | contig 10221 bp, 18 predicted proteins | sample CZODoug2_1_08_16_FD_185931 | JGI IMG/M metagenome (GOLD analysis project Ga0179593, IMG submission 185931) | Vadose zone soil fungal communities from Angelo Coast Range Reserve, California, USA - CZODoug2_1_08_16fungal (PacBio error correction) | ecosystem: Environmental > Terrestrial > Soil >...
TAATTTTCCCCAAAGGGAAAGTAGGAAGGCGAGAGGGGGGGAGATAAACGAAAGACTGCCCCTGGTTGGGAAAAAAGGGGAAAAGTCAAAGGGGGGGAGGGCGGTCAAGGTCCAGGGAGGGGGTTGGGGGGGTCAAAATGGGGAAAACGGAGGGGAACATTAAAAGCGCAAGTTATATTGGTATCGGCGGGATGTGAAAAGGACGTGTCGGAAAATAAAACGGTGGAGGTTTGCAAGGCAAGGGGGAAAAAAATTCAAGAGCAGATGTTTGAGGTTACCTCGAAATCTAGGTGGCGAAAGGCGGAAAAAAAAAAAAGAAGGAGTTGAAAGGGGGGGCCGAAGGGGCAGCAGTGAGAGGTCCGTGGTTTAAAGGCCCCGCAACCTTTGACCGCAAAGGTGGGAAGGGGGACTCCATTCAGGAGTGTGCAAAAAGTGCGGGGATGTCCAACCATCCGACGTGACCATTGGGAAAGGGCCCTGAGAAACAAAAAAAGGAACAAACACAACGCCACAAAACAAATGGTCGACCAAAAAGGTAACGTTGGTCTTATGCAAAGCGTACCTTCGATTGGGAAAAAAGATTCTCGGAAGGATGACGTCAGGCAGGGGAGGGGGGGGGGGAGGAATTCTAGGTTGGTCCTAGGCTAGTGGGGGTAACTATATTCAGAAACCTGACTCCAAGATCCAAAAAGGGGACGCGAAGGGAAAAGCTATAAAGACCGGGGGACCGTTTGGTGAGAATGTAGTACAGAGGTTTGAAAACGGGACTTGTTGTAGGGCAGCATGGGAAAACGAGGGGAAGGGTATTGGGGGGGCCACCCTTACAAAGCAACCGAGGTCGTGGAAGCTGGAGGAAAGAAGGAATTAACTGGGGAAAGCAAGCTCCCGAAACACCACACGCAAATCGGTTTCAACTTTTGCGGCAAAACAAAAAATCAAAAACTACAAGGGAATGGGGGGGAGAAAGTATGTGCCACACGGTAAGAAGTTTTGGTGTTGTGCCTTGTGGTGTCCTGAAAAAGGAAAAGACAAAAAAAAAAGGACAGATCAAAAATTAAGGATTGTTCTTTGGAAAAACCGGCAGGATTATAAAAAACAGTTGGAAGGACTTCACCCTGGAAGGGAAAAAGTAATCAAAAGAAAATGGGAACTGCCTGAACTGGCGAAAGGATAAGACAAAGCCATGAAGTTCAGAGTTCAGCCTTGGGTCAAAAAAAGGGGGGGGGTCCCATTGAGGGGCCAACGAATGAGCACGTCCCGCGGCCCGATGAAGGCAAATGGTCATAACACAGGGCCGCAAGGCTCAAAGGGGTGGAACAAAAAAGCCGCGTCACGGCAAACATGAGCCACACTGGGGACGAAGTTTGAGAACTTTGGTCAGAAAAAAAAAAAACAAGGGGGGCAAAGGCCCTCCTGGGGGAATCACCTTTTGCGGGATAGAAAAACCGGTAAACCGGAAAAGAAAGAGGCGATACAAAAACTCTTGGGGGGAGGTGGAAGAAAGGTCCGCACGCACAGCTGAGTATTCCTTTAAGAAAAAATACAGTGAATTGGAGAACCTCCTTGAGGGGGGGGGGGGGGTTTGGGGAAATGCAGGAGGTAAGAGAGTACCAAAGAAGTCCGCGCGTGTCCACCGGGAACGTCACGACGAGGACAGCAATTACCAAGGACAGAGGAGATCTGCGAAAAAAGGAAAATTAAGAAGTGGGGGAAAAAGCAAAGGGGGAAGGAAAAACCTCCTCGGACAAAAATGAGGAAAAAAGTTGTTCCAAAAAAAACTTGAAAAGAAATTCGTAGTTTTTGAACCCTCGCCCAAGTGACCTCAAAACTGGAAAGAAAAAAAGGACACAGAACTTGCCCCAAACCTCACTTAGAAACGTCACAAAGCAGAGGACGCTTGGATCTCCAGGATTGTGCGAAAAAAAACCTTGGAAGGGGGAATAGCGCGCCCTTTCAAAATACCTTGGTCAGGTCGGGATCAAGGGTATACCATGTCCTAGCAGAATGGGGATATCCTGGGGGAGAGGGGGGGGCATCTGCATGGTCCTAAGCACCCTCAACCAAAAGACTTCCCAAGAGTGATCCCCTAATAGAAAGAAAAAAATCAGATTAGAAAGGGATGGTTTAACCTTGGGGAGATGAGGCAGAAAATCCAAATGGCGGCATGGATGGGGGGGGAATTGCTGGGAAAGAGGGTTTAAAAGAAAACGGACAGTAGAGGAACCAAGCATCCGGCCAGGGTGGAGAAGGGGTCGAAAGAACTGGGGAGTAGGAAAAAAAGGAAGGGGAAAAAAAGCCCAACAGGGGTAGCAAAGAATGGGACCGGGATTTTCCCGCAAGTGGGGGACGGGAGCTCAGCAGGGGTGACTTAGCAGGACGGTGCGGAAAAAAAAACTGTTCTGGGTAAAAACCATTTCTTCGTGGGGCTTTACAAAAAGAACGTGGGGTGAGGGGAGGAGCCTCCAGAAAAGAGTGGGGCAGGAGCGCCAGCCACGTTCGCGAGGATGACCGGAAGAGAATCCAGACCTGATCGGGGGGGGGAAACTCTTCAACCTCGACGAATACTCGAATTGGGCAATCCCGCCGAAAAAACGGGGTAAATTGGGGGGGACGCCCGATGAGGGAGGGCGGAGGAAAAGCAGCCCCGACAACTGCCCATGAACCTATAAGTGGTTTAAGGGGGACATGGACCTTTCGACTCAATAATGGGAATTGCTGGCAAGGGGAGAAAAAAATTTGACGCCGGCGGTCCGTGACTGAATAAAGGGAGCAGGGGAAAAAGAAAAAAACAAGGGGCGGGAGAATTGGAGAGAAAAAAAAGAGGAAATCGTCCAGAAGCGGTGCAAAAAGACCCCTGATGTGCGGCAAGAGAAGATGCGGGTTGGGAAGCAACGGGGGGGGCAGGGGCAAAAGCTGTGAGAAAATGTTCGTGTATGGGGAGAATAGAGAGGGAAAAGCCGAAATCAAGAAAAAAAAAAAAGAGGTGGGAAGAAGGGTTCGGGGAATCGCTACCCGATCAACAGATTGGGGGGGGGTTAGCGTGGGAACGCAGGAAAAAAAGCACAAGAAAAGCCAACGGACTTGGGGAGGGTTAAGTGTCGGGTGCCTGAAGAGGAAGGTCTTGATTAGGGACCGGGAAGCGCCAGACAGCGGCATAATAAAGCCGTGAGTAAAAAGTAAAATGTACCTGTTTTTTTAAGGGTGTGGGGGGGGGGGAAAAGGTTATTGGGGATCCTACAAAGCCGTGGGGAAAGGCTTGAAACTGGGATAACTACTCCCGACCGGTCCGGGAACTGGGCACGAAGGGCAAAACACAGCTAAAAAAAAAGACAAAACTGTTAACGGGGAGAAAAAAGCCAGCGGACCGAGCGGCGATCCCTGAGATCGGCAAAGACAAAAGTAGAGAAAAAAGAGGATGGAAGGGCAAGCTTCCTGGGACAAACACAGAAAAAAAGGGGAGTACGAAAGGTCAAGTCTTTTCAGACCGTGCCATTATTTCCAAAAATTCCCAAAACAAACAACAAAGGGGGAACTTCGTTCACTAAAACGCGGTGGGGGTCCGAAAAAAAACATTCCCAAGGCATCTTGGCAGAAATCGGTCCAGAACCAAGAGGGGGGGGTCCGGAAAAATCAAACAAGGATAATAGAAAAATAGGCGAGTGAGCTGAAGTCGAAAAAAAGGGGCCTCGCTAAATCCGAAGGACGGGCACCCGTCCATCTTGGAGGAACACTGTGAGGAGTCACAAAAAGGGGGATCGCGACATGGCGGGCTTTTATGCCCCAACGATCGGGACCAGGGTCGGGGAACAAAAAGAAACCAACAACAAAAAAAGGAAGGATTATGGAAAAAGAAAGAAAAATATATCTGTAACCTCCAAGGATTGAAAAGAAAGAAGAAAATCCACAAAATTTCTCCGAACAAAAAGTGGGTGTGGGGGGTAAGGGAAAGGGACCTTACCTGGGAAAGGTGGTGAACGACACGAAAAAGAAGGCGAACCATGAAGTTAAGTGGAAACCTCCATATTGGGTTTGGAAGGTCTCTCACCGGAAACTTGAAAAGAATAGCGGGAGAAGATAAAGGTCAAAGCCAGATTGCCTGCCCAAAGGTGGCAATCGGGGGAAATCGTCGAAAAAAAAGGAAAAGAGTGGGGAGAAGGAGTGCAAAAAAATACAGGGGGAACAAATGCCTACCATCCTGACATCGCCTCGTTCTGAACCTTTGGGAAAAAGGGGTTTCACCGAAGGACCTGAGAAAAAAAGGAGGCCGGGGCAAAAGAAAGAACTGGGGAATAATAATCGGGGGATCGCGTCGAAGGGAATTTGCCACAAAAATTCGGGGATGGGGAAGGAACACGTGTAGAGGAGAAAATTGGGGGGGTCGGAACCTGTAAGGGGCAAGAGACGAACTGGCTCAGGTAACTGACCGGGGGGGGAAAACATCCTGAAAAAAAAAGATCTCAAGGGAAAACCTGAAAAACGGGTGACGACGGGGGGCCAGCTGCAGACAAAATGGCGAGCGAGAAAAGGCCCTTCCGTACTGAAAAAAAAATCAAAGGGGAAAAAAACCAGAAACCACCTACTACGTTAAAGGATCAAGTGTTAACCACATGGGTCGAAAACCGAGAACAAAAAAGAGGAGCGGGGCTAAAGATCAACAGAAAGAGAGAAGCATCTCCAAGAAGTTGAACCGAAAAAAAGTTGCAAAAGAAACAGACAAGAAAAAAAAAGGAAAAAGAACTTATACAGAGTTTTCCCCAAGGGCTGCTAACCGAACGAGAAAAAAACAAAATCAAAAAACCGAAAATCGAATGGTACCGATCAGGGGGGGAAGTGCGAAAAAAGAACGAAGCCAAATCCCAATTGCCACGACCGGGGGGAATTACCAGGGAAAAAAAAAGAGGGAAGAAGGTCAAAGGGGGGGGGCATGGCAGACTGCGGCAGCAAAAACAGCACTTTCAGGCACTTGGTCTCAGCGAAGGGACCATTAGAGAGAACGGAAAAAAGGGATAGGAGGAGCTTGGAAAGATCTAAAGACTCGGCTGGCCACGCAAAGGGGATCAACAGGAATGCCGGATCAGTCGGGGGGACAGAGGCTCTCCAAGTCTTGAAACCTCAACCAGACGGCATAAAGACCACAGAAAGGTCTTGAGGCAAACAAACCGTCAGGGAAAGGGAAGGAAATTTCCAAAAAAAAAAGGGGGCAAGGAAAGTGGAAAAACTACACACATGTCAAACTGGCTGGCATCGAAGTCCTGCCAATCTCCGCAAGGAACCCTCAAAGCTAAAAAAATAAAAGACACCGCCGAAAAAAAGGTTTTCGCTAAGTCACCAACCTTGACGGTGAGGCTGGGGGACAAAGGAAAAAGGACTGGAAGGAAGAAAAAAAAGGGGGAAAGAAAGGGAGGCTGAGGTAAGGGGGAGGAGAGAAAAGGCCCGGCGAAAAACAATGCCCGGCAGGACCGAGAATGGGGGCAGGAAAAGGGTCGCCCCGGGGGAAGAGGGTAAGAAAAAAAAGGGGTTGGACCAAACATAAAAGAACGAAAGAAGGGGAATCGTAAATGCCTCTATCCAAAAGAACCGGAGACAGAAGGGGGGGACAAATCAATAGGTGGGGGAAAAAAAAAAACCACAAGACGAAAAGGGTGCCGGGGGGGGGGGGGGCAATGCCGCCGCTGCCCAACGCAAAAAATCGCATGTCAAAACGAGAAAGAGGGTACACATTGGGGACTCCAAAAGTCCGAAAGAAAAGAAAGCGGAAAAGGGGAAGAAAAAAAAGGGTTGGCAAAAAGGTGTACCCGCTCGGTGACCGTCCTTTGAGGTGGGTCAGAAACTTGGGCGATTGAAGAACAGTATCTAAGGTAAAAAATCCGAGAAAAGGTAAAAAAGAAAAGGGGGGGGGTCGAAGGTCAATGGAGCCGTTGCTTGGGGGGAGCGATGTCTTGGGGGACAAATGTGACAAAAGGGCTCCAGCCGAAAGTATAATAGGAAGCATTTTATGGGGTAGGTTTCTCGAAAAGAATCAGTAGGTCAAAGATAGAAGGGTGGGTACCCATTGTCCTAAAGAGGTCGTATTTACAAGCCCACAGGGCCTGGAAAAAGTCACCCAAAGAAAAAGTTCAAAAGCAAAGCCGGAAGAATACATCTGTGGACCCGAAGTTTGAGCCTCAGGGTGTGTTTCTGAAAGAAGAACGGGGGAAGTTAACCGCCCGATCCCAAAAACTAAAAAAGGGGGTCTGTCGGCTGTATTAAGGAGAACCCAAAAGAGGGGACTCGGGGGAAGGAGAAAGAAGAAAAAAAGAAGAACGGGGGGGGGACATCGTTAGTGCGGAGCGTCATAAGTCCAGAGAAAAAGGAACTTCAAAGGGGGAGTGAGGGCACATGTCCAATAAAGGGAAGGACAAGCGATGAGGGGGGATATGATCTACAAAGAAGTTTTGAACCAGGGAAACGGGAAATGGAAAAAAAAAGAGGGTGGTGACCAGGGGGTTCAAAAAGCACGGACATTAAAGGTACACACACGAAAAGAAAGGAAACAGTTGCCGGGTGAAGAAAATAAACAAAGGGGGGAAGAAATCCAGAAAGCTAAAATCGGAAAGGGCAACTCGTTCCCTCGGGTGCCACGCTATATCGGGAAGGAGGGGAACCTTTCGGACACGAAATCAAAAATCGAAATCGAAAAAAAGTTGAGGACCAGATGGTTTGGGGAGCCACGGGAAAAAGCGCGGTTCGTGTGGGGGCGGGGGGGATTGGCGGTCCCCTGGGGGAAGGTAAATATTCAAAGAAAGCCTAAAAAAAAAAAATGAGAAACAGGGGGTTGAACAAGGGGCCTAAATGAAACAGATGAAGTGGCAAGGACTGCCCGAAAAGTTTCGAAAAGGCGTAGAAATCAAAGGGGGGGGATCCGTGAAGAAGAAAAGCCAAAAAGAGAGGGTGAAAGAAGAGGAGCTGAGTATAGGGGCGACTCGCAGTTGAACAACAACTGGGGAGAAAACCATGAACAAAAAAAAAAAACTCCCAGAAAAAAGGAAGGCTAAAGGGCAAAAAAGAAAAATGGGGAGCAAGTAAGAAGGGGGGTTCGGTGGAGGGGGTAAAAAGGATGTTTTGGGTGTTACGGTGGCAGCGTGGAAGCGTTTGGGGGCGCCGGAGAAAGGAGAAATGGAGGGGGGGACGGGGAAAAAAAAAACTGCAGAGTGGAAGTGGAGGGCCCGAAACATTCTTTGACGGACATCGGGGGGGGCTACTGGCGCCCTGGTGCCCTCGGAGAAAAAGAAGGAAAACGGGGGGGAAAAAAAAGTGGAGGCGGAAAAAAAAAAGTAAAAGGAAGATAAACTCGCAAAACGGGGGACCGAAGTTTACCGCGCAACCTGGCCAACGGAAACAGTGAAAAGGGAGTACGCCGATACCAAAGATCCCGGGGGGAAAAAGGAAACCTGGGGAAAGTTGGGGGGAAAAAAAAAAAAGAACCACAGACAAACCTCAGGAGAGAAGCCGCCCCTGATGACGGGGCACCCCTGAAACCAGCGGACCTTCAAAGACCGAAATTTAACATCGCTCAAATCCTCGGGGGGGAAAAAAAAGGCCTCCGAGAACACACACGGGGAGAGGAAAAGGCTCCTTGTAAAAGGGTGACTGTAAGCGAGGGGAAATCAGAAGGAAGAGAAAAAAAGGTTCCAGGAACAGAGAAAGGGTCGGGTCGAAGTCGCGGGTGTGTGTGGTGGGTCAAAAAAATTGTGAAGGACTCAAAAAATAAAATGATTCGTCAAAAAGAAAAAGGCAAAAACCAGAAATTGGTAGAGGGGGAGTCGTTTGCCCTTTTCCCCGATCGGTGGAGGGGGGTTGCCAGCGGGGAAAAACGGGGAGGGAACGACAATGCTGAGGGGGGGGGTCTCTCGGTGGCGAGTTTTTGGCCGTAGGAAAAGAAAAGGTTGGAAAAAAAACGCGCAAGGGACGTAAAGTGGACCGTCGGAAAAGAAAACCGATGGGGCTGGGGAAGCCAAAAAGAAATTAACGGGACGGGCCATGGTGGGGATTTTTTTGAAATCTCGGGGGTCGCCACTTGGAAGGGAAGGAACAGCGAAAAAGGAAGAAGAAAGCCGCAGAAGCAAGGGCGAACCGCCAAAGGGAACCGTCATAGTAATCATTCACGTAAATTTTCGGGGGGGGACACGGAGGAGGGGGGAAAACTCGGGAAGGGTGGGTGACGAGTGAAGGGGGCGGTGAGGGGTTAAACGAGGAGGGAAAACCCTATCCACTCAGAAAGAAAAAGGGGAAGAAAGAGCAGGGTCAGCATGAAGTACGGCGTTTGGTATACGCTGTTGTCAACTTTTTAGGCAACCTGACAAAGGGAAGGGAAGGGATGGGAAAAGGAAACCTAAAAAAAAGGAAGGAAATATCGGAGGAGTGGCCCGGGAATAAGTTTTGAACCGTCCACAAAGATCGAAAGAATGAAACGAAAACGCGGTGTCCCGTTGCGGCAACACCACAAAAGGGAAGAAACAACTACATTGGGGGGAAGAAAAGGGAACGGGGAAAAGGGGGGGGGGGTCGAGATAGCCGTGGGGGAACCAGAAAAGGGAAAGAGCCGTGGGAAGAAGAAGTTTCGTTGAGACCGGGGGGATTGGGGGGAAAATGCGACCCAGGGCCGGATCGTGGGAACAGTGTAATTCAGCTCCGAAAAAGACTTGGGAGGGGAAAAAGATACAATCAAGAAACGGAAAGGAGGTGGGACGGGGGGGGGAAGACATAGGTGAAGAGTGGGATGGGGTAATCAAAAACCCAATATCGGAGGGGGCAGGGAGGAAAACAGTGGGTGTTCAAAAACAAAGGCAAGGCCGGGGGCACGGGAAAAAAAAAAAAAAAAGATTGACGAAAAGCCCGAACATCCGCAGGGAGGCGGAGGGCAGGAAGACCACCTGGATACAGATGGGAGTCCTGTGGCGTTTTGCCAAAGAATGGTGGGTGAAAAGACAAAAGGGGGATGAGGCTTTAGATACCCAGGGTGACCGAAACAAAACAGGGATCACGATTGTCGGGTTTGAAAGAGGTTTAAGAAAGAAAAAAAAAAAATAAAAAGAGGAGCATGGGTTGGCGGACCTGGGGGCCCCTACGGTTTGGTGGGGAAATGCACAAATCCCCGGAATGAAAAAAAAAAAAGAAGATTTCGGAAACACCCGAAAGGGAAAGGAACGCGCACACCCTGACCCGACAAATAGGATAGATAGGACTCCGGCTGAGACGTGGGGGGGCACTAAGTCCAATCAATCGAAACGCCCACGACGGGTCAAAGTACTGACCCAGGCAAAAAATCTTAAAAAAATAGAAGGGGGTCTCAAAAAAAGGCTAAAACTCCTTCAGAACCGAAAGATCAGAGGACGAAAGAGAAAGGAAACAAGGGCGCAACACCTGCCAAAGAGAAAAAAGCCCAGGTAAAATAAATAGAGGCAAAGTGCCAGATACTGCAGAAAGGGTCGGAGGATACGGGTGAATCGACGGGAAGCCTTACGTGCCTTGGGGGGGGGGGGAAAAAAAAAAGATGGACGGAGAATGCCAAAGAGGTCACACAGCCAGAAAGGAACCCAATTGAACTCGAATAGAGTGAGTCCCGGGGAAAAAGGAAGTGAAAGAAGGGGAAGGGAGAAGTGTAGATAAGGGAACTACCTCCCCTTGGGAGCAGGATTTGGGTAGACATGGTTGAATATGAAAAAAACGCCCAAGTTCCAAAAAAAAGTCGCGTGCCAAGGGCAGCCGGGCATGGGGGAAATGCCCCACCCCCGGGAACGTCGACAAGTTAGGTCAGGGCCCGAGCCTACAAGGCAAACGCGGGGAAATTTTCGCAAGGGGAAAAAAAGTAACGTCAAAGGTGTTATAGCGACCTAGGAGGCAGGAAAGGGGGGGTAGACCGGCTGGGGGGGGAAGGGCGTCAGCAGAAGTGCGTTCGATGGTCCATCAGGGGAAGGCCGTTTCTTTTCAAAAAATCGAGAGAAAGCAAGGTCGCAAAAGAAAAGTCGGGGAAAGAAGGTTGCGGAAAAAAAAATCAGTAGAAGGGTTGAGGGGGACGACTGGGGCGCAGGAGATTCCTCGAAAGAGTTTCTAGGTCAGTCAGGGGGAAGGTGGCCAAGAGACTGGGGAAGCCTATCAAGCAAAAAGCCAAAGCCAGGATAACACAGGGGAAAGAAACGTGGCTGTGATGGCCCCAGCCCTGAGAGAAGGCCCTGCAGGAAG
>Ga0179593_1607665_pt1 | contig 10221 bp, 12 predicted proteins | sample CZODoug2_1_08_16_FD_185931 | JGI IMG/M metagenome (GOLD analysis project Ga0179593, IMG submission 185931) | Vadose zone soil fungal communities from Angelo Coast Range Reserve, California, USA - CZODoug2_1_08_16fungal (PacBio error correction) | ecosystem: Environmental > Terrestrial > Soil >...
TCCAAAAAAAGTGATCGAGGCCTTCCGAATCAAATTTGTCCATTTAGGAAAGAAACCAAAACGAAAGGGGGATCAAAAAAAAAACCAAGAAAACGCGGGGGGGAAATGAGCTAGATTGTTAACACCACTGTCTTTTACTAAAACCTAGAAAGGCATAGCTTATACGAGTCTCTGGGGGAGAAGAGGGGGTTCGGACCTTTGCGGGGGTTTTGGACTAACTGGAGGGGGCCTGGCTCGGAAAAATAGAAAGAAAGAGGCGTTTGTTCAAACAGTTTAGAATGGGTTCCGAGAATTTTTGCAGCCGAATCTGTCCTTGAAGGGGTACGCATGGGGGGACTGAGGATCCTTACGAATCACTTGAAGGAAAATGACCCAACAGGATTAGAGATAGTTGAATAGGAAAAACACTTTAGTTGAAAGATCCAGGTGTATTAATCAAAGAGGGATAAAAAAAAGACGTGGGGGGGTCTACAAGCTGCACTATGCTGAACGCAGAAGGAGGTGCTGCCAGAGACGCTGATTATATTAATCATGACAAGGGAAAGAGCAAATCAGGACTCGGAAAGACAAAACCTTTAAGAATCATCTTAATAGTCCCTGAAAAATGAAAAAAAAACACTGCTCAGAACTAATTCTCTCACTTAAAAGAGCAGACGAAACCAACCGAAGTGAAGTAGGAAAAACAAGGGAGGATATGTGCAAAGTCCGTCAAAGAGCCTAAAATAATAAAAACCATTTAGGAAATGACTGGGGAGTCTATCGCGGGACCATAGGAATCGTATCACCAAGCAGAAAAAGGGGAAGGGTCGAGGAAGGCAATGGGGACCTGTCGTCAAGAGAAGACTAGAGTAAGAGCAAAGGAAAGTTCTTCCTACAGACCTGGCTAAAGTCAAGACCATGTGGACGGCGGAGACTGAGGGTCCAAAACAAACCACATGCAAAGGGGGGACAAACTCATACACTCACTCACGGGGGGCTTTATCCTCGGAAGGGAGAGGCGAAAAGTTAAAAAAGAAGACATGTTATACCGAATAATCGGAGAAATCCAGAGGCTGGACAATCTGAGAATAAAAATTCGCCTCTGCTCGTCTCAGATAAGATGAAAAATAAAGGAAAACTGTTCTAACATATTTCCAGAAAGGGGGTCAAAGAGAGGTATTGTAAAAATATGCCAGGGAATTGGAAAAGTAAAGTGGGGGAAACATCTCAGAGCTCGCAACAACAACAAAGGAAGAATAGACGAAGCGGGGAGGAACCTAACGGTGACGGAATGGTACAAGAAAGTTCTTTTGTATTATTTTTAAAACACAATTTTTCCATCGATGGAACTCCGGGGTGAGCTTCCTTTGATGCTGTTCAGGACTACACATTTCTCAGGTCAGGAGCCAGCTGGTCCTTGGAAGAGATCGATCTTGAGAAGGGACCGCAGTAGGGGGTAGGGGAATCTGGCGCGATTCCCATAGGGTCCCGTAGTTCCATGTCTTGCATTGTGGAAAAAGCAAAACGGGGTCGCACATAAGTAAAGTTTATCCAACCGTTTGCGGGGGGAAAAATGGCTTGGCTTAACCAATAGGTTATCGCCAGGATGTGTCGAGCTCGAGGCTTGGAAACTGGGATGTTTGGTTAAACAAAAAGGGTGGGGGGAGATCGATAGAAGCTCCAAGGAAGATAGTGGTATTGCCTGCCGTTACCTGTTTTAAAGCATGGCGCTCGTCTTACTCCGATTGCTGGAAAAGAGGTTGTGCCGCGTAAGAATTCATATCTGACTTTTCAAGAATGCTAGTAGCAATAATGGGCGAATCAGTCCATAAACTTAGGAAACGCTTGGGTAAAGAGACCAAGTCCAAAGAGTGGGGAATGATTGGAAGGAAACTGGTCCGTTGGGGGCAACGACGACGTGATTCGAATCTGTTCTCTAGCTTCGGGTTGTCATGGGAACGAGCTTCTGAGGGGGGGAGGTGACGGTGTATCGTGATTGCTCTGGCCAATTGTTCCGCGGTACGTCACTGGATTGGCGGGTACCTCGGGAAGGGAAAACATGAGCCGGGCATTAGGAATGAAAAGGCTAAACCAGTAAACTGGATTTCTTTAGAGATTGCTATATATTACCGGATCAGGGAAGACTGGCGAAATTCTATGAGAGGGAAACAATGCCTTTAAGAGGATTACGATGCAAGAAAAAAGGAGTAGTACATACATTCGAATAATTGAAGGACATGAAACCATCTTGGGGGCCACGAGGCCGGGACGGTCTAGGACCATATTGTCTTGCGTAGCACCATAGGGAAATTGCACAGTCGAGGTCGCAAACTCCAGTCGTAAATAAGTAACGAAAATGATGCGTAAGGGAGGAAAAATTTCGGATTAAAGGGACGGGGGAGAAGGAAAAGCGTGGTTTAAATTCTAGATGGGAAAATGTCTGGACCGCGCTGTTGGATTCTTGGGAAAAAAAGGAATTCTCGATCGCAAAAAGGAGGGCCGGGACCAGAGATCCTATGCTGTGGGGGGGGCCTTGGCCCGACCGGAACAAAAAGGGATTCGCTTTAGTCAACCTAGAGACTATTTTTCGAGGAAAAAAGAGACTGCAGGTGGGAGAAAGGGCCAAACGGGGGGGGACATTCATAATCCCTTTCAAAGAGAACCCGCGAGTCTGGGTCGCAGTGCCTGCGATGCTGAGGAATCTCGGGGTGACGATTCAGCATAAAAGAAACGCTCGCGAAAAAGAAATCAAGAACAGCAGAGACTCGAGATATGGCGTATGAAAAAAACCAGGAAATCAATGCTCAGCTCAAATCGCGTCCGTGGGCGCGCTTTAATAATTTTCACGTTTGAGGGCATGTTTGTTAGGGGAGTGTCTCTCTGTGAGGGATACGGTCTTGGACTGATTTGGAACAATCAAACCTGGAACCAGGCCGTCTTGGTAACAGAAAAAATCCACAGACCTTAAAGGAAAAGCGGGATTTGCTGGGGGACCCGCAGCGCAAGGCGCGGTCCGCAAACGGTAAAAGGTCGCAGCGGGATTGTTGAACTCACTGCAAGGGAGGGCCTCGTGCCGATTTTCAGGAAAACCAATGGTGAAAAAAGAGGGTGAGTCGAAAAAGCTAAAAGGGGAAAACCACAAAGTATAAGGAAAGAGAGAGATGCAACGCGTGCAATTCTGGGGAGTTATCGAGGGGGAGGGGGAGAGGGCATTGAGGGGACGTGGTTTATTGCTTACATCTGCAAAGGTCTGGGAAAGAAGAAAAAAAGTTATAGGCAGGTCTCGCAGTCGACGGGCGAACGCTTGCGAGGACGCGTAAAACGAAAAGCAAGAGAAAGGCAGGCCAGACCAAAATGGGGACGGGAAAAAGGGGGCCAAACGATGCCTGGTGAAGGGTTTCATGGAAGAAGAAGGGAGAAACATAGGGAAGAATCCCTACAACACCTGGAAATCCAAAAAAGAACAAGAACATCAGTCGGGAATCACGAAGAACCCACGCGAATTTGGGGGGAGGGGCATAGGAATCGACTGGGAAAGGGTTTGACTGATTGATACGCCTTTCTCTCTCGGGAAAAGGGGGGTGGCTTTGACAGGGAGAGAGCTGCGATAGATCTTTAGGGAGCATCGCGCAGTGCGGTGGAATCTGAGTCTCAACCCGGAAAGGCCGACATCAAGGCGAGGAAAGGGGATTCGAAAAGCTGGGAAAAACCCGTTAAAATTGAGCTGGAAATACTCTGATCCAAGAAAAGCCCCTTCTGACCCTAACTCAGAGGAGGAGAGAGGGGACCGACCAGTGGGAATAAAGGGAAACGAGTCGGGAGCCAAACAAAAAGCATGAGGCCTTCCCGGGGAGGCCCTTGTACCCACAAGAATATTCGAGAAAAGGTGTGTCTCAAAAAAGAGGCAACAAGCGGGAAAGGAGGGGGATTAATAATAGAATGGTTACAAAACAACCTGGGGAAGATCAGGAGCAAAGTGCTCGACTCGGCCCCTGAAGCTTAATACGATCTCAGGCGGGGAGGGCTCAGGTGAAGTATTTCAGGGGACCTTTGGGGTGGTTTTTCAGAGGACTGGGAGGAAAATTTGTAGAGGACAGATGCTTTAGGGATTTCAAGTTGAAGGCACGGCCGATGCCCAAACGATGTGTTAAGGGAAAAGCAATGATGAGGGAATTCGAGCCGGCTGAGTAATGGGAAGCAATCGGCCGTACGAATGACGAAGTGAAAGCCTTTATCTATATCACTTTAGTAGGGAGGTGGAATAAGACTAAAGGATAGAAAGAGAGGAAGAACTAGGTTTGTGAAGGAGACAAAAGCAGGTCAGCGAATGCTGTAAGAGGATCCGACTCTGCGAAAAAACTACGCTGTAACTGCCGCCGTGACGAGGATATCATTAACAAGGGCAATGGACGAGCACACAAGGAAAAGGGTGAAACAAAACATATCTGAAGATCTCGTGAACAAGGAGGGAAACGAGTAGAAAACCGATAACAGTTCCAGGGCCGCTCTTCAGGGGAAAGCCTAAAGGACAAGAGTGGCCAGTGAGGCAAAATATGTCAAACAAGCGAAGTTAGGGAGAGGACGGGAACAAATGCTTACGAGCGGGAAAAAAGGAATCGATCGGCATGCAAGTAACTGAGTAGAAAACCGAGACGAACCAGACATATCGTTTCAAAGCGAGGACGCATGAAACCTGTCCCGAAGGCATTACACCCCCGAATAAAGAAAAGGGGAAATTAATATTCTAAAACTAGGCAAAGGAAGTTTTGGGAAGGACCACAAATTGTGGAACTAGCCCTTCTCATGCTTTGGGAACAAAAAAACACAATCCGGGCTAACACATCAGTGGTACGGCCTGCAATGCTGCAATCACGGGCTTGGGGATCAGCAGTTAATATATGCTAATTACAAACGACCACCGGGGAAACTACTGGGCTAGCCATAAATAGAAGAGAATTCCACTCAAATTACTGTAGAATAAAGACGGGAGGAAAGAATATAGAGAAAATCATGAAATTTGGAAGATCTAATATTCCAGCGCAAAAGAAGTACCAATTATTTCATAGGCCAAGTATAATGGGGGGGGGACTTGAAAAGACGCATTAAAAGAGGACAGACTACTCTATCGGAGAAACAAAACAAAGGGTGGGAATGGGAAGGACTATATTTCCCCTAGGGCCTTTCATCGGTTTTACGGGAACAGCCAAGATGGGAAGGGGGGGAAACGGAAGCCGTTCGTTGAACGGCTCTTTCTAGGGGGAAGTAAGGGTTTCCTGATTGCATGGGATGATCTGGGTACAGGGGGGGCGGGGGTGATGAGCCTGGCTATAGATTTCAGGTTATGAGCACCTAGTAATGTCTTATTTGTCACGGAGAAGCTCTACAAAGGAAAGGGTGTGATTCACCTGATCCTCCACTGGGTCTTTAATGGATGGGACGGTCTGCTTTTTCCCAATGAATGGGGATGGTGGGGTCGCGAAGCGTCGCCGGGGTGCCACACTGGGTCTTTGGGTCCAGCCAAAAAACTGGAGCCAGGGTCGGGCAGAGGGAGGAAGGACCGAGAGTTAGGGGAAGGAGATAGGGAGGGGGATTGCCCTTGCCTCTGGTGACGGTTTAGGCATTATCTGAAGGAGACGGGCACTAAATATGTGGGTCTCGTGGGAAAAGACTACGACCAGAGAGAGAAGAGAAGAACTTAAGAAGAAATGGGATCAGAAGGAAAACTTAGGATCTTGACGACGGGCCAAGATACCTAAAGGGCCACCGCTTTGGCAAGTATGAACGGCACTGGGGCCGTGTGTGGAGAAGGAAGGTTAGGGATCTGACTGTGGGTTTATTGTTCAAATGAACAGAGGCAGGGGGTCATTGGAAGTTTTTTTGGGGGGACGGGTAGAGGAGGAGAAGGGGATGAGGGCACGGAGGGGGGGAAAGCGTCGTTGTCAAAGAAAAGGGAAATTGGCGGGCGAGCGATAGCTTGCTGTCGTCTCCTTGAAAAAAAAAATAATGTAGTTAGTGGTAAAAAAGACTAAGGGGATTCAAAAAAGCCCTTCCGATGGAGCGGGAAAAACAAAGGACTTTCAAGCCGGAGGGGAGGAGAAGAGGCACGATTCCTCAGGAATCTATGCGTACGATACAAAGAATAATAGCAGATGGGGGAAAGGGGAATTTGGAAAAGGGAGATTTATTGAGACCGGAATACTAGGTGTGCAAAATAACAAAATAAGCTATTATCACAAAAACAAAAGTTCATTCAGGAAATAGAAAAAAACCTGAGGGAAGCCGAGGCAGGGATACGATGTAGAGGCCGGATGAGAGCGCTAACGGTGGGTAAAAAGGAGAGTAATCATGGTCACACCAGTTTTGTTCAGGGGTTGCGACCACGATAGAAATGGCGGGGAGTCAAGAGAGGACTATTCTGGGGTGGAATTGACCCCGACTCGGGGGAAAGAAACAAGTGTGAGTACGAAAGGAGTCACCATAGTCTGTGGGGAGAGGAGAAGTGTCCTAGAAAATGTGGATCGAGTATCAAAAAAATGACCATAAGGGGGGACCAGCGGCCCCTGGTGAAAAAAAGCGAGTCTTTTGAGCAGTTCCTGCAGCAGCTAAGGGGACCGGTCAGCCTAACCGGGGAGAGCTCTCCCCTACTCCCGAGCAAGAGGGCAGCGTCGGCAAACCTCTGAGAAGTCCAACCCAGTCAAGACGAGGGATTCAATTTCCTCAAAATCGCGTCGTGTGTCGACGAGGCAGAGGGAAAAATTTTTTTTTTTGTGTTCTTTTGGGGAATACTGGCATTTTGGGGTTTATTCTTGGGAAAAATCACGGCGGATGTTTTAACCGAAAATTTCAAACTGGGGAAACCATGCAGAGGGTTTGGGGTATCAGTCCCACGGGTGGGAAGGGCAGCCGCGGATTTGGCTTTCAAAGCAAGGGAGTTGGGGCGAAAGCCGGGCCATGTGGGGGACGCTCACAGGCCTATACCGAAAGTATTTGGCACGAAGGGGCGATTTCAACAACAAGGTTGGGGAGGAACAACATCCGCGATAAAACGAATTTGCAACGACGCCTCTCTAAAAAAAAACTGGACGTCGGGGAAAACGAAGAGGGGAGCTTGGGGCTCGGGGAGAAATGAACTCAAATTGGTGGGGATGGAAGCACGCAACGGCTTTCAAATTCTCATCGTTGAAATGGAAGGAGACACACACAAGCCAAAGAATTCCATCAAAAAAAGGGCGAGAACAGAAAAGAAAGAAGAGGATTCAAAAACACCCCTTTTTGGCGGGCGGGACAGGGGCTACAAACAAAGGGTCCGTTGAGGAATTTAGGTTAACATCATGAAGTATCGAAAAAATAGGAGAACTCATTGAAAAAAAGGAAAAGGCCACACACTCTTAGAACAAAACTATTTTGTCTTTGCATATTGAAAGCAAAAGGGGGTGAACTGAGTGGCATACTCTGACCCTCTCTCGAGTGGGAGGTGGCTGTGAAGAAAAAGCTGCGAGGGATTGGGGAACAAGGGGGAGGGAATTTCGTCACCCCAGAGCTTTTTAAGACAAGGGGCCGCACAGACGAGGCGGAAGAAGTGGAGGAAAAGAAACCCTGTTTAAAGAAAACCACCTTAATTACCTTCGACTCCACCTACGAAAAGGCTCGCAGGGAATTCGAATCCAAGGGGGGGCTTCCCACCGAGAAAGGGCCAAACACATCATAGGTGATGCCTCAAGGCAGACCGAAATGGGATAGTCGCAAAAAGTGACAACATCGCGTTTCTGTGAAGGATTTCTCTGGGGGAAACAAAAAAGTAGGCGTCTCTCAAAGGCTTCCTCCATCGTCCATTGAAAGCTTAATAAGAGGAAAACCGCATGGGTAAGGGAGGAGGATTTGAAGAAGGGGGATCGAACTGGATGCCTTGTGACGCGAACCTCTGCTGGATAAGAAAGAAGAAGCTACGATGCCTGGCCGGCCCAATATGTTCCCATGTTCATCAGACCGGGGAGGGAAAGAATGTACAGAAAGTTCCTGAGGAATAAGAAGAGGGATTCCTTACGAAGCAAAGGAAATGCAGTGTGTTTACCCAGAATAGCAGAGAACTGTCGTCCCTACGGTAATATTAAGAAAAAAGAGATTAAATAACGAGGTGAAGAATCGGGGGAGGAAAAGCAAACGACAGAAGTCGAATGCATTGAAAACTACAACTTCCAAGCCGTGAAGAAAAGTGATCTAACAGTAAGGCAAGAAGCCAATAATTTAATGAACTCTCACAGAAAAAGGGGAAAAAAAGCTCAGGAAACAAAATCAACGAACCAGAGCAAGACTCTCCCCTATATCTAGAGCTTCGTTTCCAAGGGCCCAGTGCCGTCAGAAAAAAGGCCCAAAGGGAGAAGAGGAGGGGGTATCTAATCCAGGGTTCTTTATTGTCGAGTATGTCTACGAGAGGAAAAGGAAGCGATGAAGGAATGCGGACAGCGTAGTCCGTAGTCGGGACAATCGTGCACGGCTGGAAGATAGAGCAATGAACCGGTCAGCTAAGGAGAATGCCTAAAAATGCAAGTGGAACAGGTTTCTATCCCTCTGCACGGGATTGGGGGGGCGTCCCATAACAAGAATTGTGGAAGCCGGAGACTACTGGAAAGACACAAACCAGGGGAAGAAAATTACACTTGCAATCAAAGGGGGTAAACATCCAGTTATGTGCGAAGCAGGTAAAGGGGGAATAGGAGAACATGGGGGAAAATAATAGACTCCGAGAGCCAGGGCCACTCAAATAAAGAAGCAAAGGGGACCTCTGACAATCGATCAAGGAATCAAATAAAGGAAAGAGGATGAGAAAAAACAAGAGAAGGGACGAAGACCAATGAGGTTACATATAGCAAAAAAATGGTGCTGGGGGATAAAAGGAAGAGGGACTAGCCTAATAGGTTCAACAACACCCAACTGGGAGGAAGAGTCGGCGATTTCCAAAAAAAAAAAAAAAAAAAAAAAAAAAAAAGAAAAGTGGTACGGGGAAAGTGGACCAATGATATTGGTGGGAACTGGGAAACAAGTTGTTCCTCATTATCAGGGGGAGAGCTGTACGTCGTATTAGTAGGGGGGCACTTTTCTGAAAGACAGTTGTCCTGATTTATCGGATAGGATAGGAGATGGAGACGATGGAAGGTCAGTATTTTGGGAACAATGGGTCTCTCTATTTTTCAGAGGGGATGAAAAAATATGTCTTCTTGTCACTTTGACACCTCAAGTGAAAAAAACACCGAGAGCCATTCCTACACAGTTTGACTGTCAAGCAGTACTGGGTGTGAAGAACAAGAACAGGATGTGGTGTCTCTACAGTCAGTCCGACAGCTCTAGGGTTCCATTACAAAAAATGGAGAAATGCATAAGAAAGGTCAAAAGGAAGATCTAGGAGGGGGTCGGTATTAAACTTTGGAGGCTAGCATTGCTCAGGAGATCAGGCGAAGGGACACTAGAGGGATCAGGGGACGAATGTCAAACACAGAACGATTCAAGGGTCAATCTGCTCGACAGAAGGAAATAAATCGAAACTAGGCTTGACGACTGGGGCCATCGGGGGAAGAATTGTAGGAAGAAATGGCCGTTGGCAAGAGCGGCTTGCGGGTATCTATTAGGCGAGAGGGGGAGCGAGGAGGGGGGGCAGTTGGGGTGCAGGTCACGAAAGATCTTCACCGAACTTTTCTTTTCAAGGGTGTTTGGCGTTGATCTGGGGCAATTTTAGCTGTAATGATAATCAGCGGCACGGCGTGAGGAGGAGTGTTCAAAATGTAGCTCAAATTCGCCATTGAGCGTCGTCTCCTTCAAACTTCAGTAGGTGGTTAGGGGGAGATTAATATATTCGACAGGGATCAGGTAAGCAGTGTATTGGGGAAAAGAGGGAAAAAATGATACGGAAGCTTATCCTAGGAAGTGCTTCGGACAGCACGAAAAGAAAAAGGAAACAGATCGAATACAGATACATGAAGAAAAAATGGAGGGCTGAACAATTTGGGCTCGCGCAGTGATCAATATTAGACAAACGCAGAGGGGGGATAGTATCCAGCAGAGTCCGAGACAAAGGGGCCTAAGTAGTCCAAAAAACAAAGGGGTCGCAGTCGGAAAATTACCGCACGCATGCGAACGAATATGTCGGGAGCTTCGCAAGTGGAAGAGTATAGGAACCAGGAAAGAGGGGAACAAAATGGCAGATCATTCCACGGATGGGGAATCGCTTGTTTTCAGCGGTGGGACAAG
>Ga0179593_1724840_pt1 | contig 10221 bp, 9 predicted proteins | sample CZODoug2_1_08_16_FD_185931 | JGI IMG/M metagenome (GOLD analysis project Ga0179593, IMG submission 185931) | Vadose zone soil fungal communities from Angelo Coast Range Reserve, California, USA - CZODoug2_1_08_16fungal (PacBio error correction) | ecosystem: Environmental > Terrestrial > Soil >...
AAACTAGGGTACAGTTCCGTATGGCCCTCTTCTTACAAGGTAGAACGGTTCCCGCAGGGGGTTCAGGGGGCTCTATTAGGGAAACCAGAAATGATCGTAAGATCAAAGACTCCCGTCGAGGTAACACAAAGAGGAGGGAAAGTGTCTTCTCTCTGTCGGAAACCAGGCGCTCGAAGAAAGGATTAAAAGAGAAAAAAAGATTCCTCCTTTAAAGTGCGGCCTATCGACGTGAGCTCGTGACCGCGGGAAAAGCACGCCTCCCAAAGCTAGGCGTGCCGCGTCTTCCGGGGAACGCCGAAAGGGACCCCAAAAAAAAAAAAAAAACCCATCAGTCGATCTTGCGGCAGGAGCGACGAACGTCCTAGCGTTGCTCGTCCGATGAACGAGAACCGCAAAAAGAGACTCGTTCTCCACCGACGAAGACCTTCGAATCTTAGTCGTCCAACTCAGATAAGGGACTCGCTCCTACCGGAACGAAAAACGAGTCGCGCGGAAGCGAGGATAGAAAAGCGTGACTTCCGGACCTCTAGCTCCAGTAACCGGGCTTAACAAGGGTCGGAGAAAGAAAAAGAGCCTTTTGGCAGGCTCCTGGAACAACCTGTGAGAGGCTACAAGGATGCAGTAAAAGAAAAAAAAGTAGTACTCTGCACTTACAACTGTTCCGGAGAGTGCACTGGAATTGGGCAACTGTACTCTACGTGCAAGAAAGAAAAAAAAATCCGGCCGGTCAGGTGGCGCTGAAGCTCAATAAGTCATCACACTCGAGAAGGGGGGGGGGTCTTGGTTGGTAAATGAAATGAACGACTGAGAAACAAGACAACTCAAGGGACCTTGCAGGCTGTATCAGTCGTCCACTTTAAGTTGGGGGAAAGAGTATCGGTCGATTACCTCGTCCTTTCCCTTTGAAGAAAAAAAAGACCAGTCCGGAAGAGTAAAGAAAACACCGAAGGAAGAGGTCCGCCACTGAAGGAGGCGCATTCTACGCTGAGAAGACGACTGTACTGGCTCCGAATAGGAGACAACCCGGACGTCACCGAGAGAATAGAAAGCGTATGTCAAGACTCTACTGAAAAAAGGCATCTTCGAATAGATACAGTCCAGGAGATAGCAGAGCGCCGGTTGCCCTAAGTCCTTGGGGGAAAAGGAGGGGAACCCGGGAGTTTCACAGGGACAAAAGGTCGCCGGCCGAGGCCGTAGAAGAAGTACTCTACGAAAAGCTCTCGCGGGAAACGACAGGTTGATCTCGGGCGGCTTCGAGGGCAAAAAAAAAAGAGGTACTCGCGTAACAGACTGCAACGGGGCGACTGTAAAGAGGTCTGAAAATCTCGTACTACGTTCTCGAGAGGGCAAGACGGCCTCGCGTGAAATAGGAGCCGCCCTGTTGCATAAAGGAAAGATGCGATTGCGTCCGCAGGAACGCGCTCTTTAAAAGAAAAAAGAAAAGTTCTCGTGAGGGGAAAAGAACTATCTCTTCTACATTGGCGTCGAGCGCGAGGGTCGGTTCCTGCTCAGAGATAAGAAGCAATCGGAAGTGGGGGGGAAGGGAAAAGAGCCTCAGACTGATCCAGAGAGGCTCCGCGATCAAAAAAAATTTTAGCTACGCAGAATAGAGAAAGAATAACAATTCGGACTGTCAAAAAGTCTGGGAAACCGCCTCTCATAGAAAAAGGAGAGGAGTAAAATAGATGCTGTGAAAAAGGAAATCCGCCTTGGTTGTCACAGAAGTGAGGGTCTCTCAAGGGATTTTCCGTGATCGCTCGTAGCGGAAGGCCGGATGCCGAAGAAGGAAGTGTGCACGACCATCCGAGTGAGAGCTTCGGTAACCGACCGTCCGCGTGCGCTCGAACCATTTGAGCTTCTCCGACGAGGAATGAGCACGTCGTCGGATTTGGAGAGATTTGGAAAAGGATCGGTGCGGACGCTCGCATCTTCGGGTGAGGAAACAGGTGAGCCGCGGAGGGCGGGAAACGCGAGGGAGGGTCACGTTTGTAAAAAAAGAAAGCAAGATCTCCTGGAGTGACGCGGAACTAAATTTAAGAATCGCCCTTGAAGTCGACAGGGTAAGAGACGCGGCTGAGGGGGGGGGGAAAAACCTATCTAAAAGGGGAGGAAGGCAGGCCTGTTTTGCCCCCGGGGGTCACGAACGACTCGCGCCGTCTAAGAACCGTGGGAGGAGAAAGTTTATCGCGTCACTTTTAACCTTGAGGGAGAGTGCCGTGACCCAGGGCCGGAGGAGAAAAAGGAGAGTTCGTCGGTCTCCTGGAAGATTGATCTCTTCTAGGAAGGGTTTTGAGCGGTGAGCGTTCGGCACGCGTTCTGGTCTAGAGGAAGAGTCGTTGTTTCGCGGGACGGAAGCCGGTCACAGGTTCGTCGACCAAATCCTCACGTTGCGAAAGGCACGGGCACTCGGTTTCTCGGCGAGCGGTTCGCTTAGACGGAAGGAAATGGGAGAGAGAAACGGGCCCTGCCGCTGAACCGAAGAGGTGCCACCTCATGAAAAAAAAAGTCACGGTAGAAGAGAGTCTCTTCGACGCACGACGGTCTCGTGCGATCGTTCGAGAATGCACAGAACCAGGTTCTGAGTTCGCCGGGGATGAAATAGCGATGCGCTTCGATCGCAAAGGCCGGACGTGGGAAAAAAAGTGCTAGACCTCGGGGCATACTCCGTTGTACAACTACGACTTCGATGCTGTACTGATAAAGAGTAGTAAGGGTGGGCGTGCGCAGAAACCGAGGAGGGCGTGCTTTCTGGGAAGGCTCCGACGCTGAGCGCTCGAGTCCGACCAAGACGAGTTCGGATCCCTCGAATCGCGACTAAAATCGTGAAGAGGAACTGTGCCAGAGAAGCAAGACGAGGGGCGTTCGTCGCTGGGTCGGGGAAAAGGGGGGGGCCTGCTCGAGTCGGTGGAGACAAATTTCTGCCAGAATGAAAGATTACCCTGCTCAGTAGGCGCGCGAGGAGCAACGGGAAGATCGCCTGAGGGGTGCGAAAGACAGAAAGAAGGCCCCCCTGACGACTGCGGAAATCGCAGCTCGTCAAGAGAGGGCGAGGGGGGCTCTCCTGTCCCTGCCGAATCGGATTCACTCTTCATCTTAGGGGGGGGGGGGGTAGGGAGCGACACGTTTCTGTATATCGAGGGGAGAGCACTGGAGGACCCTCCGAGGGGGGAAAACCTTATCGTAGCCGCGTTCGGTCAATTTCTACAGGTGATATCCTCAGAGAGGTCAAAAAATGCCGATCGTTCAGTCGACGCTGGATGTAGTACGGGGGGGCCATAGCAAGGGAAAAAGAGAAAAGTCTTCGATCTCACCGGCCCTTAGGGGAAAAGACCTTCACTCGAGATCCTCAACAAAAGGGGAATGAGTGTAAAAGAATAAGGGATCGGAGGGTCGGAGAGAGCAAGGGCCTTCCTGAGGAACTTGTAGATGAAAAAAGGACTCGGAGGGGGGGAAAGTCGGCATCCGTGGGCGGTAGAGCGAAGATAGGTAACATCGCTGCGGTGGAGAACGCGGGAGACGCTCCGGAGAGGAAAAAAAAGGGACCCCAGTTCGTCGTCGCGGCGGCGCGCAGCGATCTCCCGCAAGAGTCCCAAGAAAAAAGGGCCGTCCGTTAAGGGCGGCAGCAGGGACGGAGCTCGGAAAGCGCGAGCAAGCCTCACGATCGAGAAAGGAGGGAGGGTCTTCGGTGACCGTCGGAGCGCAACCCCTCCGGGCGATCAACTCCACTTCCGAGCCGGTCGCTGTAGAAAACGAGAAACCGCCCCATCCGGGAAAGGACCACCACTCGATCATGAACTTCAGGCAAAAAGTGGAAAGTACCGCAGAAGGAGAACTGATATAGGGACGCTAGCGCCAGACCTGCACTACGTTGAGTAGCGCGCGAAAAGGGTCGGAAAATCGGGGAGGAACTCCGTACCTCGACGGAAAACAAGCTTCCGTTGCGCCCGGAAAGAAAAAACAGAGCGCCGTTTTGGAGGAGCCAAAAAAAATGTTTCGAGCGAACGGAGCTTAAACATGTTCGCAAAAAAGTCGTAGTAAGGAGAAAGAGGGCTTTCCCCCCGATGAGGGAACCCTAAAGAGGTCGCCGCAAAAAGAAGGTCTCGTTCGCTCGAGCGCCTCGGAATCCCGCGAACATCCTAAATTGTTGGGACCCCTGCTCCGGAACGTCGCGGGAGAGAAAGAAGGAGACGAGGCGACCGCGGGAAGAAGACCGGGAAAAGGGATCGGAAGGATTTGGAAAGAGTTCTCTTTTCGCGAAGGGGGGGGACTACCCCGCCATGTCTCGAAAGATCGAGGCCCCCGCTCGCGGGCGAAAAAGACTCCTCGTCGAGTGGATGCGGGCGCACAAAGGCTTAAGCGTGGGGGGGGGGGCTCCGCGAGACAACCCCAGGTCACCGCGGAAAGAGAAGAAAGAAGACGCGTATTCCTACCTCTATTCAAGAAGGGCTCCTCCCCAAAGAATCACGTGCAAGAGGGATACCTACAGAGAGCCACCGGTTCCGAGGCCTTGAGTAGCGTCGCGAACACGGGAAGGTTAACAAAAGGAAACGGAACCACTGTCGCCGAGTGTACGGGAAAGAAAAATCGGGGAGGGGAAGAAGCGAAAACTCTCTAGCCTACTGGCGGGATCGGCTGCTGAGAGGTCACAGAGTAAAAAAAAGGCGCGTACTAAAAAACCTTCTAGTCGGGGAAAAAGTTCCGCGATCCAAACGGCAGACGATCGTCGTCAGAACGGGACCGAAGGCGAAGGGGCGTTGGCCAAAAACCTCGCGAAAACCGAAGATGAAAAAGGGAGATTTTGGTCCACAAAGCTCGGTCCTCCCACCTCAACGAGGCTCGTGCTGCCAAGACGAACGAAGAGTAGAAGGGGCGCGATTCGCACGCGAAGGGGACTGGATCAATCTACGGGAAAGTGTGTGTTCGAAAAGAAATCAGACGGAAGAAGCGCGGGTCGCGCCGCTCCTCAGGGACAAGTCGTCCCGAAAAACATTGGAGAGACGAAAGGGGAGAAAGGAATGAATCGTGACGAAACAAAGGAAAGGAAGTGGTCACCGGGTAGTGAGAGGGGGAATGACCAGCTCGAATTCCGGGCCCTTCGTCACGATCATGAGATCCAAGGAGGCTGCGCTGAGTCAGCGACCAAAAGACGCGTGACTCTTGGACAGAGCTTGCTTATCCTTAGGGGGGGGGGAGTTGTTCACGAACCACACTTTGAGCTTCGACGACACGTCTAGGAGATGACGATCCTCGTGCGCTACAAGAAATACGCGAAGAACAGCAAGGGAGAAGAGAAGGTGGTTATTACCGAGAGACTTTTCTCACTCTTTCTTTACAGAATCGATCTTCCTTGTCGGGAAACAGGTGCGCAAAAGAAATGGGAATTCACGGGAGCGGACACGAACTTTCGTCGGATCGTCCGGTAATGTCGTGAGATCGAGGAACCGCAATGTGTACCTCGCCGCCTTGTATTCTACCGAGAGTACCGCGTTATCGAGCGAAACCTAGCGAAAAGTGAGGGGGAATCGCGTTTGCGGGGAAAAGGGACTGACGCAGCGCCGGCCCTGACCGAACCGCGCGGAGGGACAGGTGATCGCTGGGGTAAACGTCCTTGTGGGGACGAAAGGAAAAGGAGCGTCAACCTGAGCCTGATTCGTCGAGCTTGACGCGTGCCTGGGGACTCTTCGAAGATAAGATCGGGAGATCGGTGTTAAGAGGTCGGCTAAGAGAAGGTACGCGGTGAGGGGAGGGGGGGAGTCTGATCAGCGGTACCAGGCGTCTCCAACATCGTGAAGCCGGTGCGCCCGAAAAAAGGGACTCGTCGGGTTCAACAAGAGGTTTGGAGCGCAAGTCTTTCCAGTTCAAAGGGAGCCTAAACGGAACCGGCCAAGAGACCGCTAAGGTTCCACCGCCGCCTTGACGAAACGACCGATCAGAGGGTCTCTATCTCTACTGACAGAATTCGACGAAGACGGTCGGTCATGAAGGGGGACACCACCATTTCTGATGTCGGTGTGATGAACCCAAGATGCGCTCTGGGCACGCTTCGGAGACGGGGAAAGACGGTGGTTCTGAGCCGGTCAGGAAGGGTTCTAGAAAATGCGGGAGAGCCTTGCCGCTTTACTACTACTTGCATGGATTTACTTCTCAAGGGTAACCGTTTGGCGCGGGAGAATGACCAAGGCGATCACAGCCTGCTTCGTGGATTTAGGCGCTTCGGGGAAAGTCCCTATGGGAAAGAGTTCCTATCCTCTCAGCTGACTACAAATCGGCCGGTTCTGGAGAGAGGAATCCGATACAGGAGAAGGAGCTTGTCGAAGGGGTAACCGCGAAGAGGATTCGGTTAGCACGAAATTTGTGTAGGGTCTAGGTCCCTCTCCGCAAAAACCGGAAATTCGTCGCTCGAGTCAAGATCGCCTGCTGGGTGGGAACTGAGGTCCCCTACGAATGAGGAAAGACTCCGTCGAGGAGTGGAAGCGCGCGGGTGAAGGAGCAGCCCTGGCCGGATCTGCGTCAATGGTAAGAGTTTTGTTGGATAAGAAGGGGGGAATATCTAGACTACTGGGGGCGCCGCGCGAAACTACCAGGTTTCCCGACGGTTTGTTCAACTCTCCTGTAGCGTAGAGGTTCGACTAATTTAAAAAGATAAATCGATAACGACAACGCCCCGTATGCCGACGCGGACACCGTACCGCGAGACGACGTGCCAATCAGAAAGAAACACGACAATGCGGTCCGGCGATCTGGACCATTGCCTTATACAAAAAATCGCAAAAAAAAAAAGGATTCGGCGGAAAGAGAGAAGGGGGGACGGCGTAAAGGCACGGCGAGATATCGAAACCTCATTGAGGAGGAGGGGGGGCCCCGTCGTAGCATGAGTAGCGGTTGAAAAAGGACTTTAGACGGAAATCCTGCTGTCGGAATGAGAGAAGTCGACCTCCGGCGAGGAACAAGCGTCGGTAACAAAACATGTCGTCGAGGAAGGGAAAAAGGCGCTCGATCCTCCCGCACAGAGAGCAACATCCACCCTACGATGAAAAAGGGAAGGAGGGAGTAGCTAGGGCGGCGTCAGCGCCTAAGCGCGAGCGTGCCGCGTACATCTGGACTCAGGAAGGGAAAAAAAAAACCATGCAAGAATCTCTACGAACTTAAGGATAGGGGGGCGTCGTCCGAGTACGACCGCCCCCCTTGCCGAGGGAGAAAAAGAGCAGTGAACCCTTCTCGTACCATGACTAGACTCCGACCAGCGAAATCTTCTATGAAAGAAAAAGACCGTTGTATCGAACCGCAGAAGGATACCGTAACTCTGTCGCGTGCCCGGACCTCAAGCCGTCACAAGAGGAGGGAAAAGCCCGCCGCCTGAAAGCCCGGAAGAAGCGGCTCGCCGGTGTGAAGCCCAAAAAGGAAATATAGCATTACATCATGGCGGGGACGTAGTAACGGTCCCGGACGGACGGCGCACCCAAAGGGTCTCGAAAGGGAATTCCTGACGTCTACAACAGACACCACGTCCTGGAGAAAGAGAATCTCGGTGAGAAAAAAAGAAGACCTGGTTTGGTGGCCCTGCTCAGGAAGGCACGAGACCGTCGCTTTGAGGGACCGCGTCGAGCGACGCGAAACTTAAGGGAAGAGGAGGAGGAACGGCATGAGTGTGGAAAGCGTAGGAGAAAGTTCCGCGATTTTAGGAGAAATAATCTAGCGGGACCGGCTCGGCGCACAACTCAAATCCTCTTCCACGTGATGCGGAGTTTACGCGAACCGGGGGAGAGTCTCCGTCGTGAGACAACCCTACGTCACGTACAGAGGGACCGTAAAAACGCGGGAGGACGGGGAAAGAGAACGCACCTCTCCTCCCCCTGCGGAGAGGAGAAGAGATCAAGGCACGCAAAAAAAAAAGAAAGAATCTTCGCAGGAAAAAGTTACCACGGCGCGAAAAACGAAGGGTCAAGCATTACGACCACTGTCGCAGGCCGAGAGGGGAAGGGAAGGCTCGCTTCTGTACTAGAAGGAAATCGCCGAGGCCACTACTAACTGCTACTGATTTGAAGCGAGAAGAGAAAAGAACTCGTTCGACTTCAACGGCGATACACATTGCGGTTTCCGGGATGACACTACCGGAGACGATCAGAAGTAGTCGAGAACGGGAACGGCCTCAGAAGGACGCGAAGTAGCTCCCCGACGATGCTATGAGGAGCACGAGGTGTTGCGAATCGGCAAGGTACTCCCACCGGTCCGAAGACGGGAGCGGCGAAGACGACCTAAGCCGCGAAAAGGGCGAGCGCCCGCGGAGGTTCTAAAGAAGGAAGATCTTAATTTTGGTTCCGCCCAATGGGAAAAGCCGCAGACGGATCCGCACGGGGCGTTCCCCACCCCCCGATCACTTCCACGATAAGACACCATTGGAGCGACAAAGAAAAAAAGGAGAAACCAGGTCGGAAATCATCTCTCTCACAAAAAAAAAAAAAGGAGGGAAAGAGAGAGACGTGACCAGCGAAGAGGGCCCGTCCGCAGTTCGTCACGGATCATGAAGAGAGGAAGACGCTCCAATGTTTCTCGATCTACGTATGGCCGTTATCGCAGAGACTCGAAGAAGGGGGGGAGCTCAGTGGGCGAGAAACAACACGGGAACGGGGGAGCTTCTACGACACTGATGAAACAGGACATACCTGCTCCGCCGGGCGATAGACCCTTTATAAGAAGGCGTCTCTCGCATAAAAAAGTCTGAGGAACGCTAGCGCGGGGGAGGGCAATCGTGCTTAAGCTCAGACGTCGTGTCTTACGGAGAAAAAGGGGAAGAGGTTCCTGCCTCAGACTTATTTCAACGGTGAAAACTTCCGTCGAGATCGGTAAGGTCGTGAGTCGAGGGACCGAAATGGGTACGCTCGAAAAGGAGAGGAAGAGTAACTCGAGTACCGGACGAGCGTGACCAAGAAAAAAAGAAAGGAAGGAGGGTGGGGAGCTTTTTCTTAGAGTACACGAGGCCGTCTCCGGACCGTAACCGCGAGGCTGAGACAGTGATAGAGGGAGGGAACCTTCCCGTTTTCGCGCCCGAGAAGTGCTTAAGGAAAAAAAAAAAAAAGGATTCGTTCTCCTGAGTGCCCTTGATCTCTCGTAATGCGATCGCGTCAGGGGGGAAGAAGGGGAGAAGCATCCGAAGTACTCGTGGAAAGATGTACGCTTTGAAGTCCGGGTGGTCGCGATCGCGTAGCCAGTTATACAAGGAGTCTCAGCGCGAGGAAGTTCTGCCCTCGATAGGGACGATGCGGAAAATGGGCGTTCTGAATCTGCTTCAACATGCGGATGTACTAACGGGGGGAAAGAAGCGGAAACGAACCCCTCAAGAAAACAGAAAGGAACTCGAGCAAAGAAGCTCGACTCGGGTCACTTCGACGACGCCGAAAGTCTCGTGCCAGAGAGGGATGAGAAAAAAACCAGTTTCTGAGGGAACATCTAATGCGCTCGAAAGCGCACTCCTCTGATCCGACCGTGTCTGGCCGTAGAAGGGATTCTTTGTTTCAAGAAAGCGGTGACAAAACATCTGGAAAGAAAGGGTCGACCTTGATTGTACGGGGAGAAGGGGGAGCGAACCGTTTTGCGCTGACGCCTAACCGTTCGAAAGCTTCTGCTCCGGGGCGCGCGCGTGACGCAACGGACTTACGGGCTAGAAAGGAAAGGGTCACCGACGAGTTCCGAGAAGAGGATGAAGGGTGTCCGGTAGGGCGCGAGGTCCAGCCGGAGCGCGACGCAGGGGAGGGGGAGACTTCAACTTTTCTGTGACAGAAAGGGGGGTGTCCTGAAAGTCGGGGGGGAGAAAAACTTTTTGCTTTTATCCGTTCCAGAGCGACCCCGTGCTCGTAGTTTTCCGTTAGGGAGAGGGGACTAATATCTTTGCTGTGGAAGGGGGAGGCGTTCCAACGAACTAGGTCACGCTCAGAGAGCCGAATTGCTAGCGAGTTTCAGAGAATCCGATCTGACGTCCCTTGGGCGGACATCGTCTGGTGGAGGGGCTGAAAAAGGTGGGGAGATCTAGCGCTGTGGGCAGCCCGCAAAAAATTGGTGGGATACTCGGTGGTTGTCCATCTCCGGAAAAGCGCCGCTTCGATAAGGGAGGGGAAAGAGGGGAATCATCGAGAACTCTACCCGAAGGACAGCGGCCACCGTCTACAAAGAGGATCACGACTCGAAAGGAGGGAGGACGGCCTTTGCCTTATACAAACACTTCCG
>Ga0179593_1264635_pt1 | contig 10220 bp, 13 predicted proteins | sample CZODoug2_1_08_16_FD_185931 | JGI IMG/M metagenome (GOLD analysis project Ga0179593, IMG submission 185931) | Vadose zone soil fungal communities from Angelo Coast Range Reserve, California, USA - CZODoug2_1_08_16fungal (PacBio error correction) | ecosystem: Environmental > Terrestrial > Soil >...
AGGGTTCACAAAATGGAAGTTTGAAGCGGAGGCGGGGCCGCATTCAGTAAATAACTCCTTCATTTCAGTTCTTCCGCAAGCATTTGGGACAAAGAAGGGTGGAGGCGGGAGCAATACGGGAGGAAGCCCTGGACATCCAGGCAGCGGGGAAGAAAGGGAAGAAAAGGCGCTGGAACTATTTTCATTTAACGAAAAAGAATACCTCTGAGGGCAAAAGGGGAGGCACGGCGTGGGACGAACAAAGATCAGTTCGGGCCAAGAAAAGAAGGTAGAGGAGTCAAAGGAGATCAGAATTGGTGATCCGCTGGATAACGGGGGGGTAAGAGGGAAAAAAGAGCGGCGAAGGAAAAGGAGCCAGAAGAATTTGGCTCAAGCCGGAAGAAGAGGATGGGTGGGGGGACGTCGGAAATGGGAAATCATTTTTATCTTCAGTCGGGGGGGAGCCTATGAACTGGCTTATACCGTCGAGGGAAATTCTCAGGTGAAGGAGCCTGAAAGGTTGAAGATCATGGGGTTTGTCGCATAAGAGGAAACCGGAATGCAAAAAAAGGACGTGGATAGGGACGTATGCACCGGTCAAAAAGAGGGGGGTCGGGACAGAAAGGGGAAAATCCCTTTAAGAACGAAGGGAGCTATGGTTCTATGGGAAACGGGAAACTTTCGGATCGTCTACGAAAAAAAAAAGCGCGGGCCATGGGAATTATGGGAGGGGGGAGGGGGGGGTAGATGGGGGATCGGCTGGGAGGGGGGTCTCTTTTGACGGATCACTACAATATAACGCATGGAATGAATGGGGGGCTCTAAAGCTCTCCACAATGCGAGCTTTCGATCAGATCGGTCGTGATTCTCGTTTAGTTGGGGAAGAGTCCGCGGTAGGGGTACGCATCAAAGGGGGACTGGAGGGTCGCGTCAAAAAAAGAAACCGTCAAAAGCTTAAAATGCCGCGTAATTGGGACGAAAAAAAAAACTTTTTACCAAACGGCGGCTGACGGAGGCAAAATCGGCGGGGCTAAGAACGCGCGGGCAACCGGCTCCCCGGCTCCCGGGGGAGAGCGGAAAAGGGGGACAAAAAAAGGGTCAGAGAGACGCCGGTTCTCCGAGTAAGGCCTACGCCCATTTAACCAGGGAAATGATGGAACCCGCTATCAGCCCGTGGAGATAAGGGAAAACAAGTGGATCCCGCGGTCTGTGCAGAGAAAAAAGTCGGGGAGAAGAAACCCATGTAGTTCGTTAGGGAGGTCGATGGGAAGGAAAGAGGAACACGGCACCGCTTGACAAGGAAAAAAACCAATTAGGGAACATTTTTTGGGAGGGAAGTCCAGGAAGCAACTTCCAGCACACAGAAAGTGGAAAAAAGAAACTCAAGTTCGTTGAAACCAAGAAAGCGTGGTCTTGCGAAGATTGTGGGGGGGGGCAGGAAGAGGAAGAGCGACATCTTGCTCGTGGAGAAAAGATAGAAATCTTCTCACCACCAAAAAGGGGGGGGGATAGGAAAGATAATTGATAGAGCTGCCCCGGCGGCAGAGATCCGCGTCTCCGGGGAACACAACGTAATTCTCACTAAAAAACGGGAAGTCCAACGAATGGGGGTCAGGAGAGGAAGAAGGACTGGGGTGAAGGCCATGAGCCTGGAGGAAAAACCTTGGGAAAGTCACCGAAGGGAGAAAGGGGGACGGATCAAATTTAACTCTTTGCTGGGAGGGGGGCCATCGAAGGGAGAAAGAGCAGAATCCCAGAAAATTGCTGCACAAAGAGAAAAGGTGGGATCCCACATATGGTGGAAATGCACACAAGAACAAAAAAAAGGGAAGAAGCGTGCGAATCTGCGCCTATATCAAACCAAAGGCGCGGAGTGACATGGACCCGCGTAGTGGGGAAGAGGAAAAAAGCTGTCGCAACGGAGTCGGGGGGAGGGAGAAGTTATGAAACTCACTATCCCGCCAAACTGTTCAATTTGAGGGAGGGCGGGGCTGTCAAGCTCCCCGCAAAAGGAGGGCGCCAGAAAAAAAACATTCGTCAACCGTGAAAGGTTCGGGCACCCGAAAACGGCGGAGCCGCTCGTGTTAAAGGACCTTCCCGCGTCGAGGAATCGTCCTGCCAGCGTTAAAGACACCATGACAGCAGGGCGAAAAAAAAGTCTGAATGAAAACATAGCAGCGCAAAAGCAAAAAGGTGGAGCAAGGGAACTCCACCGGGTGTTTCTCGCAAACGGGCCCTCGAAAAAAGAAAGGGCAGTTCTGGGTGTAAATGCAGGCACACAGATCGACGACCACAGAACTATCAAAACTCCAGAATAGGCAAGCATCCGGAGCAGGAAATAACCGCGACAGTCAAATATCCGGAAAATAGGTCAAACTTGCCAAACCTCCCCCTTGAGCAACAGGAAAAAAACATGGACAATTCCCTTAGAGACAAATGCTACACTCGAAGGCGAGGGGCTAGCCAGGGCAACCACACAAATAAGTACATACCAACACGCTGGGGCAGAAAAGGGCTCGCCGATGAAAATGAGAGGAAAAAACAGCAAACGAATGAAGTAACGGATTTTTTTCCTGAGACGTAGCACTTATCAAGGAGGAGATAGCATGGCGAAAAAGACAGGGGGGGAAATGCCTCGACTACAGGACCGGAAGCAACACTCTACGAATAATCCCTTCGGACCGGGTAATTCTCCTGACCTATCAGTATTCAAAAAAGGCTGAGATAAACCTGGGGATCGGAGAGATATGGGATAGGGGGTCCCGACATGATCGGAATAACAACCTGCAAAAGGTGAAGACAGACCGGGCCCGAAATTCTAGGCCGCGGGTAGGGAGGCAAATGACAAAGGAAAAATTTCCAGCGCAAGGTAGCCGAAAACTACACTGCAAAGAAGCCTCTGGAAAATAAACGCGTATTGGCGAGGATTCCGCGCAGCACCTGGGAAAAATGAGGTGGAAGAAAAGTTCAAACATATCTTGGAAAGGAAGAGGAAAGCACCGAAAGACCTTCACTAATGCGCAAGAGACCGACAAACACAAGTGAGTGAGGGGGGGAAAGGTCTCACTCGGGACTTGTTCGAGCGGTTGATACCCGCACAATCCAAGCCGTTCATGTCGAGTTCGGAACGAAATTTGGAAAGAAAGGGGGAGGTCGACGGAAAAGGAGAAAGGCTCAGACTGGAGCGGCTGGGAAGAGGGAAAAGGAAAGCGGGGGTACCGTATGCTAACAATACATTCCTGGAATTGAACCAGCCGCTCCGACGCGGTCGGCGGGGAGGCAGGTGAGACGTAACTATCATTCAAGAAAAACGTACCATATCAGGGCTTCTCAGTGTGATAGAGTAAGGCCGGATTGCTCGGGGAGGAAGAGCCCGATCTAGCGTGGCACAAGGGGGCTCTCCAAAGGGGCGTTCTTGCCGTCGGCAGATGCATTTTATCAGATGCTGGCAGCCAGTCCCGGGATAACGTATAAAAGACCTCCCACCAAGAAGAGATGTTCCTTAGTGAAAGGATGGGGGAGGAAAGATGAAACTTGTTTTTATCATCAATCGGCGAGAAGGCATGAAAGCTTTGGCGTCGGCATTCGGCAAAAAGCGAACATGACATTCGTCGCAGACAGGGAAGAGCAGGTTTTGGGTATCATTGACATTATCGTGGTTCTCTTGGAAAGGGGAAAAGGCGATAATTCCAAGGGGCAATATGGTTCCTCTATAAAAGAGTTCGGGCCTTCAGAAGAGGGGGGTAGATGATTGGAGCACGGGGTCAAGGCGGTAAGTTCCGAACATACAAAGGAAAGGCAGGAGTTTCTGGGCCAGGCGAGGAATCACCACCACGGCGGATCCATCGCAAAAGCCTTGAGAGTGTGTCTCTAATCTTGGGGGGAAAAAAATTGCACCGGAATTCCATTCTTGGCCGGGAACCGCGCCGGAAGGACAGATTCGTCGGGGGGAGGTCGCCGGGACAAAAGGGGCACACAAACTCTACGAAAGATTAAGTTTCCCGAACCGGGAAACCGGTGGAAAGAATTTACGCGGCTGACAGAGCCTGGAATAAAAGCGCTGGTAACATCCAAAGCTTCCAGTTTAGGGACGCAAAGCACGCACTCAATATATGCCGACGTGGAAACAGTCAAAGGGAGAATCCATTATGGAGGCCCTGATGGAAAAACGCGAGGAACACGTGACGGACTGGAGCCGGACGCAATCCCGGTCTGGTTCTTGTCGAATCAGAAAGAAGTTTGCGATACTGTCAGCTCGGCAGAAGGGCGATGGACTAGAGTAAGAAATAAAGTCAATAGGGACCTAGAAAAAACAAAATCGCCGAGTTGAAAGCTTGGCTCGCCAGTCTACAGAAGCTCGGTCCCCCCCGTGAGGAGAAGACGACAGGACTATTTCAGTGGAGGACCTTCCGCATTTCGGGGGTCGAAGTAAAGAGGGGGCCCGGGGGACTCAGCCTTTTGGGATACAGAACAGAAGAAGAGATAGACAACAACAAGGAGGAAGGGGGATATATATTGGTTCTATCTGGCTGTCCACGTCTCTGGAAGGCCGGCACACAGGATACAAAGACGACTCCGCTAAGGCTTCTCAGAAGGAAAAGGATTGCATGCGCATGTACTTTCGGAAAAAAAAAACACAATAGGGGGTCCTTCACCTCATAATATTCTGCTCAAGTTAACGCGGGGAGCGAAGGGCCAGAAGGGGACTACTAGATCATCCATCTGCCCTCAAAAAAAAGAATTGGGGGTCGTCAACGATATGGAGGGGCTAATGCACATGACAGACCGGGGAACACGATCCTCGGCTGAACCCCGAGATCGTAAAAAGCCGACTCGGGGAAATCAGGACCAAGAGTAAAGGGAAAACAGTACTCTGCGCACGTAAGGATGTGCTTTTCACGCCCAGAAAAAAGGTACCGTTGGAGGAGGAGTCATCCTGGGATTGTCCGAGGGATCCTATGCGGACAGGTCCAAATCTCTGAAACTATGCGAAAACGGTCCGAAAAAGTTTTTCACCTACTCAGGGGTAGCATCTCAAAAGGTTTCGCCGACCGCCCTTGAAACAAAAGTCCATCTGTCTTAATGCGAGGGGTGGTCACGGCACAAAAAAGAGAAATACAGCTGAAATGAACCACAGGGGGACATCTCCAACTAGAAACTGAAAGGGGTCTCAGATATCCAGCCCGCCGACTTGGGTTGCGTCGCAACGAAAGCAGAAACTATGCAAGGTCATGGGGGTGGTGTTGCCTTCCTACAAAAACCCAACGAGCATCTAAACGAAAATCTCCAAGAACATCCATCGGACAATTAACTATCACCTAATAGCCATATGCCACGAATACCTACAAATAGAAACATAGGGGTAATCTTGCAAATATTTAAAATACCGGATGAGAAACAACATGATCTGCAATGCGGAAAAGGATCCCCAAAAAGGACCAATACGAGACCAGGTTCTTGCGACTTAGACGAAAACATAGGGGCCAGACACCATCACTCATATAAGGAAAGGTATTGTGGGAAGGAAAGATAGAATATCCGCCGGAAATCGCGGGAGGAAAGACATCATTAAAAATGACCGAGCAATAAGCCGTCGTCAACGAATCAACACTCCTCCGACAGCGAGAGGATTGCGGCCAGGAGGCAAGTAAGAATCCAACAAGGATCGAGGATCACCAAGAGATAGTACGGAAAGTAGGATCGTGTACTGGCGAAACCGCTCGTCCTGCACCAAAAGGGAAATCCTACGAGGCCGAGTTGATAGAGCGGCGGCGGAAAACCTGTCCAGCGCCTGGTCATAAGAAGGCCGCGACCCGGAAAAAGAGAAGCGGCCAAAAGCGGAGCAGAATTTAGCCATTCTTCCAGAAAGACCTCCACAACCCTTGAAGATGGAAGTAACTCGAAAGGAAAGGGAGTCAAGTAATTGTCTGCGATCCCGAAACCAAAAACACAGGAAGTCGGTGGGGCCAGACAGGTAAAAACAAACCCAAGACAGGAAGGGTGGAAACCGAAGGGTACGGGTTCTCGGCGGTAAGGACGCAGCAGCAAGGAAAACAGCTGGGAGAGTCCGCAGCATTTTGGCCATCAGGAGGTCTGATCCAATACTCGAAAAGAAGGGAGAAGTCTGATAGGTCCATTGTCCGCGTCGTTGGAGGGAAAACCAGGCGCTGGACAGAGGGTCATATGGAGTAAAACTCGGAAAGGGGGAGGAAGAAAAAGAGTTTGACGAAGGAAACGAGAAAAATTACGCCTCGGTGTGATAGCGATTTTATACCGTTCGGCCTCGCGGCATACGAAACGAGCCACTTCGCTTGGGGAGAAAAAGCCCTCTGTTTGGGACTTGCCTTCGGCATCATGGGAACCATGCATTTTAGCTGCATGCGGCCGCTCATCCGGCGGAATAAAGTGAAGGTGGGGCCTCAAACCACCTCTTTTCCAGGTATAGGGACATTTGGTCGGCATATCATTTTTTTCGCAAACATAGAGGGATCCACGTGCACCTCTCGACGTGCTCGCGGGGGCCAGGTCGGCAAGAGAATATTCGGGCAGCCTGGGCTCGAAACCGTGAAAAATGGGGGAAAGGAATCGATGGTCTCTTTCCGCGGTCGAGGACTGGCCTATGGCGGCCAAGGGCACCGTCAGGAGAATGTGTGATCTCATAATCTCTTTTCGGGGAAGTAAAGGTAATTAACATAAAAGGCGAATGAAAAATGCATTTAGTGGACGCTTTGGGGAGCGGGACCCCCAACACTTCTTCTGAAGGTAAGGGATAGGCAAATCTTTCGGTGAAATGGCTCTGCTCGGTGGTGTACATTGCAGACGGAAAAAACGGATGTTGGTGGAACCGCGCCGGGAAGAAGGGAAGGCAGGGCCAAGGTCCGGCTGACAATTGCACGAGATACGCCAGAGAAGGTGACAGAACGGCAAATCGAATACCAGCGGCTGAAGGGACCGTAAGGTAGCTTCCAGCAGCCCCGCGCTGCAAAAAAAACATCCTTCCTTTTATGGGGAGGAAAAAGGCACTCACTTGAACAGACGACGACGGACCGGGACCAGCCAAGGGAGAAAGCCATGTAACCGAGAGGCCCGGGTAGAGAAGGACTGCGCAGATGGAAAACCGGGTTCGTTCTTGGTGACAGCCATATCGGGAATTCAGCACTTGCGCAAGGAGGGAGTCTACTCGAATTGCCTCGACGCCCGCGTGGAATGGCAGATCAAAGAAAGCGACGTTTAGTCATCTGCTTGGGCAGGGGAAACATGCGCCATGCGGGCCACCAGGGAGACAGGGAAACGTGGTCGGCAAGAACAAGGAAGAGTTGTTTCCTGCGAGGCAGTGGGGGAGAGGGGAGGGGAAGAAAAAGAAATCATAGAAACACTGAGGATGAGGAAAGAGAAGGGAGGTATCTGGCTGTCCTAAAGAAAGAAGCGGCTCCTGCACAAACAGGGTCGAGAAATGAGGGGACGGGAAGAAATGGAGGCGTCAGAACTAACTTATCAGGAGCGCAAATAAGCCAAAGGAAGGAAAGAAAAGGACTGACAACAGAGGAGTCTCGCGGCTCACTGGAAACGGTGCGGACAAATAGTGAGAACGATAACATCACCGACGGGCGGACAGGGGAATACGCAAAACGATAATGGCATCGAGGAACACAGATAAGAAAAAAAAGCGCAGCTGCGCAAAGAAGACAGAAACGCCCGGAACGGGATTCGCAGAGACGGGGGACGGGGAAGGCCGGACGCTGCGCGGCTCTTTGTACAGTAAGTGGAGGGGAAGGGATGAGCCTACAACGAATCCTTGGAGAAGCGGAGGTGCGTAAAGGCCGCAGGACTACTGCATCCATCGAACCGAGCAGGCAAAAAACCAACCTAAAAAAGGGCAAAGAGTCTTAGGTCGGACAAGTTTTACCGCGCGAACCTCCGAGCATGAAAAAGAGAAAGTGGAAACTTCAAAATACATCATTAAGCCGTCGGAAGTACAAAACGGGGAGCCAATCAAAACGAAAGGATTGAACAGAGCCGGGACCCTCCGAATGGTTGGACGTCTCTCGGGGCAGCGAACGGAATGAGACTTTCGGGGTGACAGCAACCACTCTCCAACGCGTAGAAAAAGGAAGAAATCAATCTCAGCAGCCTTCCGGGCAAGAAAGCGAAGAACGAAATGGAACGGTACGATAGAGACCGCGAAACGACAAGAGAAAAGCTGTTCAGCGACAATTACCGGGGGAAAAAATGATTCCGAACTCAGGTCTGAAAAAAGGCAAAGAGAAAACGCATATACCAAACGTGAAGAGAACGGCTAGGCTGAGAAAAACAGGAATCTCACGACAAAGATCAGAGTATGGGTGGGAATTACGAGATCACGAATCCAGAAGAAATCTGCGCAGGAGCATTCAAGAAATGCATTGTAAACATAGGGTTCAATAGAAGGGGCAGGAATCCTTCTCAGCAAAAAGTAATCTCCGCAATACTCTCTTAGCAGAAGCGGGAAGGTAATAAAGGAAACAATGATCGCGAGCACAACCGGAGGAGAGACTAGATATTGGAAACGGGGGACTAGATCAGGTACCCGGAGCCAAGAAGTCCTCGCAGGAGGCGCGGGAGGAAAACTAAAATAGCCCATCTCAATTAACCTACTATACCACCCAGCCGCTACCGCCCTTCCCCGCCAACATGGAAAAAAGAAAAAATAGTGTCTCCTTTCTATCTACCTAACAGGTTCAAAAATTCTTTGAATTACTACAAGCTACATAAATGATCTTAATTGCTGAGGCGGCACCGAGAACACCGGCACTTTCGGGTTGTCCTCTCACAAAAGAGAGAGAGATTTGCTCAAAGGGGGAAGATGTGGGTTAGGCGGCGGTGCTGAAGCATCCAACGAAACTCAGTGCCTGATTTCGTCCGCAGGCATGGGAAAAAGGTGGTGATTTCTAGGGAAAAGCATACAGCCCAAGAACGTGCTACATCCTGTAGCTGCGGACGGCCAGTGTGAGGGGGTATTCTACCGGAACGCGATGCAAAGAAACCGCGAAACAATCAAGGAGGATCACGTTCGGGAGGAAGACGGCAACGAACGATCGGGATGAAGGACAAACTATCCCACAGAAGAGAACTAGGGTGAGCTCTGGCTTTAATTACCGGCGGAGGGAAAGCGCACGCACCCGCGCCTACGCCGGGCGGTGAAAACTTCGCGTGGGTGGTCGCCTGCCCAGTTTCTGGCCGTCGGGAAGGGCCATTGTGGAGTGGTGCTTGACGCGCGAGGAAGGGAGAAAACGGTCGAGCCGGAAACCCACATATCTAGAACTGATAGGGTGGAGAACCTTGTTTTCGTACTACGAGTCGGTATAAGTAAAAAAAACATAGGCAAAAATTCTAATCGGCCGGATCATGGGGGAAAGCGAATCAATGCTTAGGGCGAGACAGGTCAGATAACTTGGTGGGGTCCATCGAGAAATGAACAGACTCTAGGTTCTTTTGGCCAGTCGCGTCGCAATATGATTGCCGGGGGTAGGAAAAAGTTGCGTTGAGTTGGACTCGATCTCGTTAGTTCCGAGTCGGAAGGACCTGAAATTAACATAAGTGTGCGCGGAGGGCACACCGCTTGCTGGCAGCATAACAAATCCTTCGGGGATACGCTGCGAAGGTTTGGTCTGGCCTGCGTCACTGAAGGGTAAGGAGGAAATGGGCCCATACATGAGGAGGGGAGTCTCTGTCCCAGGTCCGGGTGACCCTTGGCCGCGCTAAAACTTCTGGGGCCCGAAACCGGGCCAAGGTGGACGCTCGTTCTCAGGACTCGACGGAGAGCGGCCATCCCGCCGGCAGAAACTCTCCCGGCGGAAATGGATGTCGCTGACGGCAAAAAGGAAGAGAGACCGCAGGAAGTGCGCATGCTTCACGGGCCGAAGCAAGTAGGGGGACAATGATTTGAAAGTGTGCACGTTGGCGAGTCGTTAATACCTATTCTCAGCAAATTGGGGGCCCGGTCGGGGAGGAGGGTGCAATAGGCAACAATCTCTATCCCCTTTAACTTCGGGCGAAAGGAGGGCGAATGGCGAGATACTGGATGGCCCATCGACGAACAAGAGTACCGGGATCAGCGCAGAACGGGTGAAGGAAATGCAGGGGAGCGCCATGCGCCATGCGCAAACTAACCCTAGGTCGAAAGCCTGACCGCATTTCAGGCGGAAAGTCAGCCGAACCAGTTATGGGGAGGCCATCTGAGCGGGGGATAAAAGCCAGTAGAA
>Ga0179593_1539839_pt1 | contig 10220 bp, 9 predicted proteins | sample CZODoug2_1_08_16_FD_185931 | JGI IMG/M metagenome (GOLD analysis project Ga0179593, IMG submission 185931) | Vadose zone soil fungal communities from Angelo Coast Range Reserve, California, USA - CZODoug2_1_08_16fungal (PacBio error correction) | ecosystem: Environmental > Terrestrial > Soil >...
TTCGACTCCTTCAAAAAAGAAACACTCCATGTCTCTGACTTAGACCGCCAACAACACGAAAGGGGGGGGGGATTCCTAGACAATTCAAAGCGGCCTTATTAAAGAACTTGTCGGACTGAACCCACAAAGGGGGGTTAACGTCCTGGGACCGACAATTCCGGAACTGTTTAAAAGTTCACGTGCAAAAAATATATACGGTAGAGCTTTTAGAGGGGGAAAAGAGGGGAGACACGTAGCGGCGACTAGGGGAGGAGAACATGAGGACTTACGGCCTAATAGCCGACGGTCGCTACAGAAAGAAGGTGAGGTCCGGTCGGGCGAGGACGGGCTGGAACATTCGGCGTGTAATCTGTTATCATTACAGCAAGAAGGAATGTAGAAAAGTCATGTCGGGCCGGTGGCGCGAAGCGAGGAAGAGACACATGTTAAAAAAGCCTAAATGGAGGAGCCAACGGCCTATAGGAGGGGAAATACGGAGGTCCCGTCAAGACGAACCATCATTGCTCTAGCTAAGGAGAAATCAATAAAAAGCGGCGTGGATGCAGACCACACCAAAAGGGTTCCCGACCGGAAAGTCGGAGGAGGAAAAGCCGGAGGGCAAACTGAGTCAGGGGTCTCTGTGAAAAAAAAAAAGGAAGAAACCTGAAGTTAGGGGCCGAATCACTTGCTACCTAATACAATCGGGAGACGTCATTATGTCGGCAGCAAGGAAGTATTCCCCTCGAAAAAGTGCGCTAGGGTGGGTGAAGGTGGTCGTTGCTGAAGGGGGACAGTCCGGGGGAAAATGGAACAAAAGAGAGACACTATAATCGAAGAAAGGGCTGTCAACATTATGAGGATAAAAAAGGAGGCCACTGATATTGCGTCCCGAGTTCTCAATACGACAGGAAATACTAACGGTTTTTTTCCGCGGCCCGGGGGGGGGGGAGAAAAAGGAGCGCACTTTTTATCCCGATGAGTTCCACTCTAAGTGCAAAAAAGGGAGAAGCGCAGCAGCATCGTTTGCACTTGGGGCCTAGATCAGTCGGACTCGACCTGAGGGAACGTCATAAAAAAGGCCGCGACTACGGGGAGGTCGCTTAAAAAGGGGAGGAGAAGGTACCGTGCAAGTTCGTGCGGTTCGATCAGCCACTCTGTGCGAGCAGCGATGGGTCCCGGACCAAGATTCTCAGGCCGCTTGGGAAGAGGAAAATTTACTTGTCGTGGAGCGCTGTAGAGCTAAAACGAAACGTGTCCATGAAGTGGGTTCCGGGAGGCACTGATCTTCCAGGGGGAGTCCGAAAACGAGGCAGCGCACCTGAGTCGTCTCTATGGGGAATCCTCCAGACTCCTCACTCTAGTCTGTCAGGAGCCTGGTGGGTTGTCCAAAAAAAATCGAGGGGGGGTATGCTCGTCCGGAGGGGGCGCAGAAGACGTTGCCAGGTGACTCTCTACCACGTAGAGGATCATTCCAGACAATAGCAATGAAAAAAGCGGCCGCCTAGCCGAGACCAAGAAATTCCCACGTACACGGGGATCGGAATCTCATCCAGCGGAGGAAATATAACAGAACAATACAAAGGAAAGGACCATTCGAAAAGAGGAAGCTACATTACGCACCACTCGGAGACGCCCATAGCGCGGAATAGAGGAATGAAATAAGAATGTGGACAAAGAATTACTAAAAGGGTCCAAAAGCCGGGGGGTTGCCCCCTGACGCAGGGTCAATGAGCGAAAAATTTGTTTTGGTAGGTGGTCGGTTTCATTGGAGTAAAATAAAAGGAAGGGATACAGACTTCAAACTGGAGACAGAAAGGGGAAATCCGAATCAGGAGGGAGACTAGACAACTTTATCGCAGGAGGGAGTCTAGATCCTCTTGAAGTCTGTTTAGAAAAAGAAGACAGGGGTGAGGTTTTTCACGAGGCCAGAGGAGGGGAACGTCCCTCATCGAAACTTTACCAGCTCTTTTTTGAAGGGGGGGGTTCAGAGACTCCAATAGACGAAAGGGGGAAGTCTATAGTTGTTCCTCATTTTTTGAGAAAAAAACCGGGAGGTACGCGGGAAAAAAAAGAAAAATCTCATCCAGGGTGCCGCGAAAGACGAACGCATTCCCCGAACTCTTTGGGGAAAAAAGTTCGGAGAGGGCGTCGGCCCATGGAACAACGACCCGGGGAATGGGAAAATAAAACTCTTCTGAGTTAAGTCTGAGGGAAGCACTCCTTTATCCTACGTCCTCTAATCATCGACTGGCGCGGTTGACCGAGGGAGAGGGGGATTGAAAAAAGCGCTCAATCAAAACCAGGGTTACAAAAATGCCGGAATCTATGAGGGGTCACCTTCCGTCCTCTTATGAAGAAGCATCGATGGGACGGCTCGGCGTGAAGGAATCGCAATCTTAAGACAAAACTGTTTATCCCCTGCAGGGTGTTTAGGTGCAAGTTGGGGAGGGGTAATGGGATCCCGCCAACATCGACGGGACGTGGAAGACAAGATACGATTGAGCAAGAAACAACAGAAAGCGCTACTCTCGGATAAAAGCGTGTAGAGACGTTCGTCGGGTAGCTAGATTTGCCGCCTGGCGGCATAGAAGGGGACATACCAAATGAAAAAAGTGAAGAATGCTGGGGGGGCGGGGAGCCTCAAAAAAGTCTAGTTGGGACGCAGTGGAGAACTGGGCAGAAAGAACAAGTTTGCGACGAGGATAAGGTGCGCCTCTTATCAGCGGAAACATTCCAGCTTTGGAAAAAAAACAAATACAACCGGGTAACGGGAAGTTGGCCGCTTCTTGGAGAGATGGGAATTTGCCAAAAACTCGGGACAACCCCCTACGCACAGAAAAAAAGAAGCATTCCGGCGGCGTCAGACGGATGTTAGAATGTGTCGATGGTGTCAAAAAAAAGAGAAGGAGCAGATGCTTAAAAAACGGCATCTGCCGTAAAAGGAGAAGGAAAGGGGGTGGCGTGCTTGGTCGAAGTGGGGCAGCGGCGGGGCCCTGCCGGAAGACGGGCGGGGAACCTGGGCCGGAACGGGGCGTAAAAAGGGGCGACTCATCAACCCAGGAGGGGGGGGGGCGAAAACAGCAGCCCCGCGCAGGAGCGCAGTAGAGGGCAATAGGCGTATCAGCAACAACAACACGTATTAGTGAAAAGGAAAAAAAATGGGACTGCGCCGAAAGTCATGGGGGAGAAAAAGCGGGGGTTTGGACGAAACCGTGGAACTTGAGAAAGCCAAGGAGCACTCATACTGACCCTTAGACGGCAAGTACAACGTTCAATGGTCAGGACTAAAGGGGAAGGAAGACTGGAAAAACCAGAAGATATCTTCAATGCCGTTTGGAAAAGCCGTTCGGCGGGCTTGAAAGGTCTGAGGGAACTTAGCAGATCGAACGACAGCGAAACCTACTTTCGAACTCGAGGGAGCGGACCAGGAAGTGTTCGATCTGGGTGCAAGGGAAGAGGAAGAAGGCCCATCAAGCAAGCCAACTCGTTCTAGGGGTTTTGGAAAGGGAGAGGGGGCCACGAATTTGCGCCAGCAGTATACTTGCGAAACCCGACTTTCTACGGGGAAAATCATTAAGCGAAGACAGCAAAGATCGTCGCGGGACCGTCGTCTCAGAGCCATCATTAACGACGATTTCCGGACTGAACGGAAGTAGGAGCAAGAATAGAGCTGAGAAGTCAAGGTCGCCGATACGAGGGGGGCCCGAGGGAACGGGAAGATTTAAGCGTCGAATAATAAGAAAGTACTGGGGGGAAAAGTGTGGGCCGGACGCACCATTAACCAAATCACCCAACTCACCGAAGGGATTGGCATCCATGTTCCTCGTCAGTATATAACACCTGACAGGGGGAATAGAAAAGAGCTCAAAAGGCGCACCCCGCGGAAGACCTCATATCCTTCCAGGAGAGGTGGGCTGGTCCTTCATCAGCGCTAAGAGTTCGCAACGCGGCAAAAAAGCCGATGACGGGGTTGGTAAAGAAGAGGGGAGATCAGGAGGTCTAGGAAGAGGATCCAGAGACAAGTCGGAAAGGGATGTTGTTGCAAAGACCGGTGCTCTGGTGCGTTTGAAGATCGCCTTTCCGAATATCTAGAAAGGGAAGAACACTAGCAGCTGAAGGGGGGGAATAAAAAGCAAAACTAAGAAAGAGGGGAGCAGCTCTACATCCTTACCGAAAAAGGGTTGCTAACTTTAACCAGGACACAGGAACTGGAAGATGACCAGGAAAAAAGAATAACTCGGGGCGCTTGTAAAGACACCGGTGGGGCCACCCTCCCTCGAGATTCGAGCGACCCGCTGATCAGAAGCAGTTCCCTGCCCCATCCAGGAACGAGAAGAAAGGAAGAGTCCAGAAATGGCCCGCAAGGACGTCCGCCCTCCCACAAGAAAAAAAAACCAATCCTGAGTGCCCCTACTAGGGGGAAAAAAAGGGCGGGGTCTACATTCTTATCTTTTAAGCGGTTCACTTCCTCTCAAAGCTCGAATCTAGAAAAAACGTTTCTCGAAAGACGGTGCTAGCAACGCGCGTGATTGTGCGGGAAGAACGGGGCGCTGATTGGAAAAAAATCGCGCGCGCCTCGTGACGTTTGGGGGCTCAAACGTAAGAGGTTCGGAATGTCGAAAAGGTTCTGCCGGTGACTTGCCTGGGCAGGTAGAGCATTTAGAGCTTGTGAGCGAAAACGAGTTTCTTTAGCAGCTCATTCGTAAGGGCCAAAACCCACGCCCTTCAAAGATAAAGAAACGTCTTGGACCGCCACCATCTGTAGGACGACAGAAGGGTGCGGGTCCTGTCAAGAAGACGACGAGAAAAGGTTCTAAGGTCGAGAACTACCCCGTCCGAAGAAAGAGATAGGGATGTAACCAAGAGGGAAGTATGAGAAGGAAAACGGGAAAGCTGTGGCCGAAGCTAAGGAGCACTGAGCACCCTTTGCCAAGCTCAGGTCTTATTAGACTGAACCTGCCATGGTTGTTGGTTGGGAAAAAATTTGGGGGTACAATAACCCCTAAGAGATCTGACCCATCTTTACCCTGAGGGTAGATAAGCGAAAAGTGGGAAGAAATCTGTCCTTGGTTCGTAGCTCCTGAGCATAAAGTCCCAGGTTGATGGCTCGTCCATCGGCGCGTTTTAAGACTCTTGGCAGGGCTTAAAAGACCCAAGATTAGAAGCTTAAGAGGAGTCTCGTGGAAAGACAAGCCGAGGGGGATGCGGAGAAAGGCAAAACTGGACCAACGGAAAAAAAAGTGAGTTTGGCAGGTGAAAAGAGCGAAGCGTCGTGCCCTGAATCAGGAAACAAGGGTGGGACTGGCATGACCATTTCTGTCAACCTATCTATATCCAGCAGTAAAAGAATCCACTGCACTAAGATCGGAAACTCGAGAGCCTAGCACGCGAGGGGGGACCATGAGAACGGAGTCATTAAAAGATCCGGGTCAAAAACCGGGATTCGGCGCCTCTCAAGCAGGTGTCCGCCAATTTCGTACCAAAACTAAAAGGGGAGGTCCATGACGGACAGTGTGCAAGATGAGGGGGACACCCCGGGACCTGGAAAGAAAAAGGGTCTACGAGGTCCTGAGGCTTCAGCGCGGCGTTGAAAAGGGAAGTTCGGAGGGAAGAGATCTGAGTGACTGTTCTCCGGGACAGGGGGAAATTTTCGTGACCTGGAGGAAGAACCGTCTGACTGCTTATTCTAGAAAAGTCGACCGAGAGCAATAGAGGTTTCTTTTGAAACTGAAGAATAAGGTCATCCGGAATGGCCACCGCACTTTCAGAGAGACGATCAGCAACGATAAACTAGAGACTCCGTATCGATGGCTTAAGGGGGGATCTCTTATTTTAAGGAAGAAGATGGCCAGAATTTGCAATAAGACGCGCGCAATCTTCTGAGACGGGAAGAGTCGGGTCGGGTTTGCCGGTTGCAGAGGAAAGAAAGAAGGGGAGTCGAAAAAAAAGACCAACGAGTTCGTGGTGTTCTACTAACAGAAAATGGGTGGACGACAGGTCCTGGGAATAAAAACTACCAGTTCCTATCATAAGGTGTTGGCGGTAGACAAAGCCCCTTTAGTGACGCCGTCCGTGAAAGGATCGACCCCGTATGTAGTGGGAGAGAACTTTAGAGGCCAAAAGTAAAGTTCGGTGAGGCGGCTGCTCCAGAGGAAGAGCGTTGCCACAAAGGCTCGCACGAGACGGAAATCCCGGACCATAGTCAGGGAAACGTCCGTGGGGTAGAAAAAAGGCTCGAAACATCTATCGCACAGGTATCCTGCCGCGAACCGAAACAATATATCGGCTTCAAAAGGGAGGGTCCGTTAAAGGGGACAAAGAGCTTAAAAGTTCGTGCAAAAAAGCGAGAGGTGAGCTAAATGAATACGAGGAGTTTCCAATCGCGGACTTGTGGTACCCGATTACTTAAGAAGTATCTCCTCAACAACGATGAGAGAAAGGAGAGATACGGGAACTGAGAGGGTCTACACCACTCCCCAAAGAGGGGTACCCAAAACGTCTTCGCCTCACAGGATCGAACAGCGGAGAAGACTCAGGGCTCATCTCTTTGGACGCCTTTCCTACTGGGGGGGGTCGGTCAAAAAATGAAAGCCCTACCTGGGAAGCCGATAACGGTGTCGGTGAAGGGCTTATAAAGGGCTCTAGAAACCACAAGGAGAGGAGCCCCCGAGTTAAAACAACCTGATATCTGCCGGGCCGGGGTAAGGGCTAGAAGCAATACTGGAAGGGGAACTTAACAAAAAAATGCTAAGGAAAAGTGGTGGCACTTGTGGAAACAGGCGAAGGCGTAAGTGCAGCTCCTCTATAAAGTATACCGAGAACGGATTCAACCGCTAAATGGAGAGAAGGAGGGACCGGCCCAGTTTCTGAGGAAATGTTGGTCCTCAATTCAAGATGACCGCAAACGGTTCGTTCGACTTTAACCACCAGAGGGGGAAAATCAGAACTCTTGGGTTCCAGGGAGCTACGATGCCCGCATTTCCGACGGCAGAACCAACAAACTTGCGAACGGTTATTAAACGAGTGCTATGATAACCAATCATAAGTTCAGGCTCATGAAGGACGGGGCCAAAAAAAGGACGGCATCGGAGATAGGGTTTCGGGATATGAGCTCGACGACGGGGCGGCACATAGGAGTAACTCTATATCAAGAAAAACTCATCAAGGGGAAAATAGGTCTCCTGTTCTCTAACCGGAGAGCATAACAAAGGCCCTAAATTGAAAACATTGAACAACTGACGTCACGTAGCTATATCTCCCGTAGACGTCATTGCGCTATAAACGAGGGGTATCATCCAAAAGAGAGGGATTCGACACAACCCGTTTGGTTGTCCGAAACCAAGAGGAGATATTAACACACTGGGCCGACATGGATCACTTGGGAGGGGAGAGGCGGTAATCACTGTGGAAAGGGTCAAATATAACCTTCGTTAGAGCGCCGCTCACGATAGGTCGAAGCGACGAGGAGGGGCCGTACTGATGAGACGTGCTGCTTCAAGGTCTTAAGGGGGAAAAAACCCGTCCTCGGCGCGAAAAGGGGGGGTAGCTAGAGCTTTGAGGGATGTTAAAGGGGGGAGGGGGGGGGGGGTTAAAAAAAGGAGTCCGGGGGTCAAAGCATCGTATCGGTTAGCGAAATTACAAAAAAATGGGAATGCTATCTCTTCAAATTGTGATGAACGAACTCAGGGGATGCTGAATCCGAACAGAGAAGATACGAACGGTTACCGCTTTAAAGGGTTGGGAGCTCGAACACCGCGGCGGGTGATCCTTGATCCATAAAGAGGGGAGAGGAGGTGAGAGGTGTTCATCCATCTAAAGCGTGGACGGCCGTAGCTTAAGGGAGAGAAGATACACGCCTTTCTCTATTAAAAAAAAATCATTGCCGCAGGCTCAGCTGAATACCAGGTCTCATGGAGAAAGGGTCTTGCGGGGGGGGGGGAATCATCAGCGACGCGAAAATATCTTGGATGATTAGTCCCTCAATTGGCAGGCGCTCCTCGGTAAAAACGAAGCTGTCAGTTTCTTGGATCGCGACGAACACACTACCTTTCGAAACTGAATTGTTCGACTAGGGCGAACGGAAGGGGATGAAGTTACTTCAAGGGGACAGGGACCCTGAAGCGAGTGCACATCGCGAAAGACCTGAAACCACAATCGCTTGAGTCCCGAAAGGGCTTGGAGGTCGCAAAATACGGTCGAGGGGAAGAAGTGTCTTGGGGACCCGCGACTGACGCAACCCTAAGGGCTAGGAGACGAACGACATCAAATACACGACGAAGACACAAGTACCGGGCGGCCCAGGCAAAACCGAACGAAGCCCTCAAAAAAACAAATTTAGACCGAGAGAACCCCAGGATGACGTCACACGACTGCAGACTAGAAGCAGCCGCTGCCGTATAAAACAGAGAATCCATTTGAAAATCATGCCTAACAGTTTGATAGCAGCTCGACCCAGCAAAAAAAAGGGGGAGTCACGCAGGATTGTCTCTAGAAAAGCTGGATGTCCCCACCGGGAAAGGGGGTGAACCTCCATTGGTTTTGGGAAAAAAAAAGGCAAACCGCGAGTTGTGGTGGGTTGTGCGGATTGTCAAGGGGGGAGACGCACGAGAAACCCAGGAGGGCGACTCAAAAGTGGTCTATCTAGCCAAAAAAAAGTTGAGGCCGAAACCCACCGTAGGGAGAGAATCACTGACGAACCGCAAACCGGTTCGGTTGTGGGGGACAACCGGCATTGAAAGGTGATTTGTTTCCAATAACTTCCAAAGAGCGCATGCTATCAGCAGGGGAACAAGATCCAGGGGTTGGAGATTAAATGGTCAAGTCCATAGAGAATCCGAATAGCGACCAGGGAGTCAGGGAGGGAGAGTGTCAGGTCACAAATTCCACCCAGGGTTTAAAGAGGTCAAATCATAAGCGGCGCAGCCTTAAACCGATAAGCCAAAGCGTAAGGGGTCGTCTTTTCTGTGATAGCTCTCTGCTCATGGGAAAGCTTGCCCCAAACAGGGTTAAATCCACAAAAAAACCCCATCCGAGGGTCCGCCGAGGGGACGTTCTCTCACTGGATCGGCCTCCATACAGATGGCCTCAGGGTTTAAGAGGTCGGGAGTCGTTCCTTAAAGGGCAAAAACCGGGGGCAGGTACCAGGTACAAAAAAAGAACCTGCCCCAAACCGAATTGGAGGAGAGGGGGTTTTTTCACCCTTGCAAATTGATGAAGGAAGTCCGATCTGAGGTCTATTCCGGGAGTAAGTTCGACAGGTTTATCATTGGGCCTAGACCGAAAGGCCAACTAGTAAAGGCTAGCCACACCGTTGGCCGCTAGGGGGCTGTTGAGGTTGCCGTTGTAAATAAAAGGGGGCTTTTCAAGAAAAAAAAGCACTACGTCTACCGTTAATCCGGTCATATGTCACTTTAAAAGGGACAAGAAATTTAAGACATCATAGGGCCCGAGACCTAGCCTCTTGTAAAGAAGTAAAGGGGTTCTCCTCCGAGGAGCGTTGCGCAGGACGTTGCGGAAAGTCAAGGAGATGCGACTCTAAAAACCGTCAACAGTATAAAAAGGCTGGAGAGATAGGCTGCAGATCTGGCGGGTTAATGGTACTGCAGACCGGGCCTGCTCCATCCCGCTGGGGTTCTACTATCGTTTTTGCTAAAAAAAAAAGATGGCGGTGCGAACTACCAGAACAGTGTCCCTCCATATTTATAAATTGTGGGGCAAAACGAATTTACTCTTTGTTGGTTAGAGGGGTATTCCTCGATAGGCCAAAAAAACAGATCATTTGCATATGGAGACGATGTACAAAGCAGATGAATCGAAGGTGTTACGACAGGGGCGGGCTCTTGCGATCTGAAGAATCCTGATGAGGAGAATAGTAGATACATCTTAAAGGGGCCTGTGAAAATGAATAGCTTCGGAAGGAGCGATTTATGAAGTCTTCTTGGTATTGACTGGTACGTTTCCTTACTTATTGGGCCGTCATTAGGTTGATTATGGCCATGAAAGGGCTCCCCCCCGCAACTTTTTTGAGAATACAACGTTCCCAGCTACGGAGTCTGTGGACAGGACGCTTCTTAAATTGTGAGAAAATGCATTAGCGAGATCTCTCAAAAAAAAAACTGATGAAAAGAGGACGAAATAAAGACATTGGACCTGCCCTCAGTTTCCCGGTCTCCGCAAACAACTCACACCTTTGGTGATCTGAGAGAAACCGGGGAGATTTCCACTCTGGGCCCGCATAAGGG
>Ga0179593_1731314_pt1 | contig 10220 bp, 19 predicted proteins | sample CZODoug2_1_08_16_FD_185931 | JGI IMG/M metagenome (GOLD analysis project Ga0179593, IMG submission 185931) | Vadose zone soil fungal communities from Angelo Coast Range Reserve, California, USA - CZODoug2_1_08_16fungal (PacBio error correction) | ecosystem: Environmental > Terrestrial > Soil >...
CCTGAATATACCAACGGGGGGGGGGGGGGGGCCGGGGAAGGACCCAAAAACATTCAGATAAGTGGCGGTGTCACGTCAAATGAGCACGGAGCCAAAAGTTGCTAAAGGGAAAAAAGAAGGCTTGAAAAGCAAACAATAGGGCCAGTGTTGGAAAAAGGACAACGGGTGAGGTGTCAAAAGCAAAAAAAGGTTGAGTAGGATGGTTGACGAGTGGGCCAACTACGGGGGATGAAAGCTGTGGGGAAAAAAAAAAAGAAAAAAGGGAAAAGATTGCGGGATGAATGGTACTTAAACTGAAGTTTTGAAAAATCTGAAGGAATGCAAGAATAGCAAACAAAACCGATTAACAGAAGAAAGAAAGTCCTGAAAGAAAGAGACAGGAACTGACGAAACAAACCTACTGGTGGGGGGGAAAGGAGCAAAACAACGTAAACCCGAAAGGGGAAAAGAGAAGTTGACCCATCTTTGGAAGTGGGGGAAAGGAGAACCCATCCACCTGAAAAGACCCCAGAAAAAAAAGTCGGGGACCGAAGCGTGGAAAAAAAGAAAAGGAAGAGAGGGGGGATGATCAAGACGAGGTGATTCATGAAACAGGCAGAGGGCCATTGCGAAGGGGCCAGACGATTTTTCAACTTGACCGAGGTTTAAAAAAATGAAAGGAAAAACGAGAAGGGGGGGGCTGGTGGGGGGACGGGTGTCGGAAAAGAAAAAAGGCGGGATGAAGGCGAGGCTGAGGTTATAATGGGCAACATAGTTGAAAACACCAAGAACAGAACGGGGGGGGAAAAAAGAAAAATCATCCCACCTAGGGAGAAACGAAAAAGCGGTGGAAGCCCCAGTGAGTGTGCACGGGGGACCAGAAAACGGGGGGGTGGGGGGCATCACGACTGGGAAAGAAAAAAGACTTCAACGTGAGACGGACCTCGAGCTAGCGGTAAACAAAACCATCACACCAGAGAAAAAAGGGGACGCGATGCTGGGTCAAGGGCCAACGGCAAAATCCAAGTGGAAAAAAGTGTGAAACTGCCCAAAAAGTTGGGGAGGGTATGACCGGTGTTTAAAGGGACTGGTGTGGGAAGGGGCGGCGTGATGAGCCTCGATGAGGGGTAGGAAAAAAAGGGTGGGAAAAAGACAGCAACGAGTAGCTATGGGGGGGGAATGGGGTGCGGGGAGGGCGTTGTCTAATCGTTCGGGCCCGGGAAAGGCACCGTCTTGTGAAAAACGAAGAGGTGCACGCGGTTTTTATTGTGGTGTTTTATGGTTGGGTACTGGGGGAAGAAACACCCAGACGGGAAAGAAACATGGGGGGGGGGGGAACTGGAAAGGAGTTTCCCTCCTAAATGTGGGGGGAAAAAAGTTGGGATCGTCGGGTTAGGGAATACAAAAAAATTGTCACAAACCAGGAAAATAGTTCGAAAAAAAAGGGGGTTGGACAGAAACATGGGGGGGGACCTTGGACCGAGGGGGGGAGTGTGGACGTCCACAGTAAAACGACCTTTATTCAACAGGAGGGGCTGGAGTCGAAGAGACGTTCAGGGAGCTTGAGCGCCCTCAAAAAAAGCCCCGTTTGGGTTTTGGTAGCAAAAAAAGGGGGTGCTCTGGTAGAGATCACCAACAACCCCTTGTGAGTCTTCCAATCAGAAATCCTTCCAAAGGGACCGGGGAAGGGACCCAACAAAAGCAAGGAGAAGGAAAAAAAAAGAAATCAAGCCAGAATCTAGAGCAGTTTCAAAATGCGGGGAGGGGACATGGTCAAACCTGACAAAAATAAAGGGGAATCACCAAAAAAAAGTGGAAACGGCAAAACAAACACTTGGGGGGGACAAGAGGTGACCAATGGGTGTAATGACGGAAGGACAAAAACGGGCTCAAAAAGTTAAAATGAAAAAAAAAAAGTCAAAAAAGACGGGAAAGAAGGCCAACCTCATCGACTATCCTGTAGAAGGGGGGACGGGCAAAGTAAAAACAGAAAAGAAAAAGAAACCTAAACACAAAAGGTCCTAAACTTCACAACATAAAGATGGACGTGTGGTCTACCACTAGATGAAAAAAGATGGAGTTTTCCTAACAGATAAAAAAGAAAATCAGAACAAGCCCACCACGCTCTACTGTGTGGGGGGAAAAAAGGGGGGCCGGAAAACAACTCCCAGAATCGACGGGGTCAAGGCGCAAAGCCGTACAGGGCATCCAAAAAACCAAAGTCTAAAAGGCAAAAGCCACCCGGTAAAAAGCGGGGATGGATGGTGAAATCGTGCCGACTCCTTCAAATGGGACGGGGTGGGGGAACTAAGTGCCTCGCAAGAAAGATTGGGTTTGTGGGGTCTAGGGGGGGTCTTGGGGGGGGTTGCGTTAGTGGGGTGTTGGGAGGGGGGGGGGGCGGCTTCTATTGGTTCGTATGTGCGCAAACGCAAAAAAAAATTTCAAGTGTAGAAATCGGGACTGACACAAAACAAGGCCAAGCCGAAAACGGGGATGGGGGTCATTTGGGCAACCAGACTTCAAGAACGCGGGGGAAACGTTGAAAGCCAAGAAGGGGGGGTGTTTCAAAAAGGTGGGAAAAATCAAAGGGGGGGCAACTGATTTTCCAGTGTTTAAAAAAAAAAGAAACAAAAAAGAAGGGGGGAAAAGAAAAGAAAATGGACTGAACGGAAGAAAAAAAGGGAAATGGCCCCAATTCGACGGCTCTCAGGACAGGGAGAAAAAAGAACCGGGGGTTGAGCAACTAAATAAAACTTTCAAAGGGGCCTGGCATAATCAACATTTTTGAGGCAAGTTAAACCACAAAAAAAGCGGGGCATGGGGTGTCTTGACAACTCAGGGCGACAAACCGAAAAGGTTGTGGGGGGTCAAAAAAAAAAAAAAAATGGGCTCGGGATTCAAAATGGAGGGGGGGGGGTGGAGGACACTTGTGGGCAAAAAAGGGAACTGACCAACCAAAAAAAGGGAGGGTAAAGGGGGGGGGGGGGGGGGGGGGGGGGGGGGGGGGGGGGGGGGGGGGGGGGGGGGGGGGGGGGGCTGGGGGGATATTTCCAAACCATTAGCGTTTAGAAGCTCAAACGCGGAGGGGAAAAACACAAAGGGCTCGGTAAATCAGAGAGTTTTGGTTGCGGGAAAGGGTTCAAGGTCAAAAGGCTCGGGGGGGTTGTTAATACAGACATAAAAAAAAAAAAAGCACCTTTGGAAAACGTGTAACTGTGATTGGAGTGGAAATTTGAAAAAAAAAAAAAAAACTGGCGCAGCACTGTGTGGCCAGTTTTGCAACAAAGGGAGGGGTCTAAAAAAAAACACAAAAAGAGGAAACAAATTGTGGAGGGGGGTACAAAATCTCACGAAGGAAACTTCTGCAAGCTTGGACAAGGGGGGGGGGGGTTTCCTGGTCAGCAAGGGAAATGCAGGGGTGGACTTAAAATGTAGTCCTGTCTCATAAGTTCCAAGCACACGTTATAGGGGGGTAGGGTGGGGCAGACGTTCCACCAGTAGAAATACATACCGTGTTGGGAATTAGTTCAAAAGGACTCAAAACAACAAAACACGGGAAAAGAGAATCCTTTTGAAAAATAAAACGGTTGAAGGGGCCTGACAAGTGGGCACTCAAAAAACCCATCCAGAGGAAGTGGGTGCTTTGGAACTTGCTGAAAAAGGCGTGCCGAAGGACACCAAAGCAAGGGAGGTCTCCCCAACCAAAAAATGGGGACAAGTGGAGGCAAACGGGCGTGATTTGGGGGGACAAATCCCTTTTCTCAAAGTTGGTTGGATGTTTAAAAAGGCCATAAGGGGGTGTTCAAAAACGGCAACGTGCTGCGGGGCTGTGGAAGAAAAAAACCCCATCAAGGTAAATTGTAAAGGTCGGGGTAGGGATTACACAAAGACAAAGAATCTTGGGAAAAGAAAAGATGAGGGGAAAAGAAGTCACCAAAAGATGAAAAGGATAGGAAAATAAAGAGAACGGAAAAAAGCTTTCTAAAAAATGGTGGAAATAGCAGAAAACAAGGAAAGTGTGGTAAAAAATTGGGAAAAAAGAAGTTTCTAAGGGGGGGGGGGGGTCAAAAAAAACAGGAAAGAAAGACAAAAACCACATTAGACCCCCCAATCAAACACATGGAGGGTCGAGCGAGGAATGTCAGGAAACACTCAGGGGGGGGGGTATGAACCTAGCAAAAGGCACAAAAGGGGGTTTTGATCATGTAAGGCCAGCTCGGGGGGGGGGAATTAAAAAGGAGGGGAATCAAACGCTTCAAAAAAGAAGGGGGGAACACCGAACCACGAAGAACAGCGATTTTTTTGGTGTGTGACTTTGGGGAAGAAATGAAGAGGAAGTCAGCAAGAGGAAAGGGGATTAAAAAAGGGGGGAAAAAATCAGTGGGAAAGAGGAAGGGGAAAAAAAAAGAAAACATCCCCACCTATGGGACCTGCAAAACGAACCGCGTTGGGGGGGGGGGAAAAAGGAAAGGGGGTTTAACGGAACAAAAGGGGGGACCGGGGCCTTGGGGGGAAGGGGGGGAAAGAACGAGGCGACACTGAGCGTGAGACGGGGCAAGACAGGTTAACAAACCCAGAAACAAAAAAAAAAAATTACGGCAGGACTTCGGGAACTACAAAGTGGGGAAAGCCTTGAACAGAAATCGAGCCAGTTTGGACAGATGAAGGGTTTAGACGGAAGGACCTGAAAAGGGAGCCTTGGGGGAGGAACGCACTCGAGGTCTGGGAAAAAGAACGAAAAAACAGAGTAGCGATGTGGGGATGGTTCATAAGGTTTTAGGTGCGAGGGAAGGACGGGGAAGGGAAAGCAGATGTGGTCGAAAAAGCAAAACATGATGGGGGGGCAACAGGGTGTGAATTGTGGTGTTTAATGGGTGGAAACTTGTTAACCAAAAAAAAAAGGATTTCAGGCAGGTGATGTTTTGGAGTCTGAAGGATTTAACTGAAAAGGCCGCGGTCGTGGAAAGGCCAGAAATTAACCCACAAGGTGTGTTGTCACGAACAAGGGGACGGAAGTGGGGGGGTGACAGCGTCATGTTGGGGGATCCGAGGGGTTAAATGGGTCATTTGGGGGCTAACCGGAAAAAGGGGGGGGGGATGCTGAAGGGGGAAGTCTAGAGCTTGAGTGGAGGGAGTGGCCGAGAGGGGAAAAGGCAGGTTGTGAAAGCCAACCTAGGGGGGGACTGAGGGACGAGACAAAAACAAACCCAAGTAGAGTATTAAAAGAGATATCCCGAAAAAGTGAGAAAAAAAAAAAGGTACAGACTTAGTGGGGAAAAAAAAGAAACACTCCACTCAAAGAGAAAGCACTAGAGATGCCAGAGTGGGGGACAGGGTACGGATGTTTAAGGTTCGTCAAAAAAAGAAGAAAAAAAATAAAGGGCCAAATCTTCACAACAGGACGAGGGGCAAACAACAACCGACGCTGGGGACAGGGGGTAATGCTGCCTACAAAAACATAAATTGGAAATGAGGTCTCACTTTTCCCAGACCAAAAAAAAAAAAAAAAACGAATCTACTGATCCTTGCAATCGGTTACAGTAAAACAACTGCCATGGCTAAGGACACAAAAGAAAAAAAGGTGCTTGCGGGGGGGAGGACATCGAAACATTTCCCCAGGTGGGACTTAAATAGAAAAAAAACAAATAACCCCAAGAAAGGAAGGTTCGTTAGAGGTGAAAACCAAAAAAAGAAGAGGCCGAAGCTCCACGCCTCACGTCACTCACCGGAACGTCAAGACCAAAACCTGATACGGGAGTGCACGTCTAAACCCCACCCTGTGCGTACAAAACAACGGACGCCCAAGGAATACTAGGGGTGGGGGGGTTCCGGTTCAGGGATGGAAAAAAAGTGGAGGGAGGGGAAAAGGTGAAAAGAGTCGTGCAAGGGCCATCAAATAAAAAAAAAGGTTCGAAAAAACAACCATGGGAAGGAAAAAGGAGTCGTGAGCCCCAAAAAAGGGAGGGTCGTTTTGGGGGAAACTTCAATTTTTCCGTAAAACGGGGAAGTTGGGAAAAAGCAACCAAAGACCTACTGGTCGACCCGATTCCCCGGCCGAAGGGTTCAAACAAAACAAAAAGAAAAAAAGAGAAAAAGTCTCCTGCAGGGTCGGGTAAAAGTGGGAAAGCGGTGGGAAAACACGAAAAAAAAAAATTCGGCAGGGGCGGATGAAAGCAAACACCACTGTGCAGTCGAAAAAAAGGGAAGAACCTGTCTTGAAAAACGAAGAAAAAACCGACCCCTGTTTGTTGATGGAGGAAAGCAGTGGGGGGGAGGGGGGGGGGGAAACCTTCTTCACCTGTCTTGGGGTGGAGGGAGTCGCCAAATCCGTGGGGGAAAAAAATTGACAAAACAATTTCGGGGGGTCTGAGGCAAAGACATAGTCTTTTTTTAGCAGCGGCACTAGATTAAGGGGGGGGTGGGGGGGGGGGACAAACTTAATCGGTCTACTGGGGGGATGGGGGGGGGACGAGAAAAAGCTTTTCTTGCCCAATAAAAAAGGGAGTTGATGGCCATAACCGAAAAAAGGGGACGTTACCTGTGAAGGGGGGGGAGGTTAAAAGAGGAAGGAAACCGTGCCAGTTGGGCCAGTATGAGTACCGTGCGGGGAAAAAACCTCCACTAACACTTTGGGAGTTGCACCAGACACGAAGGGAGGGGGGGAAACATGAAGGTTTGGTAATAGTTGTTGTTGACGGTTGGTTGGATCAAACGACGGGTTGGGGGGGAGAAAAAAAAAATTTCGTCCCATGTGAAGTTTCCCATCAAAATGAATGGTTTGGGGGGGGTGCCGGGAAAGCGTAAGGAAAAGGGGGAAAGAAAAAGGGGAAAACGGATCTGCTCTAGAAAACAACAACCATAGTACAAAAGGGAAAAGAGTGGGACAGGGGGGGGTCCTGACGAGGGGGGACGGCATACACAAAAAAAAAAGGAGAGTAAGCTTGGAACCTGATACACATTGAAAAAAACTCACCAAAGGACCTGGGGGGAGAAAACGCAAACAAAAAAGAGGAAAAAGGGTTAAAAAGGGGAAGGCCGGTGATGGTTTCAAAAAAAGATCAAAAAAGGGGTGAAAGGGGGCGAAAAGAAATAAGGTTGTGGGAAAAAAAACTTTCCAAACGTGCAGGCGAAAAGGGGGGCACAAAGAAAGAGAAAAGACAACAGTAAATGGGTAAGGTGACTTGTAAAGTGAATGGGACTGAAACACGGGCAAAAGGTTGAACAAGGGGAAAGAGCAGCAAAAGAGGGGAAAAAAAAACGATGCCAGCAGAGGAAAAAAAAAAGCGCGTGAATCTGTCTAAGCCCGAATGGTGAAAGAAGACGGAAAATGGGGGTGGGGGGGGGGGTGGGACAAAAGCTCGTTGAATTAAACCAAGAAGGGAAAAAAGATAAAAGCAAAATAAAGCCAAGAATTCAGGTTGTTCAAAAAGTCACGACAGGCAAGCAACCGACTCAAAAGAAAGGGGGTTGGGGTATTCCCATGACAGGGGAACGCGCAATTGGGAGGGAAAAGAATGTGATCGTTGGAAACTTCCAAAGTGGCAAAACTGGGGACTCGAAAAATGAAATAAAGGAGAAGGGGGGTGGGGGTTACAATTTGTGGGGGGGTTGAAAGGGGATGAAACGGGGCTGTTTAAGCTAAAAAAAAGACGTGATTGTTTGCATTAAAGGGAAGAAAAGGAAAAAAACCCTAAAAAACGAACTGAAAAGGTTTCAAAAAAAAAAAAACCATAAGCCGGGAGGGTATCTTGCAAAGAAAACCGCGTAGGAAAAAGGAGGGGGGGACAATGAAAAAAACAATGTGTGAGCCTTTTGTTGAGGGAAAAGGGGGTTATTTGGTTGGTCGAACTCGGCGAAAATTACCAAGAAAGAGACAGGGGGAAAGACGAACAGAAGGCGAAACAACAAAGGAGACAAAAATGACGGGGGCAAAAGAAACATGGCACTTACGTGCCTAAAAAACGGGGGGGGGCTGCGAACTAATGAGAAGGTTAACCGGGCAGGGGGAAAGTTGGGGGGGGAGACGATGGTGGCCGGGGGGCAGAGGAAAAGAATAATGAGTTGGAAAATGACCGAATGAACCAAAAGAAGAAGAAGTCTATGTGGTGGGAAAGGGGTCGGCGGGGGGGGGGAGAGTTGAATTTGAAGGTGGAAAAAAAAGTTTAAGGAGGTGTGTGGTCGAAAAAAAGAAACCAACAATCATCGATGGTGTCAGAAAAAAGGCAAGGGGGTTTATGTGAAGGTTTGCAAAGTAAAGCATAAGGAGGTCTCAGTCGATGAGGGGGGGTGGAAGAGGGGGAAAGAGGGGAAGTCTCCTAAGGTAGTTTGAGACAAAGAGTGGGGGGTAAGGGAAAAAAAGTTTGGCACCCATATAGTCGAAAACGGTTTGGGGGGGGAAATAAGGGGAAAGGTGGGGGGCCGTGACCGGGGTGTGTCAAGGGGGGAGAAGAACGAGGGGAACAGAAAATTAAAACTGATCTAGGAAGCTGCGAAGGAAAAAAAAACTTTGAAACCGCAAGGGTGTGTCAGGGCCCGAATTGGGGGGGATCAAGAGAAAAAACAACAAAAACGGGATAGGGGAAAGATAGAGAGACCAACACTAGGGGGGCCAAAACCCACCATACGAGAAAAGGGTCAAGAGGACTAAAAGAAACAGACTCAAAAGCCCGGGGGGAAACAAGTTGCCTGTCCTATGAAAAACGGAAATTAAAAAATACGGGGAAGAGGGAAATCAACCAAGCTGGTAAAAAAAAAAAAAAAAAAAAGTTTTTTCCGAAAGATGGGTGATGGGGGGGAAAGCCTTGGACAAATGGAACATTAGGAAGAAGTCCGGAAAAAAAACAGAAAGAGGTTGCTGGAAGCTTTCGTTGAAAGTACAAGAAACGAAACACAAAGGGAAAAAAGGAATGCAACCATAAAAGGCCCATTGTTGGGAAAAGGGTAAATCATTCCCATTGGAGCCGAAAAAAAAAAAAAACAAAAGAGAAAAATTGCCCCCCCAGGGCTAAGGGGAGGAGGAGTCGGAAGCCCAACTCAATCAGAGGAGGAAATCAAAAGGGAAAGGCCTACGCCTCACCATCGTACGAAAAAGGAAAAAGTGCTCTTGTTCCCGGGAAACGGAACCCCACACTGGTGGGGGCTTGACTAAGCGCAAAGGAAGGGGGGGGGTGTACTTCCCCCCCCAAAAATCTGGGGGGTGTGGAAGGGGTGGGGGGGGGGTACTGGAGTCAGAGGCAAGTAGCACGAATGAAGGGAGGTGACAAGGTCATCACACAATGCCTACACTTGTAGGTGGAAAATTTGCACAAAAACGGGGGCTTTTTGAAGACCCGCAGTGATTAAAACTCCAAAGGGGGGGGGGGGGGGCGTTTTGGAAAACTGGGGGAAAAAAAATGGGGTGTCAAATTTCCAGTGGCGCACACAAGCTAGCCTCATAACTCAATTGACGAAAAGGGGGAAAAAACAACCTGCCCAGAGGCTGTTCCAAAAAAAACAAAGGGGGAGAAAGCGTCGGTTTTTTTGACGTGGGCAAAGACACTTCGCAAGGGCGAACCATACCAAAGGGCGTCTGATTTCATCCACCGCGGGCTGTCTTGAAACACCGGAAAAGAAAAAAAGAAACCTGGGGTGGGGTTCAGGTCTTGAGTAGAGTTCAACAAAGGGGTGGGGAAAACCCCAACTAAAAAAAAGTCCAAAATCTGGTTGGGGAAAACAAAGGGGGGCCGGCGTTTTTGATTTGCCTATGGGATGGATTCAAAGTATTAGGGGGGGAAAAGAGCCACTTCCGATAGGGTGGCTCAGGTCTTGATCCCTTGGTACAAGATTTGACCTGTGAAAAAGGAGGAAAAAAATGAAAGGGGGGGAAAAAAAATCACTGCTCAAGGGGGTGGGGGAAGGAAATGAACCCCGCAAATTTTATCCTGTGATGGGCTTTGGGGGAACAACAAAAAGAAGGGGGAAAGGCACAGCAACGTTTGCAAAGAAGTGGCAATTAGGGTGGAGGGTCTGGCGGTCAACAAAAAGAACCCTCAATCCACCTGGTATGAAGGTGTTGGACAAAGAAAGGAAATTCATGAAAAAACGGGTGAATATTGTGTGGCGGGTTGGGAAAAAAAGCTTGGTGGTGCATTTCCAAATTCGTATCCATGAGAAATCAAATGCAAACACGCAGAATGGGGGTTTGGTGGGGGCCGGGGGACCCCACTCGGGGCAACCGAAAACATTTAATATTTCAAGGGGAA
>Ga0179593_1334695_pt1 | contig 10219 bp, 21 predicted proteins | sample CZODoug2_1_08_16_FD_185931 | JGI IMG/M metagenome (GOLD analysis project Ga0179593, IMG submission 185931) | Vadose zone soil fungal communities from Angelo Coast Range Reserve, California, USA - CZODoug2_1_08_16fungal (PacBio error correction) | ecosystem: Environmental > Terrestrial > Soil >...
TTCAGTCAGGGAAAAAAAAAGGAAAAACGGGGAACTTGGTGGCAAGTGAAAAGTGAGGGTCAAACACAACTGTCGAAAAAGACGTGAGTATATTAAACTGGGGGGAAAAGAGTTCGACTTGGGCAATGCGCGCAATGAACCCTTTTTAATGTTCTGTTTGAAAGGGATTGGGGAATCCGTGCAAAAAGGGTACGGGAAAAGACTTTTGAGGGCACGGGTCTTACAGATGTAAAAAAAAAAAAGGGGAGGTGCTAGTACAACCGTGTAGAAAGCTCCATAAGGATGACGTGGGGTGGAGGAAGAAACCCACTTTTTCCCAAGGGTCAAAACAGAGATGAAAAAGAGAGGACGGGGGGGATTTCTCTACTACCAGACCTTCGTGTCAAAGGAGGCACTCTGGGAAGAGGGGCGGGGAGGGGTGTTTAGGGGAAAATAGAAAAGGTCAAGGGGTGTAGGCTGGCAAGGCGGCGGATCCGCAGGGGGCTATAGAAAAGACAGGGGTAAAAAAACTATGTATCAAAATACCGGAGGGAAAGAAAGCTCAAAATAGGGATAAATAAACCGCGAATCACGAGGGTGTGTGCAAAGAAAACAATGGTACCAGTCTCAGAAGAAGCCCAGAGAAACTACAAATGAAAAACTAGGACTGAACTGATACGATGGTTAAAGCCAAACAGAAAAAATCACAGTTCATTTGCCACTAGGAAAAAAATAGGGGGGGTCAAGCCTCAAACTCCTTTCCAAAAGGGAATAACAGATAAGAATTTTTGGAACAGAAAACGCCAAAGGGGTACAGGGGACAGAGTGGAGGTAAAAGGGAAAGTATGAAACCTGAGGAAATAAAAGGCTGGTTGGGAAAGACAGACACGAGAGAAAAAAGTTTAAAAACAAAACGAGACAGAAAGAGAGCGCTCCACCAAACCATGGTCAATTCACCCCTTGAGGGGAAAAAACGGGGTAAAAAAAGGGCGGAAATGAAAGGGAAAAGCCAAATCTTCTCAATCACAGGAAGAAACAAACCGCGAAGGAAGACGCGAAAAAAAAAACAAAAAGGAGAGGAGAAGGAGAGAGATAAAGAAGGAAAAAAAGGGCATCTTATCAAGAAACCCGGAAAAAAAAAAGGAATACATCTCCTCCGAGGGGAAAGCCCACATCGGGGGGTACCAGAACCACGATTGGAGCAAAGAAAGAAAGTGGGAGGGGATCGTCGCAAAAGTGCTAGACAACGCAATGTGGAACCCAAATGGTCAATGCAAAGACTGCGAAAGGAAACGTGAAAAACGGAAGGGAAAAATCCCAGAGGAAGAAAAACACAAAAGGAGGACGTCAAACTTCAGGGAAGGAGGGGTGCCAATTGAAGATGGGGGGGATCTTCGGAACACATAACGGGGAAGCTTCCTGTGCTTACAAGAAAACAGCCCCGAGAAATGGGAAAAAAAAGGGACACAACGGGGGAAAATTCGAAGGGGACATACTTAGAAAGGAAGAAGAAGAAGTTGGGGGGGGGATTGACTCCCTCCAGCGGGGCAATCGAAAAAAAAGAAAAAATGCGAGGGAACAAATCCAAGAGGAAGATCGAAAAAGAGGGGGGAAGGGTCGCTATTGGATTCAATCTGGAAATGGGAAAGGGCGATGAGAGAAAAAAAAAGAGGGGGGGGGGGGTGGAAAAAAGGGAAAGAAGGCACATCCTTCGCAGCAGGGCCGCAGAACTCCAACAGGGCCGTGGAATGTGCCGGAAAAAAAAAAAGACCAGCAGAGGGGTCAAAGCACCACTATTCAAGCGTCAGAAAAAAAAAATCTGGGCAAGGTAAGGAGATCCCTTAAAAAGACCTCTTGCCTATATAGGGACTGAAGAGGGGAAAAAAAGAGCGGGGGGGGGAAACAAAACCAAAGATAAGGCGCGGAGTTAAAAAGTGGAAGAAAAGGGGCGGTGTCAAGAGAAAAAATCGAGAAACAAACGAGGAAAACCGCATCAGAACAAAAACAGGAGGGATGCAGTACAACCCAAAAAGCTGGAAGGGGGGCACCTCAATAAAAGTGATACACCCGAAAAGAGGGAAAAACGACAACAAAAGTTCTTAGCAAGGGGGCATAAGAAAGGACAAAAAAAAACACAAAAGATCATGGGGGGGGGGTAAAAGAAAAAAAAAGGAGAACGGAGTTATTTGTCCAAGAAAGGCCGGAAAAATGCCAAAGCGAGAATTCTCGACAACAAAACAAGAAAACTACGGTATTCTTGAAGAGAAAAAAGATACCAAAAGAACAGAAAGTAAGAAAAGAAAGGGGGCTCTCAAATACTCCAAAACAAGCCCCCATCGGAGGAAGCACAATGCCAGGAAGCAATGAGTTGGGGGGGATTCCAAAGCCCAAAACAAGGAAGGGAAAACGAGGGGAAAAAACGGCCACAAACGGTGGTCCTCCGAAAAAACGTTGAGAGGTTTGCGGTAGCGTCTAAGCACGGGGAAAAGCGGATAGGGGGCAAAACCTCGGCGTGGGTAGTTGAGGGGGTCCAAGAAAGGAAAAAAAGCACTCAACCGTTAAAAACGCACGACGGGGAAGTAGGCAGTTCAAGTTTTGGGGGGACAAAGGGACAAACAGGAGGGGTCCATAAATGTAGTCCGGGGAGCGAAAAAAAACAAAAAAACAGGGTTGGTGGAAAACTTACCATCGGGAAACTAAGAGCGGAAACAATCAAAGGTTTTATCCTAAAAAAACAAAACCGTCAAGGGGGGGGGGGGGAAGGCATTGACAGGAGAGAAAAGAAGAAAACTGAAAGCAAAAAAAGGGGGGGCAAAGTCAACTATCAGGGACGGTAAAGACAAGGGTGAGACATTAAATTCGGGCCATTTCTCCAGGGCCAGACAAACCAAAGTCGGGGGAAAGAAAGGTGTACGGGGAGGGGCCCCGACCTGAGGAATCACGGACTTTCATTAGAGAAAAAAATCAAAGAGCATGGAGAGGAGAATAAAACAAAAATGAAAGAAAAAAGGGGACCACAAGACCAAAAAAAAGAAAAAAAATAAAACAAAAAGACTAAGAAAAGAATCCCTGGGAGACAGCGGAACTCAACAAATAACGCCACGAATGGGGTATGGGGGAGGCACTGAAAAGAAAAAGGTGATAAAACATTTATTGGGGAAGGGGGGGAGGGGGTGGGTTGCAACAAGAGCCAAAAAGGGAACAGCGGGAACGGGGAAGTCGTCCAAAAAAGATCAACCAAAGGGCAGAGAAAGACACAAGTAAATATCGAGGGCAAACTCAGGGGTAAATGGGCTTTGAGTAGAAGGGTGTGGAGGGGAAATCCACTGGAAAGGACAGAGGGGGGGACGAAAAGAAACACCAGTGTACGAAAAACCGGGGGAGGTAATCATAAAATAAGAAAAGGGCACTTCAACAATGGGAAACGATTCACAAAGAAAAATGGCGGTGAAAGAGGCACTAAAAAAAAATAGAGTTGAAAACGGGTATGTATCGGGGTAAACAAGAAGGGGGGGGGGAAGCTTCAACCACTGCCAAGACAGAAACCTCCACGAGGATAAGGACAAGCTTCGTAAACAGGGAAAGAGGGAGAACAGGACCCGTGTGGGGGGTAACAGGGAAAAAAGACAAAAAAACTTCTTAGCCCTCCCGAAAAACAAGATAGAAGAAGAGAAAAGGGGACCTGAAAAAAAAAGGGCGAAGGGGGGGGGAAAAATCAAAAAAAAATGCAGGTACCACCTTCGAAAAAAAGGGAAAAAGGCTGTATCTTGCTCAGGAAGAGGGAGTGTTTAGACCAGGCAGAAAAGGGAGAGGGTTAGAAAAACGAAATCAAAAAAATCGGTTTGGGGTGGGGGAAAGAACAACAAGATCCATCTTGGGGGGAGGCGCAAGAACTAGGGCAAGAACAAAAAAAATAAACTAAAGGGAACACGCTGGAGGGGGGAAATTGGAAAAACGGGGGGAAAGGGGTCTTTCGGCCGAAACATAAAAAAAAGAAGGGAAGAGTGTTTAAAAAAAAAAACGCACGAACGCGATGGGGCGGCTGACCGGTGGGGGGAAAACTTACCCCGTCAAAACGGGGTTGACAAAAAAAAACTTTCAAAAGAAATGGGTCTTGCGTTAGATGTGGAGGGGCAAAGGGGGAACAAAAATGGGCCCATCCCATTCGGGGTTCTATAATACATCGAAAAAAAAAAAACAACAACACTAGGAAGGGGGGGGGGAAGAAACAATACCACGCCCAAGACCTGCAGGGAATGGGGGCAAACTTCCTGCAAAAAAAGGAAAGAACTTTCTTGGGGGAAGAAGGAGCGTAAAACACGGCAGGGGAAGGCGAGGAGAGGACTGAATTGGACTTCCTTCAAAAGCCCGCAAGAAGGGGTGGGGGACTCTGTCAGGGGAAAATGTGGATGTGGTTAGAAAAAATAGGTTGAAAAAACGGAAGTATAAAGAAAGAAAAATAATGTGGGCGAAACCAACACAAACTAGGTAATAAGGAAAGGGGAGTAAAAAAAATTTCGAATATCAAAACTTAAATAAAGACATGCCGAATAGCTTGGGTGTCAGGGGTGGTTTTAGGGCGGAGGATAGTCAAAGGTTTTCGGAATTAAGCGGCCGGGCAAAAAAAAGAGGGCAAAAATGGGAGAACATCTAATGTTAAAGGAGACCTCCCTAGGGACAAAGCCGTCCTCAGATAAAAAAAAGTATCCGAAAAGAAATGGCTTCTAAAAGGAAGGGGGGCCAGCCGGAAAACGTGTGTCCAGGGAAGAAAAAAGAAGTCCAATAGAGGGGGAACCGGGCCGCAGAACCATGCTTTGGGGCGAAAATACCAAGTGAAGGAGAGGGGGCTGAAGCAAACCCAACGGGACGGAGGGCAGAGGGATTGTAAGGTCAAAAGGGCGGGGGGGGCTTCAAAACCAAAATAAAAAGAAAGGGAAAAGGCTTGGAGAAAGAACGAGAGGAGCCGCTAACAGGGGGGAAACAAAAAAGGGTCGACTGGGAGAACGAGGCACAAGGTGAGCGCTGAGAAGGGCACGTTGTGGAAACAAAAAGAAAGCAGTACCAAGAAAGGTTTTCTCAACCAAATGGGGGGGTGCAAAGCAACTCCCAATAACACAGGGAACGACATTGACGAAAGGGGTAAAAGAAGAAACGGAAGAAAATGTAACGAGGTGTGGGGTTGGGAAATCGAAGGGGGGGGGGGGGGAAGGTACCATGGTGGTCCTTGAAATCGGCGGGTATGACTCAACAGTTAATGGCTTTGGTCGAGCCGACGCGTCTTATGAAAAGGGGGGAAGACCTTCATTTCTACACCCAAAAAGCTGGGGGTGAGGTCATTGGACGAGGACGGGAAGGAAACCCTTCGAGGGGGGGGGGAGGGTATTGGGACACAAGGGGGTGGACGGGCAAGGGGGACCTACTCCGAGGTGCTCTTGTCTATCCTATGGGACCAAAAAAACAAAACGACCAAAAAGAGGGGGAAGGGGAAGAAAACAACTGAATGAATAGCATCAAGTCTAAAAAAAAGGATTTTAAGCGAAATGTACGGGATGCCTTTCAAAGAAAGCCAAAAAAGGCGCACAGGACAAAAAAGAACGAAAAAAGAGCCACCGGAATGTCGGGGAGAGCAGGGAGCGCAAAAAAAAGGGGGGAAGGGGGGGGTTTGTTATTGGACCGCAGAGGGGGGAAGCAAAAGACCGAGAAGTCCGGAACCGTAAAAATGGAGGGAACTCTTTTCAAAAAAAAAACGAGAAACCGGGAGGGGGGGGAAAACTCAGTAAAACCAGAAGGTGAAAAAGCATCGGGCCGGGAACTGAAGGTGGTTGCAAACCGGGAAAAAAAGTCAGGGGGAAAAGTATGGGGAGGAAAAAAAAAAAAAAACGGAGGGGGGGGAAGAACTCCTAGCTCAAGGTCGGTCAGTTGGAAATAATACAAGAAAACGGGCGTTAAGATCAAGTTCGAAACGAAGCCGGGAGGAATGGGTGGAAGGGGGGAAGGAAGGGCAACAAACTGCGGGAAAACCAACGTTTGTAGAGACGGGGGAGAAAGGGGACGGCAGCCTGTGGACGGAAAAGCCAGGGGGGGGGGGGGGTCCTTTTCAGGAAGACTGGGAGGGAGGGAAAGGACAGTATCATCACGGGGTAATAAAAACTAAACAGGTGGTGGTAAAAGGAGGGGGATGGGAACGTCGACTCAAGGGGGGGCTATGACAAGAGACACCTTTCTGCAATCTAGGAAAATCCAAACAAAAGGTGTGCTGGGGAAACGCACGCGGGAAAGGGGTTACCAGGAGACGCAGGGCAAACTAGGTCCAGCATCGTGGTTTCGGGGCGATGAACCTCACGACAAAAAGAAAATGAAAGAACTAAGGGGCCGAGGGAAATAGGGGGGGAGTTAAAAAAGCAATCAAAAAACTAAAATTGTTGGAGGGGACAAGCATGCGGAGAACCCTATTGATCGAGGAAAAAAAAGAAAAATTATTGAGTCAGGAACGGGGCGAAAAGGGTTACGCTAATACTCAAAGAAGAAAAGGAAACCCGAGATATAGTGGGGTTGAGAGAAAAAGCGAGGAGAGGCAAAGCAGAGACGAAGCTAAAAAAAGACACCCGGTCGTGAGAAGGAAAGAAAAGGGGTGGGACAATCAGCTGATCGGGGGGGTCACTAAAAAAGAAAAAGAGGTCGAGGGGGACACAAGCACTGCAAGGGTTAAGAACAGGGACCGAGGTTGAAAGAAGGCAGGGGTCCTTAAGTGTCGAAAAAGTGGAGGGATGTGGAAGGGGGAAAAAACGGCCCCTGAAGGAAATCGAGTCTGTTCAGAAAAAAAATGGGAAACGCGAAGTAACCTGTGTGAAAGAAGCCCCAGAAAAGGAAACGATAAAAAAACAAATCATGGGGGGGAACAAATGTCCAAAAAAAGTTGAGGAACCATTTTTCGAAGGAAAAAAGCAGACCTTTTCAAGAAAAGGGAGTGTCCACTCCCGCTGCAAAAGGAGGACCTAAAAAAAAAAAAGGGCTCAAAAACAAACAACACAAGACAACTAGGAGGAAAGATATGAGTAAGAAGCCAAAGCGGGAAGGGGAGCTACCTAACAAGACACCAGAACGAAAATGTCAAGACCCCCTAAAGGAAGGGGGTGGTTCACAAAAAAGAAAAAAAAAAAAAAAAGCAAATGAAAATTACCACGAGGGTGTCTCCCTGAAAAAAGAAAAAAAAAGATGAAGGCTGAACCCCTCACAGGTGAACAAAACTCTTAACAAAGGGGGGTTAGGAGAAAGGCGCAGGGGGAGGGGGAAAACTACCGATAAACTCAAGCGAGGAAAACGGACAACAGAGCCCGGCATTCCCAATTCACAGTCTAGAGAGGACCCAACTTGGAAGTCGGGCTTCGTACAACAAAAGAACAGGAACACGAGGGGCCAAAAAGGGAAAAGGACACAATCTCATAAGACTCTTGGAAAGACACCCCTACGTCAGAAGGGAAGAAGAGAAGGGTGGGTTATCGGGGCAAAAAAGGCGGCATCAGTAAGAAAAACCAGGGGGCAAGAGACAGAAAATCGAGAAATCTCCACAATGGTGGGGCGATTCTTGGGAAAAAATTGAGTGGGGGATGAAATTCAAGGGTGACCCAAAAGAGGAAGAACCCGTTACGGTCAGACGGTGGGGGGGGGTGGCACGAAATCAAACGGGGGGCCTGAAGGACTTTCTCAAGCTGGCCGAAGCCCTAAAACGGAAACGGAAAGTGTGACAGAAAAAAACAGGCAGCGGCAAAGCACGGAAGTTCGGCGTCTTGGGAAAGACCCAGGGAACGACTCTGACAAAAAAGGAAATATGAAGGGGGGGGGGCTGAGATGGGAGGGGGGGGGGGACTAAATCGACGGGGGGGGAGAAAAACACTAGGGCTCAAGAGAGGGAAGGCGTGGGGAGGGGCCACGTCCCAACGCAAACACAACCCGGCAACAGACGAAAAGAAAAAACTGGGTGAGCAGGAACCCGATTGGAAAAACTGACAAGGTAAAAGAAAAACCTCAGAAAAAGGAGGCAAAAAAGGGAAACGGAGGGGAAAAAAAAAAAACAAATCGGGGCCAGGGGGGGGCCCATCTTTAAACAACCGAGGCGACCAGAAAAACGGGGGGTGGGGGGTCGAGGGGGGTTGACTCCTTGGAGGATTGAGCGATAAAGGGGACAGGTCCCGAAAATGAGGACGGAAGAAAAAGGTAGGGGGGTCAGGGCTCACATAAGAACAGGAACGTACGAATTCACCGGGTTGGTGACCAAAGAAAAAGACCAAAAACAGAAGTGCGTCAAAAAAAAAAAAGGGGAACTAACTTAATGTGGGGTTTGCACAGAACCAAAAAATTCCCAGGTGTGGAAACAGGAAGATTTAATCGAAGATCAATTGGGAAAACCACCAAGGGAAAGAAAAGCGAAGTTTTCTGATCAAAGAATAAACAAGGATTTAAGAAGATACTTACCGAACGGAAAAAAAAAGGGAGGGTTCAAAGGCACTACACGCAGGCACGAAAAAAAAACAAATCCAAAAAAAAACAGGAGGACGAAACTAAAAAACGGGAAGGGGGCTCGTGAAGTTGGAAAGGAAGTTCAAAAAAAGGCTAAGAAGGGGAAACAGGGAGACTCTCCGACCAGAAGTTCGACGGGGGAAAAAAATGTCTCAGGATCGAAGGGGAAAATAAGGGCCCAACTCCACCAGGGTTCTGGGGGGGAGGGGGACTTATATATATCAACCGGGAGGGCGTCGGAATGTCTATCCGGGAAAAATAACTCGGCGAAAAGGGTGTAGCCGTAAAACAAATCTTAAGGGCTGGAGGACAAATAAAGTGGGACGGGAGAAAGAAAGGAAAAGGCCTTGAACAAATTCAGGAAAAGAGGGCAAAACACTACACGTATGAGACTAACCAAATACCGACAAGGAGATGCGAAAGGGAACAAAACCCTCATTAACGAAAACAAAATTTGTAACCCGGGGACCACACAAAGACCGAAATAAAAAAAAGAGGAAAAGCAAGGGACTCAAATTTCATGTAGACTTCGACGGGAGAGGAATTGCTCACACAGTTTGGGGGATTGGGGGGGGCCGGTAAAAAGGGAAAAAAAAAATGTGGGCGAAGATGGGGGGGGAGGGTTCGGGGGGGGGGGGGTAACAAAGGACGTTGGATAAAAAAAGCCGGTGGGACAAAAAAAAAAAAAAAAAAGGAGAATGGCCAAGTCGGGAAAAAACCCGGGGATCAGACATCAAGTGAAGAGGGAAAAGATGGAAGGGGCACAAGAGAAGGTAATTACGGAGAGAAGTTGGGGGGGACGGTGAAGAAGCCAAAAAATTAAAGGAGAATATGAAAACAAAAAGAAAAGCCGCATGGGGAAAAAAAAAGGTGGGGGAAAAATTTTCCGTAAGCAACAAAACTAACGCAACTGGGAGAAAAAGGGTCGCAAAAATAAATGGATCGAAGAAAGGAAAATCACCAGAAAAAGAAAGCGGGTTTGGGAACTGATGTAAAAAATATGGGGGGGCCTTTGGCCGAACACGGGCACCAAAGGGAATGAAATCCGCCAGAAAAAAAGGAGAAGAAGAGACGGCGGGGAAAAGGGGTATCGCAGGGAGGGGGCAAAAATCGGGAAAGAAAAACCTAAGGGGGGGGGGAAAAGTCAGACGGCTTACCAAAGAACGGCAAAGGGGTGTATAGATTCCGGGGGCCTATTGGCAAGAAGGAGAACAAATTACGGTATAAGAGAAAAAGCAACCTTTAACAAAATCAAGAAAAAAGAATCAAAGGGACAGGGGAGAAAAAAAAAAAAAAAAAAAACAAGAGTGGAAGTTAAAAGGTGAGGAAAGGGGGGGGGGCCGGAAATCTCATGGGTGTACACTACAGCAAGTCGTCCCAAAGAATTTTTTGTTAGGGAGAGTAAAAACCTCTTTCTTATTGAAAGGGTACCTCATAAAACCGGGGAAGACCAAAAGGACTTCAAAAAGAAAAAAAAACGGAGTGCAGAGAAAAAAGGGGGAAAAAACCGAAAAAAAAAAATGGGTGTGGAAGGGCGGGCCTAAGAAATCAGGAAAAATTGTGCGAGAGAAAAAGCGGAAACGTCAACGGGGTGGAAAAAAAGTCACGCGACAAAACTCCTGGGGGGTTCCCCCCAATTAATACTGAATTGGATTGTAAAAAAGTGGGGACCAGGCCGAAGCTACCGTGATGGAATGGTTCTTATGTTCTCTTAAATAGACAA
>Ga0179593_1375174_pt1 | contig 10219 bp, 11 predicted proteins | sample CZODoug2_1_08_16_FD_185931 | JGI IMG/M metagenome (GOLD analysis project Ga0179593, IMG submission 185931) | Vadose zone soil fungal communities from Angelo Coast Range Reserve, California, USA - CZODoug2_1_08_16fungal (PacBio error correction) | ecosystem: Environmental > Terrestrial > Soil >...
TGGGGGCGGCAAAACCATGATTGGGAAGTTGGGGGGGGAAGAAAAGCTCAGGGGGAAGTGAGGGCGTGGCGGCTCCGAGTCCTGCAAAGGAGATGCCAGCGCGATGTTATTCCTTCGGCTAAAGAGATATGTCGTCCGGGGCGGACGGCACAAGGAGAGGGGGGAATAGGGAGAGAAAAAGAGAAAAGAGAAAAAAGCAAAGAAACGCGCTGGCGGGTCTGTTGAAAAAGTTGTGGAAACAGTGGAGTCTGGAGTGCTCTGTCATTTTCTCAAAAAGACAGGAGCTGATGGAGAACAAGGGGAAAAGAGTACCCCATATAGGGTTCGGGGAAAAGGCGGAGCACTTCATGTTGACAGAACAGGAGGTGCGCGTCAAGGGAATGGTAAGGGAATCAGACCTTCGACGAGGCTCCACAAAAGAGACAGGAGGATACGAGTCTAGAAAACTTATTGTTCGGGGGGGAACGAGTAAGTGCGAGAAAGGGGGCGGATGGTACAAGCTTCGAATTGTAGAAAGGGGCTCCATCTGCCTGGGAGAAAAGACCGGGGTGTGGGGAAGGGGCCCGGAGGCAGGCTTTCGGGGAAAAAAGGAGAGAAAGCCTAACCCAAGCGGGGAGGGGGGAATAGGGGTAAAAAAGGGAACATCGGGGGGAGGGGAGCTCCTAATGGAGAACTTTTTGTTTCGGGGGTCATCATCCAAGAAGGAGCAAACCAATAGTATTCATGTCAAAACGCTAAAAGAAAAGATGCTTCATGGAGAAAGGAATGCAGTTCAAGACAGGAGAGTGACGAGAGGTCGATCATGAAGAAAGTCTTGATCCAACACTATAAGGAGAGCCAAGGAAACAAAAAATGTTTGCGCCCCCGCATTCTCCTGGAAGCTTCTCTTAGGTTTGTAACCGGTTCTGCCGGGGAGGAAGAGAGAGAGGTCAGGAAAAAGAGGAGAGGAGCTGGCAGTGTAAAGAGAAGAAAGAAGGAGGGGGACGCACCCGTAGAAATGAACCATACGCAGGGGAAACAAGGCAACACAAGTCCCCACTTCAATCACGAGGTGCAGCGAGCCCCCCAGCGATCATCCACTCAGACGGTCAAGAGTCAAGGGGCTAGAGGGAGGGTGGAGGAAGTGGAGGAAGAGGAGGGACGTACAATGGGGAAAGGGAGACAAAGAGGGGAGGGAAGTCGGGGGAACGAAGGGTGATCAAGTATGGCAGTATCCTCTAATAAGAAGAAAATCAGCAAATTTCTGTTTGGCTCGGGTCCATCTCACGGAACCCTACGGGGGAAAAGAGAGAAAAAACATATGGAGAAGAAAGAGGGGGACAGGCCTAAAAGACAAGACTACTAACAGAGAGAAGGCTGACGAATAAGATCGGAGGCTACTACGAAAAAAAGGCATGAGTGGGAAGAGGAGGAGAAAAGAGAACCTAAAAGGGAAGAAAAAAAGGTGGAAGTGAAGAAAAGACGACCAACTCAGAGTCCGTAGATTCAGAGTTACCCTTGGGGTCGGGGGAAATAGATAAACAAAAAAAAAAGTGGAGGGAGGAAGGAAAGAGAGGAAGGTACCGTCGAACAATCAGGGTGAAGATACCGAAAAAGACGAACGGAAGGAAGTTGGCTCAGGGGCCTTCAACTCCAAGTCAAAGCTCTCAAATATATACCGCTTGCCTCCCTCCAGTACCGCATGACGGGCGGGAGAGGGTACTTCTCAGAAAAAAGGAAGTCGATGGACCGGAAGAGGGGATATTGATGGCGGCGCAATAGGTAGGCAAAGAGAGGAGTGAAAGGTCTCCAAGCTCGCGGTGATGAGCAATGGGACGGAAAATCTCCATTGGGTCGAAAAGGTCTGGAAGAAAAGAGATCACAAAGAGTCGCACAGTCCCGCTGATACCCTTCGGAGAAACCGACGGAAGAAGAGGGGACTGGGAGTCAATCTCAATTACCAACAACAAGCGCGACTTGGCCTCACTGACACGCAAAAAACTCTCCCTCGCCTACGATAAAAATTCAGGCCGGCGAGGTGCTTGAAGAGAGCCTCGTTCAACCAATGTGTGACTTCGCGGTGCCGGGGAGGCAAAGGAGAAATCAGAAGGGTAAAAGCGGCAGGAGGGTGCAGAAGAGCCTAGGCGGTGGGAGGATAGGGCAAAGGGATAACCAATAAATCGGAAAATCTTAAGTCAAAACCAAGAACAGGAAAAATGGGAAAAAAACCTAAAAAGAGGAAGGAAAAACAACTAAAGAAGAATGCGGGGTGACAGAAAACACTAGAGGGTGAGGCGGGACAAGAAAATTTCCATCATCTGGGTACTCACTACAATCCAGGCCCATCTCGAGGATCGGAGACGAAGGACAAAAAGGGGAAACAGGTCAAGGGAAAAAAGGAAACAAAAGATGAGAGGGGATGTGAATAATGTGGTCCGTCGAAAAAAGCTATCTTTTGGGGGGGAAAATTAAACAAAGCACGAGTATGACCAGATGCCAGACTTCAAGAAACAAAGTTCGAAGGGGAAGAAAGAAAAAGGGAAAATAAAATGCGCGGAACAGAATCAAAAAGAAGAGGAAAAGAGGACCATAAAGGGTCGCTCGATAATGCGTCAATAAGGAGAATACTAACATGCCAACGACACGAATGGATCAAAACCGGGTCACAGTAGCTGTAAGAAAAAGGACTGGCTAGAACAACCTGAGGAGGAAGAGGGTATGAACACAATCCCTCGTGATGATCCACGGAAAGACTAACCCGAACATAGGGTGAAAGGAGAACCAAAGGGGAGAAAAAAGAAAGACTCGTATTAATTGTGCGCAAGGAAAGGCAAAGGGGTAGATATACCTAGGCACGCAGAATGTCAAGAAAGTGAAGCGAAGACATGCTCTGATGGGAGGCAACCTGAGGGGGAGATTAACTGGTAGGTGACAAAGGAGGGGTAAGGAACACCGGCACGCTAAAGAGACAGGACATTGAAGGGGGGGAAAAAGAAGAAACGAAAAGGTGGAAACGAGGGGAAAGTTAAAAAAGAGGTTTGCAAGGGGGGGGAAAAAACGATCAAGTGTACTTCTCTATTGTAGGAAGGGGTTTCGATCCCTTTGATAATGCAGGCAAACAGAGAAATCGGTCAGGAGGGGAGGAAGAAAAGAAAGCAAAAAAATCGGGGGAGGTCAAACGAAGAGGAAGAGAAAGGGTGCCAATGTAAACATGTGTCCCATACGAAAAAACCCCGGTCTCCATCAAAGAGAACCACCACAATAAAGCAGCAGAGGGAAACCAACCCACAAAGAAATGAAGAGAAGTCTGGCAACGGGGGGGGGAGCTTGGCCAGAAGAGAAGAAGACAAAGCGAAGAGATTACAGAATTGGGGGAGGGAATGAGAGTTTCCGTACCATCAACTGAAAAAAAACAAAAGGATGGGGGGGGGGAAAAGAAGAGATCTAGAAGGGGGAAAACTACGCAAGGAGAAGAGAGAGGAATTTGGGGGGGGGAACTCTCGGGCCGCCAAGACAGGCAAAGAAAGACCTGACATGGAAAAACTCTTGTGTGTAGTCAAAAAAAAAGAATAGTTTTGGGGATCCCAAATCTGGGAAGAAAAGTGGAGAGACGTATTACGGGAGTAAGATTCCAGGCACACTGGACGCTTGCCCCGGTGAAAACGCGATAGGAAAATTCCTTCAGGCGAAAGACGATGGGACGGGTGAGAAGAAAACTAATGCATCCAACCCATAAAAACACGACACCAAAAAAAAAGGGAAAAAGCGCTGAAAGGGCAAAAAATAACACAGTGGGGGGAGAACGAAGAAAGGCTCCCAGGGGCTGCGAAGAGGAGGAAAAATTGGCATCAAAAAGCCTTGTAGGAGTACGTGCAGAGAAAAGAGATTCGCCGCGCCCGAGCCCGGACAGGAGGGGATGAAATCTAGAAGGGGAAAAGACGCATAAGACAGGAAAAATACGGGAAGCCAAGAGGATGAAGTAGAGGACGCAACAGAAGTAAGAAGCGTCGAAGTCCAGAAAGGACGGGAAAAGCGGGTCGAAGCACTGCACCCCATAGGGTTAGGGTACGAGTAGTCGATCACGAAGGGGAGCTTAAGAAGAGGATCCAAGGGGGGGAGAAAAGAGACAGGGAAATGATGAAGAAAAGAAAGGAAAAGGTTGCCGACCCGTAGCAGCCTGGAGAAGGCCGACCAGTCAGTCCGCTCAGAACAACCCGATGGTCCCAGAGAGCCTGTCGGGGAAATGCCTCTGCCGGCTTTCTCAGCTTTTGGTTCGGAGAGCATGACAAGGGGCAAAACATAAACGGATTGGGAAATGCAAGAAAAAGTATAAGGGAGAAGAAATCCCAAGCACCTGCTAGAATGGGGGGGGGAGGAAGGGAGGACACCGTCGTCCGTCGGGAGGAACGCGGTAAACTTGGAAACTGAAAAGGAGGGGAGCCAAAGGCAGTGCGAGAAAAGAGAGGTGTGCGGGCCCCCGGAAAGAGAGGAGAGGACGCGGCGGTTGTTTTGTAGGCAATGTAACGTAGGGAAGGGAAACTATATGCTTCTATGTGCAGAAGAAAGAGCTTGGTCCCGAAGCCTAAACGCCACGAAGTGCCAGGTAGGAAAAGATAGACAAGGCCATCCGCAAGGACACCACTGGAGCAGGGCTGAAAGGCAGAGAGCACGACTCGGGAAGGAGGCACGACCTCAGTCAACAGAGGGAGGACTGCTAGGATCTTGGGATAAAGATGAAGAAGAGCCGTGGATGTAGGGGAAAGATTTACCACGGAGTGAGTCGGGTGAGCGAAAAGGTAGATCAGAGGAACTGGCTCCCGCCTAGGTAAGTCAGGAAGAGGAGAAGAACTTTAGAAAATCGATTTGGCTCGGGAATAGCGGAGACAAAGGAAACTCGCTCCCACTCAGATATCTCCTTAACGGCATGAGGAACGAAGCAAAAAAAAGAGCTCCGGGAGAGGGAAAAAGGAGCGGAAGGAAGAAAGAGAAGAGGAAGGCGGGGAACGAGGATGAGACGCGGTCTCGCAGCGTCCGAAATGAAGGGAGCTCAGATTTTGGGAATGACTCGCGTAACTCTAACTCAAACTAAAAAAGGGATGCTCTAACCCTTATGGGGTTCGTGTATCTCTCAACAAAGGGGAGAGGAAAAGGAGGTAACGAACAATAAAGAGGGAAGAACGAGAGAAGAGAAGAGGGAAAAAGGGGAGAACGAAGGGATGCAACTCAAAGGAGGGGAGAAGTCAAGAGAGAAGAGGGAGAGAAAGCTGGGAGCATAAACTCGTCCAACCTCAGAGGGAACGGAAACGTCTCCTACGATTCTGTAATAGGTGCTCGTAAGGGGAGGACGAAAGAATGACCGGGGAGGCGAAATGGAGGGGCGCGATAGGAAAAGAGAGGAGGGCCATGAGCTATGCAAGGATCCACTCAATTTTTTGAGAAAAAGAGGGAAGAAGATGTCGCCGGAATATCTCCATTAAATTAAAATCTAAAAGGAACTGAAAAAAGGGGTACGAAATACAAAATCAAAAAAAAAGCCAGCGAGACGCATCAAGGGGAAAAAGAAAAAGGAGAACGCCAGCGCCAGAAGAGGTGGAAGGGGGGGCTGCCTGAGAGGGGGACGGAGTCTGCCTAGGGAAAGAAAGGGGAAATGGGGGAAGGGGTAAAGGGGTTTCCTTTTGTTTTGGTGGTCGCTTTGCATCAGTGTAACTCTAGCCGGGAACACCATCGAGGGAGAGGGAAAAAAGCCAGAATCGACATAATCAGAAAAAATCTAGGAAATGAACCCAGGGGCTAAACTTCACATTAGAAAAAACAACCAGGACGAACCTGAGCGCCTAGGGAGAAAACAAGAGGAGGGGGGAAGGCAAGAACGGCTCCGTGGGAGACCGCAATTTCAAAGGGACTCAAGACCGGTCCTTTACCAATAGAAGGAGGCTACGGAACGGGCACCTCCGCCATTCCGGTGCTGGGAGTGACGGCCGCAGAGCAGAAAAGCTAAAAGCTGTTGGAAGGAAAAAACAGGGGACTAGGCACGCTGTCTACACAAAAGTCACGACATCAGGGGAGAGGGCCAGAGAAATCAGAAGCTGCAATCGGAAGGGCAAAAAAAAAACACGTGGTGAAGCAGACGGATAGGAAGGGGTAGGAGGTCGACAGCCGGCCCAGGCAGGGGGACAAAAAAAAAATGGCGTCATCATGGTACATGATAATTCAAAAAGAAATACCTGCGGTCTTGCAGAGAGAAATCTTGGTAATTAAAAATAGGAAACGAACAATAAGGCCGAAAAACGCGAGAAGGAGAGGAGGGAAAAGGGAAAGGGGCGAGGGGGCGGACGAAAAAAAGGGGGAGACGGAAACCTAGATAAGCCTTACTAGGTTACGCTCCTAAATCTCTTCTTTTCAGTCGAACCTGCAGTTTGCTCGGTGAAGGAAAACGTATTAAGGGGAAAGAGGGGCAAAGGGACTTTCTCGCCAAAAAAAGAGGTTGATAAATTGAGGGCGCAAGAACCTTGTAGCCAAACACAAGGGAAAAAATTTTGCAAACTACAAAGCGGGGTAGGGGGAGAGGAGAGGAGCTGTTGTCGAGGGGAGGGAAGGAGGGAAAAAGAATAAAAGAGTAAAAATGTTAGGCCAGGGGGGGCAAGTAAAGCAAATAGTCAAACGCGAAAGAGGAAGCATGGGAAAAGTCCGAAACGGAACTCAAGGGGGAAAAAATCTAACGGGAGGAGGGAAACCCCAGCAGAAGGGGGGGAAAGCCCAAAAATATCGAAAGGGGGAAGGTCTGGGGGGCACTAAGGGGGGGCTGGCGCGATAGAACCACGAATGAAAAGCGGGCGCACTTGGGGAACCGTAAGCAGCGAGAAAAAACACAAACGAAAGAGAAAAAGGGAAGAGACGATGCTGACGGGAACCCACGGCGCAAAAGGGATTAATGACGCGTTGGTGAGCTTCTTAATCACTCCGCAGTTCAAAAAAAGAGCAGTGGGTGTAGGGATCAAAAAAAACAGGGAAGCGCCAGGCTTGGAGTGAAGACACGGTGCTTTATGTCGGTATAAGGAGAAATTGTGAAAGTAAAATTGCAACAGACCAACGCGAATGTTGATTACCTGCGTCTCGACATAGGTACGTAACGGGTGGAAGACATAAAGCGTTTCAGGGAGAGGACACAAAAGAGGGAAAAAAAACAAAACCCCAAAACGAAGGAACGAAAAAGGGAAGCGCGGGGGGTGGAAAAGGTGTTAACGGACAAGGGGGGAGAGGGCTAGGAAGGGGCACAAAGCAGGGGAAGAGGGGGGGGGAAATTGTAAAAGAGGGAACACAGAGAGTTCGCCCGGCAATCCGGAAAACCTGCAATGGGTCTTGGCAGCAGGAAGCGGGGGGCTATGCTCGGACTTCTTGGACGCAGTGAGTGATTATAGGCATACCCCTTAAACGGGGGCGCGAATAGGCGTATAGGAGCGTATCAGGAAAAATGATGGGGACAGGGTTGGAGAAAAGGTAGCTAATCGAGGTACAGCTTGACATAAGAATTTTTGGGGGGAGAATAAAGGGTCAGGCTTACGCCCGGATGTGACGCCGTTACAGGCAAAAGGCTGTCGAAACGGTCAGGACGCAAAACGAAGAAAAAAGAAGGGGCAGAAGATAGAACAATAGTATGGGGAATCAAAGGGCAAGCGCCGATGTCGAGAAACAGTGGGTGAGGGAAAGAAGGTATTCACTATTTTAGTACAAACAGCAAGGTAGTCACGGACCTCAAATCAATAGAGGCTGAGCAGCTCCAGTGCCGGGGTCGCAGAAATAGTTGCAAGAGACGTCTTTAGGCCTGGAAACGCAGGGGGGGAAAAAAAATCCGGGCTGGCGCACGCAACCATAAGTTTGGCGGGCAAAGAAGAGAGACCGAGCGTCTCAAGGTGGGGAGGAAAGGGGGAAAGTTGAGGGAAGGAGGAGGAGAACATTCTGCAGGGGATAGGGGGAGCAGGCGCTGTCAAAGACCTCCTCCCTCCGTTGCACAAAAAAAGAATTTACATCCTACCAGGCAAAACGCCAGTTCAACAAGGGCAAATACCGTTCTTCAGAAAAGAAAGCCTCAAGCGAAGGACGACACTTCACCGAAGGAACCCTCAGTGCCGCGGAGAGTAGCGGGTGCGGGAACGGGAGCAATGGAGGGGGAGGGGGGGGGGAGCCAAGAGGATTGAGGGGGAAAATTATACTCTAAAGGGTAGCAAAGACTTGTCGCCACAGCGAGGGAAAGAAGGAAATAGGCGCCGAAATTAAAAGGCCAAAAAAAGGGAGATTTTGGTGCTCGGGAAAAAAGCATCAAGGAAGGGGGCGGGGGGGGGTGGGGGGCTTGGCTAACCGAACGACTAGGAGAGAAAGAAAACAGAAGATCACACCTCTCAAATGATACGGAAAAGGGGGATCGCAAAACTACTAGCCCGCAAAGGGGGGGGGGGAAAACGGAAAAAAAAAAAGGAGGGAGAAAGATGTCTCGAAATCGCAGACGATGAAGGGGACTCAGAAAGTTGGGAGTTGCAAAAAAGAACTGCGCTGCACTTCCACCTATCTGGATCGAGGTTCGGACCATATGGTTCGGGGTATCTCTCAAAAAAAGAAAAAAACAACTGAGTAGGGAAAAAAAGAAGACCCCAATAAGGGGTGAAGAGAAGAGAAGAGACCTGAGGGGGGACGAGAAGATGCGACAAGCTCAAAATGCTGAAACCAGATAAAGATCCGGATTCGGACTGGGAGGGTCGAATCCCATCAAGACCCGGGGAGGGATGTGAGGGAGAACAATCCCTTCTTAGGAGAGGACTCAGGGAGGGAGGGGGCAGGAGAAGAAATACAGTACTAGAGTAAGTGTGTAAAAGTTCTAAAACGAAGGAGGAAATGAAACTAATGGGAACAACAGGGGGTCAGTCGAGGGGATCTGAAAGGAAAAATCTTCGCAATCCCCTCCCTCTAGAAAACCGGAAAAGAACGAAGAGGGGGGGCGTAAGACGGTAACCGGCAAAGCGAGGGAATACACTGTCACCCAAGATAACCCCTCTAGGGGTTCTCAGGGGGGGGGATACAATGACGTTCTTTAAAAAAAACGTTCCCTAGAAAGGGTGAGGGGGCCTTGTGATAGAAGGAAGAATGGTAACGAAGGGGAGGGGCAAACACCTCGGCGGCAGGGAAGGAAAATGCGCCTGTCTCAAGAAATCTACGCGGAGAAACCTTGTAAACGGTGCCCTTGGGGGTCTACCACCAGACCTAAGAAGAAGAAAGAATGCGGAAGAAAAAAATCTGGTTGCGGGCGAGCCAGGCAGATGGGGCTACCGAACTTTCGAGAAAAAGAAATGAAATCGGAAAAATCTACTGTGATACTTGCACTGGAGCGGACTCCATTCTCAGGGTATAGGTCCAGTCGAAAGGAGCTCCGTGGAAGAAAAAGATTGGAACGGAGGGAACCGCTTAAGGAAAAGTGAGAAAAAAAGCTCTTCCCGGAAAAACCCAGAAAAAGGGAAGGGTCTTCACGATCTGCGAAATACGAAGGGGGTCGGAGGCGGATACCGAAGACACAGGGAAAACCGGGGAGGAAAACAAAAATCATAAGGATCAGCAAATGGGAAGAGAGGTTTAACCCAAGCGGCGAACCTTACTATCTTTTTCCCCAATACCCGCTTTATCTCATTACTCGTAAACCCGAACAATGGGTTTTTACTGAAACGCTATACCGAGAAAGGATGAGAAGGGGAGCTCAGCGAAGGCTGAAATAAATATACAACAATCTTCACATGTACCGAAGACGCTAGGGAGGGGGTTCAGCAGGACCAGGGCCGGGGAAAAAAAGATATTGGGGGAAAGAGGCACTGGAAGAATACGAGAAGGATTGGCTTAAAATGAGAAGAAAAAAAGGACCGCGGAAGAAAAAAAAGGGGGGGTGGGCACAAAAAGGGACACATCGTTCGTTTGGGGGGGAGGAACGGCTCGGTATACTGGTGTCGCCCTAGAAAACCAGGGAAAGGCGAAAAAGACAGCGTGGTAAAGAAGGGGAGAGCCGACAGGAAATCAACAGAGCGGTCAAAAGGAGGAGAAGCAGCAATGGGCCATTTAAAATCAGGAAATCCTAAGCACTTGAAAAACGAAGGGGAGAACAACAAGAGAAGTGGTTAGAAAAGCTGAAGGAAAGGGAGGACTGCAGTTGGCGACCGATAAAAACCAAAGAAAGAGGAATACGACAGGTTGGGGTCAGGGTAAA
>Ga0179593_1390318_pt1 | contig 10219 bp, 16 predicted proteins | sample CZODoug2_1_08_16_FD_185931 | JGI IMG/M metagenome (GOLD analysis project Ga0179593, IMG submission 185931) | Vadose zone soil fungal communities from Angelo Coast Range Reserve, California, USA - CZODoug2_1_08_16fungal (PacBio error correction) | ecosystem: Environmental > Terrestrial > Soil >...
GGGTAGGAGGGCTCCCGGGGGACAGAGGAGCAAGACCTCAGGACAAGAGACTCATTGCTAAGTTACAAGTGAGCGCTAGACGGTACAATGGCGGCCGGGACTTGCGTTGACGTTCACATTCGGTCTGAATAGGCGGGAGTTACACAATGCAGGGGGTGGCTTGGGGCACCAGGCGGAGGAGGTCCAAAAGGAGCTGCAAAGAAAAGGAGTGCTAGGTACCGAAGTGCGGGGACGACGTGTGCGGAGGAGGGCAGGGCGGAACTGGAAAGATGCGGAACACCGTTCGCGTTAGGGGCGACGGCGGGGAAAGAAGGGCTATTGGAAAAAGCGGACAAGGGAGAGAAAAGTGCAGATATGTAAGGATCTCGTTGTCCGCGGGCCAGGTGTATATAGTGGTGCATGTAGGCGCGGTGGACCACGCACAGTATGGGGAGAGGGGCGTATGAGGAGGTGAGGACAACAAACAAGGAGTCATTCCCTATTGCGAAGACAATCAGAGGTGCAGAGCCAGGGCCTTAGGCAGGGGAAAAGAGAGGGAGGAAAAAGGGGGGAGGAGGAGAAGAATAGGTACAGTGAGGAATGATAAGGAAGAGCGGGGCGCAATGTGGAGCAGCCGGCTTTGGAGTACTACCCAAAGGAGGGGGTAGGGGGGTGGGGGGGGGGGGGGGGGGGAGTGGGGGGGGGGGGGGGGAACCTCTTAAAAAACAAAGTTTTGAAACCTGCCAATTCCCACCAAAAACAAAGTGGAAAGAAGGCGTGATATACGAGTCATAAAGAAAAAAACCACGTAAAGAGCGCTGAAAATATTCATTTTGGGAACGCCCGTCTTCGGGTCGAAGCTTCCCCGTTCGGGGGGACTTGTGGGGAAAAAAGAGAACATTGGGGGGCATAAAGGGATTCTCTAGAAAGGAACCTTCCGCCTGTATTTGTCTCCTTGAAACAAACGGCAGGAACGGTAGTGAAAGTGACTGTAAACCCCAATTAAGGCATGGCACCAAAAAGGGAAGAGAAAAACTGCGAACACACGGGTTTTTACCATAACCTTGGGTCGTAGACCGCCTGGGTTTGTAAAACAGTGCGATGCGAGGAGAAAGGGTGAAATCCCAGGAAAAGAGGTCAGGGGACAGAGCAGGGCGGGGGGATTCGCGAGGAGAGCAAAAAAGCAAAAAGGACAAAAAAAAACCAAAAGCCGACCCCCCAGAGCCAGGAACAAAAAAGGCAAACAAACCAAAGACGCCCGTGGCGAAAAAAAAAAAAAAAAAAAAACACACCCCTCAACCAACGCAGTACTAAAGGAATGGCAGCAACTCAGTGGGATGACGGAGAAACAAAAGTGGGGGAGGAGATCTTCGGTAAATGCCGGTTATACGACGGGTCTGGCTGTGGGGGTTTCGTGAAAACTGAACCATCCGCCCTTCAAAAGGGAAAACTGGTTTTTTACACAAGGGACAAAAGGTTAATGAGAACGGCGTCTTCCCACACGCTTGACAGGGAGAAAAGGAAAAAAGAAAAATACTCCAGGCCGAAGAAGAGCGTCAACAGCCATTCCAAAGAAAGAACAGAGGGGAAATTGCGGAGCGAAGCTAAGAGTCTTAGGAAAAACCAGTGCCATAAAGAATAACTAAAGGGATAACCAAAAGAACAAAAGACGGGAACGGCACTGCGGTTGTCTCTGGAGGGGGGGGGGGGTGAAGGACTCTTTGGCAGCACAAGTCGACGAAACAGATCAAACTTGGGATAGGATGGCGTCAAAGAGGGTGAGCCACGTGAACTAAACAAAATAAAAAAGGGGTCCAATGCCGGTGGGAGTAGGTGGGGGAATAGTAGGGGCGCTAACGGAAATGTCAGAACTGACCAGAACACACCAAAAGGTTACCGCAACTAAGCTGACCCGCAACACACGGCAACGAACCCCACACAGCGGCGGGCCACAAGGGGAAAGCCCCCCGTCGGTGCGAACCAAAAAAACGAGGGACAACTGACGAAAAGGGGGGGCCAGTCCACCATCGAACGTATCGTGCTCGACCGGGAAAAGATAGAGGCCGGCAATTGGATCTTTGGGTAAACGGGGGGAAGGACAACATGTGCATGGGGAAGGGAGGGGACGGGACAGGTCTGACAGGGGAGATGAGGGAACGAAAATGTCGACGAAAGGAGGAATGTGACTCCAGAACGGAGCCCGTAGCCGCCACAACAACAGCGGTACAAGAGGGGAAGTTCGTACAGAGAAAAATCACGCCCACCAAAACAGGAAAAGGGTTTGGGAGGGGGGCGGGGGCCTGAAACCGACATTTGCGAGGGGGGTAGCTTCACTAAAAACAATAGGTGAAAAAGGGAGGGGGGAAGAAAAAACTTGGTTCGTCGCCAGATGGGGGGGTGAATGGAAAATTGGGTTTGGGACTTTTGGAAAAATGGGTTGATTTAGAAAAACAGGAAACACGCATGGGTACGAAGGTGGAAGACGTCGGAGGGGGAGAACTCCGGATCGCAACATGCCGAATCAAGGAGACCGAGACGAAAAAAAAATTTGGTTTAAACGCAAACAGGAATCCTGGAGGAAGCCTGATCGGTGGAGGTTTGCAAACAAACAGGAGGAAAGAGGGCCGGTAGAGTGCCCAACGGGGGAGAAAATAAAAACACCAGAGGATTTTACTGTGAAGAGTGGGCAAGCGAGGGGAATCGGTGGTGATCCCCCGGCTCGGGTGTCACCAGAACGGGCCCCAAGTGGGAAAGTTGGTCCTCACCGAGCACGCGTGGAAAAAACGAGAGAAAAAAACAACCAGAGGAGGAAAAAAAGAGGATCCACGCCGACCAAGATGGGTGGCCAACGTTGGGACCGCAGAAAAACAAGCGGGGATACACGAGGCCGCACGGCAAACCAAAGAAAAAAAAGTAATTCAAAAGAAAAAAAAAAAGAGATTTCGGTGTGGACGCACGTTGGGGGCAAAACAGTCCTCAAAAGATTTACCCGAAGCCTGGAAAGAAAAAATTGCCTCACGCTCCAGCCCAGCCCACTCGGGGGGGAGGGAGGAAAAAGTGGTAAAAATGAGACATTTGGAACAGGGGTGGGCTTAAGGGGGGGGTAAAAAAATACCGGGCAAGGGCGAGTGTAAAAAAGCCAAAGGGCGTGGTTTTCCCTGGGGCCAGAAAAATCAAAAAATCAAAAAAAGCCCAAAAGGAAAAAGGAAAAAAAAGGGAAGAAAAAGGGACCGAAACTCGGGGCAAAAAGCGCAAATCGGTTTTAAAAGAGAGCCAAAGTCGTGACCAGAAATCAATCCGCAAAAATAGAAGAGTGAGGAATCTCGTAGAAAATCCGGACCGAAAAGAATGAATAAGGGGGGGGGACCGCGACACCGGCGGGCAAACGTGGGGGGAAAAGCAAAAACTCTTCCTGAGTCGAAAAATGGAAGACAGTGGCGAGGGACAGAAAAAAAGCAGGAGGTCCATCGATCAACGAAATTGGACCACCATGCATCCAAACACAGGGACAAGAATCCCAGGTGCAGGGGGAAGAAAGTAAGGGAAAGCCGAGACCGAAAAGGGAAGAAACCGACGTCTAAGGTGGAAGGAGACAAAACGAGGGAATAGGAGAAAAATATCCCGGGGGGGGGAGCAAACTGGGGGGGGGCAAGCAAAAAGGTGGTGGGCTAAAAAAAGGGACAGAGACACAACCAAAGGCGGATGGCGGCATAGAAATTAGGGGAAAGCGCCCCATCCGGCAAAAAGAATGCAAAGAAAACGATGGGACCATAATTGAAAAACGGCAGAGCAATGTCTACAAAAGATCGTCAGGGAGATAGTCACGGAAGGTGACTTTGGGGGCCAACAGTGGGACGAAAAGCCCAGAAAAAGAAAGAAAAGGAAGTGCCTGCCAGCAGCCAGCGGTAGCAAGTCTGGGTCTCGAATGGATGTCACACTTGAAGGAGGGGAATCCGGACTCAAGAGGTAAGTTAATGACAGTGGCGACGGTGAATGGGCGTGTGGACAGATGCATGAAGGCCGCCATTACTAGGAAGTGAAAAGGCACCGAAAGGGGGATTGGATTTGCCGATGATCAGGGGGAACGCTGGGGAAGACACGACTTTCAAGGGGAAGGGAAAAAAGTCGGGTCCCGGGAAAACAGTTGTTAGGAGTGAAAGGAGAATGTTTCACAACAAAAAGGTGGGGGGGGGGAGAAACACCATGATAGAAAGAGAAAAAAAAGTAACGAATAAGAGCAAATCAAACTGGGCACGAAAAAAGGAAACAACAAGGTTTTAAAACAATTAAACACTGACACGGGGGGGAACGGTGGTCGCCTATAATGGGGCACGACAAAAGCACGTCCGGGGGGGGGGAAAGGAAAAGAGGCACCGCGGGAAGGGGGGGGGGGGGCGGCTTGGGCCAATGGGGTTTTGGGTTCGGTGTTGGGTTGGTGGGGGGGGGGCGCAGAGGGCGAAAACTTCCAAAAGCCGAGCAGGAGTAAACACTAAGGAAAAAATGCCCTGGCGTTAATTATACCCGGAACAGAAAAAGACAATAAGCACGGGGACGACCAAGGTTAATGCCATCGGTTTAAAAAAGAGGGACGAAAAAATGTTGGCAAGAAGGGCAGGAGGGGGGTAAGAAAGGTACGTAAAACTTAACGTGGGGGGTGGGGAAGGGGAGCAGAAAACGAAGCCAGCGCGAGTCAAGCAGAAACTCCAAAAGCTCTGCCCACAAAAAACCACGAAAAGGAGAGTGAACCTCCAGCCTGGTACCAAAAAACAGCGTAGGTGCCATAGCAGGAAAAGAGGGGGGGTACAGGGGGGGGAGGAAAGAAAGATTCCTCCTGAAAAATGCAAACGGCAATCTAATTAAGAAACAGGGGAATTCAGGAGAAAAAAATTGGGGTGGGGGGGGGGGGGAAGCGGCCCGATGTGAACTAATTGGGAAATTGCGAGCAACGCCTCAAACGGCACAAGGAAAGCACAGAACTGGCGGAAAATTGGAGAAAAAAAAACCCAAATAACGCAGATCGTCTGAAAGGTAATGCAAACGCTAGCAAAACAAGAAAAACAGCAATCAGAGTCAGCAGGGAGCCACGATCCGAAAAACACAACACCAGCCCATCACAAAAAAATCAGACTGAACCAGAGTCGAACACTGGTTTAACTTGGTGGGGGGAAGAACTCCGAAACCGCATTGCGGAAGGGGGGGGAGAAAAATGCCCCCGAAAATGGCAGAGAACCGGGGCTTCCTCTTACAACAAAAAACAAAAAAAACCCGGCTGGACCAAACCGAAACTAACGCTCTACCCAAGTGATCTGTCCAGGGTCGCCTGTGCCCATCGTGTCAAATCCAAAAAAAAGAAAAGCGGACTGACGAAACAAGAAATATTGTCGAAAGTCCAAGTTCGGGTCACGCCGCCAGAGTGGTTGGGGAAGTGGGGGCTGGGGCTTTGGCGATGTTTGGCTTAAATCAAGTAAGGGAATGGTCCGGGCTCGAAGGAAGGGGGTCACAAGAGACGGCAGTGGGGGGGGTTGTTTGATCACAACAAGGCACGCAGAAAAAAAAAGGGTTGGAAGAGGCGGCCCTCACTAAAAAAACCAAATGTGGTAACCAAAGACGCAGAAAAAAAAAAAAAGCAACACAAGAGTTTTGAGGACCTGAAATTTACACAAGGAAAAAAAATTAGAAACAAAAGTGAGGAGCGCTGGATTAGACCGTAATGACTCCAAAAGCCCGTCAAACGATAAAAGAAGGGGGCAAAAGTAGGGAGGGGTAACACGTGCGTTTCGACAGCGTGAAAAAAAAAAAAGGGTACGAAAAAGGGCCGCGAAGGGAGTAGCGCAGTGACGCTCAGGGAGGAGGGAAAACAACTCAACCTGTATTGGGGAAAAACACAGGGAACCCGGCAAGGTACGTCCAATGTCAAGTACGTTCCAAAAGGACGGTCATTTGGAAAAAAAACCCGCCTAGAGCTGCGCCAAAAATGGTTTGGAAAAAAGGGGGGGAATTAACCTGAAGCTTGTACAGGGCCCGGGGGCGGAAAAAAAAAAAGTTGGTGAAGGGCAAAAAAAAACATCAAGGTGAAAGAGTAAGGGGAGGGAAAGGGGGGACCGTCTGCAAACCGCCCAACAAAAAAAAAAAAGAAGCCGTAAAAAAAAAGGCAAAAAACGAGCACCATAAGAAAAAAAAAAAAAGTAACCGGGGTCGAACTTGATAGAGCCCAAGTCCAAAAAGCAGTGGGGGATTACTGCGGCAAAAAAATGGTTTGACTTCCAAAGGAGGGAGGAGTGGCGCGAAGAAAGGAAATGGGCCCCAGTTTCAATATTATGGAGGGTGGTTTGACGAAAAAGGGGGCAACAAAAACTTCGACACGGGAAAAAAAAAGGTGTGCTCCAAAGGTAAAACTGTGGCCTTCGGAAGCGCAAAGGGGCAGGACCAAAGCAGGGAAGAATCGAAAATAAACAAGTACTCATGAAGAAATCAGAAACGGCAAAAACAGGGCAGAAAACGACCGCGACAATAATGAACGAAAAAGAAGGGATAAAAGGAGACGCCACAGTGGTGAAAAAAGAGCCAAAAACCGATACCAGCGGAATGCGTGAACAAAAGGAGATTTTGTTGTATTCGTGGGGGAAATTCGAAACTTTGGGAAAAACGAAGCCAGGCGAACAGCCTCAGGGGTTGGGGGTATTGGGGGACATTGTTGAAAAAAGAGGAACAAAAAAGGGATCAACAAAAAGAGGGGCTCTGCAATTTGGGGGTAGTTTTGGACGGAGGAGTCGCGGGGAAAGAAAGCACAAACTCAAAAAAAAAAAAAAGGGCATTCCCGCCCAGGGTGGCCAGGTGACAAACAGACAACAAGCGCAAAGTCGAACGGGCCACACAGTGCCTGAACACCGGCTATCAGGGAAGGGGGGAAAAATAGGACCACGGTTCTTCAACACAAAGACAGAGAGGGGTGAGTGGCGCGTACAAAGAAGAATTCGTCAGGACAGGGGAGTAGTGTAAAATGGAATGCAGTGGGCAGGGGGGGGAAGGTAGGCCAAAAAAGATGTAGGGGGAAAACGCCCACGGGTTCAATGGGGGGTCGAGAAAAAAGGCTGTGGGGCAAGTTGCCAAACGCCGACTCGGGTAAAAGGAGGACAGGAAGCATCTTGCGCCCGCGGTAGAGACTCCGAAGATCCGCAAACACCAGTCAAAATAGTTTGAGGGGGGTCCGGAAATTCTGCCGAGCTTTGCCTCAGGGGAAAGTTAAAGCTGAGTCAAAGAAAAGCCCGAGTGGGGGGGATCAACGGTTTCGGAAAACGTCATGCTTGTTAAAAAACTTCCATGGTTGGTGGGATTATTGTACTTTGATTAACTGAGACACAAAACAAAGGGACACAAGTGGATAGAAAACCGGCTAAATGGTGCATCGCAAAGAAAAAAACAACATGCAGGGCCAATCAGTCGGGGGAAGGTTTGGGAGAAACGCCTCAAAACACAGGGAGTAGAAAAGGAACTGTTCTGTGTGGTGGGTGGGTTGAAAAAAAGTGGATCAAAGAGAACATCTGTAGAAGTGCCCACTTGGTAACGACAGAAAGGAAGAGGGGTCACTCAACCGCGGTGGGGGGGCCGGAGCACGGCCCAGATTGTATAAACGGCTCTGTGGTCCTCCGTGAAGAAAAGGGGGAACAAACTGGGGACCGGGTTCAAAAACCCACAGCATGCGACGTGATCATAGAGAAAACAACAAAAAAAACGAGGAGAGAGAGATGACACAGCTCAAACGGGGGAACTTTTAGTGGGGACAAAAAAGAGCCAACTGATACAACGACCGGGGGGGAAACACAAAGAAAATAAAGAAACCCAACCAAAAGGGGAAGAGGATCCAAGGTCAGGGGGGGAGATGGCAAAAGTTGTCAAAGAGAAAGCAGAAGGGAAGAGAAAGAGACTTAGACAAAAAAAAAACAACGCTACAGAGAACTCACTAATAACGGAGAGTGTGGGTGAGGCCCATAGGGAGAGGGAATTCGGGACCAAAAGGGGGAAGACTTTTCCCTGGGGGGGGGGGATCAAAAAAAAAGGCTCCTTGGACGAGTAAAAAAAAGAAAGGAACACCAATTTCAGTTGGTGAGTTGAAAAAGGGGGGAAAAGCAAATGCAACAAAATCAATGAAAAACCAAAAAAAGCCAAAAAAGGAGAACAGAAAAAAGAGAACCAAAGGGTACGAAAAACTCATAAAGCGAATACGTGTTGAAAAACGAAAGAAAAGAAGGAAAAAGGCCCATAAATAAGCCGACGAAAAAGAAGGCTGTAGGATAATCAGGGGGGGGAAGAAACTCCTGGCAGACCCAAAGATGAGTTTCGCGTTCGGGGGAGCGAATGCTTTGAAAAGCACTGAGAACTGCCAAAAAATGGGAGGGGTCTGAATATCAAAGTGGATAGGAGAAGAAAAAAATCAAAAAAAAGGGGTGCCATGCCATACAACCGTCAGGACAAGATCCAAAAGGTGCCGCAATGATATTAAATTTACGTCTAGATCACCACGGAATAAACCCGCAGCGAGGGTGGGGAAAACCAGGGATTGAAAGACCGTCTATCCGGGGTGTGACATGCAACCGGGAAAAGAACGCTGGGGGGGCAAACATTCGGGGGAGGTAGAAGACAAAGTGCGAAAAATTCTGGGGGATGAGAATCTGAGAGAAAACATTGCCATAAAAAAAAAATTAACCACAAACCAAATGCAAGGAAAAGGGATGGGAAGTTCCTTCAAAGAGTGATCAAAAGGATCCCAAGAGATAAAAAAAGTTACGAGGGACTTCAAAAAGGATGGTGGCAAAAGCTGGCCCAGTTCAAGACACAGAAAAAAAGAGAAACAATAAAAAAAGGTGGGGCCACAAGCAGACCCGCCATTGGGTTATCCAAGGCTGTCTTTAAAGCAAAGCTGGATGAAACTGGCGTCAGGTGTAAGAGGTGATCACTAATCGCGGGGGAAAAAAGGGTCACATGCAGTGGGGGCGATGGGGGCGTTGATCGAAGGGACTGGCCCAACTGAAAAAAGGGGAAAGCATACGAGTAACTTGTTCCTTGCGGAAAGGATCACTGGTCCCCCCAAAAACCCAAAAAGCGTGGGAAAAAGGAAAAAAAAAAAAAAGCTTTCAAGTCGTCAAAGAAAAAAAAAGGTTGTTGTTTACGCTTCGGTGAGGGATTAGATGTTAAAAAGGGGGACGGAAACCCAAGATTGTTGGCATTTTGGTTAGACGCAAAGTTGGTACGAGAAAAGGAAAAAAGCGCCAGCGAACCTGGGACGAAAACAGAAAAAACCAGTGGGGAAACAGGGTGAATCGGGGAGTGGGGTGGAAAACTGGGGGCAAGAAAGCAGGGAAAAACTTTAAAGACAAGACCCAGGGGCCTTGGGGGGTGGGGCAACGGCGGGAAATTTTGGGGAAGAGATGGGAAAAAACAGTTGGGGGGGGGGAGTGTGGGGGGGCCGGCAAGCGACTTCAAAATCAAACAGGACAGCGTGTAAACTGGGAATGTATTCGCACACATGGAAAACCGCTGTAGAAAGAAGGGATCCCCGCTGGGGGAAACATTCCGGGTAAAACCGGGGATGGGGGGGCCACGTGAAAAGGGAAAAAGAACGCTAGCAATGAAAGGGGGGTGTGGACAGGACAAAAAAGAAAACGACAAGCGGGAGGGGAAAAAGCAAACTAAGTCTCGGGGGAAAAACCAGTAAAAAAGCCTGGCTAAACAAAAAAAAACGGCGAAAAACACCGGAAAGAGGGGGAAGCGAGCTGGGGGAAAAGTCGGTGAAGGGAGGTTTTTCTTACTGGGTACGAAGACGAAAAAAAAATAAACAACAATCTTACACCGGTCATCCTGAGGGGAAAGGGGGGAAGTAAAGGGCTCAAAGTGTGCAGAAAACCGCGATGTGCGATGGTTTCTGAGAACCGAAGAAAACTGGCAAACGCAACAGGAAGGGGGGGGGAGGGAAGACAACCAAAAAGAAACCTCAAGCCTCTGCAATGGGAGGACCCGTCTAGCACCCACATATCAAAGACGGACCTTGTTTAAAAAAAAACAGACAAAACAAGAGCGCCATATCAACACGGCCCAGCCAAACGAGCGGCCAAGGAAAAGGGGGATACAACGACACCTGGTCGAAAGAGAAGGGTGTGTGGGCAAAAAAGGACGGGAGGGCGGGCCTCCCGATTCCCCGGACCAAAACGGGGAAACGCCACCCTGAACTTTAGGTTAGATCAAA
>Ga0179593_1415300_pt1 | contig 10219 bp, 8 predicted proteins | sample CZODoug2_1_08_16_FD_185931 | JGI IMG/M metagenome (GOLD analysis project Ga0179593, IMG submission 185931) | Vadose zone soil fungal communities from Angelo Coast Range Reserve, California, USA - CZODoug2_1_08_16fungal (PacBio error correction) | ecosystem: Environmental > Terrestrial > Soil >...
AAAGGCAGGGGGGATAACCGGTTCGGCGCACAACCGTAAAACTTGGAAACCCCGGAACCTTACGATAGGAGGATGCTTGTTTGGGAAAAAATAACGGAGCGAGCAGAGAGAGAAAGCAACGGAGAAAATGGGGGATGCCCAGGTGAGCCACAGAGAGTCGCCATAGGAATGGCGTCGGATCGGCAAGGATCTAAGGAGGTTTGGGTGCCACCGGTTCAATCTTGGGTAGGGACATATTCGCAAGTTGGTGCAGGAGGCGACAACGACAGTTGCCCATCGCGAGAAGGCGAAGCTTGAGGTCGTGAACAAATTCGGGTGTAAATCTCAGAGCCGAAAGGTATCACTATTAAATGAAGGGTCTACCAGAGAAAAAGATGGGGGTATCCAAACCGGGCATGTAGAACCGGGGCAGAAGGGGGCGGAGAAAGTAATACCGCTATCCGCCTTTCTGACATAGAAATCTAGGAAGTATTAAATTCCGTGAACAGCGAAAAAGAAGAGGGCTTGTAGGCAAGGAGAAGCAGGGGCACGCTGGAGGCATAAAGGAAGAGAGTGGAATTGGGAAGAAAGAGCACAAAAGCGTAAGGGCAAAGATCTACGTTTGGGTGGGTCGAATACTCTGGAGCTCCTCTTACACGGGTCTTGTACAATCAAAAAAAAAAAGAAGCTCAAGTGCAGCCGGCCAACGCCAGAGGAAGGAAAGATCAGAGGATAGGGGAGAGGTTTGGCCAAGTAGATCTTCAAAGATGGTTAACAACTGGGTATTCTCTAAGACCCAGACGACGTCCCCGTTGCCAGAAGGACCGCAAAAAACATCCACATGGGGCATGCTTCGGGAAGGCGGACGAGAGTCATAAGAAGGGGGGGCACATCCTGCTTAGGCCGGATGGGAATATTGGTTACTTCCTCCTGATCCACCCTGACCAATGAGGAAAGAAAGGAGTCGGAAGCGCGCGGAGCGCAGACCAATAGGGCGACGGAAAAAACTTAGAGGAGAAAGCGGCGAGAAAATCGAAATGGCCAAAAATCTTTCATCGGCAAAGACAAAATTCAGCTCTCCTGCCTATTACTGGTTCGAAAAACAAGAACGTCAGCATATGGAAATGTGCTGGCGACAAGCCAGAATGCGAAGTAGGCATAAGTCAAATCCATCAGTGATACGAAGGGAAGAAAGGATGGGGCAAACGATAGGCCTAAAATAATCATGTTCGGTGAGCGTAAATGGCGGGGCGTTCTCTTTCTAGTGTGGGCCCCTGAGGGCACGAAGTCTGGTAGCGCGAAGAGCCGATCTTAACAGCCTAGGGGGTGAATGGGGGGGGGGGGGATGATACTTTAGAGGTTTCACAATTGTCATATGGCTACTAATCATTCTTGCCTCGCGGTGCTACAGGTAAGGTGATCGGGAAGTTAAAATCCCATCAGTCGGCGGCATAAGCGAAAAGGTTTTCACGCGCAAACGGGGGGACGCCAAAGCGACTGGATGATGGTTTAAAAGTAGAAGAGGGGACGAACACAAGACATCGCGAGACAGTTAGTCCTTCTCCATCGAAGAGAGTCCGAAAAACTCAGAGGTGGTGAACATAACACCCCAACACAGGACCCCACACCTCATGATTCAGCGAAAAAAAAAAGAGGCCCCTCCTAGATTAAGCCGGCACCTATATGGGGGGAAGATACATCGGAAGAGATACGAAGGGTGAGAATTGGTGAGGCGGCCATGGCCATAAGCTCATTAACTTCCCTCGGGAATAACTTATATAAGAAGGGATTGCACTTCCTTACAAGGTGAAGGGAGGGAATTCAGATCTGGCAGGAAATCTGGAGGAGGGGGGAAACAACAATAACAGAAGCGTTAACTCAGTATCTTGTCAAAACTCCCGATTTCCTTAAAATATCAGAAAGGTCCTGGCAAACGAAGTGCAATCCCAAAGATTAATAAGAGGGCCGGGCTCAGCGGCTCGTCGAGGAATCACGAACGACTGGAAGGAAGGGGGATCAGTTGAAGGAAATGTGTATCACAAAAGGCTCCAGGGTGGATTTTTCTCCGAAATTACTGAACGAAGGGTAAAAAAAAACTGCGAATTCGACCTATTCCGAAGGACAAATCGCGAGAAGTAGTGCAAGAGGAGGCGAAAGCAGACAAGGTAGAACAGAGGGTCCGAGTAAGAAAAAAAGAAGAGGAGCAAGATCTTCCTGCAACCGCTTTGGCAGTCCTTCTTTCAAGGTCGAGCTTTGTGGCTCGGAAAATAATGCGAGAAGGCAAGGGATGGCCGCGAGGAGGAGGTAGGCTGCAACGGCGGAAACGCTATGGATCAGAACAATGACGAGGAGGGGAAGGGCAGAGAAGAAATGATATTGAGAAGCGGAGTACCGTAGATAGCAGTCCGCTGAAGAGCGAGGAAAACGATCCCTTTTGAACTGAATTGTAGAAGGCAAGAAAACCGCGGGCCGTAAAAAAGAAAAGGAGAGGAGCATTCAGCTTTGGAGACCAGCGAGATCAATCAACAACAAACGTGGAGAGTGAGGGAGTTATGGCAACTCTCTTAAAAAAGTTGAGAGAAGGGTGAGGATGACTGACGGAAAAGGGGAGGGAGGGAAGGATAATTGCAGCCCGGAAAAAGGAGAGGCCTGATAAAAAGAACCGAGACTATCTGGCCTATCTCTGCTACTGGAGAAAAAACCGGGGGAGAAGGCTAAGCTCAATTCTCCAGATGGATGTCGATCAGAGACGCTGGCAGCAGGAAGGAAAGAAGAAAAAGAAAGCGAGCGGCAATACAGTGAATTCATCAGAGGAAAAAGAGAGCAAGACAAACTACCTCGTCTGAGGCACCATGCTTAAACAACGCGTGCAGGAAAATTCAAGGGGAATTTTGCTCTCACGGCGGAAGTATCGAAAAGGGGAGCCAGAAGGGATAACTGGGAGGGGAAACGGAGATCAGGGATGGCGACGTCCCAGCTAATGTTACGGCCTAAGGCATAGGTAGAAAAAACCTGCGTAAAGGTTGGGAGGGAAAGTGCGAGAGAAAAGATTCTTAAACCTAAGAATGAAACATGGGGGAAAGTGGAGAGAATGATTACTCAATTAGTCGTGAGTATCAGAAGGGAAGGAATATGCAAACTGGACGCGGCAAGGAAGTAGGGGGGGGGGAAAGGAATTCAGGAGCAATCTAATTCTTCATGAGATCAGGACGAGTGCTAACGCATGATCAGGTCTCTTCATCTGAGGGTTAATGGGTTAACACAGGAAAGATTCCTTACAGGTAGAAAACTCAAAGAGTAGGCCTGGACCAGAAGTGGAAAAGCAACTAAATGCATATCTCAGGAAAATTGGTAATTCACTATATTGGACTTGACATGGACCCGCAATCACACGGCTAGATCGGAGGGAACGTAGTAAGAAAAATATCTTGACATTACCTGAACCTGAAAAGGGGAACGAATAGAATCTTGGCCAAACTCCTTTCTTTTCAAATGCTCAAGACAAAGGAGGGAAAAAAGATAGTAGAACTTTAAGGTAGCTATGGATAGTTACTTCCCCTAGGGAAAAGGTGAAATGGAAAAGAATGCAAAAAGAAAGCGTTGGTCGAAGTGCTGATGTGCAAGATTAGCCTCCGCACGATGGGGGGAGAAGAGTTCTCAACCAAAAAAGACATTAGGCACGTCTATTCAAGAACTACTAGAAAAATAGGCAAAAGGGTTGAAAAGGAGTAAAGAGAAGAAAATCACCAGGACACACTCCTAGGCTGTGAAATTTAGAAGACGGAGAGATCGAACAAGAAGGCCCTACTGGGCAAAAACTAAAAAAAAACGCTCATCCGAAGGCAGAAAGGCCTGCTGACTCCTCACAATAGACTAACACCGTGAAAAGTATGGGATAGAATAATAGTATGAAAGGGAAATAAAGGTAACTTAAGGTCCTGAGAGCGTAGGAAGAAAAGGTTCAGACCTGGTAAGACTTCGTCGCAGGGAGGGGAGTCCGGAAAAATGCATGAAATTGAGGCTTCTGGAACGCAGCATAGAGGACGCGGAGAAAGAAGAATGAGGAGGGAAGATTGGAAAGAGGGGGAGGTCTAGACTGGGAGCGACAGATCATGAGTATAATCAGGCCAAGATTGGGGGGTTCGCCAGGGCTTCTTAGGACTATCGAAGGCTGTCGGCTCAAAGGTTGGGGTAGGCTGAAAAGAAGGCAAGGGCAACCAAATGAGGGAAAAATCTTAGAAAGAACACCCATCAGGCTTAAAATAGAAGCACGGCTTCAAGCCCTCCAAACGAAGCCATTACCAAAGGGGGATGGGGGGCTTGTAAAAAAAGGAGGAAGGGGAACGACGGAGGGATTAGGGATCAACCACCATGTAGGGTCAAATAGGTAAGGGCGCCCTAAGCTAGGCTTTCCAGACCTCGGCGAGAATAAATCGTGGGACGCGTCAAGAGGGGTGGCGAGGTAAGGAGGGGGGGTGATTAAACTCCCGCTCCTTCAACACTAGGTCGGAATCTTTTACTAAAAACAAATCGGAGGGGGAAGTGACGGACTCAAGAAGGGGGTTGCTTTCTGAAGGGAAAAGAAAGTTCAGTCCGGGGGGATGCACGACAGCGTGTAGAGGGCTCCTGGCCACAAAAGAGGGATGCTTACTGGTTCCCGACGCAAAAACGGGCTGCAATTGGTCCCGAAAATGGAAGAACATAGGAAGTGCTGGAGCGGAATAAAATCGAAGGACTGCGGCAGCTGGGGCAAAATAAGTTTTATAACCCCAAGCAGGAATCTTTGTGAAAAACAGTCCTCGGAAAAAAACACCCTGCTGGAGGAGTAGGAGGAAGGGAAAAAGCAAGTTGGGGTCAAGAGACCAGAAATCTTTTTCAGGAGTGCCTCATACGGCAATTTCTAGAGGGAATACAGCAGAGAGACAGAGCGTGGCCAAAAAAACAAAGAAGGGAGATCCCAGCTAAAAAGAATAGGCAACGATTTTCTGGCAACTTGAAAACAAGGCCCATAGAAGTGGAGTGTGCGAGGAGCTGGGAGAGCCAGAAATCCACGCCGAAATGTCCGGAAAGTCCGGATAATTGGTCGGTAACGGGATCGTGAGGACCGTAAAAGCGGAGGTATCTCAAAACAACACAAAGGGAGAGAGAAGGGAAGATAAGGGGTCAGCTCCGGGATACCGGCAGAATCCAACTTGAACCTGACGCAGACTGTACGAATAGTGATGGCAGAGGACGCAGCGCGTAACAGGACAAGGAATGAAAATGTATGAAAATGGGCGGAACGTAAGAAAAAGATAGCTTAAAGGAGATATGGCTGAGAGTCGGAAGAGACCGGAATGGGTGGGTGGGACAAGCTTCTTAGTTGAGAAGAGGAAAAGGTAAAACAAGTGATCGGACACGAACTTTCCCATCAGGCAGATAGCGTCGTGAATACTTAGGGACGCAAGGGAGGTGGGGAAATCTCAGTCTTCAGCAGGTGGGGTAGCCTTAAGTCAAAAAAAGTACTATTGGGTTGGTCAAACAAAAAAAACACTTCATTGAAACGAAAAAGAAAGGGAAAAGAATGGGAATCCGATACCCAAGAAATCCGGGGAGGTATAAAAAGGGGGGGACAGAAGGGCAAACACGCCCTTCGGAAAAAATCCTCATCTCCATACGATTATGGAGGCACATGAACCGACCAGAGGGAGGGCACCAAGGAATTCATCTTGCTTGGGCAGAAGAAAAACGGAGGAGGGGCCGCAGCCGAAGCGTTGTGTACGTCCAAAGAAATTCTAAAAAAAAAACAGCCTTTAAGAACGGGGCTTGGTCCATAAAACTAGATACGCCTTATCAGGCAAACCGAAAGAATCGTGGGATATTAAAGGAAAAAGCAGAGGGGAAAAGAAGCGCCGATTGGAAACATTTAAAGGTGGGGGAGTGATCGAAAATCCCGTCCCTGGCCTCCGGCGTACCATCAACCACATCCACATGGGGGTCCGACGGGTCTTTTCTGGAGGAAGTAAATGCCAGAGAAAGGTGGATCGGCTGAACACCAGTACGTAATTTGCAGCGATTTGCAATCTTTCTTGGGGCAGGGGGAGATGGAATCAGAAACACTACGAATGCCGGAGCGGGGGATTCGCCCGCAGGATGAGAAAACAGAAAACGTGAAAAAAAAGTTCTCCTTCGCTATAACTGGCAGCGAACAATCGAAATCGGATTGACAATAGGAAGCAGAGACGGCGCGCTTCGCCGCCGATATCAAGAGGCCATAACGAAAAAGGGAAAAAGGGAAGGATTGTGGGGCAGCGCAAAAGCGGATGGGCAGAACAAGTGAGACAGGATGATCAGAAATACCTAAAGATAAGGGAACTGTGATAATACGGAAGCGAGGATCCATTATCCAACGATCAGGTTTCAATGTTAGCGTCCGCCAGCCGGAAATTCGGGGCCTAGCTTTCCAGAGTGGAAAATCGGGGGACAGAAGTCTGTCGACGGGGGGGAGGAGGGGAGGAGCCGTCTTTCAAAAAGAGGATTTGGACCTGGTGAGGGGCTTATACTTCAAAAAGTTAATTGCCGTTTAAAAATCGGGCGTCATGCCGTGGCAAGGGTGCTACCGGGAAAGGGTGATCGAATTGAGGGGACACAATCCAGTCGCGGCAGGAGGAGAGCTTGGAAAAATCGAACGTCTAAAGAAAAAAGGAAAAAATTGTCCAAGGAACATGGAAAAAGGGTGACTAACTCCTAATCGCGACCCGTCAAGAAAGGGAATTCGCCAGCACGGGGAGGGGCCTGGGGCGGGACAAAGGCCCGTTCGGGGTGTCCGAACCAGCACGATCTCAAAAAAAAAAGAGTCTTCCCAACGCTAGGGGGGATTTCTGCCAATCTTTGTAATGCGACTCTGCAAGAGGCGCCGCAGGGGGGGGGGGCGTCCATGGAACGGGAACATAGAGAATTCGTACGACTTAGATCTATACGGCGTTTATGTGGTAGACCGTCCTTTCAAGATGGGGTCGGATGCAGGAAGCGGGCAGGCTGGTAAGAAATCATCCAGAAGAGGAGGAACGATACGCGTGGTCGAACCTGGGCAGGCGTCAGTCCTAATACTCACTCGAATGGAACAAGTCAAAAATCTTAGGAAAGAACCACGGGGAAAGGTCCGCAGTTAATCACTAAAGGAGAGCTATCGGGAGCAATGGATCAAATGCTTCTCAGGTTGCCTGAGTTTTAACCGAAGGAAGATGGGCGAGCAAAAAGGGAAGCAACGGACAGGGGATTCCTAAAAGGCGGATTCGAAGGAAAAGTAAAAAGTCAAAAACCGACTGCGCGCAGTAACCCCTCTTGGGCAGCTTCAAGCCGGCCGACGGATGCAGAGAGAGATCCAGGGCACCGGGCTGGAGGGGAAAAGAAAGGACTTTCCTCGACGGTCACGTTTTAGAATAAGCCTAAAAAATAACTTGGGCATTTGGGGCCGCTCGGGAAAGTCTTCTTCAGCCGGTTAAAGCTCTATGATCGGGGGGGACCCCTCAGAGGGAGGGGAACTTAGAGCACAAGGGGAGAGTGGGAGTTCACTTCTTATCTAATAAAGCTCGCGGACACGCAGAGAAAACCAAAAAAAGGGAGGAGGAAAGTCAGGCACAAATCCGCGTCCGTCCGCAGCAAGAACCCTGCGCGCCCTTGGCCCTTACGCGGTTAGTTCCTCATCATTATCTACTGCTTCACACCACAACTTAGGCGATTGGAGTAGCTTAGGAACAAAAGAAGGGTCTCTACTTGTGGGCTTCGGGCACGGAGCCTGCAGTTCCTGAAGGTGCCTCCGAAAGGCAGGCGGCCCGAGTCGCCAGAAAAAGAAGAGGAAAGACCTCAAAGGAAGAATCGGAAAACGCGTGACGATATCAATTCCGCCAGAATTGGGCATTTCGTAGAGCTCTTTTTAAGAGCAATAATACTCTAGGCGAAGGGGAAAAAGTGGGGCAATGGGCAAGACCTGCTCGGTTCCTCTAAGAACTGAAAGGCTCGAACATAGTAATTCGACATCAACTTCCGAAAAATTGGGGCGGAAGATTCCATGGGCAAAAAACAACGCTTCCTAAGACGGAAAGGCGGACCCCTTTGTCTACCTGGGGAACGGTGGGACGCTGAAAAGGAAGGCATAGAAGTTACGGAAGGGGCATTTCTCAGAAAAAAGGGCGTCACGTTGGTAACTTGACCGTCTAGACTTCGGAAACCGCGGCAACATGGACAGTGCTCCAGTGCGAAAACCTCGCGACGTAATGAAAAGGGGGACGATAAGATGCCGATGCAGAACGGCAAGCGTGCATTACCTGGTAAGGTCAAAGCTCGAGCCCTGTATTAAAACTCGAATCTCCTAAAAGGGGGGCTAAAAGCAGTAGGGGCGAGGAATCGTCGAATAAACGCTTACCAGCCGGCCAGAAAGTTCCTTCCGGAAGACGCATCAGCTGCAAGGGGAAAGGGCCTAGCACTCCATTAATATCCGCAGTTGACGAAGCTGCCTCTATGGGTCAAATGGCCATGAAACCAAGAAACAAGGCGGGAGTGAAGCGGCCGAGAAAAACTGCCAATCAGGGACTGGCAGGGACTCGGAAAACTGCTGCAGGGGGACGTCATCTGGATTCTGCGTTACAAACTCGCTTCGTGGAAAGCAAGGCCTCAGTCGATGGAGAAGGAACTGAGTTCGCGAAGTGGAGGGAGTAGGAAAGAGCCCAAGGGAAGTGGAAAAAGTATCCCTTATCTTGCCTGTCTGGATGCCACAACAGACGGGCCTTCCATAAACGAATGGCTGGCAATAGACGCAAAAAGTACCGGGTCGCCCGCGTGCAGCGAAAAAGGTCGACATCCGCATTGGTGGTAAAGGTATAAATGAAAAGAGAAAAAAACGAAAAACGATTCTGTGGAGAGACGCCGGCGGGACGAGACGACAGAACTGAGGTGGCCCCGAAGTGGAAAAATCGAACAGATAAGGCAGGGGTAAGAAAAATGATGGTCGAAGATAAAAGGGAGATTATAAAATTGTCTTGGCTCAAAGGAAAAAAGCCGGAAAAGTCGCAACGCTGATAAACAATTCCTTTCCTTCTGCGAGACACGATGGAGTCGACTGAAAGAAGGGGGCGTCAGAGGAGGGGCAGGTGACTCAAACACCAGAAAGAAAAATTCTGCTGACGTAGACAGCAGCTCTCAGGGCCGTCGAGCGCAGCCGTCTCTGAGGGGCAGGTTTGACAGCTGGGGATTTGAGGGAACGGTCTCGACAGCTCTATCAAGAGGGGGGATCGCAAAAGAGGGCGGCGCAAAAAAGGCGCGGGCCAGAAAGGCGGCCACAAGCAAAATGGCGCTCATGGGGGGTATGACGGAAACAGCAACTGGAGGACACCAGGGAGGGGCCAATCTGCGGCAAATCCCGGAAGGAGTGAATGAATATCAACGGGCCAGAGAATACCTCCTCAGGTCAACCTAATCAATAAAACAATGTGGGGGATGTTTGGGGATGGTCGAGGAGGTCATGGTACGCGGCGGGAGTCGATCATCCCAAAGGGAATGTTAGAAATCAAGGGGACTATAAAGTACAGAGAGAGGGAAAATCATAGGGTCAGTATAAACGCGTGTTTTGGCCGGCGGCACGGCTGAAGGTCCGCTTTTTGAGGACAGCCCCGCAAGAACGGCGAGACGGCGAAGTTCTGACGACCACAACCGCTTAGCTTGATCGGCCGGGAAAAGGGGAGCAAGGGATGCCAAGGAAAGAAGGAAGGAAAGGGAAGGACAAAAATTCTCAAAACCATATCCAAGCATCAGGAGGGGGGGGGAACCAGAAAGAAGGGCCGGCAGAGACTACGCCATGATCCACTGAGTGCTGGAGCAGGATGAAATCTCGCGACATTCAAGGGAAAAGGACATGAAGGGTGGTAACCCAATAAGTCACGTGGGAGTAAAAATATACCCATGTTAGAGGAATTTCCAATTGGCACGGAGGAGGCCGCTCGACGGGGCAAAAGGAAGGGGTCAACGATCGACGGGGAGGCGGGCATCTTGGATAGGATATGAAAACAGGGGCGCAAAAAGGAGGATGACTATCCCGCAGAGCATGGAAAGAGGATTTTCTTGAAACCTGGGCATCAATTTCACAGCGAAAGGGAAGGGTGAAGGGAGAGGGAAGAGACGGCAAGTCAACTCATCACGAAGTCTGATTCCGGTTGGGGAAGGTCATCCTTATCAGGAAAATGCGGTATCCCGGCTTGCTGGACGC
>Ga0179593_1547238_pt1 | contig 10219 bp, 13 predicted proteins | sample CZODoug2_1_08_16_FD_185931 | JGI IMG/M metagenome (GOLD analysis project Ga0179593, IMG submission 185931) | Vadose zone soil fungal communities from Angelo Coast Range Reserve, California, USA - CZODoug2_1_08_16fungal (PacBio error correction) | ecosystem: Environmental > Terrestrial > Soil >...
CCGCTCTTATGGTCTGAAACGTCGGGGGAAGGTCTGAAGGAGAAAAGGGGAGATTTATCCTGCCAAATTCTCGCGCCCCCCTGCCTAGGGGAGAGAATGGGTTCGTTTCAGGTAAGGGAGAAGGGAAGGGGTAGAAAAAAAGGGGGCGCAGGTCTATGGAAGAACAACCTCGTGGTGATAGGGAGGAACTTTGGACCGCGCAAACGGGCGCGCGCAACGGACCCGAAAACCACCGGGACCGGCTTGACTACTGAAGATAAAAAATGCAGTCACGCTGCAACAACAATCTTAAGGGGGGCGTCGACCTCTCGACCATCAAGGCGAAGAAACGCGCACAGTCGTCCCAAATCTATGGAAAAAAAAAAAAGAAAAAGTAAAAAAATTCTGGGGAAAAATTGAAAAAAGTTTAAGGGGCAAATTACTGCAAAACAAAAAGAATGGTCATGTTGCGGTCGACTAAACAAGTTAGGGGAAAAGGATAATGAAAAGCCCGTCTTCAGGGCCGACTACAGGTAGTTAAACGCAGATCCACATTGGACAAGCAACTAAAGAAAAGCTGGCCTCAGCGGGCCGGGGGCAACAGTTTTGTTTAAGGGAGCTTTGGGACCAGCGAAAAAACTGAAAAAAAACTTCTGTAATCTTCCATCCACACAACCACCCCAACAAAAAACAAACAAAAAAGACAAAAAAAAAAAATACAAACACCAAAAAGAAAAAAAAAAAAAAAACAACAAAAACAACAACAAAAACACCCACAACAAAACAACCCCCCCCAACAAACCCCACAAACGAACTCTAACTGTGAAAACGCTGGTAGGGAGGAACACCCGATATTTATGCTGATAAAAACCTTTAATCTTTGGAAAGAAAGGGACAAAAAAGTAGAAGATCATCTGGAATCGTCACGTTCCTTGGCGTGAAAGATCTTTTTTGAATCTGGAATTCTAATGGGGGGGATCGGTCTGCACCTGACGTCATAAATTAAATATGGCGGGATGGGCTAAGAGCAAGAAAGTCTTCTCTCCTAAGGAGCTAGTCGTTACGCCGCGCAGCAGAACAAAAGGGATGGAGTGGTTCAACCTTGAAGGGGAAAAAATGCTGGGGGGTAAAGGGATCTAAGGGAAAACCCCCCCAAAACCCCAACCACAGTCGCTTAGGAAATGGTGCGACTACCAGCTCGACGCATCAGGAATCAGAAACGAGGGCATTTACACATAGTTCATTATCTCTTCAAGGGCCAGTCCGAATATGTAGGCAGACTATTTGTTGGAAAGACATGCGATAGTGACAGCTTTCAGACTTCGACAGAACTAAAAAGGAATACAACTGGACCTGTAAACCTTTGCGCCAGCCATCATGCAAATTCGGGGGATCAGAGGTAATAGAGACAAGAAAAGAAACTATCGCCAGCAAAAAACTAAACACTATAATGCTGGCACGTGGAAAAAGAAAGGATATGAAATCAGGCAACTGCCGACCGAGAGAGGGAGGTGAGCGCCCCTGCCGCGCTGCCCCTTGCAGGGCGGCCAATTCGCAGATTACCGACGAAACCGTCTAGGAAAAGCAGAAAACCGAAGGAGATTCACCGTGTCCAGGACAAGATGCCATTGGGTCTTGAAAACCAGAGAAAGGAAAACCTGCGAAGGGAAGGGGAAGGTCAGAAATTAAACGCTTGGGTACCCGGGGGGGAAGAGCGGGTTTTAGGGAAAAGGATCACATGGGAAACTAACGGTTCTCTTACATTCTTACCGCAACAGTGAAAAATTACACGGGAACGCTACCGCCCTACCGAAAGGAGCCAAAGTACCGATAGAAGACAAGAGTTAAAGATCGAGTCATCGTAAGAAAACAGCCTTGGGATGTTCAAGGCGGGAAGACTATCGGGCCAAAAAAAAAAAGGCATCGACTATCGATCCTTGCGAAGGCGTAGCCAGCCCGATTAGGGGGAGTAACAAAAAGAAACTAAGATTTAACCGGTCCCTAACGGGTGAAGCGGGAACGAACTTGTACCACTTAGGTTGGGGGGAAGGGGGAAACAACAGGGGAACTCATCTCAACCGAAAACTATGGGTGTTGGTAGTTGTGAAAAGCGTGCAAGGCGATCTGTTCCAAGATAAAAAAAAGAAGACAGGGAAAGGGGGTGAAGAAGAATCATCTCTCTCAACAACCCCAAAGGAAAAATATGATGAAAAGAAAACTGGAGGAAGGGGTGAGCTCGTCCAACCGGTTGGCAACGCTTCCAGGCGAGCTGGTAAGAACCAAGAGGGGGTACTTCGAATGGGGGGGGAAAAGGTTGGGGCGAAGAAGTGGCCGGGCCCCCCCCTCCGATTCACAAAGGCAAAGAATCAGAAGTGTGGGGGGGTGTTCTTCGCCACCTGATCGGGCTAACGCCCTCTCTCAGAAATGAGTCAAGGGAGAGGGGTAACAGAGGAAGCGGACGCAGACATCGAAGAAGATTCGGCCTTTCTGGCTTGAACAAGAAAGCGAAAGGGGAGAGATACACACGATTGTAACTCTTGGGGAGGTAAGGCTGAAAGGAGATTGGGGAAAGAATCGAGTAGTAACGGACTGGGGAATCAAGTCAGGTAGGGGCCGGCAAGCGAGTCTAAAAAAAACTGGGGAGGTACCCAGGATCAATCAAACCGACAAAAATACCAAAGAAATAGAAGAGACGGTTTAAACGGACGGCGCTGGAAAGGTTTTGACGGGCGTCACCTGCAATAAGAAAAGAAGGGGGGACTGGGGGAAGGTGGGGGTAGCTCTGGGGTTTCTTTTTCCGGAGCGGGTAGGATCCGTCAAGGGGGTGGCAAGAAAAAAAAACAAGGGAAGGGAGGATGACGAACTAAAAACTCAGAGGTTAACCTGGTTCCCTCACTAATGGATCATTGGGGCTAAGCAAGCCAAAAATATAGTGGACGCGGGGATTGGGAGGATAACTGAAAGAGTTCAAGAAGGGTAACAAGGAACGAAAGAGGCGCCCTGGGTGGGGGGGGGGGGGAAAACTTGTATACGCAAAGGGCTGATATAGCGAAAGGACGGATTGTCTATAGAGAAGTTCTTAAATAGAGCAGTCACGAGAGATACTTGAACTAGTATGGAGGTAAGACGTCCAAGCCTAAAATGAAAAAAGTCTTTATCCTGCAAGCGGGGTAAAACTGGAGATTTCGAAACGGAAGGAGGGTCTGGGGAGGAGGGTTAAGAAGCCACGTTCATGGTGGTTTATAAGGCCTCCAGAGGAAAGAGGGGGGCTCAATCCTGCGTGGAAGGAAAGTTGCAGAAGAAAACGCTCCTGAGAAGCTCGGGGCTGAAAGGAAAGAGACCGCGCAGGGCACCCAGGAGGGCAATCTGCCAGATCTGTCATTTGGAAACTAAGGATAATGGGCAGAGTCGGAAAACCCATCCACGAGTCATTCGTCCGGTAACCGGGGGAGGAAAAAAAAAGGGAAGCAATGAAGCGCTTGCATCTTGGGAAACTTGAAAAACCGGCGAAGGACTTAAGGGGGAGGGATAAAGTCGCCCTATCTCCTCTCCGATGTACTCTCTAGGTCACGGAGCTGGGGGGAACCTGGGAAAAAATGGCCAGCTAAGGGTACTGGGCCAGACAGCACGCCACCACTGGGGGACTGAAGGGGGGCCAGCGGGAGAGAGGTTGGTGAAGAGGGAAATCGAGTTACGGAGTCTGAAGGAAAGCAAGGACGGGGAAGGACGCTTCTACCGCGGCTCGTGAGTGAGATAATCTGAAAAGGAGCGTGGGGTGTTGAAGGGAATGGAGGGTGAAAATTTAAAAAGTAAGCCTGCGATTGAAGCTGAAGGGTGTTCTAAGTTTCAAAAACTGGCTGCCTCCTCAGGGGGGAAACAGACGACTGTTGTTTGCAGCGCGAAAAAATTGATTAGACAGGAAGAAAAAGCCGGAAGAACGGTTGCGCCTCTCAGTCCGTTTGAGAGGGAAACGATGGGGAACAAGACCGATCCAAAAAGCTTGGCCGAAGGAAAAGAATCTTCGACAAGGGAGGTTGGGACACTGAAAAGTCTAATCAAGCAAGAAGGAAACTGACGAGTGGGACAGAGAGGAGAAAATAAAAAAATATTAGAATCTTTTACCGTAGCCCGGAGAGGTGAATGGAAAGAAGAAGAAAAAACAAGCACATCTCGCATCAACAACACAATGAAATGGCGAGGGGCTCTGAGGGAAATTCGCCATTCAGAGTTCGAACGCTTGTAGCCAGAACGAAGGAACGCAAAAAAACAAGTAGTCTCCCTCGAAGAAGACTGCATTTTTTCGTAGGGGCTTTGACATGGTATGGAAAAAAAAAGAAACTGTTGGGAAAAGGATGAAAAGAGCAACCGCTTGGGGATTTCTGGGAAAATCGCGCCCGGGCGCGCAGCAAACGGACAAAAAAGAAAAGAGGGAAAAAGTACGCTGGTGCGCAGGAAGAGAGAAGCACCTCCGGGAGGAAAAAAACACCAGCGCTTAAAGGTTCGTCACAAAAGAAAAAGCGGGAAGGGCAGCCGCCGAATCAAGCACTTCGCAAAAATCTTGGTCCGCCGACTCAAGACGTTCCTTCAGTTGGAGGGAAAAAACGAAACAGTTCAATGAATAAAAAAATCGCATGGAGGGTCGGGGGATACCCAAAAGCAAGAAGCGTGAATCGACGAATACAGGCCGAAAGGGAAGGAAAAAGAAACATGTAGCCTACACGAGCGTCACGCTGCCCTTAGAGGGGAGACACATTTTGGAGGAGGCTGGCACATACCACCCGGCTTGCCACAGAAAACTTCAAAAAAAAAAAAAGACCGTGAAAAAGCTAGTCACGAAAAAAGGATATTTAGAGAGCAAAGATAAGCTGTAAAAATCAGGAGGAAACAAAGGACATATCGTGATAAAATCTAGTTCAAGCGCAAAATGAAAAAGAAGGTTTGGAGAATACCGGGGGACTAATTAAGGGAGGGGGTGGGGGGGGGGCGGGCCCATTCAGGAGGCGGCGAAGGAAAAGGAAGTCAAAACGGCCCGATACTTTCTCGCCCGCTCATTCATTACTACAATTATGCGGAGGGCGAAAAAGAAAAGGGGGGTACACAAGGGTCTTATCTACAGTCATTCGGCTAAGGGGAAGGGGGCGGTAAACATGCATCTCAAAAGATTGAGAAAATAGGGAAATGGGGAAAAATTACCCAGTAGCAGAGTCTCTTGCACTGTCTTCAACAAGGGGGGGAGGGTCTGCTTAAAACGGCCTACGAGTGAGAAAAAAGGGATCAGATCGGACGCAACGATCAGAACAGGCTAGATCGAAAAAAAAAAGAGGAGAAGGTCAAAAAGGTACGCCGTATCAAGGTAGAAACCAAGGGCTTTTCCTCAACGCGATGCGAGGATCAGGGAAAAACAAAATCCCCAAAAAGTCGCCAGCGCTCTCCGATAGGCGAAAATGAGCCCGTATTAACAAGAGGCAAGAAAGGCGCCGTTGAGGAGATTCCAAACAACCCCAACTCAAGGAAACTCGGACATGCTTCGGGCCACTAGAAAATGGGGGAAAGGAAAAACACACTAGAGTGCACTATCATAACACGAAGCTCTTCGCCCCTTGTCCAAAAGAGATGGGGAAGGGGAGGGCAACTGGTAACACGCTCCGCCAGAGAAGGGTAACGAAAGAGGCAAAAGCTCAACGCTTTGTTGTTCGGTTTTCAAAACCGTGGTAGAACCCAGGAGAGATCCTGTTACGACGCTATAAAAAACGGGGAGAGCGTCAAGAAACCGGACCAAAAAAGGGTACCGACTCGATGGGGGGCCCACACCTCAAGGACTCCCCTGAAAGGGGGAAAAGCATACCGCTCGAAGACAGAGTGAAAGAAAAAGTGAGGTCGATCATCGGTCCCTCGCAAGAAGGGGAAGGGGGCATGGAAAAGAAGGGGCGCGAGTCGCAGGCAACGTTCATACGGATGCCTTGTCGATCTCTTGGGCTTAGAAGGGGAAAAACGAAGGTTGCGAGACCACCAACAAAAAAAACTGAAAAAACCTTGCAACGTGTGAAATCAAAAACTGGGGTAGGGGGGAAAAAAAAAGGAGACCACCCATGTTTCAACCCGTCGACAACCGTCTTGGTTTTGTAAATGGTGGGTTAAAAAAAAAGGAAGCTCAAAATAAAATAGTGGCGATATCAAAGGTTGCTTTTTGCATTTGCGGGAAGAAGAGATCAAAAAAACAACGGAGGAGGAGGGGAAGAGCTTCTCACATGTAAAAAAAGGGAAAAGGGGGGGGTATCGCCGCAGGGGGATGTTCACGCTTCCCAGGAGCTCTGAAACACCCATACGGTGGGGGAAGGAGGAGAGTATTGGGTGTGAAGCCACCAGCAATTGGGTCCGGTCCCAAATAAACTCGCCAATCTTGGCCGCGAGGTGTATGGGGGGGGGGTCCTTCGCCAAAGACTCGGGGTTCGGCGGAGAAACCGCAATTCATCCTTCGAGGGGGGAAAAAGAGGAAAATCGAATTCGGAAGGCGTAAGCTTATCAGTCTGATGGGGGGGGAAGGTTTCTAGCGGGAAGGACGGTGGAACTAATCTAGGGATCGTAAGAAGCAAAAGTTGGGGTAGGATGGGGCTCCATTATATTAAAGAAAACTTTTGAACTGGGGGAAGCAGGTTCTGACGCGGCAAAGACTCGCCGGAATGATATCCCGCACGGACCCCCCACTAAAAAAAAAGGGCAAAAATGAAAAATCGTGGGTAGCGAAACGAGCCGGTTAAAGGCGGTAGCTTTTTTTCAAAGGAGGAAATGAAGCGCCATCCTGTGCACGGGACAGGGGATAGCAGGTCGGGGTTTAGTCTGAAAAGGGGGGGAAACTCACCTCAAATTTTTAGGAGGGGCATCGTTTTCACTTTCGAGGTACTCATCAGTCAAATGGAAAGAAGAAGTGGATGCGAAGAAATCGCGCGCGTTCAAATTTCAGGGGGGGACACTGCCGCAGGGGAAACACTTCAAAAAGGAAACGGGCATATGCAGAGTTGATTGGGAGAAAGGCAGTAGATCAAGAAATCTTGCTGGCCTCCCAGGGAGGAAGGCAAGGGGATCGCCGAGAAAAAATGATCGGGTCGAGATAAAAGGGTCACAATCTTATCCTTGTTCAGAAAAAAGGGTACGAGTCGTCAGAAAGTGAAATAGAGAAAGGGAGAATAGCATCATTCGTTAACGATGAGGGCCCTTATTGCGTGAAGATGAGGACGGGGTTGTGAGTTGAAGTCAAAAAAAAGACGAGGGAGCTCAGAACTGCGGGTTCAACATGGGTCCATTGGTGCAGAAAGAAGCCGGGAAGACTCTATGAAAGGGTTTCCCGAATACTCCCCGCGCGAGAGAGGGATTGAGAAAAAAGGCATCAAAAACGCTTTCTGTTTTTATAAGCCGGGGGGAAATAATGAGTTCCCATCCACGGGTAATTCGCCTGTAACCAACAGGATTTCAAAACTCAGGAACAAGGGAAAAGCTTGACGTGGAGACTATATAACTTCTTGAACTGTCATAGGTTCCCCAAAGGTGAATATGAACATTATGCCCTCTCGAGAAGAGGGGGGAGGGGGGGTACACGCTGATGGGCATACTGTCAGGTAAGGAGGAAAAAAATGCTCGTTTGGACATCTCTGGGACTGGGCCAAGAAGTGCCCCAAACTGTTGGCGACGAGAAGGAGCAAGTTTGTCTTCTAAGTTTAAAGGAAGCCGCGTATTAAGACTTCTAAATCCTTAATGTATTACACGGATTCCGCCTCTCAGAGTGAAGAATGGACATCGAACTTGAGTTGTTTGGGAAGTTTGGCATTGAACGGAATTTGAAAAAGGGGGCTGAAAAGGGTAATCTGTTCCTAATTTGGGGCGTGGAGAAAAGATGCCGGCCCCTGGGAAAGGGGAAAATAGCTGTTCCGACAATATGTGTTGTTGTTCGGACGCTACCTGGGATTGCATTGGAAAAAAAAAAGAGTAATGCAAATCCGTACTCCCTGGTGGAATGGCGTTTTTAGGGAAAAGGCAGAGACCGGGTCGATGGGTGCAATGTCCACCAAAAACACGGTTAAAGTAAAGATGAGCAATAAGAGGAGCACAGGTGCGAGGGGGGGAAACTAAAAGTCAAAATCTCCAATGAAAAACATTAGAGGGGGGGGAGAAAAGGGGGAGCGGAATGAAAGGGAAGCTGTAAGTAGCATGAGCATTTACTTGAATGGCGGCGTGGAAAATCAGAGAACCATCAAAAAAAAGGCACAAGATCGATCAAAAAAAAGTAGGATGAAGACAGGGCCTGGCGCTGAGGGGTCGAGGAGGGGGGCAGTGAAAAAGGAAAAAGGGAATAAAGCGACCGGGAAACGCTGGTCAGTCTGGCCTCTCTCCCCTTCCGAATCTAAGAAAATTCAGGTGGTTACGGGTATTGGAGATGGAGAACTGTGATAAGGACCCCGCACAGGGAGGAAGAGGGGGGGGGAAGTATAGAGCAAACCGCGTGGTGGGCTGGCAGAAAGAGGCCAGAAAAAGAAAACTAAAACAATTCTCTCCCACAAGAGTCCTAATTACAGACTCAGGGAAGCAAGCGCGCTGCACAACCTTCGCGAAGGGGGGAGGGAAAGATAGATGGACAGGGGCGGACGGGGAAGATTATCGAAATCCTTCGATTGACAAGAAGTCGTCATTGGAAGGGGGAAGGGTGGAAAAGGCAAAAAGGTCATTCCAGGAAAGTGACAAAAACAAGAAGGGGGAAAGGTGTATCACTACAAATCTATCGAGATCGGGGCCATCGGGCATTCGCTAAGGAGCATAGTAAAAAAGGATACCGTTATGGGACCACAAAGAGCAAAAGGAAGGGCAAAAAAAAGCTGAAACAGGTTGCCAATGCGGTAAAGAAAACATAATGAAAAAAGAAGGTCAAGATTCCAGCAGAACGTGAACTCATCGAAACACAAAAGAAGGGGGAAACAAAGAAGACGAAAGATCTCAAATGCATACGACTTGAAAAAAAGAATATCGGCGGAAAGAAACACGCGGAGAAAGAAAAAAGGAGCAACTTATCGGTTTGTAAGGGCTTAATGATTGGAAACTAGGCGGTCGGCGTCGGAGACTTAAAGCGCGGGCGAAGCCCCGATATTCCTCTCGGGTAGAGGTACATACGCAGAACGAGCTCTTGAAGAAAAACAATGGAAAATGTAAAACGACATAGTTATCTAAAAGTCATGTCGTCGGCCGCCTAGGACAAATGCAGCTCCCCACTGACGAAGAAAGCAAGAGAAATCGAAAGAACGAAAATGAGGTGATTGAAAATTACGAAGAGCCAATGAATGGCGGTCCAGAGGAGCCGTGACGTAAATTAAGAAATGGGAGAGGGAGGAGAGAGATCAACGAGAGACCAGACTAGAAATCGACGATCAGAAAGGGAAGAGTAGCAAAGGGGGCTCCGCATAGTTCTAATAGAGAGAGGAAGCGTAGCGCCAATCAAACGCCTCGACGACATAGCCACCTATAAGGAAGAAGGGGCAAAGAGGGTTAGAACAAGGATCCTGCATGCGCCGCGCTTTCGGGGGAAAAGGACGACGCTGATCACTTTCATCAGATTCCAAAAAAAGAAAAGCGAATGACACTCCTACACCGCTATAGAATGCAATAGCTCTTCACCCGGGGGAAACCATGAAATGGAAGACAGGGGGTCGTGAACACGGCTCCCGCGCAAGGGAAATCGGTCGAACGGAAAAGCTGTGGTGGTACCAAAATGTTCACAAGGAAGGGTAGGGGGCCCGTGCGGGGATATCCAGGGAGACCGGCGACTGTTTCTAGGAAGAAATAAAAAAAAGAAAGGGGGGAGCCGGACTACTCGATGGTCCCTCGCACACCTAAGAAAACCTGAAAAGAAAGGACGGGAAGCGGGGCGTCGATAGACCACGAAGGGAAAAGAGAGGCCTGAAAGCCTATCTCGGGGGCAAAAAGATGAGAGAAGTGCGAGCGCAAGGGCATCAAAGGGGACAAAGTACTGTGGCGACGACCAAAAACAAAAAAAAAAAAAAAAGAGGCGAGAACTGTGAAATCGGGAGGAAAGATGTGAACGGCAACTGAGGGGGTGGGGCTGAAAAAGGGAAAAACATCAAAAAGTAACCACCGTTGGGTGTTGGGGAGTGTTTAAAAAGGGCCCTGGAGAGGGGGGTGGGGAGCGGCGATCTGGCAAAGAAAAACTGAAAGGGAAAAGATGGGAACAGGTCGAATC
>Ga0179593_1618541_pt1 | contig 10219 bp, 11 predicted proteins | sample CZODoug2_1_08_16_FD_185931 | JGI IMG/M metagenome (GOLD analysis project Ga0179593, IMG submission 185931) | Vadose zone soil fungal communities from Angelo Coast Range Reserve, California, USA - CZODoug2_1_08_16fungal (PacBio error correction) | ecosystem: Environmental > Terrestrial > Soil >...
AGCGGTAAGTTCTGTACTGGAAAGAATGTGCAGAAAAATTAAATGGGGGGTCTCGAAACTTGCTATCAGGCCGCCGACAAATAAAAAGTCCAGGAGGAGCAGTATTAAGGGAACGTGCTCTTTTCCGAAAAGAGGCTCCGAACAGAAGAGTAAAAAGAAAAAGAGATTTTCGAGCATGAAACAGAGCAAGGAACGCGCGGGACGGGTGGGGGATTAACTAAAAACGTCACTAAATCATTGAACGTCCGGAATTCACCTATCTCATAAAACAGCTAATGCAAACGTACACCGGAGCTCACGTTAGCAGCGACGAGTCCAGTTGGCTGGAAGGGGGAAAAAAAAAGTAGAGGGGAAGTAAAAGACAGAAAAGCTTGGCAGAAAATGGCGAAAGAGATCAAGATAATAGACGGAATTTGTGAGATTCATAAAACGGCCTGAGGAAACACATGTGAGTAACACCGAAAGTAGGAAAGGCTGCACTTCGAAAATGACAACGTCGAAGAGAGGAGCGCTTCTGAACCAGGAAAACGAGTCTTTCGGTAATCCCGGGGGGATATTTTCTAAACTGGGGATGAAGGGTGCAAACACGACGAAATCTGGATACGGACGCCGCTATGATTTGGGGAACAGGCTGATCAACGGGGGGGAAAAAGCCAAAAAAAAAAAAAATCGGCGGATGCGCGTCGGGCATCCTGGAACGTGCTCGCGAAACAAACAACTTATACGCGAGGAAATCCATTCTGAGAAAACGACATCGAATCGCGGGGACGGGGACTCTAATGGGCAACCCGTTGAGTCAGCCGGATCAAAAAGGGAGGGTTTGCCAAAACAGAATTTCTTCTGGGCTCCGGAAGACCCGTTTCTAAAAATTGAAAATCTTGGGAGAAAGATAAACAGAAAAATGTCAGCATCCTCTCGCAGCCAGGCGACGTTGCCAGGGAGCAGGGAGGGGCACGTAAGAGTTCCAGGATGACGCGGTGTTCCCAAAAACGTGGATACGAAGCTCTCGAGAAAGGCGAAAAATGACCCACGGAATCGATCATTACGAAATCTCGAACTCAAAGTGTTCGTGGTGCAGGGGGCCGCAGCTTTCCCCTGGGCGGGAGGTCATCTTCGAAAGGGGAAAAAAAATCAAGGCACCTGAAAAGGAGCGTCGCTTGGGGAAAGAGCGCCGGCCGGGACGACGGGAGGAAAAAAAAAAACGAACGTGGTCGGATTGAGCTACGTAATTGGAAAACGCCTGGTCACAGGGAAGAAAGACGGGACGAGCTGCTTACCTGCGTCCCGCGTTGACTGGGAGGCAAATGAGGAGGAAAAAAAGGAATGATATGCAGTTACTATCGGTCGCGCACATTTCTTGGGAAAACCGCGGAGCGTCACCGGTACGGAAATTGGTCAAACCTGACTGGCCGGAACAAGTGGAAATGGCATCAAACCCTTTAACTGCAGAAAAGGGCAATCCTTCAAAACTTCCACTTCCTGCGTCCTTCTTCCATACCACTAAGGAACGCCTGAAATCGAAGGGAGTGCCAGCGATAATCTTTTTGGTCGCGGGAAAAGACTGGCAGGGAGGGAGGAAGTCGCGACGACCAAGGAAGACTTACTGCTTCTCCAGTTCTCTCTATCGAGGTTCAACGAAAACTTAGGGTGGGATGATGAAGGTGAGGATTTCGACCATCGAACGGTCGCTAGTTTTGAAGGTTCCGGGGGGAAAAAAGGGACGGCGCTGATCTGCCCCTCGATCAAGTCGCGGGAACGGGGCGATGAGAGCATCCAGGGAGCGGGGGCCGCCTCGGCGCGACCCGGCTTTGTTTTCAGGGAAGGGATGGCTTTGGAAGAGACTGTCCGCTTGTAGTGGTTAATTTCGGTCATGACTGGACAAAAGCCCAGCTAAAAAAAGCTGGAGGGATTTTTTGGGATCACTCGGGGGTCTTCATGGCAGGGGACTGTCGGGACAAAAAAGAACTTTTGAAGTGTACGAATTTGAGATTGAGTCCTTACGTGGTTACAGCTTCTTCGGTTGAAAAACCTTGCCCGAGCGCTGGGAGGCCAAGCAGACCTGATTGAGGACGCTTAGCAATTCGTGATTCTAAATATCCTCAACACAACTATATGGTAAAGGAAAAGAGATCCGCTCAATGGGCTAAGCGTCAGCAAATCATGTAAAAGGGGGCGCAGCCGGGCAAGTGAACAACGAAGGGCTCGGACTTACTGACTCCAACACAATGGAAGGAACGAAAACAGGTTCTCTATCGCGAAGGAGGCACTGACGTGACCGGGGGGATCAAAAAAAAATCGTAACCGCCGAAAGAGACAAAAGGCGGGGCGACGAGACAGGAAAGTTACCAAAGGACCTCTCGGAAAAATGACAATTCTACATTTGAGAAACAACAGCCGAAGGAAACTAGTCGGAAAGGGAGAAAGGATTGACGCAAATGAAAGCAGCCGCACACGATCGAGGCACTAAGACGCGCGTCGGGGGACGACGAAAAAAATCAAAATCGGGAGTGGAACTTTCTATGTCAACAGTAACGACATGGTAACAAAACAAGGGGGGGAGGGGGGAAAAACGGCATCGGCAGCACGCGTGGAGAAGCATGACGAGGCTTGGGCGGGACAATTCGCGCCAATAAACACGAGAAGGGAACAAAAAAGCGAAGAATTTTGACCCCAATAAGGAGGAGTCAGTCGGACCAAGAACCGGTGGTACGAAGTAGAAGAGGAGGCGGAGCAACCCGATCAAGGCGGGAAACGAGCGCTGGGGGTTCCCTTCAAAAAGTCGACAGAACCGACAGGAAAGAAAAAAAGTCAGTAAAAATGGAAGAGAAGGGCCCCCATGCAAATCATTTCGAGCTTAGCAGACATCGCAAGGAACACGCGGGGAAGTGTCCACGTTGAACAATAAAGAAAACTGTCGCGGGGGGGAACAGGAGGCTTTGCGCCATTGGCCCGTCCGCAAAGACAAACAGCGGGATTAAAAGCCCAAAAGGCGCTCTTCGTAAGCAGCACGCTTCTGCGCCAGTGGGGGGGGGAAGGAGGCTAACCTAATACTGCACTAGAAAAAAACGCAAGGACAACATACTACGCGGGGCGCATTATTCGAATGAGACGAAGAAAGTGCTTGATGGAAAAAGCGCGTCAGAAAATCGCGTGTGCGGGACCTGCGCAAAGAAAAGGGAAACGCCTCACGGGAACTACAGAATGCTCAAATGAAAAAGGAAGAAAGACTCGAAAGGGGCTGCTGACCTCCAGGGGGAACGTGTGGTGAAGCTTTTCGAGAAAAAGGAACTCCGGAGGTGTGAATAAATGAAAATGAAAAAGAAACGCTGGGATTGGGAGCGCAGGCTGCCGCAACGGGTGAAGGGATCCAGCGATTTCATCAAAGAATAGGGAGTCAAAACGTTCGAAGATTCATGGAGACAACGGAGGGAGTAGAACGGAGACTTTGCCAAACTGGAAAAGAAAAAAGTGCCGAACGAATAGGCGCTTCCGGTTGAGCAGGAAAGGAGCAGTCCCTCTCGTTCCTCGGGAAGGGAAGAATTCGTAAAGGGGTGGAACAGACCGGGAAGCAACCCGGGGACGAGAAAAAAAACGGGGAAAAAGGGGTAAACAGCCGCAAAGCACCAACGTATTCGACGTTTTGGGGGAGTGGTGCTTGTCGCAGAATTTCGGTTGACGTAAAGAAATTGGGGCACGCCAGTGTTTTCCCGCACACTAGATCCGCGAGAAAAGAAAGGGCGATCAAGTCCTCATCAAAAGGAAGCCTCTCAGATGTTCGTGACGGCCGGGGCAAGGGGTTCACTCAGGTGCAGAAAGGGCCACGGCCTACTTCACCACGCGAAGAAGAGCGGCGGCGGCTTAACAGAAACAAGGGAACGGCGAGAAACTACTCAACGCGGCTGCTGGGGCCGCTATGACTCTCGAATTTGCGCAAAGCCTCAGTAAGGATTAATCTGAGAGGAAAGGAAAGCCACCGTCGTTCCTTGCGATGTGAGGAAAGTAATGGAAAGATCTGCCTGAGGGAAAAAAACTCCTGGGTCCGCACCTTGCGGTTTGCGAACCAGAGAGATTAAAGTAAGGGGAAAAGAAAGGGGGACACCACGTTGGAATGTCACGCGGCCTGCCCGAGCTGGTTTCAAACCGGGGCCAGAAAATCCCTTCATTAAATTACCACCGCTGAGTGGGACAAAAGACGTTTGAGGGTAAAAGAAGATTCTTTTGTCCAGGGAATGAGGCGAGCTGCGGACGGGAGGGAACGACGCCCTCATAACAACTGAAGGAAAACGGACCAGGACGGCTTAGATGGCCGCCACAGAAAAAAAAACAGTTCTTCCCTGTTCCGGTAGAAGAAAGACTAAAGGGGAGGGGAAAATTCGAGGAAACTGATTTGAGTTTGGGGCCTGACCGCCTGCAACCGAGCGCGGAAGAAACCAAAAAAAAAGAGCGGTCGCGGTGGACGGTGGACCAGGCTCGGCTCGCAAAACAAAAAATCAGTCGAACTGTCGGGCTTTTTCGAAAAAGGCAAATGGAGACTGTCAGTCTGACTGGAAAGGGGGGTGTTGTAAGTTCCTGGCTGACCTGCGTGCGCCCCGCTTAGTATCCTCTGCGACGAGAAAAATGGGCACAGATCACTTTCAAAAGGGACGCCTGTGCGTACGAGCTCGAGAAACTTGTATCGAGCTGGGAAGGGGGGTTCGTGTGTGTTCCAAGGAGTCGTTGGTCACCTTATCTCTGCTAATAAAAAGGAAATGAAAAATTACGCTGTTTATGAGGCTCTGAATCTCTCAACAACAGAGGAAGAAGAGGAAGAAGGAAGGGTCGAAGTCAGGGAACGCGGGATTTGGCAAGGGCGGGCCCGTCAATTGCCCAAAAAGCGAGGGAAAGAGGGTACTCAAAAGCAGAAACTCACCAAGTTAGAGACTGCAAGAAAAAGGGGGTGGAAACGCTTGCTCCACAAATCTTAGCCGCGACCGAAAGGAAAGGGGGTCTCTACTCAATCAAATCCAAGGAAAAAAACAAAAACTCTCCGGGCGAACAGCGAAGGCAAAGTTTTTCACACACTAAGCGAGCTGGAGAGTAAAAAGAAAGGAAAGGATGCCGAAGAAAAACGAAGGGCAGTCAACGAGAACAACGAGGGCCTGCGCGAAAATTGGCATTATACCCAAAAAGACTTCGGCGACAGTTATTGGGGCCGAAAAAATGAAAAAATAACGAACGACGAACCTGGGGTTGACGCGGCCATAGGGGCAGCGCTAAGCATTACTCCTGGAGGGAAAGGGCCGAGCAGATGGACCTACAAACGCGAACATATCGGCGGACTCATCAGCATACACGAAGCGGTCAAAAGAAAGGGAAAAAAGGAAGGCACGAAGGAAGGTGGAGCCAGAACAACTTGCGATCAGGCAAGAAATCCTACAGGGACAAAGTGCGCCCGGAGTTAAAAAAAAACAGGGAAATTCGCGGCGCCGAAACGCAGGAAAAGGAAGGAAGGAGGCTAAAAAAAAAAAAGGGAAAAATTTCAGCAATTATTTTTTCGCAGACATGAAAAAAAAAGATCACCTTTGGCCAAAGGGTAGCCACAAGAAGAAGAGAAATTAACTATGCGTTGGCTTCAGATCTAACTGGCAGCAGACGAGGAAGAAGGGGAGGGGGGGGGGGGGGGGTTGGGGGACCGTCCCGGCCGGGTCACGGACGCATAAATAAGGGGGGAGGTGAAAAGGTTAAAGCCGATACGGCAATAGCGACGACGGTGCACGGACTGAACGAAACGCTAGGGAAGGGAAAAAAAACGAAGAGCCACGGGGAATTGCTGTGAATCGCAGGCGAAGTGAAACTTTTTAACACCTGAGCAAAGGCACAAGGCTGTCTCAAGCACACAACAGTCGAATCCGCGTTATGCTCGAGAAGAGGCACCACCGGGACGAGCACACTAGAGAAGGTTGGTATGGAAGCGTTCGAGAAACGGGTCTTAAGGGGGAATTGCACACGAAGACAATTCTGGTGCGCACGCATGTGTGGGAGGTGGCTCAAACTTAAATAATCCGGGAATCCAATCGCGATTCTGTCGTGGCGATGACGGTATCAGATCAAAAAAAAGGGGAAAAGGGAGATAAGTTCCGGCATCGACAAGGAATCCGCGATCGGGATGCAGAAATGGCTCGGAACCCATTGCAGCAGGGCGCGAAAATCGAAGCGGGGGGGGTCAAAGAATTTCACCTTCGTGCCAAAAAAGAAGACCCTTTTCCTCGAAAAAAAGTCATACACACCGGGAATAACCCGAGAGGTTTCACTGGGTCAGCAGCCAAAACACAGCCCCTCTTATTCAACGTTTGGGGGGAGAGCAGGAAGTGCCTCCGGTCGCAGTGTTGTCCCGCAAACGAAGGGAAAAATCGCTATCAGATTCAAAGATTCCAGTGGCGCTCGTACGGGACAGACGAAGGAAACACATCGCTGGAAAGTCGTCCGTGCAGGTCCCTGAAGGGGAACACAGCAAGACGGGGAACCCTTAGTCCCAGAGGAATAATCCAAAAAGGGGTAAGAGCGTCCCCCCCCCCCCCCCCTGCGGCAGAATTCAAGGCCGAAAACGCAGGACTTCTTGCCAGCGGTGGATGGACGCTCGAATATAACGCCTCGTTTCAGGGAAAAAAGTGAGAAGACTTACGTGACCACCGCCCCCGGTCCTTGCGATTGTGCGGCCGAAGGAGGCGCAGAAAATGTCTGCATGATGCGAAAATAAAAAGAAAGGTTCATCAACCCGGCTGTTTTCCGACAGAGAGCTTTCCAGGGGAACAAGGCGCAACCACTGGGGGAAAGCATCAAGCGCGCTAATGCCTTATACGGCAAGGGGTGGCCATGGGAAAAGCTGAAGTCCTTATGCACGACGAGGAGGGTGGGACGCACAAGAAATCCAAGAAAAGGGGGGAGCGATATAGGTTGTCAAGAGGCTGGGCGAGCATTGCGGCCTGGGAGGCAACTCTCAAATCTCTTCCTGCCATAGCACTCGAAGGACGAGGGAAAAAAGTTAGGCGTTAATGGTCGTTACCTTGGATGATGTCGGTAAATTCCAGCGAAGAGAAAGGGGTTCTTGGGAGGTCGCCGCCTGCACCGAAGCGGGGATCTCTCATTCCCTCCAAGAGTAGTCTTAAAAAAGTGACAGGAAAGGGAGGCGGGGAAAAAACCGGAGGGGCCTTCGCTGGTTACTCCAATGGCATGGAACTGGTGGAGGCAGGAAGTACTGGTGGGTAATTTCGGTCTTGGAAAGAGGAAGCTGCCTTTCAAAAAAAAAAAAAAATAAGAAAATGTGGTTTGGGGGGACGCGGGCAAATGGCCGCCCTTGAAGAGCTCGAGTTGGGGGTAATGGAGGTTGAAGTCCGGTACGTTTCCAATCGCGTCAGGGGGGTAAACTTGCCCGCTCGAAAAAGACCCAGAGGGGCGGCCTAGGAAGGAGGGGAAAGAAATGGGATGCAGGCAATCTCTCACTAGTAGCCGCTCAAAGGAATGGGAAGGATCCAATCAGGTAGCCCTCTGGATTGCTGAGAAAAGGGAAACGACGCAAAAGAGAGAAAAAACTACAGGCTCGATGAACGGACAAAGGTTCTCAAGGCGGCAATGCGTCCATGGCGTGCCGCTGCGGTCAACTTGCCTCTGACTAAATGCGGAGGGCGCTACGCGCAGACCAGGAAACATCACAGACGGAAAGAACGAAGTCTCCAGAAGTGAAAGGCCACGAAGACGGGCCACCATCTTCCAAACCGGGCCCGGGATAGACCTAAAAAAGCAAGTCCACGCTCCACTCTACGACATGAAAAGGACAGAAGCAAGTTCGTGCGGCGAACCGCAAGAAAGAAAATCTGATGCGCGCCTTGTAATGTCCGAAGGCGTCACACAGGAACACGTAACATAAAAGGGGTGTAAACGGACGTACAGCGAGGCAGCAAGACGCTGGAACTAGGCTTGTTTTGCGGGTCTTAAAAAAAGGACAAAAGCTCGCCGAAAACCGAGCAAAACTGAATCCTCACTCATCAAGGACTTCCGGCGGGGACACGGTTGTCTTGTAAATAAGTCGTGAAGACTGCGCAGTACCGCGCAGCAGCGCGCTGGGTCACGTGGTGCGCCAGTTCGGACGCAATCTGGCTTCACAAGGTTGCACGATAAGGCATTCTTATCTCAAAATCATGCGCGCAGGACTGCAACATCGCAAGGAAACGCGAGGACGGGGGAGAGACAGATAGGTCCAGTCCGGATCAAAGAAGGGGGGAGGGAAAGTTCCGACGTCATCCAAGCGGAAAAAGCCGCGTGAATGACGGGTCCCGGCCTGCCGCTCGGAAAAAAAGTGAACAGAGCTCCTTCGCACAGTTGCTGAAAGAGGAACGAGGCCCGAATACGGGAAAACGATGAAAGAAGGAAAAGGAACAGAAAAAATCCCCCCCCCCCCCCCCCCCCAACCCACCCCAAACCCCCCCACAACCAAAACCCCCCCCCCCCCCCACCCCCCCCCACCCCCACACCCGCGAGGATTTCGAAGAAAAAAAAATTCTTCGATGAACAGCACTTCTTCTTAAACACGCTGTTCTGAGCGAAAAAGGGGGGAGTCTCGCACCGCAATGCTCTCCAAAGTCGAATTACGAGCGGCTCAGGAGGGACGGACAAGAAAATTCTAAAAAGGGGGGAGAAAGACGTTCGAGAAAAAAGGCTTTCCAAAAGTGGGTGCAAACGAAGGAAAGGACAAAGTAAAAGCGAGTTCTGGTGGAGCGCAAAAGTTCTCCATAGGCGAAAAATCAAAACACGGATTCGCTGTATCGCCGGAAAGAGAGACGCTACACACAACAAAAAGGAAAGGAGCTACGTTGTAAAGAATGGCGGCCAGCGAAGCCGCGGATCCAGATAATATGGCCTTCAACACGGTACAGCCTCGCTACCAATCAAACCTCAGCGTGCGAGAGGGTTTTCCGTCGGGCAACTAAAAAAAAGGATCGACCTTCATACACACCGGGAGAACCGGAAAAAGAAATGGAGCCTCATCCGCTCGCCAGAAACCTCACGTGCTTTGTCGGAGGAAAAAACGAAGTCCGTGCCGAATAGCCAGGGGGGGAAAAAAAGGAACACGCGAAAAAACGAGCGCGATTCAAGCAAGCTAGAGATGAACGCTAAAAAAAACACGTGGGGGTCGTACCGTGCAAGCCTGTCAACGAAAGCGCTACCAGCGTGAGCAGAAGGAAATAGGGACTACTTTGACCACCTGGGCGAAGGCGGGCCGGACTGAGGACGAAGAACGCGTTCCTTGAAGTACGAAAGAACGCACGCGCTTCGGCCGAATGTCGAGGGGCACCAAAGCCTCATTACAATCTACATCTTGGGCGATCTGGGTGGGAAAACCAGATCGTTCTTACGAAGTGTCGACGCGTAAGCTCGAATTGGGGGTGCGACGGAAAGAGGGGGGACAAAACCCTGCTGTTCACCGAAGCCAGCGAGATGGGCCCAGATCCCGGGAAAGCTGGCGCACCCAAACGTGGGGGGGTAAATAGCAAAGGCGGCCTTGGCCTGGATAGGGGGTGCGCCTAAGGGGGGGAAAAAGTCTTGGCCTTGGTACTTACTTCGTACCGGCAGGGGCCTCAAGTCCTGAAGAGGTTGATTTAGTAACGCGAGTGGCGCGCTGAGCTGGGGTTACGGAGAGCTGCAGGACGGGGACTTGAGAGGGGAAAAAACCGAAAGGCCCTAGTCCTGCTTATCCAGGGGCTGACATCGAATGGCCAGGTGAAATCGGGGCCATTTATGTCGGGAATGAGTGTTGAGCGGGTCTGGAAATTGTCCACAGCAGACGGGGGCGCCTGAGATTTGTTTAGGGCGCTGCCAAAAAAGGGAGTCGCTGCTATCGGGTCGCGGACTGCAAAGGGTTTCCCTGGGAGGGAGCACGCGTGCTTTCCTACTAAGAAATCAGAGTCAGTGTTCGAAAGGTGTGCAATGGAACTGTCAAGGGTCGAAAAAGGGCGCTGTGTGTTGAATTTCAGGTCAGGGTGAGTGCCTGGGCAGGGTCGCAGGAAATGTGGAGAACTGGAGTTAAAGACAGGGGAATTGGGGGAAGGACCGCTAGAAAATTTGTTGCAGTTCGAAGGGGGGGGGGGGAACGTTTACGTGAATTACACAGGAGGTCGTTGGGACAATGAGGAATGCTGCCAAATCCAATAAAACTATTGATTACTCTTTCAAATTCAGTGTACGG
>Ga0179593_1680936_pt1 | contig 10219 bp, 12 predicted proteins | sample CZODoug2_1_08_16_FD_185931 | JGI IMG/M metagenome (GOLD analysis project Ga0179593, IMG submission 185931) | Vadose zone soil fungal communities from Angelo Coast Range Reserve, California, USA - CZODoug2_1_08_16fungal (PacBio error correction) | ecosystem: Environmental > Terrestrial > Soil >...
TGCCGTGCTGTAGCTGAGCAGGGAAAAGGGAGGGTGGTTCAGGGGAGGACGGACGGTCATTATTTCTGAATTTAGGGGAAACCCCCCACCCCCAAAAAAAAGGGGGGTAAGGCGTCTTTCGGTCGAACGGGAGGGAGGCTAAAAGAGAGTTATTTGCTTTAATCGAAGCTGACAAAGACTTTCAACCTTGAGAAAATCTTTTCGTGGATGGAAAAGTCATACTTGGAGGGGGGACCCTCGCAGGGGGTCTCAGCCTTACTATTATGCTACGAAGAATTAATAGTTTGTGGAAAGGAAAAACATAATTTGGGGAAAGGAGGGGCACCTTTGTGCTCTGTTAAAGGTGGGAAGTGAACGGTTCCTCTTAATCTAGGTACAATCAAGGCCGGTTCCATTCGTGAAAGAAGAACCTACGGTTGGAAAGGGATAGAAAGGACGCTAACCGGAACTAGCAAAAGGGGGGGGGGGTGGTGTCTCCTTTAGAGGAAAAAGGAAAAGGGGCGCTTCCCTTACGGAATTAAGGAGGAGAAAAGAAAGGAATAAGCAAAAGAGGGGAAAAACGCTTAGATCAGGATGGAGCGTCTTTCTGCTATTCCAAGGAAAGGTTTGCTGCCGTCCTTTCGACCCCATAGGAGAAAAGAGACCGCCTCAAAGGAAGGGGAGGGTGGCACCACTGACGCGGCCGGGTCGAAGAAGGTGGCCTCTTGTTCATGACAGGGGGCCACCTGATAGAGCGCAAAGGAAAAAGGGGAAAGATACTGAAGGAAATCTCGAATGAGAAGAAGAAGAAGAAGCGCCCACCCAGAGTACGCGAAACCAAACTCGTGAAAAGAGAAAAAGGGAAAGGAGAAGAAATATGCTTCTTCAATTAGAGGGTTCCCTGGTTCTGGAACGTGAGGGTGGCTACGCTGGAGTGCACATATGAGAGGTTCCGCAGTGGGGGGAAAAAAGCAGGAAAAAACTACGGACAGCGACGATGCAGGGAAGAACGTAGTGAAGGACATCGACATAGTCAAGGACTTTTTTACGTGCTTAACTGGGAGGGGCCAGAGGCCCTCGAAAAGGACTACACGCTTCTGGACGTAGGAGAAGAAACGTTACCACAGCCAGGAGGAGGGATCTGGGATTTTTCTTTCCACGAAAACTTTGCCCCTGAAAAAGGGGGGTCAGAAAGAGCCCTACAGACCAGGGGGGACACAGTCTTCGGGGGGGAGATCGTCATTTCTATCCTTACATGTTTCAAAGTAGTGGGTTTATCGTTTTCATTTTCGAGGGAGTCTGTGCGTTGAAAGAAAGGGGGAGAATTCTTTCTTGAAAGGAGGGAAAAAAACACTTTGGGGAACCTTGAAAATGCATGTTGAGGAAAGATTTTGACCTTTGGGGAAAAGAACTCCCGGGACCCCCCTTTCCCAACTTACGTAATACATCCCCTTCCCACCCTCTTTAGGAAAGTGCTTCTATTGGGGCAGAAACTCGAGGGGGCAAATATCAATGTCATGGGGAAATCTCAGAGGTTTATGGATTACTGCACCGTCCCTCCGCGAGGAAAGGCTTTCGACATAGGAGGACTTCTCAAAGAGTGAGGGCCTCGGGAAGCGGTTCTACACACGAATCAGGATATTCCAGGCGCCCTTTGAAAGAGAGGGAAGGGGCTGGAGTTACAGACACTTTCTTCACCAACTCAAAAAAAAGCCAGCGTTCGCCGCAAGTGAAGGGAAAAGGAAGAGACTCCAACAGGATAAGGGGGCCCCTTCACCTTGAAAAAAAAAACGTCTATAAACTCCTTCACGGCGAGGGTAGCCTTGGACGACCAGCTGGGAAAGGGGAAGCGATGAATACGAAGGTTCGATGATTGCAGAGCCGAGCAAAGGAAAACGGCATCAAAGGGCTTTGAGAAGAGATACTAGGCGCCCCGAGGGGGGGCGTGCCGGTGGGGAGCCTCGCGTCTATTTCTCTTGAGTTAAAATTGATATTTCCCATCGGGGGGATTCCCCCCTAAAGAAAGGCTCTTTCTCGGGACGGCAGTTTTCTTGGGGGGGATGCTCTTCCCTTGGATTGTGGAAAGTCATGAGGGGGAGGAACATTACCTAGATTACATGCAATGGTTGGGGTTTCCTTAATATTCTTAACACAAAGAAAGAAGGGCCGGTTTTCACCCAAATTGTGGGGGCTGAGGGACTTTACAAAAAACTAAGGATGTGGAAAAAAACATTACTGATGCAATGAAAAGGGGACGATCCCTTTTGAAAAAGGAGAGAGATGGACTTTTTTACCGGGAGGAGCTTTGAAGGAAAAAAAAAGAAAAGGCTTCCCGAATACACCTCTTCTTAACGTTCTGGGGGGGGGAAGCGTCCATCCGCTAGGGAGGAAAAGAGAGGGGGCAAGCCCAAGAAAGGGAAAAGAATTTAGTCCACAAGTAAGTGAAAAAGCACCCTTACGTCGCCTTCATCTGTAGATAGATCAAGATTTTGGCTGCGTGAAACCAAAGGGAGGAAACCTTTTGGGGGGAAAGCGGGAGAAAAAATACCTTCACCGTCCTAAAAAGGCTCCGATTTAGATTCTGACGGAATCATGCGAGTAACGAGGGTGGGGGGGGAAAAGGAGCTGAAAAATATTGGGGGCGGAGGAGGCTCTTCGCTGATTGCACTTGTAAGGGGGCCTTGTCGCTTCTATCAGTGCAAGAGGGAAAAAAAGAGGGCCCCGATCCTTACCGGGCAAAAAATCAGAAAATCAAAAAATAACGCGAAGGCAGATTGGCAATTTCCTCAGGATCAACCGGCCCGTAATCAACGGTGGGGGGGGAGACTCGCGAACGACGATCTCCAGAAGGAGGAAAGAAGGACTGCGGTTTGAGAGGGGAGGGAGCCTGTTCTTTGAAAACTTTAATGCTCCCCCTTAGAGAGCTAAAGGAGCCACCAAAAACATGGGGTAACGGAAAGGAAGGGAGAGTCCTGAGGGAAGTTGTCATCACCCTCATCATTTTACTGAGGGGGGTAACCGTGCCTTGATTTAGTAGCGGGTGTCAGAAGAGAAAAACGGGAAAAACGGTAACAGTTTCTGAGCTGAGAAGGGGGGCCCAGACCTTGTTGCTTTCAAAAAAAGGGGGGTTATTTCCACAAAACACTAGTAAAAGAAAAAGGATTATGGAGAAATAGAGCCAGTCTGCGATTAATTCAGGAGAAACTTAGATATGTCGAGAACGGAATGAACTTTTGGCACGCCCCTACAATCTTACTTAGAAAAAGTTTTACCTCCTAACGGAAAGAGAGGGGAACTCTATGAAGGGGAAGTTGAACTCTCCCTCCAAGCCTTCGACAGAAAAAGGGGGTTCCCCTAAATTCCGCGGAGCGCCTTCATAAACTGGGGGGGGAAGGGAAGGCAAAAAAAAAAAAAGAAAGAAATGCAATCCCATATCTCTTCAACAACAAAAAGAAGATTATTTTTTTCCTTTCTTTAGCTAGCAGGAGGTTTCCTCTTCCATCCCAGGTGGGAAAATCGAAGGATGTCTGAATTTCGGAACCACTTTGTTGGGGAGGTCTACTCTTGGGGAAAAACTCCTCTCGCGTGGGTGGGAGGTAAAGCTCAGGGAAGGAGGCTTCAACCTTGAAAGGTAGTTTGTTTATTCCAAAATCGACTAAAGTTGGACGAAGGACTGCCCCATAAGGAAAGAGGATGCGAATCGCGCACATAATAAGAAGAGGTTTGTGGAACTAAAGCTCCCAAGGAGGGCACCTGTGTGCTCTGGTAAATCAGGGAAGGAGAAAAAGGTTCAGAGGGGTCAGCGCCCCACGAGAAGGAGTGAAGTCAACTCTGCGGGGGGGGAAAGCAGGGTGCTCTCAGGACGCTAACCGGAAAGAAAAAAGGGCTGTCACAGGGAGAAGGGAAAAGAGTTCCCCTTGAAAAAGGAAGGAATCCCGTCATGCGAAGAACAGAAAGCAGCTTGCCGACTGATAAAAAGGGAGGAAGATTAACGAGAAGAAGGGGCCAACACACCTACATCTGGCCTTCCCACCGTTGCTGCAGGAAAAAAGGGGATATCAGCTTCTCTCAGGAGGGAAGAATGTGATTTGCCCACTGAAGACCGGGGAAAGGGTAGGTACAATATAAAAAGGGGGGGGATGAAAAAAGAGAAAATCTTTCCACCTGATAATATCAGAGAAAGGGGACTACATTTCCCTCTCTAAGAGGAAAAAGTCGCCGCCTCACCAAAGAGGGTAAAAAGGCGAAAGGGAAGAGAAAGTTATTCGCTAACCTGAGGGAGCGCTTCACATTATATTTTGGGGGGGGGGGACGGTGTGAGGACGGTGAAGGAAGGGTGGGGAAATAAAAAAAAGGGTTTTTGTTTGAAAAACCGTTTCTCCTTTGGGGAAATCTGGAAGAAAAAGGAGAAAAGGGAAAAGAGGACTTATTCCTTCAGCCTAAGGGGGGGAATATACATATTCTCTGAAAAGGCTCAAAGGGGACGTGGTGGTCCAGATTGTCTGAAAGATTGCCGGGGCATTACGCGAGGAAAAAAGAGGTAAAGGAAGGTATATGCCCTATGAGGAAGGGGAGGGTGCTTTCCAACTCCTTTGCTTGCCCCTTCAGGAGGGGGACACCAAAGCACAGACCCACGAGGGGGTTCACATTTCTTCGAAAAAGAGGCGACGGCATTGCTATCCCGGAGGGGGGGGAAAACCGTTGGGGGGGAAATAGGGGTTTGGAGGTAGGCCCAAAAATTCGTGAAACCGGGGAAAGGAGCAATGCGGAAAGTAGCGGAAGGAAAAACAATTACCCTCGAAAAGATCCTCTGTTCCTTGGACTGAGAACTTAATTGTCTATCCTTTCCTAGTTCAATCCAACCATAGTCATGTGAGGAAAAGAGGGATTTCTTTTGAAATTCGAAAATATCAATGTCATTCAAAGAAAGGACAGCATCGCGAGGAAAAAAAAAAGGCACTCAAAACCGAGAGGCTTCTACATCGAAGAAAAAGAAAAGGGAGGGCCGCGGGACATGTGAAGGGATCGGCTGGACACCAAACACCTGAAAAAGCAGGATTATGAAAGGGACCCGGGACAGGGAGGAAATGGTCTACATCAACCAAATAGCAGGGGGGTAGACGGGGCAAGAGGCGCCGGGGAAAAGGAAAAGAGATCTCACACAACAACGGAGGAGGAGGTCCCCTGAGGTCTACTGATGGAGGAGATCGAGGGTTGGGTGACACTAACACGGAAAGGGTAAACTCATCCTACGATGAATAATCATGAGAAGTAGGATTATTGTCAGGAAGAAGGAGAAGAGACACAATTACCAGCGGCCAGAAGTGAGATCTTATAGGAGGGGAAGCCGAGCGCCCTCGACGGTTGAGTAAAATAAAGAAAAAGCGCGATGCGATTGGATGAGAACCAGCTCACTTGTCTGAAGAGTGCTCATCCATCTCTGGTTTACTTTGGGGAGTCTAGATTGTGTCAAGGATTTGGAAAAGTTTCAAACATCTCCTTCCCGAAAGGTTCAATTTTCCAATTGGGGTTTAAGATAAAGAAAGCTTCATTTCAGGGGGGTTGCTGCGACCTAGGGAAAAGCAAAATCAAAAAGGGAAAAAAATTAATATATATCAATTTCCCGGAACTGTTGAAAAAAAAAAAGGAGGGTCGGGGTAGGGGGGGGGGAGAGGGTTGTAGAGGGGGCAAGTCGTGGAGCCGAGGAAACCAACTCTAGATATACACTTATCATGCAAATCTTCCTGACTGAGAAGAAAACCTACGTCCATCCGCGTAAGGGGGGGAAGATGCCACCACGGGAACGCAGGGAGGCCAAAGGGGGGCGAAGAGAAAAAAAAGTACGGCGGAAGGCATCTTCGCTGCCGTCGCCGGGGGCTGCGTGAACCATTGCGACCAGGTGACGGACCGGTGGGGAAAAAAAAAAAAAATGTCACCGTCCTCAACAGAAAAAGGAGAATTGACCCGATTTAGAGGCTGACTGAAGAGGGTAAAACGGTTTTTTGTGGAAGGAGGGGGAAGGCTCGATTTGGGGGAGGACGCTTCTATCTACTGACGAAAAAAAAGAAAGCGGCCAGTTGTCCTTTGCGCGAAAGTAGACTGTCATGAACAAAGGCAAAATCTTCAGGAAAAAAGGAGTAAGGGTGCAAATCAAACTGAAACGACGAAAGCAGGCGTCTCTCCTTGAGGGTCGCCCTGCCCGGAGCCTGTTGGGAAAAAAAAACGACGATCTCCCTATCCGCTTACAAGGGGGATCATGTCTGCCAATCTTCTTTTTGGTGGAAGGTTGAGCCATGACGGAATTCCTTACGGAAGAGAAACCAAGGAAAGAGCGTCAAGGAGAGGGGGTGTGGGAAAAGAAAGAAGGGGTGCTAGTTTCCTGTTTAGCAGTCCGGGACACCTCAGCATTTGACTTCAAGAAGGGGGGAAGGAGTCGCGTGGGGCGCTGACGCGTTCAAGCGACCCGGGGAAAAGGGGGGAGAATTGAACAGGCAAAAAGTTGCCCCGACCGTGTTGCGTTGAAAAGTATTCACAAACTATTAAGAGAGCGAGTCGCACTATCGCAGGACTGCGAGTAGGCTGGTACAGCTATACAAATGAACGTTAACTTTGTCACTACAAAGGACGCAAGGTGACCGAAGAAAGGGAGAAAAGATAATTCTAGTAAAAAAGAAGGGTGAAATAGCACCCGCCACCGTACCTTCCTTACCCAGGGAAATTCCGCAATCCGACCTTAAGGGAGAAAAACGTTGAGGGAGGAGAGGATAAACTCCAAAGATTACAAAGGATCAACAACACCAACTGATTATTATGAAAAGAAAGGGGAGGGACTTGTAGCTGAGCGTTTACCATCGCGGTTGTTGCCTGGCAAAGGGGTAGGAAGGCCTTTCATTATTCGAGGGACTGCCGGCGTTCGGTAAGAAATGGCCTCGGTCAGGAGAAAGAGGAGGAGGTTCTTTAATCGAAGCTCAGAGTCAACCTTTCTGAAAGGGGAAGGAGGGGCCAAAGTCAATCACGGGTGCATGGATCTACATGGGAAAGGAAAAAAAATATTAATTAATCTCAGCCTGACGATGAAGAGTAATAGTTTTTTGTGGAACAAGCTCCAAAGAAAAATGGTGGTGCAAGAACCACGGGAAGGAAGGGGAATCCTCAGCTCCGAAACTGTTCAGGGGTGTGAACGGGTCCTCTGAACTGAAAAGAGGAACCAATCAAGGCCGGTTACCAATGCTGGGAAGGGGACAAAGGCTGCAGAAAAAAAGGAGGCCGTTGATCTCATTACGCTAACCGGAAGAACATGTTTTTTTTGGGGGGGGGGGTGTGAACTGATCGTACGGGGGAGCGGACCGGGAAAGGGACGTGCTCAAGAAGGAGTGCGACATTATACGCGGAGAGAGCGTAGATCTTCGTTCGCGGGGAGACACCGAGGGGGAAAAGGGGAGTCCTGCGGTCGACCCCATCGGTTGCCAATTCTGAGGGGGGGTTTTATTTGGAAAAACGAAAGGAAATAAGGATACGGGGAGACCACCTTATAGATCTCAAAGTCCAAAATACAAGTGCACTCGCTAAGAGATAGAAAACGTCATAAAGGGGACAACAAAGATTTTAACATGCTACGCGGAAACAAAACATCGCTAACATTATCCACAAAAAAAAAAAAAAACCACCCCCCTCAAGCAGCACTAGGGACAGGCTATTGGGAAAAAGGCGGGTGGGCCTTACTTCTTTTTTGGCTAAGAAGAAGCCAACCGGTTTCGCAGTTGGTTCAAAAAACCCCACATATACGGCCTACGGCAGCTGACGATAGGGGCCCCGACTTGTGAGAAGAAAAAGAGGAGAGTACTGTTTACTAAAGGCTGGAACGGAACGCCATTACGCTTATGTACGGAAAGCGGTCAGGAAGAGGCCATAGGAGGATAAAAGACAGCGGTTCGGGCCACTCCTTGACTTGCCCTTCGGAGGGGACAAGAAAAAAGCCCAAAACAAAAACGACCCCACGCTTTGTTTTCACAGCAATTGACGGAAGGCGAGGGGTCAATCTTAGTGTGTCGTTTGGGGGGTGCAGGGGAGGAAGAAAATGGGCTTGAAACCGGATGCCTGGTCGGGAAAAAAAAAAAGGACGAAAAACCATTTGAAAAGGAAAAAAGGGGCATGGGGAAGGATTCCATTCAGGGACTTTATATCACTTCAAGAAAAAACGACTAAAGGGGGGGATTCGTTTTGCCAGCAGGGGGTTCAAAGGCATTCAAATCCACTCTCAAGGGGGGTGATTTATTTCGCCAGCAAAACCGCGCTCTTTTTCAGAAAGAGACTCTCCTCGGAAGATTTTCTTTTCCGGAGGAGGCTCTGCGCGTTTCCTAAGAAAGGCAGAAAAGAGGATTCCCGGAAAATGGCTGATTAAAAAAAGGCTACACCCGGGGGAAAAACCGTTGAAGGAGGGGGGAACCTCAGGAAAAAGCCTCAATGTGAAAAAGGGGGAAATTATCAAAGGAGGGAAAGGGAAGAATTATATTCATGTTCCCCGGAGGTCGGCTACCGAGGGATCAATGCTTGTTGACTACCTGTAGGAAAGGTATCAAAGAAGACCGAGGAAATACTTCCTGATAGGAAAAAAGTGTATTATAACGCGCAGCAACTCAAATTCTATTTCTTTGAGAAGGGAAGAGGAGAGGTCGAAGCCGACGCCCTAGGGAAAGGAAGGTTGCGCATCACTAAAATCGCGGGAATGAGGGACATTGATATGAACCCCGCAGAAAACAGAAGCAAAGCGAGTTCGATGCTTGAAGTGGATAGTAAGTAGAGGTGGGGCATGAAAAAAAGGGAAGAAAAGGAACAGAGAGGACAGGAGGGGAGGTTCAAATTGTTGGAGAAAGCCGCAATGCTGCAGGAAGGGAAACGCAAGGTTTGGGAGGAAGATGGAAACCTGCAAAAAAAGAAGGGCCAAATGAAGGATATCACGGAACGTAGCATAAGTTGCCCGGGGGGAGAAGACCTTTTGAAAAAGAGGGGTATTGAGATGAGCTTGGGACGAAGGGCAAGTCTTTATGAAAGAGGGAAAAGGCCAGAACCCAAAAAGAGGAAAGGCCCTCTTCACCTGAAGGCTCCTATCCTACTTCCCGAAGAAGGAGGGCAGCCCCTCTGGCCACTCACGTTTCCACATGGAGGACAAAAAGTGGAGTAGGTCCTGAGCGCAAAAAAAGGCCATCGTCGAAAGAAATGGTGGGGATTCAAATATTTTGGCTAGGGAAAAAATGAACAAGAAGAATTTGAACAAAGCGTAAGCAAAAAAAAGAAAGGGAAAAACCAAAATCTCTGTACGCCGCTTTAGAGAGGGGAAGGAAGGAGTGCGATTCACGAGTTTGGGAAATTCTTCAATAGGGGCGGCGGCGACTGTAATGAAAAAAAGGTCTAGCGCCGAGGCACTGTCCGTCATGATCTCAAAGAAGAGCAGGTGGCCACTACAATATCGGTAAAAGGGAAAACAACCCAGAAAAAAAAAGGGGGCCTGCTTCAGGGTGGAGGAGTTGGCAATTCCCTCGGAAAAAAGGGGTCGCCCGGGGTGGGGGGGGGGGGGGGCCTTCCCTTCCTCCCCGGGGGGTGGGGGGGTGTCTTTCTTTCCAGCAGATCCCGAGAGATCCGCTTACAGAGGGAGGAAACAATTCGGCAAGCTGCGGACTGTTTTCTTTTGCAGGAAAGGGAAAGGGAAATGAAGACCGGAAAGATGAAGTTCAAGGAAGAAAGGAACACCCCAAAACAGGGAAAAAGCTGTTCTATTTTCACGGGGGAGTGCAAAGAGAGGGGAGGAGGTTGCACCCTCAAAAAAGGGAAAGAATTTGTAACCCGGAATGGAAAGTGACGCGTGTGTCCCTGAAGAATTTTTCAGCGGACCCGGGAAGGAGGTTCGGAGCTGCTGATTTAAAAAGTGCCCAGACCGTGTTGCGTGAAAAAATGGGAGGGAAAACAAAACTATAAATCGGAAGATTCTCAAAACGCGATTATTCATGAAGGGGGAAAAAAAGAATGACGGGGAAAGGAGGGGAATTTCTCACGGATGAAAGGGAAAACTAAGATTACTACAAAAGAGGACCGAACGGAACGCTCTGAGAGTCGGGAAGTGGAAAGTCAAACAAAGCACGCGAGGAGAGCCCGCCAAGCAAGCCTTCCGTACCAGGAATTTCGCAATCCTGACAGCTACAGGGGGAGGCCAAAAAACGCCTGGCTAACCGCGAAAAAAGCCCCT
>Ga0179593_1276065_pt1 | contig 10218 bp, 8 predicted proteins | sample CZODoug2_1_08_16_FD_185931 | JGI IMG/M metagenome (GOLD analysis project Ga0179593, IMG submission 185931) | Vadose zone soil fungal communities from Angelo Coast Range Reserve, California, USA - CZODoug2_1_08_16fungal (PacBio error correction) | ecosystem: Environmental > Terrestrial > Soil >...
CTGCTGGGAGAAGTCAGTGAACCAAAGCTTGGGGCAGGCATCGCTCAAGGGGACGAATTTTCCCGAGGATCCAACGGTGAGAAGGGAGAATCGGGGGTGTATGGGAGGGTGGTGTTAGCTGGCAGCTTCGGTGGGTCGAGACGAAAGGGGCATAGACTAATTGGACTAGTCGGATAGGGATTGGGGGACCGCGGCTGCTGAGGAATCGCCGCTCCCGTGCAACGTCCTACTTATAGTGTACAAGGAGAGGTGTGCTGTCGGCTTTGCAAACATGGTTCAAACAGTCAGGGGGGGGCAGGAAGGGTCTGATTACCTGCGTTCCGCAAGGGGGGGAAAAGTAAAAAAATCTTTCTCATAGAAAACTCTGTTACACTGGTTTGTTTTACGTTAAACAATCAACCAGCTTGGAGGTTTCGTAGGGGAAAATCCTGGGGTTTGTTGGCCAAATGAGCAGCAAAACCTGGGGAACTCAGATTATTGGCTCATTTAAAAAAATCAGGGGGGTGAACAGCTGTACAATCTGGTACTAAGCCGGGGAAACTACAACGATAGGCAGTTAATAAGCAGAGCTGACCAAATATGCAAAGAAACCGAGACTCAAAACTTAATTCAGCTACCTCGAGTCTTGAGCTGAGCGCCTGCGTTGGAAGCGCGTGAAACAGGATGGATGGTCCACAAGCCACACAAGGACGGACATAATCGTTACAGAGGGGCGGAAACTTTCTCGGGAACTCAGTCAAAAGACCATAGACATGTGAGGTGTTAACATCTTGAACATTTCTTTGTTCTGGCGACGCGGTTGAAATAAAACAAAATGCGGGTAACCCAGCTGTGGCTGATGACAGGTGACAAAATAGGGGTAACGGGCCTTGACAAGGAAGCTACGTTCAACGCAGGAATTTCACCTGGCATCTCATGACTTCAAAGAGTACATCGCGTCTCGGGACGAAGATATGATCTAAGCGCGCCGACGGGGAAGCAAGGTGAATGGGGCGCCAATTAGTTTGACATCTACGGGAGGTGCGGTTCGGCAGGGACGCTCACCAATCACCATCGGCAGATCAAATTGGGGGACCAAAGGACAGAGAAGGGGGAAATCTTGAGTGTGGCGGTGAAAACTGTAGGGCAAGGATCGCCGGGGCGCTAAGTATATCTGTGACAGCTGGTGAAGTCGCAAACAAAAAAAAAACCGGGGGGACAAAAACCAACCCCACAAAAAAAAGAAAAAAAAAACCAAACCGGCAACCAAAAAACAACCCAAACAAAAACACCCAGACCACCAACAACACCCACAAACCCCCAAAACAAAAAACACAAAAAAAAAAAAAACCCACACCAACAACCACAAAAAGACAAACACCCCACCCCCACATCTTCGAGATCTCCTGATGGGGCTGACTGCTGATAAAGCTAGATCCAACCAACACGTTATGGAAGGAAATATATAAAAAAAGGAAAAAAGAAACATACGAATCCGTCTCTGAGGGGGCATTCAGCACTGCAGCAGTTTGCACATCCCAACAGCATACCATTCCCTTAAAAAGAAGGATCAATTGGACGATCAGTAAGTTGATGGAGAAACTACAACCACAGCAATATTTGGCATAGCTGGGGGATGCACAATTGGGATGCTCTCTGGTGACGGGTGAAGTCTTCCAAACTAACCAGACCCGCTCCTAGAAAGTGTCTAAATTTGCAATGTTCGAAGACTAGTGGAGAACAGCATCCCCCTGTGCTGACCCTTCTCATCTACCGGCGAAAAAAAAAAGAAAGCGAGAGAGCGGCTGAAGTCATCAAGGAAGTCTAGGAGGCTGGCCAACTGGTTTTTAAAGGAAGACGTTAAAGGGGTCCGAAATATTTAATTATTGAATGAATCTTGTTTGAACCCTCTGCGGGAAACCGGAGTCGCAGAAAAAGCACGACCGATGGAAGAAACTTTAAAACCATCAAACCTTTCTGATTTCAAATCAGGGAGAAAGGAAAGTTAAGCAACGACGGCCGCTCAATAAGTTATTATGGCCATAAGCTGGGCAACGGGAAAAAGTTGAAGACCGCGGGTCTTCACCCCGTGGAAACAACAACGCCGAACTTAGACGTCAGGGTGAGGGAAATCCGGCGTGATCGGGAGCACTCGAAAAACGGTCTGTATTACAACGTGAGGGGGCGCAAAGTTTGAGACTTAATTGTCGGCGAGACTACCCGACAGGGGCGGGGAACCGGATGGTGCGCGTAGGAGAGTAACGCCCACATCAAAAAGCGTCAATTCAGGAAAAGGGGGGGGGGGCAACAACCAGATGTGACACCTCCTTTTGTGCGGCAAAGTAGATCTTTGAAAAACCACCAAGGGCGAGAGAGACGGGAACGGCATACAACAAAAGGTGCGGAAGAAGTAAGCCGCCTGAACGCTGCCTGTAATGCCGTGTTAAAAGCACCGACAGAAACAAATGCGGGGATAAATGCCCTATGCCCTCCAGCAAGGGATCTAGTATTGAAAAAGCAAATCAAGGGAACCTAGTCCCCAAATGAATCAGTCAAGAAAAGAAACGGCAAGGACAGGTATTTCGGAACAAACTCCACGAACAGCGCCACCACAACACCCAACACCGCTCGTGGCGACGAGAAACTGAGCGTACGGTTATTCTTCTTGGACACGATGGTGAAATCAAGTCCAGTGCGATCAGAGTCATGACCAAAACGCGGGGGCCAGATTGGGGGGAAAATTGAATCGGCCGCCAAATATCTTATCACCAATTCTATGAAGGAAAGGGATATCTGATAAAGAGGAAGTTCCATCGCCACGAGCGGGGTTTTAAAGGGGGCGCGAAAGGGGAACAGAAAAAGTCGTGGGGAGCCAACGAAGAATCGAACTCAGTTTCTCGTATTGTGGAAGGGCGGGGTGGCGAGGTTTTCGCGTATATCCTGCTTCCGGACGATGACAGCTTCACTGGGACTAGTTCATCGTGTTTGGCCGATTGCAAGGCCTTTAATAGGGCGCTATAAGAAGGGCTGGGAGGGACTACTTAGAGGAAGGTATCCCGCGCTTGTGCTGAGGTTTCTCCCCTTTAAGGAAGGGCTCGCAATAGAATTATTGGAAAGCGGACGCAGGGAAGAAGGGTGGTACGGAAGTTAGAGGTATCTATCGGGGTCTGATATCCATCTGTTACAGAAAGGGTGTTTTGACAAAAGAATAGACTTTGACAAAAAGCGTTTTTTCTTTCACATCATTTAAACCGGTCATAATGACTCCTGGGGAGGCGCGAAAGATTATGTTCCATGGGGCGGAACTCCATCAAGGGGGAATCGGACATAACGCTCTCTCAAAAGGTCTCATAGAAAGGAAAATGTCCGCATGTAAAATACGAGAGCCTGACCTTATCAACTCGTAATTCATCCTACCTCGGCGCGGAAGAGGATTCTCTGGGCGCCTGCTGTAAAAAGGAACAGTTTATCATAAAAAAAAACACTGAGGAATATATAAGGATCAACGAGGCGGCGGGGGCTACAAAGAGGACTTGGGGAGGTCGAATCAACATTCGCCATGGGTTGAGGGTACAAGAACAGTCTACACAAGTGGGCCGGATACGCCGGGGCAATTGCGCAGCAATGAGGTTCAAAACAAAAGCTTAATGCAAGAAAGTGAAAGGTAGTTTCGGTGCGTACGCGCGACCACTATTTGTTCGTGGACCTGTGAAAGAGGGCAGTGAAAACTTCAGCCGCAAGCGAGCGTCGACGTTGAATTTGGTAGGGCGGAAGAGAGATCCGCAAGACGGCAGAAAAAGGGGTTCCAAACATAAAAGTCAAATCGCCTATAGGGGCTGCTGGGTAGTGCGGCTTTGGCCTGAAAGGGTCGGGCACCATCCAAAAAGGAAGAGAAGAAGACCATTGGGGGCGCACGAGGAGGCGACTTTGATCCTGCACTTTGGCAAAAAAAGGTGCTCGCCAAGGGGATATGCCGGTAGCCTCTGGCCTGGGGGGAAGATCTGCAGGGATGATCCTCCGCACATCGTGCGAAACTATGGTACGCAGAAGACAGAAGGTGCGCCCCTTAATGATAAAAGATCTCCAACACCAACTTAAATGATGCCAAAAGCCGCGGTCGGAGAAAATGAGACTGTCGAGCACGAAAGGTGACAGGAGAATCCGTGCAGTCATAAAATTCCAAAGTCACAGGTGAGAGAAGGAACGGGGAGTGTTAACCAACAGCAAGATTGCGAGTTCCCGCGTGGAGCATAAAACCCTTTTCTGAATGACGATCAGGCGGGTTACTAAGGGACCTAATAAAGAGACGAGGGCGATGGAAAGGGAGACTAGGATTGCTACTCACCGTTCACATAACTATGAGTCCTCGAAAAGAAGGTCAGGGCACAATGAAAACGCGAGATCGCGCTGGAAGGCGATGCCAGTGAAAAAGGGAAGTTAGTTAAAGGAATTCCGTATACCGAAACGGCAAGTAAATTTTCAAGGTCATTGGGTACATAGTTGGGGTGGAAACCGACGGGAAAAGGGCGCCCTTGAACTTGGAGAGGGGAAGACACGTGGCTGTTCTTGAAACGACTGGCAATGGTCGTTGCCGACTGGGCCCGGGACAGTAACGAGGAGCCGCCGCCACGACGTGGGGGAAGGAGGGGGAAAGTTACATGGGGGAGGGTCGGTGGGGCCGCTGGAGGCAACGGCTTTGACGAAAATAAGGCGCAAAGAAAGAGGTCAGCATGGAGGGGTCGATGAAATTCCTAGGGTCGGGAAGAAAACAGGGGGGCCATCTCTTGGGGGGAAATGGGAATGGAACAGTTCGAAATCTTTGGAGGAGGAAAAACGAGCTAACGAGTGAAACAAGGATTGTCGCTTAACCTGGGGCGCCATAAAGAAATAAAGGAGGCATCCGGGGCGTCAGAGGAACCGGGGGAAAAAAACAAGGAGTTTGAACACTCTTTGTGTTGCCAAAGGCGGGGGGAACCACACAACCAGTTTAACGATGGCTAGACGCGATCAAAACGCACACCAGTGAGAACTCAATAAAAAAGAAAAGGGGCACGGACCACGGGTTGCTTGGCGCAAGCTTTTTCGAAAGACCGAACATAAAAAGAGGCACGGATAAGGGCAGTCTAAGTAAGGACAACAAAAGAAAGCACATCACGATGAACAAGACATCCAATTGCCCAAGATAAAAGAAGAGGGGCCTCAAAGGAAATGGTCATAGGCCGTCAATCAGATGCCTACGAAAAAAAGCTCGAAAAAAACGCCACAGAACCGGCGCCGCCAGAGAAGGACGAAAACAGCTGCGAAAAAAAGTTTGCAAGAGGGCGCGGCGCAGGGACGGGCCCTCGCCTGGGGGGGCCAGAGGGGGATTGGAAATGCGCCGAAGAGTCGAGCACAAAAGGAAAAAGAAGACTGAGTGGCGGCCATTCAAGTGAAAAAGCCTGGGCAGAGGAGGGCCAAGGAAAAGAGAAAGGGGGGGAGGCAAAGCCCAAGCAAAAAGTTGGGCTCAGGTGCTCGGAGGAGAGGGTGGATGGAGGTGGGGGAAATTGGTTCGCGATGGAGTGTCGAAAGACCTGCTTGCCTCTATGTAGGGTGCTTCCTATGGGCCCCTTATTGGGGGGGATCGATTGAGGGCAGGGGATCATCGCAGCTAGGAAATCGGGCGGCATAACGGAAGGCATTGGAAGCTCTTCTTCGCCCCAGTTATGAAGCAAAAATTCAATGGCAGGCCGGTGAGGAGGACTGCGGTAAAGCACTGGTGGTGGCAGTGCAGGAAAGGAAGAGTCAAACCAAAGGTGACACTGGTGGTGGTTTTGACCAAATCTAGTTGTTCCAAAAGGCTCATGGAGGTTGCGTCGTAACAAAACATCCTTTGGGTGGGTGCCACCAAAAAAAAAAAGAAAAACTCCGATGACGAGAGAGTGTTGCGACCGGTGGCGCGCCAAAATCAAGGGGGGGAAATCGGTAGCAGTCGGCCCCACTCCAAACTCATAACTGGGAAAAGGGAAGTCAAGAGAATAAGAGAGGAACAAGAAAAGAGTCACTCAGGTCATCTGAAATATAAGGAGTGAATAAAGGAAGGAGGGGACTGCGGCAAGAGAAAGGGGTAACATCGTTAGAAATTGAGTCCCGAAAGAAACAATGAAGGAAAACATAAGAATGATACGGAGAAAAGGTATATCGGAGGGGCTGAAGGTTCAACGGAGAGGAGGAAAGACCGAATTCAGGGTGATGGTTTTCAATAAGTCCGAAATTTTCTTTTTTCAGCAGCTACGAAGGTTAAAGGGCGCAAAAGGAAAAACCACTATGTCGGAGGGGAACATAGGACAATGTCGTTTAAGGGTACTCTAAGAAAGTAAGTGCAACGAACAGTTTCTTGACGGGGGACAAAAAAGGGCATGAGAGTCAGCAAAAGCGATCGCTCTTGGATTATTGGCCGAAGTGGAGGGGGGGGAGATAGATCGGCCGCAAGTATGGAAATTTGGTCAGAAAGAGGCTGAAAAGCATTTCCATCGAAAGCGACGGCGGCTGTGTCATGGAGGTGCGCATTCACCTCGAACTCACCAGGAGATAGCATCAAAAGGGATTCGACAACAAGCAAAGGACAAATCTTGTGTGGCTTCCCCTTACTGAGAGAAAAATTGAATACCTTGAAGCTTGTCCTGGGAAGTATCTCAGGGGAGGGGGAAGAAGGACCGTCGACTCGCAAAACATCGTGAAAGGCTAAGCGGATATCGAAGGGAGGGCTTGGCGGCCCTGAGAAAGGAAATAAGAAAGCAGAAAAACAACAGAGGAGTAAAAATTGCATAAAAATCCAAAAAAATAAGAGGGGCTAAATAGAGTTGACGAAAGAACGATGTGCGAGGAGAAGAAGGGGACCATCCAGGACAGAAGGAAAACAGTCGATCAAAGTGTCTATCAGTAAAGGAACTTCCACAAACAATGGCCAAAAAACGTAGGGTCTCGGGGGAGAACTTTGGAACGGAGTGCAAAAATATCTCCCTGGGGAGGGGGGGAGAAGGTGAAGAAGCCGACAGACAAGGGAGGGGTCTGATGGAACAAGCGACAAGATTTCTGCATCGAAAACAAAAAGGGGGGATACTTCTTCAGAGAGAATCACTCGAAACTTTAGGACAAGAAAGAAGAGGGGGAAAGGTGTGAAAGGGAGAACAGACAGGAATGCTGTCCAGGAAGGCACTGGAGTGGGGAGAGGAGGGCCTGTAATAAAACCAAAATTGTATATTTCATGTCATTGAGGGGAAATCTTGGGGGGTGAACGCTGGGGAAAAAAAAAAGGTAACACGGAGGAACGAGCAGCAAACTTAAAAGGGGAACTTAATAAAACACCAAAATTACTGCAGTGGAACGAGAACCGAAACATTGGAATCCTGGAGCCGGAAGAAGAAGAAAAGGGGATCATAGTGGGGACGCATGGGGTGGGAGTCACCAGGGGGACACTCTTGTCGGCAGCTAGAAACATCAAGGCCTCCGAAGAGGAAAAGAAGGGAGGTCGATGAAGAAAAAAAGAGGGATCGTAACGAAAGGACTCCTCTGGGGATTTGACCAGGGAGAATTCGAGCTAGAGTTGAGTAGGAAAGGCACAGATTAACGAAAAGGGGCAAGGAATTGGCCGCGGGAAAGACCAGCTTTCGCGAAGCTCCGAAATGGAAAGGAGACCCGGGACCAAGGGGGTGCTAAGAAAAGAAAACTGACCTGTGTTAGGTCAAAGTCGATCGGGACAAAACACAAGGTAACGATGGCTACGCATATACCCGGAGGGGAAGTGGCAGAAAGCTGGAACGGTTGACTAATACTGGCACTTGCCCTTATGGGGGTTGCTGCTGAAAGTTCCTCATTGGGGGAATCCCTACAGGCACCGAAAGGGGCTGGGGGGATAAAGAAAAATAATCCCAAAATGGTTTCGTATTAAAAAAAGACTTCCAGAGGAGTAGAGCGCAATCGCCGCCTATGATTGAAAGGAAAACCGGCCAATTATTGACGGAAAAATCCATCTCTAAAACACAGCGAAGAAACAAAGGACATAAAACCGAAGAAGGGGAAACGAACCGAAACAGGCAGGGGGAAAAGTTCCCAAAGGGATCATGACAGATTTCGCGCAAAGCGAGAAAAAACCTCTCCGTGGCCTGGTGGGGACTCCAATATCTCTACCGAAACAACAAAAACGGAAGGAGAATATTTGATGGGGGGGGAAGGAGAAAGGTCAATCACCAGGGGAGGCTCGGTTCCAATTACGCACGCTGGAAAAGGTTTCCGGAGAAAATGATGGTGCGCCCCGCAGCCAAGGGGGAGGGGCTCAGGTGTACAAAAGGGGGGTGGAGGGGGGGTGATGGAGGTGTGGGGGGATTAAAAGGTGGTTTTTGAGAGCGGGGGAGGGTAAGAAACAGATTACCTGAACTAAAATCTTAAGGTTTAGCCGATTCTAGGGGGAGGATGGTGGACAAGGGGGGGGGCACGCTGCTGATGAGAAAGAGACCTATCCGCCGGTCTTGTTCTTCCAAGAGAGAGGTATCCGAAGGGGGAGGGGGGAAATTTTCTCAAAATTACGTAGTTGCGCAGCACCATGCATGGTCAGGAAGGGAAGCGGCCTGAGTGTAAAAGGGGGGGAAGGCTGGGCTGCGGTCTCTACGCCGCTTAAGAGGGGGAAAAACTGGGGGGGGGACCACAGATGACTTGGTAAAAGCAACCAGGTCCTGTATTTAGGAGGAAAAACCTGGTGTTTGACAACGGGAGAATGACGAAGGGGGCAGAAGAAAAGATTGGGGCGCCGTCTCGCCCAATAAGGGGGGGCACCGCGTCTCTAAGAAAGTCACGTGACTCCAACTTCGCAGAGGGAAAGGGGAAAAAATTTCCAGGTAAATAAAGGGGGGGGGACCCCGTGTCTACAGGAGGAACAAGTAATAAGGGGGTAAGCTAATAGTGAACTCTTTGGCTCCTTCTTCGGACATCTCGGGTTAAGAAGAGGGGAAGTAGACGACGCCACGAGGAAACAAAGTATCTGAAAAAGTGCGGAGGCCGGCTATGAGCGGCTGACCTTGGACTTTAGCCAGTCAGAAGACCATTAGGCCGTTTTATGGGTTTCAAGAGAACGATTCCTTGGGAGTGTGCTGCGAGAGATCCGGGGGGGGAAAGGGATAACTCAATGAGTTCAACCAATTTACTCATGACATTAAGATTAACAATGAGGGGAGGGTACGGATCAGGGGTGCCGCTACGTCAACGGGGAAAAGGAATTCGTGGAAAAAGAATGGTGGGGAGGGCACCCGATCGAGCTTCTGGGAGGAAAACAGGTTCGCGGAGGAGTCGGATCCTAAAAACAAGGGAGATTGGGAGGAAGGAGTAGTCTCCCTTTACAGAGGGACATCAGAGGCTCTGGGGGGAGGGGAGGCTTGGCAGAAGGAAAAAAGGGGGGATGCAACAGAAAGGGGGAAAGCGCATCAGCAAATTTTTCGTCTCCGAAAGGAGTACGTTAAAAAGAGGGCTGTGCATGTCTCCATCCCGACTTGGGATATGGGGAAGGGGGATCTGCCGGGAAAGCAAGGGTGGAAAAAGAGGAATGGATGAAAGATTAAGAAGAAGTGGAAGACTTCTAAACGATTTCGCCGCAACCGGCTGCAGAAAGGGAAGGAGGATCATCTCAAAAAAAGGGATAATATATAAAAACCTCCTCACGAAAGGAGTATTAAATGAGAGAGGTCTCATCAAAAGGTGGAGAAGGGGAAAGAAAGGAATTGCAGACCGCATGAGAGGGAAGGATAGGACAGGCGAGAAAAAAGGTGTCGAAAGATTTGGTGCAAAGACACAGCAATCTTAAAAAGGAGCCGGAGAGGCGCCGAACACTTTGCAGGATGGGGAAAGAACCTGGCGTGAACGGTGTAAATGCCAATCAAAAGAACCCATGCCTTCGAGATGGGGGTTCTACTAAGATGCGTAACCTATCAAAGGGATTAAGGTAGGAGAGATAGATAGGATCAGACGAATTCTTCAAAGAACTCGCAGATCGTAAGAGGGGGAGAGAAGGCTACCAGGGGCTTCCACTGAATTCAATTCTTTTTAACGTCGCGGCTTCATAAGGAAAGGAAACGACTTGGGGAATATGGAAGAATGTAAGTGAAGGGAAGCTGGGTTGAAAAGAGGGACTCCTGACCGCAAATTCTCGCAAAGCAAAAACCGACATTGGGAAGGGGGGGCTAAACCCTCACAGGGGGAGAGGGGGCGTCAAGT
>Ga0179593_1363179_pt1 | contig 10218 bp, 11 predicted proteins | sample CZODoug2_1_08_16_FD_185931 | JGI IMG/M metagenome (GOLD analysis project Ga0179593, IMG submission 185931) | Vadose zone soil fungal communities from Angelo Coast Range Reserve, California, USA - CZODoug2_1_08_16fungal (PacBio error correction) | ecosystem: Environmental > Terrestrial > Soil >...
TGGAGATGTGGGGCGATACTCTACCAATAGGAAGAGTTCCGGCGTTTGGGTCGCAACACCAGGAAAAGTCGCGCTGCTGGCAGACTCCGTGGGGCCAGATCGGCGGTGCAAGGACCCGGCCGGAGACGAATTACGGAGATCAAATCCGAGAAAACGACTCGAAGACGCAATGGGTGGGGACAAAGCGACAGGCGGCAAGGGGCAAAGGTCAAAAGGAACACAAAAAAATCATCGTTGAAGGCGGGAACATCAATTAGGCAGGAAGAAGTGAAGTAGAAAAGAAAAGCGGAATCGGTGGAACAAAAAGGGGGCCAATCACCAGGCAAAAAGGCCAAAAAAATGTCCGCGTAGAACTTCGCGCGGTAAAGAAATGCTCTGAAAGGCGAGCAAGAACACGGTGCAAACTCGCATGGACATAGGGACCGACACAACAGGGAAGTGACGGAGGCAACACAAAAATTGGGTAACGGTGGCACAACGGCAAGGTTCGGATCTGAAAGAAGACAACCCGGAAGACATCAGGCCGAAAATCGCCTAGCCAAACGATGAGGGAGGAAAGAACTTTCTGATCTTAGGCCAGGGATGAAGGAAACAGGGGAAGGGTTGGCCGAAGCCGGAGGTGCCGCAAACATTAAACATAAACTGTGGAGTCGAGAAATCGAGTCCAAACAGAATGCATGACCCCACACCCGAGAAGAAGAAAACGAGTGGTTGGGGAAGGTAGCTCAAAAGGGAACAAGGTAGGATTGCTTCAGTCAGACTTTTCGGGTTTTAAACCTTCGGGTAAAGCAAACGGGTAATCGAGGGGGTCCTTGAATAGAAGCCGAAGGTTTTGGAAAGGGTCTCAAGGGAAAAATCGGAGAAAAACGCACGGGGAAGTGGCGAAATGGCACATGAGGTTTGTTCCTGGAGGGCCCGCTGGGGGGGGAAACACAGTGAACTGGGGTGATCGGTGGCGAGGATAAGGAGGAAAAGGGCGTCGGGACAGAGAGGGGGTGTCACGCGGCTGATCAAAAAAAAAAAACGGGTGGGGGCCGCCATTCTGGGGGGGGGTCGCAGGAAGAGAGGTACAAACCCTCGAAAAGGATAGAAAAGAATGAACGCGGTCCAAAGGGTGGTTTGCCTGCAAAAAGCTGAAGAGGTCTGGGGAATCAGAACAAAGAGCCCTAGAGAAATAGAAAAAGAGCAGAAGAAAGAAAAAAACGGACTGACGCCACTGATTGACAAATAGTAAAAATCGATCAAAAGGAATGAAACGCCACTGGGGAGAGACAAAGTTGCCAACAGATTTGGGTAGCCGGGAGGACTGGGGGGTCGGGTAGCAGACTTGCTCCTTGGTAAGACTCCAGTGGGGGGGGGGGAACAGAGGCAAAATCATGGAAAGCGGCTTGTGCAAGGGGGGGCCGGTGGGCCCAGAAAGCGTAATTTCAACTTTGACGGGGTTTCTATCACCAAAGACGGGGCATTTTGAAGAGAGACATACGGGGCCCATCGGAAAAAATGAAAGTCGGGGGGAAAAATTGGGAAAATGTACAAATTATAACGGTGCCAGATTGAAGTACAAGGAGGCCAGAGGCGGGAGGCTTTGGAACCTTAAAGTCCCGACAAGGGCCGCAAGCGTAAAGAGGGGGGGACGGGTTCCTTAAACGTTGATATCCGAGAATGGGGGGAAAAGCCGGCAAACACCCCTCTTTCCAGGGAAGAAAAGGCGACATTCCTAGGAACCAGCGTCATCGGGGTGGCAACCACCAAGCCAATGGAAATTCTGCTTCCTAAAACGGATTGAGAAAGAATCATTCCTGCAAAAGCGAAACCTGGCTGGCTCCAAAACGTGCGGGTGAAATTGTGAGGGCGCCCGGACGAGCGAAAAACTGACTCGAAGAGGAAGGACTTCAAAAAGAAAGTATGGGGGGTCGAGCAAAAATAGAGACCATCAAAATACGTAACGGGCAAAAGAAGGGGGAGGGGGCATGATGAAAAATTCAGGGACGGTTATCACGGAGAAGCATGACGGCCGGTTCCAAAATCAGGAAAAGGGGCGTGGGCGGGAAGCGTAAAAAGCACACGTCCGTCGGCTGACGGACCACTAAATACTGTTGTTTGGTGGGAGAGGGGGGGGGGGGGGTGCTGATCTTAGTCCGAGGTCATATCAACGCGAGCAAGCGAGGGGGCCCCTTAGAGTTCGGGTAATCAGGAAAAAAACAAGGGCTTGTGTTCCCAAAGGGATTCAATTAGTTCCGAAAAAAAAATTGTGTTGAAACACCGGAATTAAAGCCACAGACAAAAAGGCCCGAAGTGGACACTGGCATAGGGAAGACGGGGGGACATAATGCCGTCGGGGGTTACTGCCAGGGGGATGGAGGCCGTTTAAAGAAAAAGAACCTTATAGGAAATCGAGCAGCCGGAAAGTACATCCGCGCGCCCCAGATGTCCAAACGAGAACGCGGGCGACTAGCGGGGAAAAAACGGGGGTTATGAAAAATGCCCAATAGGAGCGGGACCTACAACAATGGAGGATAGTCGACCATCTCCCGAACCGAGAAAACAAAGTGAAGGGGGGGGTGGAAATGGTGATGGCCCGAAAAAAAAAGCCAAAACATGGTCAAAGGGGGGGAGGCGCAGCGGGCGCCGCCAAAGTGCAAAATTGAAACTTTTCCGGGCCAGAGGAGCGGGCCCAACACGACGAACCAAAAAGTCGGGTCAAAGCCCATGGAGGAACCCTGCAGATGGCGAAAAGAAGGACCGATGGGGAGATCGGTTCTTTAAAGGCGGACTCAGGGGCTGACCGGACAAAAAGGGAAGAACGCTATACTCAGAAAAAAAAGACCCACAAAACGATGATCCGTCAAAAGGCGGCAAAAACCAAGAATCATGGGAGATAGACTCTCGTCAAAAAAACACAAAAAAACAAAACAACCACACAAAAAACAAACAGTAAAAAAAAATGGAGTGGGAGGAAAAAAAGAATCGATGTGAGGGGTGGGTGCCGGGCTTCGGTTGTGTTTGAGGTGTTGACTGGCTCTATCACATCTACCGCTTTCTCTGGATGCTGCTCTGCGGCATCAGGTAATTCGCCGTTCACAAGCCAAGAGCAAAGTCCTGCGCGACGAGGCCGGGACTTATCACCTAGGGGGGGAACCGATGGGGCTCACCGAGAGAGAGGAGTCTTGGGAGTGACGTCCAAGACTAAAAGTGGAAAAGTTGCTGGAGAAATTTAACGAAAAAAGAGTAGGAGGTAGAGGAAGAAGACGTTGTAGGCCAACCAAAGGAGGAGCGAGGGGGAGCGGGAAAGGGAGGGAGAAGGAATGTGGACTGAGTAGGGGGGGGGGAAAAGGGTGGGGGTAAGCAGGGGGGACGTATTAAGCAAGGGGGCGAAAGGAGGGAGCAGACACACAAGTGGGTAGCAACGATAACGAAGGAGGAGAGCAGAGGTCACGGCTAGTGTAGGAGAGAGGAGGGGGGGTGGGAGGAGTGGAAGGAAAGGCGAGGGCAAAATAAAAGAAGCGGCATAGGGAGAGGGGCTATGGGAGAGGGGGTAAAGTGGAGAGTGAGGAGGGAGTGGGGGAGGGGGGAGTGGTGGGAGGCGTAGGGCTGATAAGGTCGGGGAGAGGGGGAGGAGTGAGGGGGGAACAGGGGGAATGGAAAGTGAGAGGAGAAACGAGCGTCAATCTCAGCGAATACAACCCTGAGGAGAAAAGTAAGTGAGGAAGAACAGGGGGAAGGAAGGAAAGGAGGAGAGATCCCAAGTAGTTACAATGGCGAGAAAGGAGAGGGGGTGGTACGGGGAGTTGGGCCAGGAAGGGAGATGATTGGAAAATATTGAGTCGTCCTAATGATATGGGGGAACGAAAGAGGGGGACATAGCGGCGTTACACACCAGACAGAGATGATTCAACTTCACTTGGGCGTGGGGGGTCGCTTCCTAGGCTGGTCAGTAGCTAGGTTAAGGGCTCTTTCTTCGGGAAGCTTCAAGGAGAAATCAGAAGGGTTGAAATTGGGGAAAAGAAGAAAGGTAAAGATTAGGGAGAAGGAGCGGAAGAACTGTGAAGGTCCTAATAAATGACGAAAGAGGTGGAAACGACTCAACAAACTTCTTGCCCAAAAACCTTGAGGGGGGCAAAAAGGGGATTGGGCCATACTGTCTGACTACAGAAACCATTTGGTTGGGTAATTGCTTGAGTAAGGGGCAAGGAACATGTCAAAAACCGAAAGCCGGTACTCTTGTCTTGACAGCCCAGGGGACATGGGCGTAAAACAAAGTGACGCCGAGTTCTGCAATTCTTTCCAGGTGCACCAGGAAAGGGAAAAAGGGAAAAAGGAACAAGCTCTCGTAGGGAAAGGGAAAAAACGGATCTTCCCTCGAGTGGAAAATAGGAGATAAGGAGAGAAGGCAGAGGACTCTACGGGGAAGGGAAGAAGTTAAAGAGGATCCATATGGAAGGACTAAAAAGGGGGGAAAGTCAGCAGAACGTTTCACTCGAAAAAAAAAAGGAGGCCGAGGGAAAACGGGGAGAAGAAAACCGACCGGCAACAAACAGGGTAACGAATGACGAAAAGGGCTGGGAACCACCTGGAAAGAAAAGACCGGAGGGGAATGATAGAGTATACATGTCCACTCATAGAGAGGAGGGGTGCGATACGAAACATAAGTTGAGAGGAAAAAATCGAAAAAGACCCCATCAAGAAATCGGGACCACCAAACACAACGACGTTGTTTAGGGGACAGGGGTGCACACGACGACGTGGGGGCTTTTTAAATAGGGTGCACGCCGCGCACCAGCGGTGGTGTGGGAATACCGCTCGGGAGGGGTGGGGGGGGGGGGAAACAAAGGGCCGAAAAAAAGCAGACATGTGTCAGAAGGGGACAACAATTCGGATCACAAAGTACCCAAATATGGACGGGGAGTATTTTTGCAGGAAATAGAGCAGGGCTAGATCGCGGGAAGAAAACAGCCAACTTTCCGACACAGAAAAAAAAACATTGGAAGTACCTACCGGCACCCCACAATAGAAGTGAGGCTGGAGGAAGGCGGACCCTTATGACCAGGCTCGGGTCGGCTTAAAAAGACTGTCTTGGGGGGTGCCAAACACAGGGATGCGAATCAGATCAGGGAAAAAGAAATGTTAGGGAACCGACGGGAAAGGTCCACAGAAAAAGAGCACGTCTGTGAGGACCAAACCATAGTCCACAGGATATAAAGAGCACGGGAAGGGATGTGACGAGGGACTGACAGGGGCGGGAAAACGCAAGTAAACTCAGGAAAAGCAGCAGAGGGGGAAAGTAAGCCGGGCTCGAAAATATGCAAGCCAAGGGGGGACAAAAGAAATCAGTGTCCACAAACAATGGTACACAGCCGAGACATTCAAGTGGTGGGCGGGTCGCCTCAATCCCGGTCCAAGGAGTACCCGAGGCAAGGGAATGGACAACCAACTAAAGGGGACAGCCCAGAAGGGGCTCAAAGCAAAAGGGGCAGGATCAAAAAGGAGTCGATTCACCGACCACAAGAAGGAACCAACTTAGGGGCTGAGAATTAGGCTACAAAACACTACGAAAAGATCCCGGCCAAATAACAGTGAACGTAAAACGTCCTCAGGTCGATCAAAGCAGCCGGGGGGCAAGATGTCTTTCGAGGCGAAAACATGTTACGAGAGAACGGGAGGTCAAGCCGGTCTGAAACGACCTGCCCGGGACCGAGTGAAAGGCTGAACAACTGCTGCTGAATCCAGAAAGCAGAAAAAAAAGCTTGTTAAGGGGAAAAAAAGGGAAAAAGATTGTCCAGCAGGACCTTGTGTCCGTACGTACACGTACCGGGGGGAAAGGGGGGTGGCGGCTAATACTAACCTACGACGGCTAAAAAAGAAAGGGCTACTAGGAGTATCAAGACAGAAAAAAACCCCTAGAATGAAAACAAGACTGTGCTCTAAAGAAACTAGAACTGAAAGCGCCAAGTGCAAAAATTACAGGAATACATGAAAAAAGCTCGGGGGGTCGAAGGAAAGACCACTGCAGTGGGCACCAATGGTACCATGAAGACGGGTCTCCTGGGAATCAGGGGGCAAGATAGGGAAAAAAATTGAAAAATCATTCTCGTATGGTGTCCAAGGAAAATCTAGATTTCCACAATGTCATTAAAACACAAAAACCTGCGTTACGTCAACCAAAAGGGTGACGGGGAATGTAACATAAAGAACGGTTGGGTCACGTGGTGCACGGTTCACGAGGCCACAGTTGGCCGCTCGGGGTTTGGCCCACAGCAGCTTGAAAGATTCGCTACAAATCGGGAGACGGCATGGGGAACCTGGGGAAAAAACTCGTGAGGGCAAAAAACCTCCTGCGGGCGGCATCACACACCAATTGGGTGGAATTCAAGATGCCAGGGGGGGTATAGCCGACCAGAGAAGGGGGAGGAAAAGGAGACCGCCGTCTGCTCTCGGCCCCAGATGGTGGGGGGGGGGGGCCGGGGAGGTCACTTGGAAAACTTGTTGGCTGGGGGGGGGGGAGATAAACCACATGATTGAAAACTGGGGGGGGCCCGGGGGTCGAAAGGGGTGTGTGGCCTTCACAGCAAGGAAAAAAGGCAGGCCACGGGGAAACCATTAGCAAAAAAGCAACGAAAGCAGAGGAAGGCCAACGAGAATCAGTCAAAGGGGTTCTCAGGCAAGGGGTCGACAGTGAAAAGGTCAAAAAGAAACAGAAAAGCTCGTCCCGTTCGGCATGGGGCGTGGGGGAAAGGTAGTGGGAACGAGACCTGTGTCACCAAATCCAGAGAAAAAAGGGGAATTTCGACGAAAACCTGTCGATGCGCAAAAAGAGAACACGATGGTTCTCTTCCGAGGAAAAGGGGAGGCGATTGGTGGTTGAAGCTCATGCCGGGGGGAACGAAAGGGTCCGTCACAAGTTCAAGCAAAAAAAAAAAACAAATTATGGTCTGAGTGGGAAGGTCGCGAAGACGGGAAGGAGGAAGGGCGCAAGCCGACTGATCGACCCGCCGATCTGCAAGAGCGATCCTGAGACCGCCGCAAAGCTACGGGTTGCTAAAACAATTCGACAGAAACTACATGATGCCGAGGAGTGAAAGGGAAATAGTATCGAACACGACGAAAAAAGATAACAAAAAAAAAACAAAGGGGGGGGAGGGAAAAAGAGAGGGGAACAGAGGGGGGGAGACGAGCGCACAGGAACGCGGATGATTCGCGAGTAACGCAAAAAAAAACGTTGAGGGGGCCAGGAGGCAGGGTACGATCGGCAGATCGCTGGCGGATCCTTCAACACGGCCGAGCGGAAAGACCTGATCCACGGGAAGAATAGGCATACTGGAAAAAAGGCTGGGGGGGGAACGGGAAAAATGACACAGGCAACACCGGAGGTCGGGTTCAACAAATCTCAGCAAATTGCATAGTGGAGACAAAGGTTGATCAGGAAAGGAAGTGGGGCTCAAAAAGGGGTCGGTCGAAAGAAAAGAAGATCATCGGGGACCATCGCAGGGGCCTAGAAAAAAAGCCCAGAAAAACACGGAGAGACTTCGCCAGAAAATAGGGAAGGAGAGAAAAGGACGAGACAAGGGACAAAAACAGCGGTTGAAAGGAATGACGAGACTCCGGGAAAAAGAAATGGACAGCCCCCGGCCCGAAAAAAAGGGAAGGGCACACAACAGACACAAAGTGTCGGGAAAACGAGACTGTGGGTCCCAACAGGAATAAGGTAAAGGAATACATACAAAGGAATCTGACCTGGAAAGAAGAACCGCCAACAGACGGGCCGACAGCGATAGTGAGGCGCTCCAATGCACATTAAAACGCTCGGGGAATTGCGATGAAAGCAGAAATGATGCGCAATGTGGTCTGCCCTCATCCGGGAGGGGGGGGGGGGACCGAAGTTGGGCCTCGGGTCCGGGGAAAGCGAATGTGGAAGGGGATAAAGATGAAATCCCAAAAAACCCCTCGATGTGGAAGGTGGGTACCAAAGAGATCCAAGGAAAAGGAGGGGGGGGCCGGCACAGCGCACGGAAAAGCAGCTTCACGGGGGTAGGAATTAGATTTTCGGGGGTAACCGAAGGGTACGCTGGGGGGGAAAGAGAGGTCCTGGGAAGCTCCCTGTCGGGGTGCACCAAAAAAGGGGGGGGCACAAGAAAATGAAACTCTAAAAGCGCGCATTCTGTTCAAAGAAAAGGAATTCCGTGGTATTGGGCGTCGCCGCCCCTGGAACGACGATGAAAAAGATGGGATCTTGGGGGGGGGAGGAGGGGAAGGGGGAAAAAAGGGGGCTATAAAACACGCGTTCAAAAGGTCAAATCGTGGGTTTTACGCCGCCAGTGCAAAAAACAAGGGAGAAAGAGAAAGGGGTATGGGGTCAGAAAAGTATAGGATAGCAGGAACAAAACCCGAGACGAACGGGGCGTAGTAAAAAACTTGCACGAGGGGTCCGGGGTTCCTTCACCCAATGCTTGTCCGAATGTTAGGATCGCAGGGGAAAAAAGAAATTAGAAAGGTAGACCTCGGCGAAAGCAAAAAAAAAAAAACAACACGAACGGAAGTGGGGGGGGAAACGCCCGGGTATTCTCAGAAAAGGTCGCGACGAAACCTTAAAGCAAAAAAAAAAAAAATCGCTGGAAGCAGGAAGGGAGGGGGGGTAAAGGCAAACTATGTGAATGGGTAGGGAAGTATCCTGGGTAGGGCGGTGGTCGCAAAAAATTGCAGCCATTGGGAAAACGCCCAGCGGGTGAGAAGGGTGTCAGACCGATCAGGTAGGGGGGGTCACTGGAAATGGCAAGGGCGAAAGGCACTGGAGTCCCTGGGAAACTGGGGGGGACACGATAAAAGCCCGAAAGGGGGGGTAATGATGGAAAAGGAGCGCGGAAAGAAATCCACCATCAGAAATGTGTCGAGGAGGGTGTTGAGTTGGAAAGTTTTCGGTGAAGATGGGGTCAGAAAAGGGAGCGGCGGCACAAAACTGGAAATGAGGGACCGGACCTTCGCGCTGCACGCAGCGGACCGAACCTGAGGCCGGTAGATCAAAGGGGGGAGATGGGGGACCCGGGACCAAGTTGCTCGGAACCCGACCCACTTCCCCCAACAGCCGGGGTGGGGAAGGGGAAGGAGGGGAACAGTACTCGCCGCCCAGCGTAAATCGGTGCCCACACAATCCGAACGAAAAACAGAAGCTGGATCAAAAAAAAAGGAGACATGTTCACGCCAAGAATCCCTCTATGGTGGCGACAACGGAGATGTGTAGCTCGGGGGGAAAGGTGCGTCCGGGCGGGGAATCGAAGGAGACTCGCAGGCTAGAAACAAATTAGGGATCATGCAACGAAATAGCCAACCGAGACAAGATCGGGGGACGGCGAGGAAAGGAGGAAGAAGTTGCTGACTGTGTAGAGACATGGTGGCAACGCACGAAGGTCCTCGAAACGGAAAGCCTGTCACTGAGTGGGGACAACTCTTCATCAGAATTCGTCGGACAGTACATCAAAAAACTAAAAATAGGGTTGGGGGGGGTGTGATGATTTTGTTTATACTTAAGAAGGGAAAATATCTCAACAACAATAGAAGCGCGGAAATGGTGCAAAAAGGACTCTGATAAGAAGAACGGCTGGGGGAAGGAATGTATGAAATTCGAAGGTGGGAAACGGGTATTTCCTGGGCAAAAGGACAAAAAACGGCCGAGCCTAGGCGAGGAAGACTTGGCAAAAGAATCGTCCATGGAATGAATAGGGACGGGACAGGGAAATGCGGACGAGCAGCCTGGACAGCAAGCCGTGTCAAAGTCAGAAGATAAAAAGCATGAGGGACGTCGCTGTGGTAGAGAAAGAGACGTCAAGTTAATGGGGACACATCGGATCCGACGACACTCCGTGGGGGGATCCAGAGTCCATGCAGGGGCAGGGCAAAGGAGAAACCGAGGGGGGGTTACAGGTTGCAAATGTGCAACCGCGAAGACAAGCAAAAAGAGGGAATGGGGGGGCGTCGAGGAGGGGTCAGAAGCAACATCCCGTAACCGGGGGAAGAAAAGGAAGGGAGGAGGCTCTCAAACCAAGCACTCAGTAGGAAAAGGAAAAAAGAACTTCCATCCGACAGCCTGCCGAAACTTATATGAAAAAAAAAAATAGGCAGGAGGTTCCTGAAAGGGAGTCCGCAGTCTGAATTCTTAAAGGCGAGAGAAGAAGACTCAAGGACAGAGTGGGATGCGAGGCTGCGAAAAACCCGCCACAAGATAGGGGA
>Ga0179593_1389026_pt1 | contig 10218 bp, 9 predicted proteins | sample CZODoug2_1_08_16_FD_185931 | JGI IMG/M metagenome (GOLD analysis project Ga0179593, IMG submission 185931) | Vadose zone soil fungal communities from Angelo Coast Range Reserve, California, USA - CZODoug2_1_08_16fungal (PacBio error correction) | ecosystem: Environmental > Terrestrial > Soil >...
GGTACCCTCCTCAAAGACCGACTGGGAAAAGGAGGGGCCTTCAACCGACGCAATGTCCGGGGGGAAAAAGCAGGTTCGCTGGGGCCGAAGGTGAAAAAAAGGCGGTAATTGGGTATTGAAAGAAACAAAAGCGCACTTTAAACACGCGCGGTGAAAAGGAGTAAAACGGGGACGTCTACAAGCGAATCGAGAAAAGGCCCACAATGGGGGCTAGGAGCGGATCTTGGGTGGGGGAGAAAATGGTCAACAAAAGCCGCCTCGGATGACATTGAAAAAGGCAGGGAATTAGGAGCTGAAAAAAGGGATGCAACACTTGGCGATCCTCTTCCGATTCAGGGGAATGGCGAATCTGAGTCAAAAAACCGAAGGTTCCCCCTCCGGAAGAAAAGGCATTCACAGGCGCGAATGCTACGTCAGAAACTCCCATTGGCTCCGTCAAGGGCGAGACGGACCCCTGTCTCAGGGGCTGGAAACTAGCAATACACACGGGTGGTGTTTTTTCCGTATATCCAGAAGGTGTAGGGGTCGGCGCGATAAGGCAATTTCCTGGGGGATAACGGGGCCGTTTTCTTGGGAATACTCTCTCGCTTGAAAAGCGGTTTTGCAAGAAACACGGAACACTTCGATAGGGATACAGCCGAAAGCGCACAGGGGTCTAAGATCCAGCGATAACCACTGCGATAAAAATACTTCATCCAGTGGCACGCGCCAAGCAGTTGGGGATAGCTGGCGACCTCGTAAAGAGAGGCGCCTCTCTGAAAAAGGGACAAAAAGCTTCAAAAGCGAAAGGATTTCTTGCCATGCGGAGTCACAGGCGCTATTGTACTATCGATGAAACAAAGAGATACAGGGGCGTGCGTCGGATGGGTAAAACAGCGGGCATTTCACTCACTACCGGCTGTACAAAAAACAACCGCCAAAAAAAAAAACTGGTACTCTCGGGCGCACCCTTCGGGACAAACGACACAAAGACCGTGGGTCCAAAGGAAATCCGGTGCCGGCCCCAAAAAGTTTTAAAACGGGTTTGTGATGCATGCGGAAGCAGGGCGCCGTCGATAAAGGGCGGTTGAATGCGTCAGCATCCACGAGAGGGAGGGGGGGGGTGCGACTGATGGACGCTGTTCTGGCGCCGAAACGGCTTGCCTTCCGCGGGAGGGTGGGCCGGATGTGTGGGTACGGATAGGACGGGTTGGGCGGCCCAGGACGATCTCGATTGGAAAAACTGCGACACTTAAGGGCGAAAATCGCCCCCAAAAGGGACGAAAAGATCACCAGGGCTGGGGCAGGGCCTCTGTGTGGGGAGGGAAAACCGAGTTGTTAAAAACTTCAAACGTCATGCAACGTACTGGGGGCAGGTAAGAAAAGAAAAAAACGCGCAATAGGCTGTAAAAAAGTTCTTCGCGGCTGGATAAAAGAACTGTCAGCGGCTGGGAAGGGGTTCGAAATCGATTGGACAAAGGTATCTAGGCAAGACTTCCATAGAAGGGCGATTGGATATGGCGTGCCACGTCGTCAAAGAAGCGTAGAGAGATACGTTGGGGCTCGAGGGGAAGGTCGGGCAAGATACGGATAACCTGGAGCACACAGCCGTAAACATCGGGAGGTTGCTGGCGCGGGGTGTGAAAGGCCGGGAACAAGTCCTAATCGGACCGGAAGCGCCGTAAAGAGATGGAAATCCAACAGCAAATACCTAAGTGACCTTGCTCTGCGGTCCGAAGGGCTGGCAACATTACAGCATCCATTTGAAAGCAAAAAAGTCGAAGTCCACCATCGTCTGCAGCTGATTAGGAAAAAGCACAACCCTTGGAGGATGGAACCAAAAAGGTACAAATTCCGAGAAAGACTCTCCTCGAACTCCCCTCCCTCTTTTCAGTTACCGAGGGGGGAAGCCAAACGTGGCCGGATTGGTCGATGCTTCGGGAATGCCGCGACAGAAAAGACGAGGAGCAACGCGCACCCCTTCAACGAACGTAAGAGAGAATGATTTGGTCCAGAGGAAGAGGCTGCCGGCCGGCGAATCGACCCGTGCAAACGCTTCGGGCAGGCGGCGAAAAGAACAAATGCGGAGGGGAAAGAGACTTCACAGAACACATGAAGAAAAAGAAAAGGGGGAGCCAGTATCAAAGTCTCAAAAAAAAAAGTAGCGTGCACCGCGAGAAAAAGCAAAGAAAGCGAACAGTTTAAGAAGAGAAAAACGTTGAAAGTAGCTTCTAAAGCCGTGGCGTCATCCAAGGGAACGAAGACAAGGGTAGCTAACCAAGAATCCCGGCCAAAAACAAAAAGCGGTCGGGTGCCGGCGGGGATCTTCTTCACCCTGTCACCGCAAGAAGAAAAAATTACACAGCTGAGGGCCATGCAGTAACAGAGGCAAGAAGATGGTATCCGTCGCGTGACCTGGGAGTCGTCCGGGTCTGAAAAAAGGCCAGATCGAGCCTACCAGAAAACACGAGGAGTAGAAAAGATCTTGGTAAACCAAGGAGACGTCAACGCACGGAACAGAAGGGAGATGCTGGAGCAATGTCTCGGGACGTCCGTTCGGAGTTTGGGACGTATTGAGAACTATGTCCAGGCAGTTGGCCACTAGGCGCACGACTGCAAAGAAGATGGGGTTGGGAGGGGGGAAAAAAAAGGGGTTTGGGGCGCCCTATGAGCAAGGGGGGGTCGGGAGCAGAAAGGGGCTGAAAACTCCTTTCCCCACCATTATCTCGAAAATTTCAAAAGAGGGCTAAGGCGCCGTACAAACTCATGCGGTACTGAAAGCTATAAATTTGATAGGGTATCCAGCGTTGTATTTTTATCCAAGTGCCTGTAAGGGAGAAGGGAAAAAGTTAAGGTCGAAAGGGTTGAGTTTTTTCGAAGGCTTAGTCCGAGGGTCAAATGGAAAAGGGGAGAGTCGCCAGGCGTCGAGAAGAACCGGGCCGCGAGGCTCAGCCAAGGCGTTTGACGGGGTTGAAATGGGAGGGTACCCATCTTTCGAGAAAGAAAAGAAAATCCGGGTCTGCAACGTTGGGACAAGCTTACCAAGGGGGTTTAGCGCGAGGGTGCAAAGCGGGCGTTGGTCGGACGATAGGGTTGGGGAGGGGGCTGGCGAGCCGGACAGCGAGAAAGAGTGTCCTGAATTGCGCCGGCAAAGGGGCGGGAAAATGCAAAAATCGGGGAAGACGGAGGAAAAAGGGATCAAGGGGGGAAGGCTGTTTGAAAACTGGGATAGTTCTTCGGGCGCTGGGGTTGATGGGGAGAATTTGGCAAAAAATACGCGTTCACAAGATCGCCTTGCTCCAGAGATTAAAGGACAGGGGGAGAGAAAGGGGGACGCAGGAGGCTCGATACACGCAAACTGAGGAGGAGTATAAGAGAAATCGAGAGAAGGATCGCGTTACCCGGTGAGAACCGAATAAGGAGATAAAGTTCTAGAGATGCTCAGCGAGGGGTGCGGGTAGTGACACCGCAAAAGCCGAACTGGGTCTTATAGAGATCATACTCACGACAAGTATTCAATCGCGGTTTATGTTAGTTGAAGCAGAGTACCGTTTTCGGTTCCGGTTGCAACACTCTGGTCGGCCACCTCTTAGATCACCCCAAATTTGGGGGTTTCGGGGGGGGGGGGTGTGCTCGGGCCGCGGCTGGTTCAAATCGAATCTCGTGCAAGAAGAGAAAACCACAAGTCGAATCAATGCCAGCAAAAGGGAGTCCTGGATGATAAGGTCAAAAGCCGTCGAAAAAAGCGTGGGCGCAAGAAAAAAAGAGATATGTGTGCAAGATGAAGAACTTTTATCGAGGGCGACAGGAGATAGATAAAGAGGGGAGGGGGGCAAAAAACGGGGATGGGCGTCAGGAAAAAGACTTGATGCAAAAGCATCCCCAAGGGAGGGGAAGGGGCGGTAAGGAGACGACTTCGCCAGAAAGGTGATAATAACCGAAAAGGGCGAAGGGGGGGTAGAGGAGGATGATGCCAGCGTCGTGAGTCGATCAAATACCGCCCCGGATCATCGGAACACCAATGGTAGAGCAATCAGAAAGAGGACGCAAAGGATAAGAGGCCGGAACGTTGCAAGGGGAAGAAAATCGAATTTAAGGGGGGGCTAACGAAGGACCGAGAGTAAAAAAAATAATCGGCGCAGCGGAAACTGGAAGAGGGATGACTGGGGTGGAAGAGGGAGACGGCGCGCAGGTTAAGGAGCAGGGGTGCGCAGTGGAGGCTACCGGAAAATAGGCGAAGGGGGGGGAAACGCGTGGGGGAAGATCGATTAGGGGAGGAAGAAGGAAACGGGTCTCTGCCACATGCAGGTAAATCTGGGGACACGAAAGTCAGTGGGTCGAACAAAATGGGGACAACATGAGAAGGGGTCCGCTTTGACGGTAATACAATTGAGAGAGGAAAAAGGAGAAGAACGAGGATGCTTAGTCAAACGCTGTTCGCGTATTTGTAATTGTGGGGCAAAGGGGAGAAGATGTAAAAGGAAAAAGGGAAAAAACACTGGAGAAGGGGGAAGACGCGACCGAAGTTAAAGAAAGAAGGATACGCACCGCAATGAAATTCGAGTCTCATGGAAATTGTGAGAAAAACCAAGGAAAACGAAAAGACCTACGGAAAATTCAGATTAGATGGTAGATGATAGAAAACCAAAAGGGGGTCATGATTTTGAAAAGGGGCGGGGGGTGGTGAAAAGAAAAAGCGCGTGAACCGCGGATCCCGCACCGCGGTCTTGAAAGTAAAGGTGACGGCCCGGGAGGGGTGTGGGGGGTGAGGAAAGAAAAGCGTTTGCACCAAGGCGGAAAGGGGGGGAGGAGAGGGACACCACTCTCGGTCACAACCAAAGGCGTGTCGTAACAGAGGGAAAAAAACGTTTCAGGTTGACGAGAAAGTAAATGGGTTCAAATCTTGACCGAAAAGAGGACGCAACTCGGGGGCAAGGTGAAGCCAGGTGAAAGGCAGGGTTGAAGAAGGTTAACGAGAGTTCGAAGACCGAACCAAGCGCCATTTCAAAACTACGGAAAGGAGCAGGGGCAGAAAGTCACTACATCTAATAGGAAAACGCCCGTTGCTGGAGAGTGCAGGATCTTGGGTTGAGGAAACTGGGAAAAACTACGCCGCGCGAGAAAAGTCATTCGGCGAAAGGTGAGATCGCTCTGGAGCACTTAGGAAGAAAAGCTAAGGAAAAGGGCAGAATGATTTTCGGACGTTGAGAAAGCCGCAAGCACTCTGTAAGAGGGGGGGGGGGGAAACAGCGGCGGCGAACAGAGTGGTACTAATGCTACGGGCTATAAAAAAAAAGGGCAGTCACGTCAAGAGGGGGAAAAAAAAAAAAAGGTACGCGAGCATCCAAAGACCAAGGGGGGTTTGGGTTTTTCAAAGAAAAACGGGATACCACTGACCGAGGGAAAAAGGGGGGCTTGGATGGAAAGCGGACGTCCGCGGTGAAGGGTGGAATGAAGAGGGCGCTTCAAAAACAAGGGTTTGCAAAACACTATGAGCTTAAGGGAAGTATTTGACGGTAACCCAAGAGGCGCACAGGGGGAGATCAACCGCTCTAATGCAAAAAGGGAATTCACAAATGACACGCGTAAAGAAGGGGGGGGGGCGAGCTAAGGGAAAAGTCTTACAAATCTTAAAGTAAGCTTCGGGCGCCTAAAACGAGGGAACCTTCGCGGAGACTCTTGAACTCATGCAGGGGGTCAATCTTCCAGCAAGATCGCTTCGGTAGCAATAGAAAATTCAAAAGGCTCATCAACTTTCGGTCGTTCGGGGCGACAAGACGAAATGGCATCAGATCGCGGGGAAACAAAAAGGGAGAAACCGACAGAACCAAGGTGTAGTTCTGGGATCGAGGGAACAACTCGAAAAAAGCGGCCCTGATCCTTAAGAAAAAAGGACCGTGAAGCGGGGGGGGAATAAAGAAGGGGGAGCAGAAAGTGGCCGCGCTTGGGTCAAGAAAGAAAGAAGAAAGCTGGGGAGGACAGCCGGCGAATTAAGTGGGGGAATTCTTCATAGTTCAAAAAAGAGAAGAACAAATTAGGCGCACACTGTTGAAGGAAATAGGACGCTTGAAGGTGCCGGAAAAGGTACGATATACTTTCTGCACACAAAACATGTGACGAGATGTGGATGCTCGCGAAAACGGGGGAAGGCGACCGGGATTTGCCAAACCGGAGTTCAGCAAAGGTTTTCGATCTCAGCTTGGGGTGGCCCCGATTTTTTCAACTGGGAATAGGGACCGAAACCCAACAAGCTAACTATAACGATCTAAGAACAAAAAAAAAAAAGCTGGGAACGGTCGTGACCAGTCCTGCTGAATCGAAAAGGGGGTCGGTAAAAAATCATCGCAAAAAGAAAAGAAACGTGAAACGGGAACGGGTGGCTAAGGGGTTTGGGGGAAGAAAAAATCGCTGGAGCAGCAAAAATCGGCAGGCTTAAAGGAGATTGGGACACGCAAAGGGGTAACGAAGAGTAGGAAAACTTTTCCGATAGCGTTGGGGAGAAAGGGGTAAAAGACAGCGGATGTCAAAATCGGGGGCCGCAAACTTACTGTAAAAAGGACCTCTGTTAGGCAAGTAAAAAGAGAAATGAAGGAAAAAAAACTTGTCTTCCCGGTAACCAAGGGTTGCAACCTCCGAATATCGATTGGTTGTGGGAAGAACAAAAAGACCTTGCCCGAGGGAAGAAAGTGGGGGCAAAGTTTTTGCGGCAACGTCGCAAAGTCCATGCAAAGGGAAAAAAAAAAGGTCTCTATTCCCACTCGGAGGGGGGATATTCTGATGCTTCAGCGCAAAACACCTTGCGAGGCGTCTAAACAAGATATAAAAAAAGATTTTGCCTCAGGAGAATCGAAGAAGGGAAAAAACTTTGAGAGGCAGAGGCGAGTTTGTAGGCACAAACGAAGTACGTTGGAATGGGGGGGGATTCGCCGGGAGAGAGAACCAGCAACTGGTAACAAACTAGAAGACCCCAATTAAGAACAAGGGCTTGAGACGACAAAAGTTCGGTCCAAGGAGCTTGGGGATCTTGCCAGAGATGGGAGGACTAGTCAAGGGCCACGGGTGTTGGAAAGAATGTGCTGCGGGGGAAAAAAGCAGTCGCGGGGTAAAGTTGACGGATTCACATAGATTGGAGAGGAAAACCGCGGAGGCGGAAAAAAAAATGTACAAAGGCTCAAATCCCTGGAGGCACTCATGAGGACTTTTCAGGATGCCAAGAAAGGGGAATGGGGGTGAAAGGGGGCTTTTGGAAAGGATGGGGCGCGATCGAAGACCCTGCGCGGCAAACTGAACCGCCAATCAAGGGGCGCGAACCTTGATCTACAAGCCACAAACAAGGGGAAGGACGGTCGTTAGAAGGAAACATAGTCGCAACGCAGGCAAATAGAAAAAAGGGAAGGCTGGGAAAAACAAGGATACGCCGGAAGCTGGGTTGACCGCGCAGATGTGGGTGAGAAAAAAAGTCCAGGCCGGCGAGTTGAGAAAAAGACGGCTCGCGGGTGGGGGGGGACAATTTAGAGAAAAAAAAATCCAACACAACAAAGCGGGATGCGGAAAGGAAGACTTTGGGGGGTTTAAACAACCACGCGCGGATCTCAAGCGCCGGCGACGGTTGAGCATATCTCAAGCGGGAAAAGCATGGACCAATGGCGAAAGAAAAAGGAGTCCCTTTCGGGATTGAGTCGAAAAAGGAGGTTCCAACGAGGAAAGGAGGCACGACCACAAAAAGGAGGTATCAGGTGGCCGGGAGATTGAAAAGTCCGTTGCTTGGAGCAAAGGGGAACCGTAGGGAAAAGGATGGTCAGAGACGCCCAGCAAGGGAAAAAACGCGTTTATCTCTACACTGTGCGAGACGTGGAGAAAAAGTCGAACTATGAAGAAGGGCAGTGAGACCTTTCGAGGAAAGGGGAAAGTATAAAAGTTATTGTTGACTCAAGGTGCATCGGGTGGGGGGGGAAGACGGAAGGAAAAACCAAGAAGTTGAGGTTGGGCGGTGGTTTTGGGGAAAAAAAAGTCACGTGTTCACAGCGGTTTGCACGTCGATGGAGGAAGCGCTACTGAAAAAAAAAAGCGCAGGGGAAAACCCAACGATCTCAACCGGCGTTTACGTGGGGGAAGACGGGGGATGGAACAAGTTGAGCGGAAAACGCACCAGACTCCAGGCGCACCAAATTAGGAACGGGTTGACTTCCACAAGGGGTCCTAGGGCTCAATAGGGTGATTTTCTTCGATGCGCTCTCGTGAAAGGAGAGGGGCTATCTTGGTCAGGCCTCCTCGAATGGGGGGGGGCTCTGAGAGGAAACAGCCGCTCAAAAATAGTGGGCCTTCGAGAGGGGAAAACCGTCAAAGGTTGGAGGCTGGCGATTGGGGGGAAAGAAAAAACCTCGGGGGGAAAGCGCAGAATGTCGGACAGTGAAAGGGGAAAAATGGAAAAAGTTTTCTCAACGACGGAGGGGAATTCCTGCGCGTCGGGTTCTACTGGACCAGGGGTCCAGGACTCCTACGCGAGTCAAAGAGCGTCCCCTCGGTTGCAAAAGGTCGAGGGTAGGGGGTGCTCCATAGGTCGGGGAAGAGAGGTGACGAGGGGAAATCGAGAAAACTGTGAAAAGTAAGAAACGCGAAATGACGCTTGGTCAAACACTGGAAGAGGAACAATCGCATGGCTCGAAATGGACGAGAGAAGCTCACAGCGATTTAGAACATTGAGGGGAAACAAGGCCCGCAGCGCCGGGGAGGGGAGAGAGATCACCGCGACGAAAACCAAAGTCAAAAGGGGTAGTTTCACTTAGCTGGAAGTCGCGGTTCAGGGGGGTCCAGAAAGTTACAAAGAGGGGGGGGGGGGAAACGGAAAAAAATATGTCGATTGAACAAAAAAGGTGGGGGAAAATGCTCGTACCGGGGACGGCTGTGGGGGCCAAATCCGAGGTCGATTAAAACAATTGGGGGGGGGGAAGGAGGGCAAAGCAGATATCGTCAGGAAGTTCGCAGAAAAAAACAAAACAAACAACGAAAAAACAACCACACCCAAAAAAAAAACAGGAGAGCACCTGTATCAGAAACACGGGGTAAAATATTTACGATCAAAATCGTTTTGAACCAAAAGGGTAGAAACGAGATCGTGACACGGGGGAGGAAGGAACAGCCTGCATTTATCCGCGGGAAGGGGGCAGGGAGGGGTCGAAAAAAAAATCACGCAAATAGCGTGCTTGTATGTCTGAAAGGACTTTATGGACAGTGGACTGGGAGGTCCCTTGTCAAAAGGCCTGTCAATAACGTGGTTGGGAGCAAGAGATCAACGCAAAAGGGGTGGCGAGGGTATCAGCGTGGTAGAGATAGGGCAAAGATCAAAACCCCTTCTTCATCAAAAGAAGAACTAGTCAGGCGGGATTCGAAAGGGGGGGGGGCGAGCTCACCTGAAAGAAGAGTTATCGGAATTGCAGAAAAGGGAGATGAAAAGGTTAGAATCCAGGCATTGTGGTGAAGATCTGGGGGGGGGTGAACGCGCCGAGATTTGAAAAGCATCGGCTCATGGGGAAAACTTTAATCGTTAAAAGGGGGGATGAAGTCTCTTTTCGCGGCAGCGGTTATAACCGTTGAAAAATGAAGGGGAATACCGTTCACATAGCGAAAAGGGTTTGGCATGGCCAGAAAACAAGGGTTGAAAGCGATCTCGAAATGAACATACACCAGGAAAAACGAAAAGCCCGCCCGAAGGGGGAGCGCTCCTAACTGGAGACCTTATCAGGAACAAATTGGTGTCGGCGCATAAAAGGGGAGAAATAGTCCAGATGGACTTAAGGACAAGGGAGTTTCTCAGGAGCAATTCCGCAAAAGACCTCGTTCTGCTTGATTACCGACGTTCTCTGAGGTTGGAAAAAACGGGGCTTGAGACTAGAGGGGGGACATTCAACGAAAGAGAGATAGCCGTAATCGGCTTTCGAGCGAGATAAGCCCGGTCTTAAAAGGCAAGGGCGGCGGAGTTCGAAGGAAATTTTGAAAAAAACAAGTCCAAAAAAAAAAAAAAACCTCCTAGAAGAAGTTCTCGAGGTGTAACGAACGTGACTGGATGGAAAAGAAGGGGAAGGATTTTAAAGTGGAAGAAGTGGGAAAGAAGAATACCATGATCAAAAATTTCCGTCGGGGGGGAACAAAAGGAGCAGGAACTTAGTTGAAAAAAACGGTAAGGGAGCCGGGAAGGTCAAGATAAAGTGGAAACCAGGCGGATTTGGCTCGAGTCGGGAA
>Ga0179593_1511012_pt1 | contig 10218 bp, 8 predicted proteins | sample CZODoug2_1_08_16_FD_185931 | JGI IMG/M metagenome (GOLD analysis project Ga0179593, IMG submission 185931) | Vadose zone soil fungal communities from Angelo Coast Range Reserve, California, USA - CZODoug2_1_08_16fungal (PacBio error correction) | ecosystem: Environmental > Terrestrial > Soil >...
GGTTACTATCAGAAAGATTCGAAGCAGAAGGACACAGCTGGACAGCTATAGGAAATCGCGTAGCCAAGGGGGATCGACTAAACAATCCGAACTCTGGGTCAGGCGAAGCAACTATTTTCAAGGGAGGGGCATCAAAAGTACAAGAATCGGAAGTAAAAAAAGGGAGAAAGGGCAGATGGCCCAAGAGACGAGCAGGACCTAGGTGTACGAGTGGAATGAATACAAGGGGGGGCAAGCAATCCATATGAAAGGGGGGCACAAATTGAAGCAGCTCAAAAACGGAAAATCAACGGGGGGGTCCAATAAACTGTAAGATGTGTTGTATATCTCAAGAGTCGGGTTATCTGGTCCAGGCAAAGTATCAAAAAAGGGGGAGAAAAGAAAAAAGGAAATCAAACAGCGGGTCCTCAGTTCAGCAGTAGCAGGAGCTAAGTATGGCTGGGTGAATGGCGGTGGGGTGTAAAAAAACGGGAACGTAATTTTGGTTAGGGGACCTAGGCGTCGACATGCCAATAATTAGAGGCACCTGCAGGCAGGACCAATTATGGGAAACTTATTATTTCAAGATTCACATACGAAGACCGGGGGGAAATAGGTCAAGTCAAACAAGAAAAATGAACAAACTCCTCGACATGAGAAATACCTAAGCGACCTTGATAGTGGGAGAAGTTAAACTTGTCTCACAAATGGCGCGGACGGTTTCACAAGAAAAGAGGGGGGGGGGAGGGGTGTATATCGTGGCGGGCTTGTTGGACCATGTTCCGACAAGGAGATAAAACAAGATCGCCTCCTGGAGGCGTGGGGGGTTGTCAAAAGCCAAAGCGGGGGACAAGACTTGGGAGTGCAACAACCACAAAACAACTTATCGATCGTCGACCTACAGCTGCTACAACTCACCCATTGAAAAGCATTATAAGCATGTGTTGACTATGCTCGAGGGCATTGGACAACACAAAACATTCCATAAAAGGGGTCAGGGGGAAGGGGAATCAGGTTTATTTGGATGTATAGCTAATCGCAGAATGAGGGGAGGATCCACCGCCAAGGTCGTGAAACTGAATGCAAGAATAGATAACTTGGATAGTTGAGTGCCGGGGCACACCGATAAGGACAAATGGGGAAAAAGTGGGGACTTCCAAATTGGTCCTTACCAGACCCATCACATGATGACGTACAACAATACACACACACAGGGCCGTATGGAGCCATCCGGAAGGGGAAGAAAGGAAGGATGACGCCTAGAAAAAGGCCGAATTCACAAAAATCAGTCAAACCAAAAAGAAGATTCACCAGTAGAAGAACTAAGAGTTGGTAAAGACTAACCGGGTAGGGGGGGGACTAATCATTCGAGAACATGTGGGGGGAAGTTCATATAAGAAAAGGAATTGAGCACATCTATATACGAGAAGAGCGAGGAAGAAAACTGGAATAGAGCATGACGAAGGGACCAAGAAGAGACACTGCAGATCACCTTTTTGGGGGGAGGCGGCAGAGGTCAGTCACCGATGATTGTTAAAAGCCATGGGAACAATTTTGTCGTAAAAATAGGAATAAGCTCTTGCAGGACAAGTGCTGTGTCTGGTCTGGCAACATGGTGCTTGGAAGCTGTGGGGCATAAAATAAGCCGTGATCCAGACCAGGGTACGAATACCGGAGTCTCTTTTGAACGACATCTCGACCGCCTATTGAGGGTAAAATCTGCGAATGCGAATTAACACCAACTACCTTGGGTGATGTGAATAAAAATCGAGAAGTGGCCTTAAAATGCAGAAATTGCATGGGGGGGGGGTGTATCAAGCAATGAGAAATGAGGACGCAGGGGGAACGGGCCCCCCGGGAATTCATTTGCGAGCACTGGAATTTTTCCCACATTAACACGTATCGCTGTGAGATATCGTCTGTCAGGCTTCCCATGCGATAAGGAAATCTTTCTATTGGGAACTACGCAGGAGAGAGGGGGGGGCAGGGTGCCAGGACCCTTCCTTCACAAAAGGGGAAATGAGTAATTGAAGCCTAACTGAAAAACCGAGAACAGTAGGAAAAATATGTGCTGATTAAAGGGAGCAGGATTAGGGAGCGTAGGAAACAAGGAGCTATTTGGGGAATGTGGTTGTGGGGCAGTGAGCATTTGGATTTCAGAGCGCAGAGACAGGAAGAAACCCAGGGGTGATGCGGAAGGGAAAGACAAACGCTCAGGCAGAAAAGTCACTTTCGCATCAAGAAAGAAAATTTGATAAGGGAGTGAGGGGTTTGATTGGTCAAAAGCTCGGGGGGAGAATTGCAATACGGAAAAAAGGTCTTGGGAACAGCTTAAGGTGCCGCCAGGTTAAGTCTTTGTCACAACTAAAAACGCCCACGAGGTCAGGAGAGCTATATTCTGACGTGGTCGCATCCCTCCCTCAATCCATGACTCTTGGGGAGGTAATTTGGGAAAAAAAGCGGGGTATAGCCGTTCTTGCGGGGGTTGGGGGAGAAAGTGTAAATGGGGTTCCCATTCGATCCCTAAACAAATGTATAAGTTGCCTAGGGACCCTGTTTGGCAAAATGAAGCTGGGGAAAAAAGGAAGGCCAGGGGGTTTTCTGAGGTTTTTCTTGCAGGGGCCATGAGAGTGACAGCATTTCGATAAAATCGGCAGAACAGAGGATTGACGAAAAAGCCAAAAGGGGTAAGAGGAAAAGCGATAGGACGGAACAGTAGTTGGGGACCCGAAATGGAGGTTCTAAGAGGCATCGGTGTTAGTCAATCATAAGACTTGCCATTAGCAGCTTGAACACGCTCAAAGAGCGGCCTTGACAAGCAACGTCAAATAAATATTAACGCAAGTTTTAGGCTAAAATGGACGCTATCGAAGGCAAGTAGACACCGATGTAACAACACTCAGAAACCAGGTGGGGTTCGGCGAAAAAAGGATTCAAAACTGAAGGTAATACCATCTCACTGGGGAAACCCTTGCGTTTGGCCATGTATCGAAAAAGGATATCGTCTGGACGGACTGGGATCAGAGAACACACTTAATTTCTTCTCTAAGTACAAGCAATCATCTAGGCGGGGGTAGAGATTAAAATGAAAAAATCAGGTTAAGGAAGGCCTAGAAAGGGGAGACACATCGGGGGGAGGGGGTTAAGCTCTGGGAGAAAACTAAATCCAGGATCGACATGTCTCACTGTTAGGAAGGCCTCACGAAATACAGTCGCAGGTACCGCGAAAAAAAAAAGAAGCAGTTCTCACCTGAAAAAAAAGGAGGAAAAATAGGTATGGCCGCAGAGAGCACAAGGGGGTCGAAACAACCAGTTGAGTTCCGAGAATGAAAAAGTAACGGGAGTCGGGGCACTCTACGCTTTAAAAATCTCCCACAAAAGAACAGATACTGCGGGTATAAGGGGAAAGAATTTCGGTCAGGAATCAATCAAAAAAGGAGAGAAAGACTCTACGGAATCTTGAATGAAAGGCTGTTCTGCTTTTGGTGATGGGGCCAGCAATGTACGAAAGTAACGATGAACGGAATGGGGACACGCGCAGCAACCGAACGGGGTATTCTTCTCCACCCAAAAAAAAAAAGGCTCTCATTCCATACACCTGGAAAAGCTGAGTGTGATCGTTACGGGGAAATGGCGGGACACGGGATTTCCGAAGGGCCGGGGGGGGTCCAAGGAAAAGAGGAGAAGGTATTTGGCTCTTCAAATGTATCAAATAGCGGGCAAAACCGAAGTGCCCGTAGTGTAGCCTTACGAGCGTGCTTCCCTAGAGGAAATCGAGAAGAAAACGCCAGTTTGAGGTGAAGGGGAAGGCAAGTACCAAGATCTCAAACATGTGATGAAAGTACGTAAGCCTGGATTGAGAAAGGGCAACCAAGTTTAAACGTAGAGATGGGGTAAGGTATCAAAGTTTTGGAAGAGGAACTGGGAGGGGAGAAACTAAGTTGTTGGTTAACCCCGGTCAGATTAAATTCGATAGTACGAACTGAAGATAATCATCAAAGACGGGAGAAGATTGATGGGAAGGATGTCAAGGCACACGGCGAGATAATTTTTCCCGAAACGAAAGGAGACCACCAGGCAACGCTCAAGGGATGGCCCACCACCTATCATGAGGACGCAGAAAAAAAAAATCCATTTAAAACGCATTGGCAGAGCTGTTGAAAATCGCTTTCAGGGCTGACATACACGGGGGACGTTTTGGGTGAGGGGGAGAAGAATCTGGGAATGTTCCTGATAGCGATATGGATGGGGCACACTCACGCCTGACAACAGCAACACACAAAAAAAAACGCAAAACGACGGGGGGTGCGTGAAAAAAGCACAGAAAGAGAGCCCAATTTAGATCTTGAGGACTTTTCTGACAGTTTGTGTAGGGCATTGGAATTACACTGCATCAAAGCACGAGAACGGGCTAGAAACCTATCGCGAACAAACTTTACCTTGCCAAAATTAGGGAGTGTTATTTTCGGGGAACCAGTTCCTAATATACCCTGCAGTAATGAACACTACCGCGGCGTTCTGCCCGGGGGTGCCAGTACAAAAAAAGAAGTAACTATAGAAGGAATAGAAATGGTAAATACCCTTGTAGCAGTGGGCACGGGAAGAAAGTCCTTTTTTGGAACAAAAGAGGAAGCTCACTCTCTATGTTAAAAAGTTAGTGGGGAAATTATCCTACATCGAAGAAGTGGCAAGAAATAACGGAGTCATTCATCTGCGTTGAGACAATGAGGGACCCGGGGCAACAACATGTCACACTAAGCTGTATCCCGCTGACGGGGAAGAAAAGAATCCTAGCAGTCAGTGATGAACATTATGAATTTCTAGTAGGAGAGAAGAAATAAAAAACTCGAAAAGGTTGTCCGGGAGGGATGAAGAGAGTCAGGGAAAAGAACTCGGAAACAAGGAAAAAAGTCCATGGTGGAACAATTGCGAATGGCGGATCTCGTCATTGAGGGGTATCCCTCTGCTGATAGCAAATCTAAGACTGGTCATTTCATGGGGGGCAAGATTAAATTGCAGGTAATACCATTACTAGGGTGGCCGGACGGCCAGTGATGACTCATTTTTTGGGAATCTGATACCGACAACGCCTAGGGGAACTCCTTTTCTACTATGACACTCATCACGGTAGGGGGGGGCATTGACGCTTCGCAGGGTATTACGATCTCGCGTATAGACTCGTGGCATGGGGGGACAAATCTACGACTAATGATCTTCCCTTTGACACACGGAGACCATGAGGGTTGCAAAAACACAAAATTTCCAACTCGGGGGGTGGCTATCCAGACACACCCTGGAAATCTAGAGAAGAAAGAAACGGGGATTTGATATTTTCAAATTGCTCTTGAAATCAATGGGCCTCGGGAAGTCACAAAATAGGAGGGGAGAACAGTGTGTAGCTTGCAGGTGGTGGGCGGTCCAAGGAACAGGGGGGGAGCTCGTCCTTTCGTGCATCGGAAGGGAGATAGAGGGGATACCAGTAAGTCATGAAAAAGTCTTTCAAAGGAAAGTAAGAAAAATGGCCGCCGATGATTGACACACGATACTGACCAAACAGGGAGCGTTGGACACAGTTCATACGAGGGTGAATGTCTTGTGTAGAAGTCTGCTGAACGTTGGACATGAGAAGTGGGGGGGGAGGGGTCAGAGACAGGCGGTTCATCTGGATGCAATAAAAAAAGCCTGGTGGGGCGGCTGGGGGGCAGAAATGGGGGTCTTTGAACCGCTGACAACGTTGGAGTAAAAGTGTTCCTGTGGACGGGGACATGTATTCCGGGGGCACTTCCAGTCAAAACACAGCGAGCCAAGTTACGCATTCAAGGATGATTGTCGGGTGTCCGACATCAGAAAAAAACGGCTATTGATGGGGAAGGAACAATTAAGGGGTTCGTCAACTAACAATCGAGCAAATTCAGGACTTGTCATGAATCTTTTGGGCAGGGGGGTACAATGCTAGAAAGAGACACACATTTTCTTTGTTTAAGTTTGCTTTCCCGTCATTTTTGAGTGGTGCGCTTGCTGTAAGGCGCATCGGCTGACCGTAATTGGGTGTGGATGAGTCGGAACTAAAAAATTATGGCCGGAGGGGGGGGAAAAGACGCCAGAAAGCTGCTGTTCATACATTTAGGAAATGCGGGTCAACAAGCTCAAAGTAGGACACGCGATGGGAATGAACTCATCGCTTTTTGAGGGCACGGTTGAGGATCACCATTATCACCGGGCGGATCGCGCTATTTTATTAGACGACGGCAATTCTGGGGGGATAAGACGGGGGGGGGCAAAAAGTTTTGCATTGACTTCTTGACAGGGCGGCGGTGGCATTCCGGAGTTGAAGTACCACTCTCATTCAAAGGTGGAAATTTGAGAATTTTGGGGAGGGGAAGTCAACTGCAAGATGTACCCCTAACGCAAAAGTTACGGGGAAACACTGCGGGGGGTTACAAAACGGAAAAGCCTGCTCACTGTGAGATGGGCTACTGCATAGCTGGAATCAAGAGGTGCTGGGGGCTTTGTATCCCCGGTTTGATACTGGTGAAACGGGACTGGGGGACACGCAAGGCGTATTTCCCAACACAGATAAGGTGGGAGAAACGATTGCAGGAAGTTGGTAGAAGGAGCGCAGAAGCACCAGGTGGGAAACCAAAGGGCCAACCGGATTCGGGAGCAACTCGTAAACTATTCGGACGTTTGAGATAGGCCATGAGTGAACGGGGAAATACTGTGGACGAAGGAGAGGGGGGAAAAGCACATCACTTGGGTGGGGGGCGGTTTCTATTTCTATAGACGAGTTCGCCTTGACTAGCGTACCTTGGCAAAAGAGCTTTTACGATAGCAGGTGGGAAATGGGTGGTTGCGCTTCGGGAGGGCAACTGTAGGTTGTCAAAAGGATATCTAAAACAACAACACCGGAGGAGAGGATAATTATTACTAATGAAGACAGAACGAAGGGGGAGGGGCAAGAGAAGACAAATTCCTCTTTTCCAGAAGGTCAGGGAAATCGATAGCCCAACGCGAAATAAGGCGACTCTCTAAAGGCGCAACTCACAACCATATTTTAAAGGATTGTCCACAATAAAAAGCTCAAGAAGGGATCCATGACTGCGACACGACAAGAATCATGGTGACGATAGACCAGAATACCGGTTGGACTTGGGCAAGAAAGAGTGACCAATGGAGGGGTACCGCATCTCAAGTAAAAAACTCCTAGGGGAAAGCCAATCGGTAGAATAGATGTGGGAAAATATCGACAATAAGGTAGGAAGCACTGGTCCCAGAAACCGGGGGTAGCAAAAAAAATGTGGGATAGAGAAAAGCATAACGGAAACGGAATGGCAGTAGCAGGCGCCAGTATTTCGGGGATGCTGCCAAGGGGAAAAGTCCTTACCTGTTCGGTCCTAGGCGAATACTGAGCATTGAGGCCACCGGCAAAATGGCAAAACCCCTTACATCGGAATCGACCAGGGGAAAAACGTAGTAGGGGGAGGGAATAGTCACCTCCATGTCCAAAGATGAAAAAAGGAACCCGTAGTATAACTCCTCTTTACAGGGGAACTATAGAAACAACTAGCGAGAAAAGTGGAGTATTTGTGGGTTTTAATCACTTGTCCCGAAAATGGCTGGGAGATGCTTTTCCATCAAACAAAACTCGCGTTTGGAAGGTCTTGCTTGTTAAAAACATGTTCATAAGAAAAGAGAACAATCAGCCTGTCTGGCTTCGTCCTGTTGGGTTGTCAAGAAAAAGGGGAAAGACGGGAGGTACTCTCACCGGAAAAACAAATACTGGTCAATAAAAATACAGCAAGCACGACAGCAAACCTAAAAGAACAGGCAAGCAATAAATAACAGGTTGACGAGAGACGAGCAGGGCACCCAAAGCCAAAAGGGCATGAAAGTAAAGTTTACGGTTTCCTATGAGGTGGCGAGCTGAAAATAATGGGAGTCCGCTAACTCCAGGGAGTGAAACGGAAACATCAGATACGGGGGAGAAGGGAATGAGTGCCGTGAAAAAAATAGGAAAATGTTACGCTTCTTTTACGAAAAGTGTCAGCGTGTATCAAAAGACAAATTCAAAAGTCATGATGGGATCAGCCAGATAATCAACCACCCAGGACCGCTTAGGGGGGGGAAATCACAAAAGAGGTCGGGGACTCAAAAAGACCCTTTAATGTTCCACTCAGATACGCAAAGCCTACAAAGACAGATGGGCATATTAAAAGGCCCAAAAAGGAGTTGGTCAAGCCGAGTGATATTGGTGAAAGAAAGAAATTAGGCGGAATTTGTCAGAAGGGGGGGAAAGATCATGACTATGGGATCACATCTATAAGGTACTTAATCGCATATACCAAACTATGATCATGCGCGGCACATGAAGAGTCACCTGCGCATCAAAAACTATGGTTTTGGGGGACGTCGTGCAAACGGTTCGGAAAGGGAGAGGCACTACTTGAAACACTTGTTCGTAACAAGAATCCTAGATAGGACGAGTGGGGGGGGTGGGAGGGATGGTCTGGGTGACACCTGAGGAGTTATAAACTAAATAAAAGAAAGCCTGGTCCGCCCAGGGAAGAAGAGCAGTATGGAAAAACATTCCACTATTCTACAGGGGACAGAATCGTCATCAAAAAGAGGAGGCGAAATGACGCACACAAAACCACGAATGGGGGATGATGTTCCAAATCTTAGGGCATCATCAGTGAAGGGGTAAAAACACAAAAATGTAGGACAAAATCTGCAGCTTCGTGTATTATTGGTATAAACGCCACGGAGTGGAAAATGACCTGACCGTAATGTTTTCTCAAAATCGGAAAAAATCTTGCTGTCAGGCAATCCATCGAGGGCAGTGGGGGGGAGAATGTTTCAAACTTACGCGTGAATGGGTTTGAAATGGGCCAGGACCGCTCAGTAAGGTACACGGGAACAAAGGGGAGAATTGCCGGCGGCTCCTACTACGAGAACGGAAGACTCAAGGGAAGGGCCTTCTCGGGGGCTCGGGCGGCGAGAGGTAAACAGCGCGGGGGTCGGGGGGTTTTTTTAATGTGGCCTTACGCGCAAGTAAACTCCCCGGGGGATCATATTAAAGCATAACGTGCGACTCATCAGGAAAGACTCATCATAAAGGTTAAATAGGGGGAGTGTCGGCTAAGGAACTATGGAGCCGTGGCCAATTGACCGCTGGACAAAAAGGAAGGGGGCACAAAGGTTCTAGTCCTATCTGGGCAACAACTGCAGAACCAAAAAGGAGTCAGTACGAGGGAAAAGGGATATTTAGGCGTGGTAAGAACACACCTCCAGAAATCGCAAGGAAAGGTGAATAGGTTTAAAAAATAGCCTGAGTTGGATTTTAGCAGTGTAATTGCACAAGGCGAGACCTCAAAAAAAACGTGGAACAAGTCCTCAGAGGGTCCTGGTTTGTTCAAGACTAAACAGGCATCCTTAGTTTTGCGGTGTGTGAGCGTCCATGGGGAAGTGACATAATCTACAACGGTCATAGAGAATTGACCTGAAAGGCCAATGTGGGACAGAAAAAAAAAGGGGGAATAGAACAGTCTTGGGAAAAGTCCCCATGGCGAAAAGGGAGGGATGCGCTAGACACGTATGGTGAGGGCCATAGAGGTGGCTACTTGCCATTGGGCGAAATTGAACACGCTCAAGAGCAGAGGTGCCTTGAAAAAACGGCCCATAAATCTTCGCCGCGGAGGGGTTCATATGAAGAGCGTACTATCCGTTAGGGTAAAGCCGATTAAAACCCCACCTATTTTTAGGGGAGGAAAAGAAGACATCGTGCCAACGGAATTACTAACAGCGATAACTGGGCGAAACCATTGTTACCATTGCCTCCAGAAGTGTTACGGGGCGATGGTCGAAAACTGATAATTGGAGCAAAGCACTTTCAGTCAACTGAAAAAGGGTCGGAGATGATTTCAAGGGAGTAGTCAACGAGAAGACTAAATAGACAAGAGGGCAGTTGAGGAACGAGCTTTTGCTCTCAAATACACCATCCTGCCGGATCGAAAAAAAAGTGAAGGATCGTAAAAAGATCAAGTGCCACGCCATCACCTTACCTTCATCAGCCTTTGGATAAAGTGAAAGTATTTCCGAGAGGGTCCGAGACCAATGTGTTGTAAAAATCAACGTTAAGGGGTCTGCTGAAAAAAAAAACGGGGAAAATAGTCTCGACAGTCTTTGCTGAAAGGAGCACCAAGCATAACAGACTGTGTATTTAAAAGTTCGGGTTCAGAG
>Ga0179593_1520977_pt1 | contig 10218 bp, 13 predicted proteins | sample CZODoug2_1_08_16_FD_185931 | JGI IMG/M metagenome (GOLD analysis project Ga0179593, IMG submission 185931) | Vadose zone soil fungal communities from Angelo Coast Range Reserve, California, USA - CZODoug2_1_08_16fungal (PacBio error correction) | ecosystem: Environmental > Terrestrial > Soil >...
GGGAGGAAAGAAAAGAAGATTCAGAAAATCCTTCTAGTGCTCCTGCGGCTATGGCCATCAGCAAGATAAAGGGGAGCAGAGAAGTGTGGGAAAAGGGCAAGTGGCACCTAACTTCGGTAATTTTAGTTTCACACAATACAAGCCAGAGCATGAAAGGAGGAGAGAGAAAATAGCTCCTGCTGAAGAAAAGGGGAAGGGACTCGGACCGTCAATGACCGGTAGGCGGTGGTGCGGATATCTATAACAGGTGCCGGGCAGAGGGGGAAGGAAATCCTATATGAAAGCAAAAAGAGAAGGGGAAGAACGGGCGGAAACGGCATCTGCCGTTGCCACGTCTGTCGGGGGCAGCGTCGTTCGATATGTAGGTATTGTAAAGAGGGGGGGGGGGGGGAGGGCGTGTGAGAAAACAGAGACCGGAGTTTTTTGTGTCAGTGGTGGATGATCAAACTAGGCGCAATGTGCGCATAAGGTGGAGGGAAAGATTGGAGGGGGCGCTCCGTTCGTCCTTCACAATCATTTCTATTACACTCGGCAGGCTGAGGAGGAAAATGGGGGAAAAAAAAACGTTGGGAAAACAGAGGAAGGTATGCGGATGCCAGTGGGCCGGCTGAAAATGCGTGACCGCCAGAAGCGGACAAAGAGGAAGGAAGAAAAAAACAATGCCAGAGAAGACGGCAGAAGGAATACATGTGCGACGGAGCCGAAATGATGATAACTCTGGCGGTAATTGTTCTAACCTTCAAGGAATCGGCGATGCGAAGAAGGAGGAAAGATGTTGCGATTTTAAAACAGGGAGGGGGGAAAAAAAAAAGAGAAGGTCACGGTTGAACGCACCCTTACAGATGGGCAATGGGTGATGGCTCATCATCCAGTTATTATGCCGTGCAATGAGAGGAGATGAAAAAAGGGAGAAAAATAAAGAAGGAAAGATCGGGTGGGGTTAAAGGAAAAGAGCTATGCGGCTAGGCCATGGAAATAATCGTTCGGAAATCGAGTGTATGCGAACGATAGGATGGTGGGGGGGGGAAAAAAAAAAAAAAAAGCACAAGGCGGAAAGGAGAACACAAGGACTAGGCCAACCTAGGAAACGAGATCCGGCGTGTGGCGTGAGAACCGGACAGTAGACGAACTCAATACATCACCCCGCACCACTAGCGTTAAATTAATGCTGCGGCCGGTGAGCATGGGGAGAGTTCAAGGAAAAGAGGGAAGGGAAAAAGATAGAAAGGTACCGAGAGAAGAAAAAAGGGGAAAAGACGATGTCAGTGGCGGTGTAGGCCGCTCAGGAAACACAGATCAATCCGTAGGGGGGTCTTGGTGGCGAGTGTTGAGATGCGAGGAAAAGGGAAGGGAGCTCGCCAGGGGGGACAAGGATGTAAAGAAAGTTGTCGGGCCGGTTTCTGTTGGCCGTTTGCAGCACCCGCGCGCGAAGCATGCATTATGTAAATAGGAGCGTATGGAAACCAAAAAAAAAAAAAAAAAAAAAACTGCGGGGAAAAAAGAGAAGGGACAAAGCAGAGAAAATCCGTATCAGCGTGCTTACCCTGGAGTCGCTTGGTCGAATGCTGTTCAACGCAAGAGGATAAAGGGAAAAAAACCATTGGAAAGGAAAAGGAGGAGAAAACCGCCCTAACAATGCCGTGTTTTCAAACGCGCGGAATATATTGGTGTCTTGTCGTGCTTTGAGTAACCAATCGGCGGGGAAAAAGGTAGGGAGAAGAAGAATGAGTCAGACAAAGAAGGGGAAAGGAGGAGAAAACAGAGAGGCCATCAGTCGAGGGGCTCGTGGCGCAGGGTCCAACTATTAAACTGGGCCATCAAGCGTAGCGATTGTTCACGGAATAAGGGGGGGTAACAGCGGGTGGTGGGGAGGGGGGAAGGAGAAAGAGGGAGAGGGTCTAATGCGGTCCAATGTACAAAAATACCGGGTCAACCGCCCTATCCTCACGGTACCGAACCATCGGGGAGTCCGGAAAAAATGTTTGTGCGGGAAGGAAGGAGACTTTTATCATACCTAAACAAAAAGGGTAAAATCGCTGGCGCCGAGGTGTCACTCGAAGGAAAGGGGTGGGCGAAAAAAAGGGGGAAAAAAAGGGAGTCACAGGCGTGCGGTGGACTGACCGTAGGGGGCCGTAGAGTTGCAATATTCGCCGCGCGTTATCAGGTACCGACAAAACTAGGAGGGGGGGGGAAAAAAAAACCAAAATTTGGAAAGGGAAGAAGGAGAGGGGGAAGGAGATAAACCTCAACAAAGAGGGCGCAAAGGGGGGGGGGTGCATCTGTAGAGACTCCATCGACCGACGAGAAGGAAAAAAAGGAAAAGAGATTTCCAAGAAAAAGGAAGGAAGGAGTCATAAGCGTTCCTAAACTATTTGGCTCACTTGCCCTCCTCGTCGTCACTGATAAAGAGCGAACGAAGAAAGGAAGCTTGGTCAGCAAGGAAAGAGGAAGGGGAAAAAAAACGCACATGAGCCCCGGTGCGCATGCGGACGGGTGCCTTCTGGCTGCGTTCCACCCCCCAAGAAAAAACCCTGTTGGGGAAAGGAAAAAAGGAAGAAGGTGCTAGTGAAACCGTCATCAAGCGAAGTGGGTCGCGGCCGGCCACAGAGAAAGGAGGGAGAGGAAATTTTAATAAAGGGGGGGGGGAGAGCCCGGGCGCGGCCTGGTAACATAGGTGTGTTCTCGATGTCTCTGTCTTAACTGTCCGAAATGCAAAGGAGAGAAAAAACGTCTAGGGGAAAGAAAGAAAAAAAAAAATCCGCCGAGATCGCGCAAAAATCGGCCAACGCTCGGAAAACAAACAACCTTCGAATTTGTCCTTCCGCCGCCGCGGCAAAAGGGGAAGGAAAAAGTCTTCCGAAAGGGGGAAGAAAAAAAGGAGGAGGGTGGCCCGAGCGTGCGTGAGCCACAATGAGGGAAAAGGGTACATCGCTTTAACTGAGGGAAAAAAAAGGGGGGGAAGAGAAAGGGGGGAGGAGAAAAAAGAAAACGAACATACTCAGGTGAGCAAATTGTCGGTCAGTGGATCACGAACGGCCTACGCGTTTTACACAGGAGAAGGGGAGGGGGGGAGGGAGTGAAGGGAAAAAGAAAAGAGTCCGCGGATTCCCACGTCGAATGAAAGTCGGGTTCTTTCTAAACCGTGTCCAACAGTAGGGGGAGGAAAGGGGGGGGGGGGAGTACGGGGGCCTGGTCCAGACCCGACGTATCTCGTATGTCACACCGGGGGAGTCTGGCGTCCTTCCACCGTAACCAAAGGGAAAGGGGGAAGGGAAGGAGAAATATCTTTTCCATCTTGCATGGATCATGGACAGAAAAAAAAGCCTAACGAAAAAAAAGGGAGGGAAAATAAAGATCGGCAGGGGCTTGTATCATCAACCCTCATTTTCCGAGTTTCTGGAAGAGGGGAAACTACAATGAAGAGGGGGAAAGGAAGGGAGGGACCGATGGTAAAAAATTCCGAGGGGGGGGAGTCAGCAAGAAGCGTAAAAAGATTTCCGGTACCAGGGGGGAGAAAAAAAAATTTTGGGTCTGCTGTGTCACCCGTCAGGGAGCCGGGGAAGGAAAAGGGACGGGAAAGGAAGGCGGGGGCCGAAGGAAAAACTGGAAGGCGGCGGTCCGCTTTTCCGTCTAGCGTGGGGCGGGTGTCAAGCGGGGAAGCGAAAAGACACGCAAAAAAAAACGAGAGCAGTCAAACTATGTGTCGTAAAAGCGGGCAGAGGAAAAAGGAAAGGAAAAAGAAAAAGAAAAAAAAAAACATGGGGGAAAAAGGAAAACACCCAAGGTCGAAAAAGAGGTTGTGCTCTCAAATTACGCCACATAAAGGGGGGAGAGGGCGGAAGAGAGAAAACTCAAGAAAAAGAGGAAAAAAGAGTGAAAAGAAATAGATATGCGAAAATCCATAGTGGCAGATGCGTGGGCTACCCGGTGGGAATTGACGGTAGAGGGAAGAAGGCGAGGAAGGGGGGAATAAATATGAGAGGAATGTCAAGGGAAAGGGGGACTCTCGTGCTTATCCGAAGGGAGAAAAAGAGAAAAAATGGAGAGAAAAAGGGAATAGAGAGGCCAGCGGCTCCGGGGGCGCTTCGCACAATGGGACGCGATGAAAAATCGTGCGACGCCCCGAACAAGGGAAGAGAAGGAAAGAAAAAAGAACGGGAAAAGGAGCAAGGAAACATTGTCCAACGGGAGGGAGTAAAAGGGGAAAAAAAAAAAAGAAAAAAAAAAGGAAAGCAAAAAGAAAAAAAGAAAAAAATAAAGAAAGAAAGGACGAGCCGGGGTTGCGTTCGCCTAACGCAACGCGGGCCAGAAGAGGAAAAAAGGGAGGGGGGGGGGAAGGACCATGAAAAAAGGGGGGAAGGGGCCCCGAGAACAATCAGCTGTTATATATTCGTCGCTGGCTAGCTGTTGTAAAGAAGACGGAAAGGAAAGAAAAGCCCCCGAAGGAAAAAAAAGGGGGGAAGGAGATAGGTTGTAATGCTGCGGCGCCAAGCCAATGCCAACAAATCGCATCGACTAATTCCCCACAATACTTGGAAGAGGAGAGGCGAAAAGCAGAGAAAGCCATGCGATCACAAGGACAATCGCGATGTCCAGCAATCAAAACTGCTTCTCCTATAGAAAACGCGTATGCCAGTCGAGAAATGACGAAAGAGAAAAAGGGAGGAGAAAGCGAAAAAAAAAAAAAGAAGCAGGCTAGTGCATCGTCCGAAGGGGAAAAGGAAGGGGGTGGTTAAAAAAAAGAAAGGAGAGGGAAAAATAGGCTCGCTAATTTAATCTAACTGAGCTCGTACGCCTGCGAGGAAGAGAGAAACGGAAAGAAAAGGCGGCGGCGACTGCACCGACGGGTAGAATTATCGCAGTAGCTAATCTTCCGAGGTTTGCTAGGCGAAGGAGGGAATATGGAGGGAAAAAAAAAGAGGGGGGGGGTCGGTTTGAAAAAACGGAAATCGGGGAATAGCGCGAAATAATGCATGTCACAGAATTGTCCGCGCAAGAAGTAGAGGCGAAGGGGTACATGCCAGAAATAAAAAAAAAGGGGAAGGAAAAAGAGAAGAAAGAAGGAAGAAAAAAGAGGAGATGTCGCCGCGTGCGATCCGGCAGCACCGTTATTCTTTTTTCCTCATCCCACCATGGGGCATTTTCACCGTACGTCGTTGGTGGCACGAAGCAAGAAGGGAACGAAAGAAGGAGAAGATGTGGGAAAAAAGAGAAGTAGGGGGGGAAATCAATGACCGGTAGGCTGTAGCTTCTATAGGTGACGCCGCTATGGAAGTGGCGAAAGACGGTGGAAAAAAAGGGAAAAGAAAAGGAAAAACCGCCCTGCATCCTGTCCTGTTCACTGTCCTTCGCGTCGTCGATGGGAGTATGAGAAGAAAAGGGGGTTAGAGGAAAAAAAGAAAGAGGGGCAAAAAAGGGGGTCATTGAGCTAGCACGCAATAGTCTCCCGTGTATTTAGTTGTCCGGTGATAAAAAGAAAAAAAGAGAATAAGGAAAAGAAAGGCAGGGGGTGGGGGAGGGTTTATCTGCAATCCCGTTCAAAGGCTCCTTCACATACAGTAATCTAGTGAGCAAATCGGAGAAGGAGAAGGAAGAGAAAGGGGATGGAGAAGAAGAGTGGGAGGTAGTGGCTTGATCTGTGGGTAGGCGGGCCGTCTTCGTTTCCGGGCCATCCAAAATCGCCCTCTTCCGCCATAACGCACAGCCAACCACAGGTTAAAAAGTGAAAAGGAAAAAAAGGGCTTTCAAAGAAAAGGAGGGGGGGAGGGAAGAGAAAGCAGGGGGCGTTCGAACGTACTGGTAAAAATCGGACTATGCAGGATACCACATGTGACGATATTGCAAGCCGATGGCGTTGACAGCAAGAAAAGAAAAAGAGGAAAAAGGTTAAACAAAAAAAAAAGAAAAGGGGGGGGAAGGGAAGAATGATATGCGGGCGGGAACATTGACCTGGACATCAATTATCGCGACATCACGCTCACGCTAATGGTCGAGCAGCGGAGGGGAGAAGAGGGGAGAGGGGAAAGAGACGTCGATACGAAGTTCTAACGTATGGGCTGTTTTTTTTTTGATCGCCACCCATAATTTCCTTCTTGAGCGGGGCCAAAAGGGGGAAAAAAAGCCGCAAAAAAAAAGGGGGACGGAACCTGGACGAAAAGATGCCTGGCTTTGTACGGTTATAAGCCGGGTGGACAGTGTGCCTCTCAATCTGCAGCCCCGCACCAACGAACGGAGGAGCGGATACAGGAAGAAAGACCGAACGTCGGGGGGGAGGAAAGGAGGGGGGAGGAAGAAAGAGAGAAGATACCTTCTCGCCTGCCAGGCCGTATGTCATTGTACTTATTCTACGCAGTAGCGAGCATCATCCGGTCGTGGTGCGGGTGATATGGCCGAGGGACGGGAAGGACTCACCTCCAAAGAAAAAAAGAAGAGGTGGAAGGAGGGTTGATGTTTGCCGGAAGGGCCGTTTTACGCGAAAAGGCCGCTCAAATCGATTCATTAAATGGGTGTGCGATAAAACCAGAAAAAAAGAGGAAACGGGAAGGAAAGGAAAGCAGCAGCTCAACTTGTACCACCGATCGCGTAATCGCGTCCGGTCTTACCCTTCTCAATTTGGCGTGTCTGTTCGCGCAAGGAATGTAAAGGGAAAAAAAATAACCGGGAAGGGCAGAGAAACGGCCTCGCCGTTGTTCACCCGAAATATTTTTCTATGTCTCGCTTTAAAACAGCCATCTTCTTGCCAGTATGTCTCAGGGAGGGGGGAAGAGGAAAGGTAGTCGAAAAAAAGAAAAGAAAGGATACCGTCGCCATCAATCGATGTGAACGCCATCAGCTTTCACGAATTTCCACGGTGAACAACCGGGTTGGCGGTAATGTGCGAAGAGGGCGAGGATGGGAGGGAAGAAGGAAGAAAAAGGGGGGAGGGGAGAAAAGGGAAAGGGGCAGCCATGCTGTGTGGTGCTGTCCGCAAAGGAAACGTTGTTCAGCCTCACCTGCGCGATTTGGAAAGAGAGGCTGGGGGGAAAAAGGGGATGAGGAGGAGGATGTACGGGGCCTGCATATTCTCCTCGCTTTATGCATCACACGGGGTGACAAAACTCAGAGAGCTGATGGGGGGTAGATCAAAAGGAAATGGGGAAGGTCCTAGAAGAAGAAGAAAAGGAGAAAATAAAAGAGGGACCGACGCGAACAGACTGTGAACGCAGTTCTGCGGTTCAAAGAAATCAGTAGGGAAAAAAGGGGGGAGGGAAGAAAGAAAGAGGGAAAAAAGGGACACTCCGCGGCGGTTCCCCCGGGTTATAGGTCATCTAACCCGCCTGACCGGTCAATTGAGGGACAAGAGGAAGGAAGGAGGAGAAGATACGAAAAAAAAAAGAGAAGATGGGACGTCTGGTGCGTGCGTGCCACCCAAAACACCGGGGGCGTACGTGTATTTTACAATGTCCAAAAACGTGGTGGGAGCAGGAAAAAGAGCGGGGGTGCGCCAAAAAGGAGAAAGAAGAGGGAATCATCGTCTTCGTATTGAAGACCTAGACAGGGTTTTTTGATGTGTCGTCTGTCCTGGGCCGCGTGCCTATTAACATATTGTCGCGATAGCGCGGGAGGGGGAAAGGGGAGACGCGGTGAGGAAGAAAGGGGAGAAAAGGGGAAAAAGGACACAGCCGAGGATCGAGCAAGATCGGCCGGGGCTCTAGAAAGGACCCATTCGTTGCAAGAAATCGCCGCCGCGGCAAAGTTCTCCGCGTGCTGAAGCGGGAAGAAGGAGGAGGAAAAAAAAACTCGAGGCAGGGGAAAAAAGGAACCAGGACGCTGCAAGCCGAGAGCTTTGTCGGATATTGACTAATCTACCACAGCTACACCGTACTCGGTGAGCTTGCGCAGTCCGCGAAAGGGGAAAGAGTTTGAAAAAAAGGAGGGGAAAGGGATGACGATGGCTGGTCGGGTCGATGGGCGAAGGGTCGCCACGGAGGAGAGGAGAATGTCAGGAGAGGGAGAGGGAGGGGATTGGGTGGTCTCCTCTTTCCACCCTATCTCTTGCACCGGTAGGGGGAGGGAAAGTCCAAAAGGCGGGGCAGCCGGCATGATCATGGTTGGCCGCTTTCTCAACATTAGCCAGGCGAACTCCAAGTGCGTTCGGGTCGAGAGGGAGAAAGGTGTAAGAGGAAAGGGGGGGAGAAACGTCCTCTTTTGCCGAGGGTGAATCAAGCCCGGCCGTTGTGGCCGTCGAAGGGGGGAAAAAAATTTTTGGGAGGGAGGGACCAAGGGAGAAAAGGGAGAAGGGAAATGAATCCCTGACCAGGGGGTATATAATCTGTTGGGTTGGCGCGATCTCAGCTCATCTGTAGGCCGAAGAGAGGGATCGCTCGGGGAGGGAGAGAGAGAGCTATCCGATGAGCTTGGCTATTTATCTTCTCCCTATGAGCGGAAGTGAAAAAAGGAAGTGTAAAAGGGGGGGGGGGACCTGAGCAGACGATCGCCCGTGGCGCGGGGAAAAGTCAACTGTCTGATCGCCATGCCTTTCGGAGAAAGGGGGAGAGAAAAGACATGGCAGGTCGCGACCTTGTATGGGACGAAATGTTCGGTCGACTCGTCTGACTAGGAAAAAAAAGGAAAAACTCGTCATTCTATGGGGAAGGGAGGGGGCGCTCAAATTCGACGCTCTCGGAGAAGAGGAGAGCAAGGAAAGAGACCGAGACGCTTCTGCCTCCATATCTTTCATCTCCCCGCGCGCGCACCGGTAAAGGAGAAAAGGAAAAGGGAGCCCAAAAGGAGGAAAGAAGGGGTGAAATAGGTTACCCTGAAAAGAGAAGGGGGAGGCGCCTCGGCACACGCATGGCCATAAACTCGTAAGCGATGATGTTTTCTGAATACCATGGCGACTCGCGAGAACGCACCTGTGGAGGGAGAACGGGGGGAGGAATGTTGCAGAAAAAAAAGAACGTGGAATGTACTCACCTACGTTGACAGATCGCTCGGTTGGAAGGGGCGGCGGAAAAAAAGAAAGGCAAAGGAGGGAAAAAAAATGGGGGCATGGGGGCGCGCATACCGTCATGCATCATCTTAGCTCGGCGTATGTCCGACAAGAAGGAGGGGAGCCTTCAAAAAGAGAGAGAAGGAGGGGGGGAGGGGGGGAGAGTAGCAATAGTCCGACAAGCATCTCTGCTTGTCATCTGTCCGTATTGATTTTTTTACGGGTAAAAGAAAGAAAGGGATCTGGCCACTGCTCTGAAGGGGCAATTTTAAAATCTGACTCGTTCTACCATGCAGGCAGGGGGGGGGAGAATAGGCTTAGGGAAGGGGAGAGGGGGGGGAAGTTTGCTCTATCTCTGCGTTAGCTTGGCTGAGCTTAAACCGTCCGTCGATCGGTTGTGTTGCGTTGCATACTAACGGGGAAAAAAGGTCCAAGAAAAAAAAAGAAAAAAAAAAAAGGGTGGGGCCAAGAGAATACGATGCATAAAATCGTGCGATGCGCCGGTCTTTGAGTGCCGGCAAGCACCGTGGTATGGGGGGGGGAACATCCCAAAGGGGGGGGAAGGAGAAAGAAGGAACACGAGGCGAGGGCCATGCTGGTTATGTGAAGCAACGTCTCCTCTGCCAGACACTGAAGGCCTCGGACCGCAATGCAGGGGAGGAGGGGGAGCTGCCTAGAGAAAGGGGGGGGGAAAAAAAAGAGATAGACGCAATGTAGCGGACAGGAACGGGGAGGCCCAGTGGGCTTGCCGACGACTGGAAAAAAGGAAGAATCGGAAAAGAAGGGGGAGGGCAAAAGCGGAATGGTTTGAGTTAGCGTCTCCTTCCGATTCTCGACATCTGCACAGGGGGGGCGGTTGACCTCAAAAGAGAGAAGAGGGGGGGGGTCGGGGAAAAAGAAGAGAGAGGAAGGTAGGGCGGTTTTCCTCATCCGTCGCTCCTCAACACGGAATTTCGAGGACACATCGCGCGGGCTGGGGGCTGAACACGGGGTAAGCAGCCACAAAAGGAAGGGAGAAGAAAAAGGAATCTGGGGAAAAAAGGGGGGGGGAAGACAAGGACCCTCGCCCCTCTTCCGCCATACCCTCCACACCCTTTTACCGTTGACAATGCCCGAGCTGAGGAAAGGGAAGGAGTGGAAGGGGGAAAAAAGAAAGGGGGAATCGCGGGTAAATCTACTACTTTTCGGACGACTTCCTCCTGGAGACATATGGCAAGCCGATGGCGGGGGGGGAAAACTAAAAGAAA
>Ga0179593_1595818_pt1 | contig 10218 bp, 8 predicted proteins | sample CZODoug2_1_08_16_FD_185931 | JGI IMG/M metagenome (GOLD analysis project Ga0179593, IMG submission 185931) | Vadose zone soil fungal communities from Angelo Coast Range Reserve, California, USA - CZODoug2_1_08_16fungal (PacBio error correction) | ecosystem: Environmental > Terrestrial > Soil >...
CGATATAACATCATTGGTACTGTCACGAGCCCTTTCTCGTAGCTAAGAAGCCTCGGACTTTGGGCCTAGCATGATGAACGCCAGATTCTACATTACCGAGTTTAAATAACAGCCAAAGAGAGCTCTGACTTTGGGAAGTGATGGCCGCGCTTGTAAACAAATCTTCTGTAAGTGGGGATTATTACCAGGGGGGGGGGGGAACTGCGCTAGGAATCTATTTCATAAAGCCAGTAAGAAACCAAAAAAAACATCAACGCGTAGTCACTTGGTGGAGTTTGGCCGCGGAGAGAGGACGGGCTAATAATTGGGGGGAAAAAAAGACGGTTGCCATTCGACGAGCTACGTCAAAGAAGGTACGCAGGCCTGAGCAGGTATGACTGTTCAAATCGGAACGCAGCATCTGTGGAGAAATAGGAAGGGGTAGGTGCCGCCAAATTTAGTTTAAACTGGATAATCCTTCGTCCTTTATCAATGCCTCTCGCAGCCCTGTCTTACTGTTAGAGAGTTTAAGAGGTCAATCCGGCCGGACTTTCCCTGGCTCGAATGGGGAATCTCTCAACACAGTCCTACAAGAAGAACATCTCAGGCAACCCGATGGGTAGGCAGAGGGCCTTCTAAAAAGGTTTGGAGATGTGGTTCTGGATAGGTTCATGCCTTCTAAAGGGCTCTAATTCCACTTAACATGTCGCTCCTCTAGGGTTCCTGGGCAAACGTACGAGAGCTCTTTATGGATCCGCAGAAGAGCAGTAAAAGGGACTTCTATATCGAGAGGAAGGGACAGTTGCAAGAATAATGCGCATGAATCTGCATAAGCCTAAAGTGGTGAGACCTTTGAAAGAATTTGGAGTTAGGGGGCTTCTCAGTCTGGAGGGCAGGGTAAAGAGAACGTTTTACAAGTACCGGACAACAAAGTCCTTTGCCAGACTGAAAAGTAGATGGGAGTGTGCGGAAGTGGGCTCCGAGGCTCGACCTAACTTGTGCCATTTCTAGACATGGAACAGGTTTTAGCGTAAAGGACGGGGGTTATCAAAAAAAGCCAAGATTTCGTCGATTGAAAGGGGGAAAAGAGGAATAAGCCCCGAGGAAGGGGATAGAACTTCTGAGGTAACTGCGAGTTCGACATCCAGAAATCTCGTCGGCAGGGGAAAAAAAGAGGGGAAGGAGGACCGGGTCAGAATCTGAAAATACCTGGATTGGCAATTTATGCATAGAGGAACAACTTCCATTTCGTGAAAACGCGCCACTCAAGAGGTCGTGTCTCTGAAATGGAAAGAGTCGGGCATACAAGCGAATAACCAAGGTGAAGGTTGCCTCAAAAGCATGTTACAGGGGACAAGTCTCGGGTGCAGGGACCAGGAAGCCGATTAGCAAAGGAGGCAGCTATTCTGAAGGCAACGAAGAAACGAGAATCTCGCAGGGGGAGCTTCAGGTTGTAAATTTACGGGAGAAGATACTTTCTAGATTTTTCCGGAAGAAGACATTCAACGCGTGAAACAAAGGGTGAAGGAAAAAGTAGAGGGGGGGTGTACTGTACAGAGAGGTAGGAATGTGCAGGGTTGGGTTGCGGACCGAGAAAAAAGAAGGGAGCATCAACTTTTCCAAGGGAATTAAGAACACCCAGGGGGGTCATGCGTATAGGATCTTGAGTGCGAAGCGTTACTCTCGGCAATAAGGAAAGCACCCGTCTACGGTTGTGATACGGCATCGATGAAACAGGAGCTGACGACCACTGCTCGCGAGAAATATATCATTTCCACATCGAAAAATGGGGGGGGGGGCGTGACGTAGGAAAACGGAGAACAACTTGGGGAAACCTCTCCACCGAAGAGTGATGGGATAAGACAAAAACCAGGCGAGTTACTCTGCTCAATGTCGTGAAGGAGGGGGAGGACAGCTCTGTTGCAGCCGAACGCGTGTAGCTCAAAGCTCAATACAATGTCTCCTATTCTACAATAACGAGGAAATCAATACCAGAGCAAAAAAAGATACTCCATGATGACTACAGATCTCTCTCAAAAAGGTTAGGATATCTATCTGGGGAGTTGGTCATTGTAGCTCGTAAGGAAAATTAAGTGGTCGCCTACTGAATCGAGCGGCGCTGTAAGGGATTGTCAGAGTCAATGGAGCGGCGGGGTGAAACGAGTCCGTACTTAATTGACGGCATAATCGCCATTTGGGGGGTGGCCGACTGCGGTGGCAGGAGACCGGCAACCAGTAAGGTAAGACACTTCCATTTGGACCATGTGGGTAAATCGGCTGGGCTGGAACCGAGAAAAAAGAAAAGCGATCCGGAGGGCCGGTCGGAAAAAATGCGCGGGGGGAAACTGGGGGCACGACAACCTTGCTGGGCAGGATGCGAGCGGGAAGAGGACGCGAGAATGTATCTTGTTAGAAGGACCCAAACCAAATTGGTGTGAGTTTAGAGGAGGGGGAATTCCATAATAGTCAAGACTGTCAGTGGGCAAACTAACAACCCATCTTAGAAAAGGATATAAAAAAACTCTACGATAGGGCATAGAATGGCACACATTGAAGGATCTGAATACGAGAAACGAGAAGGCTGATAACGAGAGTAAGAAGTGACGGGACCGCGCTTTGAACTGACGATCGGGTCTGGGGGGGCCATGACGCCGAAACGGTTTCATCGAAAAGGAAGCATTCCGAACTCTTTTCAAAGAGGACATGGCTTGGGGCACCGGGGAAGGGGCGTACGATGTATGACGCGTTGAGATTGGGCCTGTCTAAAAAAAGGCAGGGGGCCGGTCTATCAGTACCGTGATACCGACAAGAAAAAAAAAGGAGGGGAAGCGGGAAGAAACCTCCAGGAGCGGATTTCGATCAATGACGCAGGTCTGGAATTGTCTAAAAGGGAGGAGATCGAGGCGAGAAAGGGATGCCGGTGGCAACGGCCCAAGAACAGGAATTGTCAAACAAAAAGGTAGAGGAAGGCCTATCAACCTCAGGATGTCAGGGCTAGCCCTTCAGAATGTATGCACGGCAGGGAGCGCCGCATCGCAAGCCGGCTCGAAAAGATCCGGGACCCTTTAAGTTGGAAAAAGGGAGAAGATCAACAGACCTCTAAGGCGGCTAGAGTGTCTAAGACCAAACTAATGGGTTCCCAAGGTCGAAAAATGAGAGAGGGGCGTATGCCGCTAAAATCCGCACGGGGAGACGGAAGGGACGACTTTAGGACTAAAAAGCCCGGCGTACGGGACACTGGTCGCGAAGCAGCGATATATCCTGACAACGGGAAGCAATTTCTTGCCTGGTCATGCGGGGCTAATTCCTCCCTGTAATGGACAGCTCGATTAAGGCCCAATCTCTGCATAGGAAGCGAATGGGCTTATATTCTTACGGCCTGCAGAAAAACCTTCGCGTTCCGGGCAAGGGAGCCGAACTAGGAGAAAAAAAGTTACGGCGGCAGGCCCGGCAGCATTACGCAGGTATAGTCAAGAACAGACGGGAAAGCAGACCTTCGGATCGGACCGTCAGTTCTTCGTTCCTGATTGAAGGAAAAGAAGGCGCTGCGAACTAAAGGGGACCACTACTAATCAAGGGGGAATCCGGGGAGGGAATTGCTGGTCTAGAGCTCAGAACAGAAACTCCAAAACGTGACCTATGGCTTGGATCAAGTAAAAAAACAAGGTGTCGTTTCCTGCTGAAGGATGGGTGATCAATAAGCCCAAATGCCTCTGTGCCATTCTAGAAATAAGGCCTCGGGGGAAGCTGCATCCCGAGGGATCTGTCAGCGTTGCCTCTATGTCTCTGACGGCCGCAGGGGAGGGGAAAAAGCGCCAGGATCAAGGGAGGGGGAAAAAGGTGGCGGGGGCTACAGATGTCCATGAGTGATTTGGCGGAACTGCTCGGGGCGTCGCCGTGTCTTGACACAGGGAATGACCTACCGCTTTTTGCGCACAGACGGATTTCATCAATAAAGAGGAAAGGGGAAGATGCATCACGTCTTTGAGTGGGGGGAGTTTATACCCGTTGGAAATAAGAAGTAATAAACACAGGTGGCCGCCAAGAGCATGATCGGCGAGAAAATCAAAGCTTGGGCTGAGGAATGCCTGAGCTCAGACTCGCTTCGGCTCGTCATGTGCGTCGAACGGCTTCGTCGATGCACGCAAAGAGCCAGAGACCGCATGATCCAGCGGTCGGGGTCTGGCCGCCTTGTAGACGAATTTGGAGAGTGGGGAAAAACAAAATTGGTAGCACCGGAGTCGAAGCGAGATGGTTCAGGGCATGGAGGAAGAAAGATCCAGCAGAAGAGGTGGGGGGGCTTTTGGGGTCGCCGTTTGAGGAGGACTACGCGAGTTGTGGGAAAACAGAGGGTAGTACATTAGAACGCCCTAGAAGAACCTTCAATGAAAGAAAGAGGAATGCAGGCAGGTTAGGTCAATGGCATCATCATTGCCGCCGCGAGGAAGAGTAGGGGAAAGGAAAATTATTGTTGAAAGCCTAATCTGACCACTTAGGCGCCGAATAGTACTGAAAAAGGAGAAGGTGAGCTTAAAAAAAAAAAGCCAGGATGGAACGGCGATTTGTCCGAAAGACCAAAAAGGCAGAAAAGATAAGCCCCAATGGGAAAGAAGTATGCACTTTAGAGCGTACATTTCCAGGTCGCTTGTCGAAGGGCGCTTAAATTGTGCCAAAGACTTTAGAACTAAATTTGGAAAAAATAAGAATCTGCGAGACGGCTGATAGTCGAAAGAAGGCCTTCGCTGGGCTCCGGCTAACAACTTTACGAAAATGCCGATGAGGCGAAGACGAGGGCATCGAAATCTGGAAGGGGCGCGCCTGGAAACCCTTAATTTTCGTTCTGGGAGCCGGCGAAAAAGATAGCGAAAAAAGTGGACACACGCGGTACGATGCGATTGCGGAGGAGGCGGCCCAGTCGGCTTTGGGAAAGGGCCTTGGAGTCAAGCCTTACTGCCGGAAATTCTGCCCATTTGTCTGAGGGCAGACATGGGGGGTGGGAGGTGATCGACATGGAAGGCTAGTAAGACAATTCCACAAGGGAAGGGTAAGGGAGGGAAGGTACAAATGCGGAAAAAAACTACGGTCACTCCGGGACTTTAAAAATGAGGAGGAGGGGCCTTCTTCAGCTGTGAAGCCAGTCGGAAGAACGGCGATCCGTCGTGAAATGGGAAGGCTGAGGGAAAATCCACTTTTCCTTGTCGGTATTCTAAAACAGGTCGCGAAAGCTACATTACAAAACTCCGTCTAGGGAGGGACAGTAAAAAGGAAAAAAGAAGAGTCATAAAGACCGTGAAGCGGTGTCCCAAGGGCCGGGGAGTGGAACTCCGCGGGAAGGGAGCCCCCTCGTCAAACCTTTGGTCTACAGAGAGAGAGGCATCAAAGACGATCATGAAAGCGCTTCCAAAAACTGTAGGGGGGGGGTAAATTTGGGGGTACGCAATCCAGAACCATTCTCTGGCGGGTTACTTAATTAGGAGCAGCGAGCAAGCCCATAAAGGGAAGTAGCGTGGGTTTTTAGGATTGGATGGCTGGGACTGGTTTGGGGGCCCAGAAAGAAAAAGGAAATTCCGAAACTGTCAATTCCCGAAAACAAAACCAGGGTGGGTCTCGTATTCGATACAGGGACATTAGTGAAAGGGATCGTCATGCTGCAGGTACTTGAAGAAGGAAAGAAGCCAGTAAAACTGGTGGTCTATAGCTTTCGAGGAAGCCGCTGTACGAAAAAAACAGGTCACTGCGCCGGAGTTGATCATTTCAACAGGAAGTACGTTTACGCCCCTCTAGTGGGGAGGGACCGGGCACTGCAACTGTGACCAGGGAAGAATGTAAGGCATATGGAAACAAACAAGGCCGATGACGCTGGGAAAATTTCATTGAAGGAAAAAAAAAGGAAGAAGCGGAGGGATATATCGAGCCTCAAAAGGCGCCGCAAGGAAAATGCTTAAAAGAACAGACACCGCATGCCAGTACGGACAGAGACTACGGACGGGCGACTCCACCGATTCATCGAAGCGGAGGAAGAAGAGGGATTCGTCGAGAAGGGCGTATAGAAGAAAAGGGTAGGCCTCTCTTACCGGGACACTATGGGTCGAAGGACGTCGTCCTGGGGGGTTTTGAGTCGGGTCTATAACCGCGTCGCCATTGGGACTAGAAATGAAATTTCAGCCAGGAAGACGGCTTCAAATTTGGTTGGGGCGGTTCCAGCGAGGCCGACACCATTTTAACGGACAAGTCCATGGCCACGCCACCAGCGGGTCGGAATATAGGCTGGATGATAATAGAAACAAAGCAGTGGCGTCTACAGCGAATAATTCCGCTGAAAAAAAAACGTGCACCGTATGGGTCCTTATTACAGAAGAAAAAAACGCAGAAACGGAATAAAAACGTATTTCAGGGGAAACACCACCCATTTTGGCGGGGAATACTTGCATTTCTGCCATATAACATCTGGAAGGGGGTGGGCTGGGGGACAACATAGAACAAGAAAAGCCACTGAGATTAAGAACACGAACATAACTGCGGTGTCACAGTCATGAGATTGAAGAATGGTTCCAACTGAATAGAGAAAAGGGAGCGATGGAAAAAAAGTCAAATAGACCGTAACTCGGAAAGGACCTTAGGGGAGAGCTTCTTGGGGGGGGGGGTTGGGGGGGTTTAACTACAGGATACGGCGCGGCCTAAACGTTTTGCGCAATAAAATAATGGTACTAAAGAAACAAACAAAAAATGAGGTGGGGGGAGGGCAAAGGGTACTGGATACGCGTGGAGGGAGTTGTACCTGTCGTCCGCAGAAGGGAATAGGAAGCCCCGCGGAGAATTGAGGGGGGGACAGACAGAATAATTGGGGGGACAAGGACTTCGCACCGTGCAAGCTTTCAAACTCCGTCCGGAATGTCCTACGAGGGGAGGGAGTTCGAAAAAAGTGAGGGAAGCATGACGAAAATCTATCCGAGCCAGGGCTTGGAAGGAAGGTTAGGAATGGCAAACTCTAGACGACGGGGGGGAAATGTGTATACACAAGGGGGGGGCGGGAGGCCCTGCCATAACCTCACAGAGGGGTAGGGCTAAGGCTGGCGAAATGGATAAGCTAGGTCAAGGGAAAGAGGGAGAGGACTACAAAAAGACCCCCCTGTCCGAAAGGGAAATAGAAGGGTACCGTTCAGTAGCGAGTCTGCAACTCCTAGAGGTATCGAGGAAAGGGGACGAAGAAAAAGGGATGGACAAGTTTTCAAGACAAGGCTGTGCGCACGCCCTAGGCAAAAGTAGAAGCACCGTCAGGAAGGGAGGGAACGGAGACTAAGGAATGCTCCCTCGAGGGGGGTCTCAGGGGGAGAAGAAATCAATAGCTCTTTATAAACTGGATAAGGGGGGACTTCTTGGTCACTCGCGTGTCTAATCAGAAAATGAGACGTTTCAAGGCAAAAAGAAAAGAGATTTTCTGTAAATTGCTTCTTGTAAATTCCTGGGAAGGGGAAGGCAAGGAAGCCGGCCGACCGGGCGGGAAGACTTTTAAAACGTAAAAAACCGGCGGGGAAAGAATGCAGGAAGCAGGATTCGTGGGTAAAAGGAACAAGAAAGGGGGGGGGTCGTTCACAGAAACGCCATACGGGGGTCCGGCCAGATGAGGACGGTGCGACCTTAAGAGTCGCTGGTGCGAAAAGGTGGCGTACAGCTCTAGTCACGGGGGGATTGAATAGGTTCACCAATTGGCCGAGCGTAGAATCACCTCAACCGCGCCCACGCCACCAAAAAAGGGCTGGAGCCTTGTCTCTCCCATGGTGGCGGACTGAACCAAGAGGGAGACTCAGGGTCGAAGGGTGGTTTCAATAATTCAAAGTCCAAAAACGATATGGTAACTGTCTCAATACCGGAGGAAACACTCCGACAGGAGCGAACTGGTCGACCAAAGGGGCATCTGAATACCTGGAGGGGAAATTGCGTACACCTTCTAGAACAGAAGAGGGATAGGCCCCTGATCAAGGGGAGAGGGGGGACCAGAAGGTCGTGAGGTTGATCGGAAATTTCCGGGCAAAAGGTTTGGAGGCCTGTGAAGCTGTCGTCTGCAAGTAAATGGACACGGTCAAACAGTCTGGGGGGGCGACCCGGGGAGGGGAAATAGACACAAACAAAGAGTAAAAGAGAGAGATGCAAGAACACTGAGGGGGAAAGGGAAAAAGAAGGTCTTTTATACCCTTTCAAACATACGCGATCAGGAAGAATAACACGGGGAAAGGGAAATAACTAATCGAGTGGAAAAAAACGATCTGTATGGCGCTCAAATCTAGTTCGGGAAAAATTCATGCTAAAAATAAGAGGGAAAACCGGTCAGTGACAATATAATCGGGATCTCGGCCAAGCCTCTCTAGGATGGCCTTGTAAGTGTGGGGACGCTGCAGGTTCAACTTCGAGTGTTTTGATGAGGGGGGAACGGAAAAAGACGAGGAAAAAAAAAACAACAAGGGGGGGTCGGACCAAGTCTCGGTTGCAGGAAACCTCCGGGAATAGGACCAAGCTCCGTCATAGTTAGTTTTGGTGAGGGGGAAAAGGGTGTCGGAGGGATCCTTGACAAGCGCAGGGACATCCTGATACATTCATGAAGCTCTTGAACCAAGTAGCAGCCAGCAAAAAGGATAAAGGAGTGGTTGAGTTCACCAGGAAAGACATTAGATCAAGGAGAAAGAGGGGGTAATGGGAGAGGGGAAAAGACAATTGTTCCGACAGGAGAGGCTGAATCAGCTCGTTACCCCCGAAGGGAGTGTCTGCTGGAGAGATGTCTGATCCAAATAGGCATGAGCTATTTCGTACTACGTCACCATGAAAGAAAGAACAAGCTACTGCCAAGAAGGGCGGGGGATTGGTGTGAGACAGATGTCATTCCCCGGGAGAGGACCCAGTGGAAAAGCTAATTCCAGCCAAAGGAAAAACCGGTGTAAGAGAACTAAGATTCTTGATGGTAGATACCTCATAAGAAGAAGAGGCTACGATCCAGTCGAATGTCCTGAAGGGGGAAGGTTGGGGAGAAAACGGGTTCATCTGACTCACTCGGAGACCTTTTCAAAGCCGTCCTCAGTAATTTCGGCTAAGTTCGAGCAGCTCCTCTGATGTAAGATCGGACCAGGTGTATGCCTCCTGGCAAGAAAGGGGAGGCAAGTCGGTGTTCTATAACCGGCTAACGCACTGCCGCAACTACCGTTCGGAAGGGAACCAGAACAGAGAGGGTTGGGCACAAGGAAGCTATATCTCCTGGAGCCAAAGAAGTCTCTGGTTGGGTAAAACCTTCGGGAAAGCAATTGGGGGGGGGGGGTCCGCAGAAAGAGAACTGCTTAGGCTTCAGTCGAGCAAGGGTTCGGAAGACCACGGCGTCAGGAGACAGTAGTGAAAGAGCCGGGGATTTGAAAAAAAAAAACAATTCTTAGTGGATTCGACCTTCCCAGGGTAGGAGAGAAATGCAAATGGGGGATGTTTCTGATACAGGGACCACAAGGGGGGAAATTCCGGCAGAAAATAACAGTTAAGCGGTTCACTCACAGCAAAGGGAGGACTGCCAAAATCGGGAGTCCTCGGTATCCAGCAAAACCGTTTCAGGGGACTTAGACAATCTAGCAAAAAAACCAATACGAGAGAGGAATTAGATCTTCCGGGAGAGGCGCTGGATGTTGGAGTGGCATCTCGATCATCCTCAGAGGATTATTAGAAGGGGGAAATCATCATGACTGTGGGTGGAGTTAGTATATTTGATTTTGTCAGAGGATTATGTTGGGTGCAAGATTGTGGGGGTGGCTGGAAGATAAAAAAAGACTAGTCTGGCATCAAACCTGGAATCCCTGAAGAGAACCAGAAAAGGTCTGTGTCATGCTTCGAATAGAAGACGGGCCGGTTTTCTACGAACGAGGCTTCGGCTTCGGGGAGAACGCCCGCAAGGCGTAACTGGGGGGGCGGCAAATTTCGATGAACCGTCCGGGCACCTGAAATAGCGATAAGGAGGAGTATCAGGAAGACTCATTAAGCCCACTGGGGATGAGAGAAGGGTCGAAACTGGCCATGTCCGAAGAAAATTGAGTAAAAACAAAAAACAAATTAGAGTGATAAAGAGGGGACAAAGTTGAATTTCAGACTTCAGAAAGGGAAAGTGAGACGTGAGAAGAGGAAAGGTCAATAAACTGACAAGCTCCGTGGAAGAACCAGAGAGAAACAAGAGACCTCCTGCAGTCGGTACTGAGGATGAAGGGGAGACGGAAA
>Ga0179593_1261615_pt1 | contig 10217 bp, 7 predicted proteins | sample CZODoug2_1_08_16_FD_185931 | JGI IMG/M metagenome (GOLD analysis project Ga0179593, IMG submission 185931) | Vadose zone soil fungal communities from Angelo Coast Range Reserve, California, USA - CZODoug2_1_08_16fungal (PacBio error correction) | ecosystem: Environmental > Terrestrial > Soil >...
GGGGGGTGGGGAAGAAATAAAGGGGGGTCGGGAGGATTATGGGGAGTATATCATAAGGACAGTTAAAGGCGAGAGCAGCCACTGTGAAGTTAGCTCCTGCGTCGAGGGAAGGACGGGGGTATGATGGCACAACCGAGTTTTAAAGAACTCCACCGGGGGGGAGGAAGGGAGAGAACACAACAGAGGGGGCGCCACGAATTACCCGAGTTCAGGAAAAATGGAGAGAAAATTTTGTTTGTGTAAGTAAGGAGAGTGATTGAAAGCAAAAAGAGTAGAGGGGGCATGAAGGGGGTCTACCAGGGGGGGGGGCCACGGGGAGACAAAAAGCGGCGAGCGGGGCGGAAGGTGAGGCCCGAGGAGTGTGCTGGTCACAGAAGAGGTGACTCTGCAGCCTCAAAAAACAAAGGAATAACCGAACGGGGAAAAGGCGGGGGGGGGGGGTGGGAAAAATTATTGGTGAATGAATAAAGAAATGCCAGCAGTCGAGAAAAAAAAAAAGAAAAAAAAAAAAAAGCATCACGGCATAAATGGGGGGGGAGAGACGGAAACTCGGAGCGGGAGAGAAAAATAGTGGTATCGGAGAGTGTGGCCGTACGCGAGAAGAAGATTCAGCGTCTGACGGCGTCGCGTTTTATAAGGAGGGACGTTGAGTAAAAACCGATGAATCTGACTCTCAGGAGCGTTGCAGATAGTGTTGGGGGGAACACTGGGGGGGGGGGAGGGGGGGGAGAGGATGGGTCGTGGGAAAACATTCCTGAAAAACTGCAACGTGGGTACCCGGAAAAGACAAAAGAGGTTAGTGGCGGAAACACACGGTGCTACCGGGAAAAAATAAAACCAGCGAGGCATTGGGAGTCATGATAGGTGAAGATGGATAAATACAGGTTTATGTCAGAAGTGGCAGATTTATTTGTATGCTTTAGGAACACTGGGGAACCCCCCAAAACTACGGCGGAATCCTGGAGTGGAAGCTAAGCTTGAATCGTCTGTTTGCGGGGGAAGTTAAGCGCGGTGGGAAACACTCTAATTTTGATTGGAAAAAGAGGGGGCGTTTTAGTGGTGAACAGAGGGGTCAACCGGCTCAAATAACCAGACCCATGCAAGCCTGCCTTGTCGCGGGTCCGGTGGGGGGGGCAGCTGACATCATGTTTAAAAAAGAAAACTTCCTAAAGGTGTCAACGCCTGAACGTCAGCCCGGTGGGGGGCAAAGCCCGCTCGTGTGGGGGAAGAGTCGTGGAGAGAGTCTCTAAAACGGACGGCCCTGTGGAGTGAGGGGCTAATGGTGCTTTAGCCTTCCCTGAGCCCTCTTGGGGACGTACGGGGTTTCACGTTCGAAGGGCTCCTGATTCAACTTCATCCAAGAGCTACCGGGAGAGCGAAGGGTCCAAAACGGGGTACGGGTACGGGTCCAGATTGAGGGTTGTTAAGTCAAAGGTGGGGCTGATTATGTTCATTGTCAACATGGTAAAAACAGGAAGGATAGAGAGGACGAAAGGGGGGTCAATTCAGCGGGGGGGCCAAAAACCTAGGATGGGGGTCGGTCAAGGCGGATGGCAACCGGTCATATCGCAAACCAGACGACTATTGGGGTGGGGGGAACTGAGAGGAGTAACTGCAGATGGCTAGATAGAAGGCAAGAGCCCAGAAGTGTAATTGTCCAACTACAATAAAGAGAGCGCGAGAAGGATAGATGGAGCTTCAACTCTGGGGTATATCGGAGCAACTGGGAAAACTTCAGGCCGAAGTATCATGAAGCACCAAACACAAAACTGGAACAGACGAAGCGATTACAAGGAGTCACGGTGAGAAATAACGGCAAGTTATAGGATATACCAGCAATCCGATTGAAAGAGCAGAAAAGTCAGCGCCTTACTCAATATCAGCATGGGTGGAGTTGGGGTTGGAGAATGAAGCCGGAAGTTAGACGGACAGAGTACGACTCGCACAAAAAACTGAATTCCCGACCTCGCCAGTAGTCTCTGAACCGAGGCTTAGTTTATTTTTATTGGTTACTTTAAAGAATAAGGAACGAATCCACAACGGTAATAGGGTGGTCCTAAAAGGATGACACGACAATGACTCAGAAGGAAAATCGAAGTCTCGAACTTGTTTTTATCAATTGGGGGAAAACCAGAGAGCTCAGCCGAAATCAACTGAGTATTCCTCAAACCTGAGGAATTCCAATTGTCGGTCACCTTCTGGTTCGATTCTAGGCGCTCAGGGGGTGCAGCGATTGGCGAAAAAGACTGACGCTCGGGTGACGATGGAACGAGACCATAAGTTTAAGCAGTAATTAAACTAAACTCACCCGCAAAAGAGGCGGGACTCTACTTTGCGAACTCTAAGAGAAAGGAACTCATAGGGGGGGAGGAAACAAACGTTAAAGGCAATGCAGCGGAATTAAAGGTAGGCCGTGGCGGGTAAAACTGAGGAAGAAGGGGGACACAGAAATGTAACTACAAGTCAGTAACCCACTTTTGGGGGAACGGAATGTGGTCCTTTGAGAGGGGGGGACGTGGTACAAAACATGAAACCACAAAACGAGGGGGTTTGAAATCCACAAAGAAGATGTGGGGACAAAAACGTACGAAGAACTGACATTGGACAAGCAAAAGCGGCGGACGATTCGAGACTAAAAAGGCGGGACCCGGTTTTGTCCCTTGTCACTAAAAGTCCTAACAATTAAAAAAAAAGGGTATGGAAACTCCTGAGGGAAAAATCAGGTAGTTAACGGGCTCAAATCCTCGGAAAACCAATCAGCGTTACGTTGATGTGGCGCGACCACACACCACAGTTTACGCCCTCCCACTGCCCCAATCTGGTCGGATGTGACCCGGTCGGGGGATTTCCTAAAAGGTAAACGTTCTTTAGAGACTCTCTGACCGGGTAAATGGAGAAACGTACCCCCCCGATTCGAGAAAAAAGCAGGACTGTAGTCGGCCATGCGGCAGGAGTCGAAGGCCTTAAGTTCCTCAATCTTCCAATCTGACAAGGTTATTGTTCACGCGCGAGACGCGGCGCCGGAGAAGTTACAAGGTCTGTGCCGAAAAAAGTTCAGAATTCATCGGAATCGGGAAGGGTAGCCAATAGTGATCAAGCTATTCGCAGACTTCACTGCTTGCGCCTGGCAAAGGAAACAACGGGGTGCAGTTGTTGGGGTCAGACCCGGGGAACGAGGGCAGGAAAAAGGCTCCGAAGAAGAAATTCGCTGGGTTGGGATCAAGAGCGTTATCCGGCCGGGAGAGACTGTGGGCACCCCCAAAGGATCCCCAGGAGAGAGAGACTCGATCTTGTGCGGTTGTCATAACGGAGGCGTTATCTGAAGCATCTCGTGAGTGAGGTGGAATATCAACGAAAGGAAAGTGTCGAACGGAAAAAAAAGATTAAAACAATTCCACGGTGGAACATGATCTCGGGACGGCGTCAAGGTGTCACGGGTCAATAGAATTGGTACGAGACTGTGGCAGGGGGTCGGTCTCGTTATTCGCTCGGGCACCCCCGCCGCTCTCTGGCATCGGAAGATGGGGGGTGTGGGAAAAAAACGTTATAAAAAGTCCATGAACCTGATCGGGATGGTTGCGTTCGCGGTGCGGGGGAAGCCAAGGGTGGGCGGACTAGGCGCTCACGGACGGGCCCAACAAACGGGCGTGGTCTAAAGTCTGCTAAAATTTTGGGTGAGACTGGGTCACTCAAGGCACAACAATCTCCCTCTCCAATCAATGAACTAGCTAACACGCACCAATCTATTCCCCCCTTATTTGCAGTGCTCGGGGGGCAAGTCATAGATCATCACTGGAGGATGCTCACTAAACCTTTCGGGTGTCAGATTTTCAAGGAGGGTGAATTCGTGCGTCCAGGACGTCTTGTTCGACATTCACTGGAAACCCGGGGGGTGCCCCGCCGCATAAGATGAACGTATTTAGGGTGCTCGGCATTAAGAGAACGTTCAAACAACACTTATACATCTCAAAAGAAAAAAATTAATGAAGCGAGGAAAGATAGAGCCTCCAATTGCTCATTTGGTTCCGGGGACCTAACAAAGATGCGGAATGCGACCCCCTTTTAAGCTAACGTGGGGGAGATGAGCTAAAAAGCAGTCCGGGCTTGGCCACTTTTAGATACGACCCCACCCCCCAAGGGGGGGGGGGTACCCAAGGGATTTTTTAATTAATAAAAACAGGCACGTTCGCCATCGGAAACGAAAGTTAGATTGCGCCCAGACAAGAAGAAATCTATGGCCAGAAGGGAGAAAACGGGTAATGAAAATCACCGGGAACGATAACGGAACTAAATCTCTTGGCCGAGAAGACGGAGACATGCGAGTCAGTCACATCTGCACGGAAATCCCGCGCAAAACAACTAACTCTGGCCCCATTAAACCTGGGGGGGGACAGATCATCGATTACGTTTGGAAAGGGCCGGCTAGGCACTCCCCCATTGGGGATTAGCACGGTCATCATAGTTGGATGAGCAAAATTGAACGAGTTAACAACCGACAACGTGCTCCGAGTGTTAGGGCAACAAGTCGACGAGGTGAATATAGGGCCCAGGGAAAAAAAATTGCACTCTCTCGAGGTTGGCCCCTATAAACTAATATTGAGCAGCAAAGCGAACCCCAGCTCGAAAAAAAATTCAAAATAGCAGTCCAAGGTATCCGGAAGGGATCTACTAACTGCAAGAGTAGGGGCCGCTATACAAACAAAGATTAGAAACCGATCTTATGGGCCACAGTCGCCTCCTGGCCGAAATATCAACACCCAGGGGTCGGAGTAAGATTGAAGGGGGTTTTCCTCACCCGTGGCAACTTAGGACTAGATCTCGGCAGCAACAAACAAAGGAGGGTTCTTCCCAAGAAAGAGCTATAGGGGTGTCGGGAAAGGGGAGGAAACAGAATATCACGAAGGGTGACCTGGTTAAATGCCTAGTGAATATGGCCTTATCCGCTTTTCGTCCAGCAAGTCTTGAGCGCAGATGAAGCGTCATCAAGTCGTGGCCGTAGGTCCTTCCGGATCCGGAAGAAATCACTCAGGTGTTTCGAGGATGCGGTTCTGAAGTGAGGCTCCTCAGACGGCAGGGAAATGAGAGACTCTTCTCGGTTCTCCGTTTCATTGCCATTCGAATCTGCGCTGCAAGAAAAGAGCCCCGGGGAATTGTGTACGCTTTGGGGTCCAGTCTCATGAAAAAGGGGGTGGCTAGGGGAGGGACGACCACTGTATGAAGGAAGAAATGGGGTCCAGACCTATCTCAGGTGACTGACCATGATATTTCCTGTTCGTGAGAGGCTGGCACAGGGAAGAGAAGGAAGGGGTACCCAGGGGGTAACTTAAGCATGAGACATTCGCTTAGCTCTCGATCTCCAGTTGGGGGGGAATTGTTTCAAATTACAAGGGAGAAAGACAGCAAAACTAGAGGGTACGGAGGTATTTGGACAGACAAAGTAAATAGAACGTCTGCGAGGAAAGGGGGGGAAAAGACAGGGGGTAACCGGTTGGTGGTGGTCCGTAGGAACGGTTCAAAGAACAAGTAAAGGATTTCGGAGCAAAAAGAGATTCAGCCTTCGGCTTACACCAGTAGGAGTAACATCATCAGTTGGCGAAACCCCCAGTCGAGGGTGCGGGAGTCGTTATAAAGCGCGACAGTCATAGGATGATAGACGCTGTCAGCAAGGCGAGCAGCCCGCGAGAAAAAACAAAGGGGTCAGTTCAGATGCGGGCGACAACGTAGGGAAGGTTGGAAAAAAAAAGATCAAACCGGCGGAAAAAGGAAAACGCCAGATGCAAATCAGACAAAAGTGACGCAAGAAGAATGTGCAAGAAAAGCAGGAACGGCGCGAATGCAAGTTGGCATACGGTTTGGAGCATGCCGGGGATAGTTGGGAGCTGGGCTATCGGGGTGCGAGATGCAAACTCTTAAAATCTCGAAATGTCCAAATGGGTTTTCAGTCTCGCGTACAGCTGGAAAAAAAAATGACTCAGGAAGAGCCGACAAAAATCGAGCCAGAAGGTGTGAGGGAGATAATTCTTGAAGGTCAATTACTCTGGGAAAAGGAGAGGGTCTTGGGTTCTCTAAGGCAGAAAATCCGAAGAAAACAATCGTAAAAAAGGAGATGTATTACGAACGCAGATATAATTGGTAAACAGTGGGGGATGGACGGAGTTTCTCGGGAGGCCAGAGATTAGGTGGGTGGATCCCAGCCGCTATTCGGAAAGCCTCCTGTCGAGGAAAAGAATAGAAAAGGGTGACAATTCTAGTGAGGCATTATAAACTGCGAGGGATACTGGTCACCAAGCGCTTTCTGGACTCGCAATTTGTGGGCCCGGGTACCATAAAAAATCATGCTAAAAAGGGTCTTCAACCATTTTTCGTATCCTGAAGGTGCTAGCCTCTCCTTGAACCCGCAATACAAGAGAAGGCGGGAGAGGCGCCGCTTGGTCTACTGTCCAAGATTTGACGCTTCGGTCGGAGGTAAGGTCGGCAACTCAAGTTGCGCGTCGAGAGCAGAACCAATCGCATAATATTTTAGGAGGTTGCTCTTCAGAGCTGCTCCTTTGTTACTTGGGAGTACGTCCTGTAAATATACTCCTCGTCTTGATAACCTCTTTACTTTGGGAGGAGTACGTCTCCTTGACTCCAAACGCGATAGAAGTTAAAGTATCTGGCGTCTAAAAAGTGGGGACCGGGGCATTAAACAATTCCGCTGGGGTAAAAAGGATCAATAGTTTGGTGTCTTGGTCCTGAGAGACCAATGTAGAGCCAAATACCAGCAATCACATAATTGCAGTGAGACGGCTGGTATCGGTCTGTATACTTTGGCTTTAAATATTTAATAGTCCTCTCTGGATTACTGTCCTATTTCAGTTGAGATTTGACTCCCTGCCCCCATAAACGAGCCGACAATTAGCGTCTAGCCGAGTCAACACCGAGAACTTTAGCTGTGAAGTTGAAAGGTCGGGAAATGGGAGGCGCTGGGCAAGTGAGAGAGAAATAGGAACGGGAGATAACAGAAAGGTGGTAAAAAAGAGGTGGGAAGAAAGAAAAACGAAAACGGCGGGCGATTGCGTGGGGCCCGGCTGAGCGCGAAGTTTCAAGGCACGCCAGGAAGAATTCGGAGAGGTAGACGTCGAAGGGGGAGGACGAGTTCATAAACGACGCGACAAACACTCCACACAGTAAAAACACACAAAAAAGAAAACAAACAAAAAAAACCACACCAACCAAATTTTATACATTACCTGTGAAATAAAAAAACGGGCGACAGCCAAACAGGGCGCGCGACTTAAGCTCTCGGGTGCAGAGAACACAAAAATTGAACCACACAAAAACAGGTGAGAAAAAAAGCACGGCAGCTTGGGGCAACAAGGGACAGGGCCCAGAAAAAAAAAAGCACGTCAAAATAGTAGGTCTCCTAGCATGGGACAGGTAGAGTCAGCCGCCCAAGGGGTTTTGTGTCAAGGATCCGCGCCCAAGACCGAGGTGTGCATAAAATTAAGGGATCCAAAGAACGCGGCGAGGTAGGCTCAAGGGGTAGGGGGCGAGCCCGGTCCGGGGAAGGGGGGGTGAGTTTTACGTTGAACTCGTTAGGAAAACGAAAGTAAGAAGAAGAGGTCGCCCACACCCTCGATATAGACCTTGTGGAAATTCAAAGGAAAAATCTCATCAAGAAAGCTCTAGACGCACCACTCCCAGTCAAGGGCTGAAATGCGCTGAAGTTCGAAAGAAAAAAGCGGAAGGGCAATACCCGGAGAGCCATATTGTCAGGGAGGATCGCCGGTGGAGCCATGATAGCAAATGGACGAAAAAAGGAAGGGCCATCGCGGGTCAAACATCATGGCCGAAGATTTGGGAGCGCCGCACGGGGGTAGCCAAGTGAGGGGGGGAGAAAGACTAATGGAGGACTTGACCTCCATCGGGCATAAGAAACATCGCAAGAAGGGAGAGGCGGAAAAAAAAACTGAGTAGAATACTTCCGGGGCTCGAAGAAAAGGCGCCGGGCAGATCACGTGCGACGAGCGCTTGTCCTCGCTTGTAGAAGGGGTCATGGAGGAGAATTGGCGAAGGGGTTTCTCGATCAAGAACGTAAGGTGGACGGAGACGGGTTTGAGAAGGGGACGATAATACGAGGACTGAAGTTAGAAGAAGGGAAGGCCTGGACTTCAACCGAATGCTTTTAGGACAGTGAATACTTGTCAAAGGTTGAGACAAGGCGGGGGAGGATAGTCTGTAAAACAAAGAGGCACACCGGAGGAGAGGGACTGGCGTGAACAAAGCTTTGAAAGACTAGCACTACCGAGAACGGGACCAAATTTGCAGTCTTCTCGTGTGGAGAAGGGGATAAACTTTACCGGAGCGAACGGGGAAAAAAGGTGAAAGGAAACCTTCGGCGACATAGTAAACCCGTGATAATCGACTGCGAGGACCATTTTTAGGAGGTAACGTGCAAGTGGAAGGAAAAAGGAGGGCAAGGGGGGGGACAAAAGAGGCCATCAATGAGAATATGCGTGTATGAAAAACTGGCCCCGTCCAGAAAAAGAGTCGATAGTAACCGGAAAAAGTTCCTTCCCACGAGGAAAAAAAAGAAAAATAGGCTATCGGGTCCCCGCGTGATTAGAGGGAAGGGGAGGATGAGGCAACTTTTGGGGTCCGAGTTCGAGAGAATTGCCGTTGACAAGCTAACCAATTGGACCCGGTGGTGGTCGCTCGGCTACGACCCCAAAAACGTACGGAGAAGCATCAGAGAAAGTTGGGGGGGAGGGTGGGCTGTACGGGAAGATTGGGCAAAGGGATCCCACCGCTCACGCGCTTTAAGAAAGAATGAATTGGGCAAGAGGTACTTAAAGTAAGTAAGAAGCGGGGGGCGCCAACTAGACACAAGGGGGGCGGTTTGGTTCATCTTGGAAAGGCTACACTCGGACCAGTATCTTGGGGTCGCAAGGGGATTGAATTTGAGAGGGGGGCAAAGCACAAGGGTTCCGTCGAGCGGGAATTGCGGACAGGGTGGTCGGGAAGTCCGTCCAAAAACATAGGGTGGGTGTGCTCGGGAACCGTTTGACGCTCCCTGGTTACTGGCCCGAACAGGGGAAGGCAACTCTCAAGACGAGCTCATAAAATTACAACAAAAAAAAGGGGCGGGCGACACGCACATCGGATTCAATTGGCCACAGTGGAACGAGGGAGGGTTGGTAGCGTGGTTCAGGGACCTACGTGATGCGACAGGCAGGTGGAAGACCACCCCTCAGGCCAGTGTTTCAAAAAAAAAAAGAGGATCCTACTAAGCCAAAGGGGTTCAAGTAAGGGTAACGACAAATTACAACAAGGTACCGAGAAAAACTGTTGAGTTCTCTAATTTGGGAGTGGCGGCGGTGAGAGGAAGGAAACACCCAGGACAGACATTCGTATATCGAAAGCACTCGTGATGTATCCAACTAGTAAGTCATTTTTGGTGGTGGAAAAACCGACAATTTGGGAAAAAAAAAAGGTTCCCACAGCGGTTAGAATCTAGCAGCGGTTTAAGAGCCTTGGACAGGGAGTGGCGATGGCAAACACAGAGAGTAGGACAAGGACGTAAAGTCATCTAGACGGGGCATGTGGGGGACGGGGATTGAAATTCATCTCCACGTAGGTGAGTTTCCGGGGAAACACCCTTCGGGTCATACCCAGGGGAATGGGGGCAACAGCCTTATGGGGGGGACACCCCACAAAAAAAAAAAAAAATAGAAAAAAAAAAAAAAAGAAAAAAAAAAAAAAAAGAAAAAAGAAAAAAGAAAAAAACTAAAACGACTCTAAAAGGCCCTTCAGTCGGGGGGGGAAACGAATCTTTCGTGAAAGGTTTTTAAAGGAAGGGGGATACTAAAAAAAAACCTCTCAGGCAAAGGGGGAGTCAGGAAAACCCCACACTTTTATGGCAAGAACAAATGAGAGTAGAGTTAAATAGGCTGATTCATTCCGAATAACTTAATGACTAGGGGAAATGGTCCAGGGAGGAAAGGTCAGCTGCTGCGTCCTGGAAGGGGGCATTCACGGCAAAAGTAGGCCGAAACAACACTGGACTCCTGGAAAAAGGCGGGGGGGACAGGGTAACCCGCTTACGGGGGAAGGGGAGAACAGGGGCCACTAGGTGACGTGCAATGACTCTTCTTGATTGTCATGATGGTGTGAAAAAAAGGACAGGCAGAACAGATAAGCTGTGGACACAGGAAACACCGATGGCGACATACAGT
>Ga0179593_1262037_pt1 | contig 10217 bp, 12 predicted proteins | sample CZODoug2_1_08_16_FD_185931 | JGI IMG/M metagenome (GOLD analysis project Ga0179593, IMG submission 185931) | Vadose zone soil fungal communities from Angelo Coast Range Reserve, California, USA - CZODoug2_1_08_16fungal (PacBio error correction) | ecosystem: Environmental > Terrestrial > Soil >...
AACAACCATATTTGGTGAGAAAGAGGGCCTCGCAAAGAAACAAAATAATTCTGCAGTTGAGGTGAGGGAAGCATCAAGATCAGGGTTCATTGGTAACAGGAGGAAAAGAAGGTAAAGAAACACCCAAAAAAAGAATTAACTGGGGTTAGGGTAAATCCAATCCTTTGAACAAAGTTGGTTATGACCGTGACTCGGAGAGGGGAAGGAGAGAAAGGCGGACATTTGGAAGAAGAAACAAAAAGATAGCGCAAAAATGAAAATGAGAAAAAAGAGGCACGCGCAAATAGTGCACAAAAGTTTGGAAAAAGACGGCTGAAGGTAAATTTGTCAAGGGAGAAGGAAAGACAACCTTAAAAAAATTGAACATGTCCTTTTAAACAAAAATTTCGGGGGCACACATCACATGGGATAATCAAAAAGGAGATGGGAAAAGAGGACAATAAATCGTAATGCAAGGAAGTCCCCCATTCACAAGGAACGGAAACCTGACAAAAGGAAAACAGTATGGGACTTGTACGGGAGCTGTTGAAGGGATAAGAAGGAGAAATGTATATGCATCTGGTTTCAGAAAATGAGACTGCACAGTATTTCAACAAAAAGGGGCAGAAGGACAAGAAAGGGTTGAAGAAGACACGGTGATCATCTCCTGTGGCGGCTGCTTCGGGGACCGGTCAGGGGGGGAGGGTTAAGAAAGAAAAGACACAGGAAACACAAATGTATCACGAGAAAAAACTGGAGGGCGTCTTCGAATAAAAGCGATAGACATAGTGAACGCGCCGTCGAGTCTCAGGTAAGAGGGCGAGGGTGGGGCAAAAAAACTCAAGGGTCATTCGGCCTGAAAAACGGTTGAATCATCCAAGGGCGAGGGGAGGGGAATGGCCACATTAAAGTTAAAAATAGGTTTAAAACCCAATCAGAAAAAAGTGAACGGAAACTGACCAGTTCAAAGGGTGAGAGGAGGAGGGGGGTAAATTAAAGGGGACAGCGAAAACATATGCACTTGATGTACGAAGGGGATTGGGATCAAAACCAAAGGGAGGAAACTCAACCGGTGATGAGTAAGAATTGGGGCAATTTCCCATGCACAATATGGGAAAGTCTCTTATTTTCCTGGGGTGCCTCCAACGAAAAGACGGCGGGGTGTAGAGCATCGTCTATTTATCTACAGATAATCAATTCAAAAAGGCCAAATAAAGGAAGAGGTGAGGTCGCGGGCAAATCGAGATCACCTAAAGAGTGGAAGAGAATATAATTGCGGAAGAATATTGAGCAGGGCACGAATGTTTTAAAGGAAAAAAAGATTCCCTCGAAATCTTCCTCGCACAACATTATGGGCAGTTAGGGGGTCGGCTCCACATTGTGCTTCATGGAAAAAACCAGAAGAATTCAGGACCTTTGTCGTTTGGACTTATTGGGCCAGGTAAGGAAGGGGGGGAACAACTGGAAGACAAAAAAGTGAATATCGTGAACATGCGAAAGGTGAAGGTGTCATGGTGGGGGATCCGTCAGGTTGATTCTCAATATTGTGCCACAAAAACAGGAGGACATTAGGGGACTGCTGAAGAATCTTATCATAAGACAAAGACGAGCCAGATTGAGGAAGATGGAAGGAGGGGGATAACCGAATTTTGACATTTTTTCCACACCTGGGAACGGATAAAACGAAGAGATGAATAGGTCATATTAAGATTAACTGTAAGAAATGCACAGAAAGTAATCCAAGGGAAAAAGATTGAAAAGAAAAACAGGAAAAAAAACCGAAAAAAAAAAAGGAAAAAAAAAAAAAAAAAAAAAAAAAAAAAAAAAAAGAAAAAAAAAAAAAGAAAAAAAAAAAAGAAAAAAAAAAGAAAAAAAGAAAAAAAAAAAAAAAAAAAAGAAAAAAAAAGAGAAAAAAAGAAAAAAGAAAAAAAAAAAAAAAAAAAAAAAAGAAAAAAAAAAAAAGAAGAAACAAAAGAAAAAAAGAAAAAAAAAAGAGACAGGGAAAAAAAAAAGAAAAAAGAAAAAAAAACAGAGGGAAAAAAAAAAAAAGACAGGGCGAAAAGGGGGAGAGGTGAAGAAGTCAGGGGGGAGGGTAAAACATGGACGGGGAGGTAGCAGATGGAAAAAGCCGACAAATAGAGGGTAGGGAAGGGGGGGAGAGGAAGAAGGGACGTGGGGGGGGGGGAGTTAGAGTGAAGGTGAGAAGGGGAAGACCCGAAAAAAATTGGGGAGACTGAAGAGTTGGGAAAGAGTGAAGGAGCTGAGTTAGCAAGGAGAGGTAGGGGCGGAGAAGGGCCGATCGCAAGTGGGGAACTAAAAAGGAAGAGATAACTAGGGATAGGGGAGGGAGGGCTGTAATCAGAAAGAGAGTTTTTGAATAAGTAGCACGTAGAAAACTAAGGGTGAAGAGCTTTGTGGACATAAAAAGAATAACAAGGAAATCAGAAACAATCCTTCATTCTTGGTGGGGAGAAGAAGCAAAACGTTGGGGCAAGACAGGAGATGCTGCAAACGACTGAATGGCGAGGTTCATATCGGTAATTTTGAGGGAAGGAAGGAACGGCGTTCCAGAAACTGAGAAGAGGAATTTCGCGCAAGAAGGGGTGTGCAAGTTAAACAGATGGATGTATCGGGAAAGACGAGGAAACGGGCAAGATCATCTGCGCTAATCTTCGAAGGAAATTTGCGTATCAGAGATAACCTCTGAAATTGAAATATACACAACAATTTGCCCAAAAAGCTTGGCGAAAGGGCCTGGAAAAAACTAAAGTCACAGAGAGCAACCTACCTCTTTGAAGGGGAATTGCCCAATTTGTAAAAAGGAAAGGAAGGAATGACGAGCAGGGGGGGGTTCAAGTCCAACATGGAAAGAAAGAAAGAAGAGAGGAAGGCGGAAAATTCACATTTCCGTAAAGGCGGAGTATATCAAAGCAAACGTTTCCCGTCAATTTTGACGTGATAAGTGAGACCGAGGGGTAGGTACAGCACGAAAGAAAAAGCATTGCGCACTTGGGAAAGATCCCAAGGTGATCGACACAAGGCTACGAAGGGGAAAAGAAAAACCGAGAAAAGGGTAAAAAGGAGAAAAATAAAATAGGGATAGAGACTGGGCAAATCGTTTCTTTCGGGGACATTGAGAAGGACGGGGGTTCTGTGAGGAAATGGAAAAAATCAAGAAAACTAAGCAGAAAAAGGGGGGGAACCAACAGGTCAGGGGAAAGTTTGCATCAAGGGTGACCAGGACGGTTGTGGGGAGAAAATATTGGCATTCTGGGATGAAAAACTAAATCGATCTATCCATTCAGATCAACAAAAAAAAAGGAAGTGGCAAAAATTGACAAGAAGGATCTTCCTTACACGGAAACTCTGATTGGGTGTAAATCAAGGATCATAACCTGCTATGCAAGTAGAATTTGGGGGAAGATGGACAAGTTAAGGTTGGGATTATCCCGTAAATCGAAGGGTGGGGGTAAGACGTTTTCATAGGTCTTGGTAGGCACATAGGGGGGGGAAATCTCAATGTGCCAACGAACGGGTCTTTGGGAAAAGAAAAAGGCAATGGTATTAATATTTGGGGGGCGGGCATATAAAGAAATGGACGGGGCGAAAAGCTTTGTTTCCGGAAATATAATCCAGATAATGGTCCCATTACGAGAATCGTACTAAAAATGGGGGTACAGATGGGGGAGGGAAAAAGAATGAGGGGGGTAGACCAATTGTAAGGGGAAAATGGGCATAAGGGGTGAAACAAATAAACCTTGATGATTTAAATCAAACGAAGAAAAGCAAATGTATTTTGCGAACCAGGAGACAACAAGACTAAATAAGTTTTGGGAGGTTAGAAGAAAGGGGGTTAGCAAAGGAAACCCCAAAAGACGGAGGGAAGGGAAAAGAGAATAACACAGTAACACCAAACAGAGGTGACCTAGAAATGTGGTGTCAAAATAGTTCAGGGGAGTGGGATTAATAAGTCATTGAAATTCCCATTAAACATTACAATTTGGCTAAACAAGAAAAGAGGTGGAGGGTTAAAAATCAAAAACGTCCCCAGTTGTTCGGTCCGCTGATAGGTAATAAAAAATCTCGGCCTTTGGAAGGAAGAAAAAAAAAAAAAAAAGGGGGGGGGGAAAAAAGGGGGGGGGAAAGGAAAAAACAACGAAAAACTGGGTCAACCCTCATTTATTCACCCAAAAACCACAACCAACATGAGCGGACAAAAAAGGCAATCGACGATGCACGCAGAACCCGGAGTAAACACAAGAGTTTGGAAAAAAAAAAAAGAGATTCCTTGGGCAAGCACCTAGCCCCCTTCCTACCAAACCTCGGAAAAGGACGGTTAACACCCTTCTCGGGAAAAAAAGAGAAATTGGAGAAAAGAAATGGAAGGACCTCTGAAAAACCTACAAGCATCGGAAAGCCTTACCCGAATTCAGACGGGAAGGAAGTCGCCCAGAGACAACGGTGGGTCAAATTACTGGGGTACTGTAGCTGGTCCTGAAAGCCGTTATAGATTTCGGATAAAAGGGTCCTGGTTTAAAAATCCCGTAGCTGAAGAGGGAAAAAACAAAAGAGATTGATAGAACTTTGGAAAGGAACAAATGGATCAAACAAATACTGCGCTGGAAGGGGTTTTAGAGAAAGAGCGAACCCCGTCTTTGAAGAAAAGGGAGCACGAGAAGAGCTGACTGTCAAGGAAGGAGGGAGGAATAGTAGACGCCATCGAGGTATCTTTGAAAAAAATGTTTCACGGGGGGACCAACAATGAGAATCCAGGCGTGGAGAAGATAACCCGTTTGTACATGGGCAAATTGCCAGGATTACACTGAACCTAATTCGAGAAAGAAGAAAGTCGGGTCATCCCAGTCAAAGAAATGTGAAAGGAAAAAAGTTGGCCCATTAGGAGGGTCTCGACACCAAATGGACTCTGAAGTGAGTCAAAATGTGTGGAAAGGAAACCACACGAGAGGGCATCTCAAACTTTTCATTAAAATGACAAATTGGGACAAAAAATGGCCAAAGGGAAGAAGGACTTATTTTCCTTGAGGGGGAATTTCCATCTTGCGAAAGAAGGGAAAAATAAAGGTCCAAGCAGGGTGATGACAGTTACGGCAAATAGTTTCCCAAAGACGCAGATGAGGTAGAGAACGCGATAAATAAAGAAGGGGGACGGAAATAAATATACTTCTGTTAACCATAATGAAATGGCAGGGGAAAGCAATGAGTTTGAAACGAGAATGTGAAAGAACAACAAAGAGGGAAAAAGGAACACAAACAATCTAATGAGACAGGCGCCAGCATGATAAGGGGAAAAAGAAAAGAAAAAGGGGGAATTGTCCATAGAAAATGAATCTAGTGTGCTTGAGTGGCAGGGGGGAGAATTAACCAAGGGTAAGACTCATGCTAAACTTGTAGGAACCCGTCATTAGTTGAGGATTTAGGGGGTGGGGGGAACTGTTATTAAAGAGAAAGATCGGCAAAAAGAGAAAGGGATGGGGAAGGAGCAGTAGATTATAAGCCTAAGAAGTCATTCGGGGAGGGGACAGGTAATAAAAATGACGGGCTTTTTGAAAAAAAAAAGAGTCGGGGACATCTTCAACGAGGGGGGAGTGAATGGGGAGGAGTCGAATATGACACTGGGAATTCACCATAAATCGTTTGGACGAATATTGGGATAATAGAGGACCCTAGAAAAAAAAATAATGAAGAACAAGGGAATGGGAAGCGGGGGAAGATTCAACGGGGGTGCCGTGTCAACGAAAGGAAAAGCACACAACGAGGGTAGTCGGTGGTTATCATGAGTAAAACAAAGGGTCAAAAGCAATAAAGGCTTCTGCCTTCATGATGAAGAAGAGCACATGAGAAAGATTACTCTGCATGGGGCAGGAAACGCACAGGAGGTAGGACAGCAGAGAGTTTAGTTTACCGGAAAAATGGGTGGATTTGGAATATCGGAACGACCTACAAGCGTCAAGGTGGCAATCTTCTGGCACGTGAGGAGAGATATCACCAAGAGACCGAGTGAACTAGAAAACAGGTTTGCACCAGAGGAGCTAATGAATGGAAAAAAAAATGGAAAAATATCACGAGAGATTGGAAAAGTAATGAAAATTGGTTAACATGAATGCAAGGGTGAAGCCCAAAATGTGGTATCATGACCAAACAGGTGTGACGAAGGGAACAGTTTCATTCGTAAAGCAAGCTAATAGAAAGAAGGGACAAAGGGCAACGGGCATTGGGACTGAAATGAGTGATGAGGGGTTGGTTGCTACGAATGGGAGGACCGCAATTTCAGACTTAAAGGAAAGGGAGAACAACAAAAGACAGAGAAAACCGAGAAAGGGGAAAAAAAAAAAAATCGAAATCTTTCACTATGAGATCTAAGGAAGTGCCCATTGGAAGAACATAAGGGGAGCATACAGTGTAAAAAAAAGACGGGTGGTTCCTTCGCATTGAAATAAAAGCCGAAGTCATAACATTAGGGGGGGAGGAAAAAGAAGAAGGTCAAGTGTACCGAAATGTTGTAATTGGGGAGACGGTTTGACATAAGGTGCATGATAACTTGTGGAAACCAAGAAAGGAGAAGCAAACTCTACTATGAAAAAAAAGGACATTCAAAAGCGTGGACCCCCTTCGAATTACGTGGAGATAAAGGAAAATGAAGGGGTAAATGCCTACAAGGGGCATTGGTGGAGATGGAAACATTCAGGGTTGGATTAAAAGTTAAGGGGGGAAGAGAAGGGGGAAAAAGACAATGTTTCTTGTCACGTGGAAGAACTCTGGGTCCAATTAAATCGACCCTATGGGGAAAAAAAACAAGAAGCTGGATGTAAGGGAGGAAACGTTCGAAAAGGGTCCGTGGCAACTTTGGTGTTTCAGAAAGAGAAACATGAGGAAAGAAAGAGAAGCGGAGACGGGGGGAGGGTGACAGTCTTGATTTACCATCACCAAATTCATGTGGGTGTACACAATGGAATAATGACTCCGGTTGTACCAATGAAGAGTCTTGGAGGATTTTAAAGCAAAGCACAACCGCCATATTTAGGTTTCAAGAAAATGGTGGAAGCCGGGCCCTCTGAAGTAAAATAATGTGGGGGGGGGTTTACGGAACTGGGATCAGACTGACAAACAAAGGAGGAGAGAGATACAACTTTCATGGAATAAACAAAAATTTGGGAAGGTGCCGAGCAAAATTGGGCGGAACATAAAAAAAATAAAAAGAAAAAAAATAAATTAGGAGGGGATCATCAAGATCTCAAGTGGGGCGAGAATTAAAATAGTGGCTAAGAAAAAAAGGAATTCGTGAGGGTTAAATCCAAAAGAAACACATGTGTTCAAGGGGACATCTATCAGGGCTTGGAACTCGGCATATTCCGGAGAATCAGTATCGCCCATAAAGGCGCGATTCCCTCCATACCATGGAAACAAGCGGTGGGGAAAAAAAGAAGAGTGGGCCCGTGGCAAGGAGGGTAAAAGAGACCCAGTTCCAGAAAGAAAAATTGTCTGGGAAACACCGATCGATTTGACAAAAATATCAAGGAGATGCACAGAGCCTCCACCATCGAAGCATCAGGAATTCCAAAGTCATATTTCAAGGAACCATACAAAAAGAAGACCCGGGGCATGACAGGGGTACGGGAGAGGTTTCATCTAAGAACTTATAGATTTAGGAGCTTATGGAAAATAATAGAATGCACAGTCAAACCGGCATGAAAAACAGGGGGAATCGTACACTTTTAAAGACAAGGGGGGAAAACGCAAGGGGAGGCTGGAGACCTTTCCGGTAGAGGAAATGCGACGACACCTTGAGCAAAACGGTAGAAAGAAAAAGGGAGAAAAGGAAAGATAAAGAAAAAAAAGCTAGGTCAGCTGTTCTATTTCTCGGTGGGTTGCACAGCGCACTAAGCTTGGGGCTGTGATCGATAAAAAGGGGGGACAATGGGCAGAAATGTCAAACCCCCATTCGGAGAAAACATACAACATCCGGTTGGGAAGAACATCAGAAAAGGAAAAAGGGAAAAAAAAAAAAATGCCCATGGCATTTTATCCGATGCGTGAATGTCCTCTGACTACTATGATTGTGAAATGGGGGGGCATGGTAGGACAAAAAAATCGGCATCGACACCTTGCATCAAGGGAAAAATTGTGCAGGCAAAGAAGGAAGGGAGCGGCTCGTTAAAAGACCTTGAGTTGTTTGAAGTGACCAGCCGAAAGGGCATGTTGGACGGGGAAATCTCAACCAGAGGGAAAAAGACAAGAAAAAGAAAAAGGCCAAGATGCAAAGACTAGTGGCGCGGCGGATCAAAATAAGTAAAGAGGGGACCGGCAATTAAATCGACTGGAGTCGAACAAAAGAAACAGTTTGCATGCAACGCATTATATCGTCGGAACAGGGGAGAAAAAAGAAGATCGAAGCATGCAAGTAGCACACAGGATTCCTTTGGGAAAAAAAATTTTGGGATGGGGTGGAAAAAACGAATTAGGAAAATAGAAGGCATTGGGTATCTTTGAGAAGGCGACCACATTGAATAAGTGGGAAACGCGGATGAAGGGATGAACTGTGAATGCTGAAATAGTTGAACTGGGAGGAGGAGAGAAATATTCGTCCACATAAAAGAGTTTGAATGGGTGGAAAAGAGTGATATAACAATGAAGGGACTCACAAGGGAAGAGCGTTGGGAATGTAATGCATTGAAGGGAAAAAGGGCGGAATGAACAATACTGACGGCATCAGACAACGACGGATTGATATTCATGAGATAATAGGAATGGATAAAAGAAAAATAAATGAGACTTGGACGATATGGAGGAAATAAATTAAAAAAGGATCAGAAATCGGAAATTTTTCTAACTTAGCAGCGGGACAGAGGGAGAGGTGAGAACGTGTAACTGAGAAATCAAACTTAATTCGTGGGTTTAGAAAAATGTAGAAAAAAAGTGGGGACAGAACCCGGCAACATAGGGTCAAAGGGCCATGATCGATTGCATAACTCGCCTGGCTACTTTCCGTACTGACAGACATTGCTTGAGGGCATGCGAAATATAGGGGGGAGCAAGTCTAGTGTAGGGCCGGAACCAGTGAGTATTTTTATCGGATCGGGACGCGAAACAAAGTCAAGAGTGCGGACATCTGTTGGGGCAGAGCTTCGAAAGATGGAAAGGGGACCGAGCAAAAACTCTGGAAAAATTGAAAATTTGGCCTGGGCTCTGAGAGAAGGGAAAAAAGTCAAGTGCAAATATACCGCGGACCATCGTGGCAGGTGGTGGACAAGGGTGGACCTAATGCGGATGCACGCATTTGTTATCAATGCAGAAAAAATGGTCGTGGGAAAAAATATCTTCCGAGAATCATTTCCGGGGGACAAGGGGGGCTATAAGAAAGAGCATGGCAACGTTGGAAAGGAAGGGGAAAAAGAGAGGGGGGAAAACGAGGGGTTAGGGTACAAACGACGGCCAATGTCGCACGGGAAAGAAACCGTTTAGAGACATCAAGAGAAGGATGGAGCAAAAAAAAGTTAAGAGGAATAGGGAAAATATGGAATCGATATGGAATTGGTGAAGAAGCGTTGGAACTCGTGACCATTTTGGGGGGTGCGAATGCGGTGGTAAAAGATGACTATCCAAGAAAAAATGGGTTACGAAAGGGTTGAACAAAAGTTGGACGGAAATGTCGATAAAAAGAGTGACGGTTGAAATCGAAGAAGGTAAAACCAGAAAGGACGAAGCTGAGAAGAAAGGATTCGAAAAAATCCTACAAAGGCAAAAACGGGAATGGAAACCTGTGCGGCGAAGACCTTGGCGAGGGCACGCACTATGAGGGGGGGGGAATCCGGAAAAAACATTCTTGCGGCGGTCAGATGGCAATTTTGTTGAAGCAACAGGATTGAATGGAATCGAAGGGTGTTGACAACCCATGTAGGGGGGAAGGTAGGGAAAAGAGAAAAACGCGCGGGGGGGAACTAACGCTGAATTAATTATGGGTAATTTGAGGGAAATCAAAGGAAGGGCGATAACGAGTTTGGGTGAACCAAAAAGAACCAATAATTAATTACGTATGAAGGGACCGGAAAAAGGGGGGAATGCATGATTAAAAACCAAAAAACACCCATGGGGGGTGTAGCCAATTGTAAGTAATGAGAAGGTTTTACCATGACTACGGAGAGAAAAAAAGAACCGCCAAAAGTTATTTGCCGCAATTACCGAAGGCCCTCTGATTGGTTTTGTTATTGATGAACGTGTGG
>Ga0179593_1262434_pt1 | contig 10217 bp, 12 predicted proteins | sample CZODoug2_1_08_16_FD_185931 | JGI IMG/M metagenome (GOLD analysis project Ga0179593, IMG submission 185931) | Vadose zone soil fungal communities from Angelo Coast Range Reserve, California, USA - CZODoug2_1_08_16fungal (PacBio error correction) | ecosystem: Environmental > Terrestrial > Soil >...
TAATGGGTTACAAGAAACGGGGGAGGTAATCAGATCATGAACGTGCCAATTACCAGAAAAAACCAAGAAAAAGAAAAAACGGCCCCGGAAGTGTAACTCTGAAAGTTGAGGGAAGAAAATAAAAAAAAGATAATGAAGGTCATAGAAGAAAAGAAGGTAAACAATTGACACGAAAAGAACCTCCTAAGGGAGAAAAGAGATGGACAAGGGACTATCCATCAGCGAGGTTGTAAGAAGAAAGAGATTGATTTGGGTTTGTAGGGGCAGGGAATGGCGGACGGACGTTAAGGTCAAATTTAAAAAAAAAGGGGGATTCTAGGGAGAAAGGAGGAGGAGAAAAAATGACAGTTGAAGGTGATCCGCGCTAACTGACCAAGGATGAGGGCCCTCAAATAAGCAAGAATATAACGACCAAGAGGAAGGCAGCCCTGAAAATAGAAACGACTAGGGAGAGGACCGACCGGAAAAATGAAGGTGGCAAGACTACGAGAATAAAAGAGAGTGGACAACTGTGGAGATCTGCTTGGCGGGGAGTTCTGAAAATGGGAGGAATGCACAAACCAGAATGTGCGTGTAACAAGAAGGAGGCAGACGCGTGCCATAAAAAACATAAGGAAAGGTAAAAAAAGTCAATCAGTGGGTAGAAGGTAAGTTAAAGACCAGGGAGAAGCGGGCGAGAAAAGGGAAAAAAGAGGAACTTAAAAGATTGGGATCTTTTTAAGTGTTGGGGGGAAGGGGATTGTCCGGGTGCTTACCAGCGTGTACAAGTTTCAAAAAATTCAGAGGACTAAAAGGAAAGGGGTGGCGGACTTATAGTGGTGCACACACTCTAGGGGAGAAACTATTCAGTTTTAAAAAAAGAGAGCTCGAAGTGGGAAAAGCAGGGTTTGAGAGAAGGGAACGGGCGAAGTATGCGGAGTGGAGAAAAAAAAGAAAGGGGGGACTGTTTTGGTCACTGCTTGTCGGGCGGCAAAGAGGCGGAAGTACTGGCACACAATAAATCCAAGGGATGGGAGCTGCGGGGGGTCACCGGGTTTGCCACGGGTGAAAGAAGGGACTTTAAAAAGGTCGATTGGGAAGGAGAGGATTATAGAGGTCCCGATCCATAATGTTGGGAGAGGAGAAAAGATATGCTCAATAACATACGACTGAAACGGGCACTGTTCTCGAGAACAGCGGTCTCATGGTAAGCGAAAGTATAAAGGAACCACTGTGGGAGGGGGGAAATTCTTAAAGTAGACCACCACTGTGAAGTTAGAGGTGCTGGAAAGAAATAGAATAACACAACTCACGGTGTCACAGTGGAGACGTTGGAAACAAGGGGTCGGCATATCTACAGATCCCAAGTTAACCAAAGAGTAAGGGTAAAATACTGGGGAAAAACCTCCATTCGCAGCCCAAAGGGCCCCTAAGAAACACTCTATGTAGGAAGACTCCGTCAAAAAGTTGTGGGGAAAACGTTGAAAAGGGGGGAAAAAAATAGGATCTAATGACAGGGGGAAAACGGGGTGTCGGGCGACTTCTCCATCGAATAAACATACTAAAAAAAACAGCGTTGGATCCCACATTAAACGCAAAAAGACAATCAGAAAGCCATCTGATGAAAGAAAAAGTTCATTAGGGTGTCCAAAAGGATAAGGGTTAGCGGAGTCGGTTGGCCACAACAAAGAAGGGATAGAACATAGAAGAGGGTTAGAAACTAGAAAGGAGCCGCGTGCGGGAGGGGAAACCGAAAGCTAAAAAGATCCCTTCGTTGTCTTGAAAAATGCCCTCACCGTGCCAGAGCCATAAAGATCGAAGCAAAGAAGCCAAAGCCTGAGGGAAAGCTTGGCAAAAGTTTTTGTTATATGCAGCCATTCTGCGGGGAAAGGTATACCGCTGAAAAGGGTGAAGGCAAGGGCGGTGGTCACGAAAAGGTCCCGCGAGGTTAGCTTTTCGGAGAGACAGGGGGGGAACAAAACAACTACTCAACCAAGGTGAAAGAAAGAGGTAAGGTAGTCAACATCAGGGCCCAGAAGAGAAAGATGTCCGCTTGGTGCAAAACAGAAAAAGATCAGGGGAGTCAAAATGACTCGAAGTCGGAAACCAAAGAAGACACAAAGAAGAACTGACCACGCTTAGTGAGTGGGAAAAGGTTTCGGGAGGCTTTGAGACGAGGGGGCTTGACGGGAAAACAAGGTTTCGAGTGTCCTCGATCAACACTAACTTTAAACGATAAGGAGGCTGAAACTCAACAGAAGCGCGCACAAGGCAGGCTGAAAAGAAGGGGGGGGGTCCAACGTCGGGGTGTGCTCTCAAAGTGTCGAGATAGAACATAACGCGTTTATTTCATGGGAAAAAGACAGGGTAATTCACCTAGACAAACGACATTTGGGAATTCTAACTGTAGAATCCGCGTGAATTCACGGGTGATCGCAGGAGAGGGTGAATATTAGAATGGGCAAACTTTCAGGACTCAACTGGGGGAAGAAGGAGGGGTTCGGGGCGGATTATAAATGGGGAGCAATCTGCCTGACACGTAGTAGAACAACAATAGAGAACAAACAAACAACGGGGAAAAAGAGGGGGGAGGGGGTCTTGGGGGACTATAAATGTATCAGTTGCTCAAATTAAAGAAAACCACAAAACCTAGAGTCGTACGCTTGGGGCGTACAAAGCAAGGTTGAACTATTCAGAAAGGAACTCTAAGGAGAACACCAAGGACATGAAAGACTCGGAGGACTACGCCCTGCGAAAGCCAAATCTTTTTCTCTCGGGAAAGGCAAGGGGGGAGGTGTGTCAAACTACTACAGTCAATGGGTCGACAAAAGCAAGACAAGAGGGGGCACACAGGTCAAAAAGGGTGCCAAAAACGGGAAGTTTCAAATACGCCGGGGTAGCGAAGAAAAAAAGCGGCCAACGAGACTCAGTGGTTTTGGGGGGGGAAAAAAAACGAGAGAGAGCCATAAGAACAAAAAGAATATAGTAGAGGAACGTAGATCGGGGGAATTGGGTGGGGAGGTGCGAAGGAAGCAGTTCAACATTTTGAAACCCGTATGTCGTCAGGGACCCCAGGGAGGGTGCAAGGCTCGACAGGGGGGGGAGGGGTGGGGCTCTGGTCAAGAGGGGATGGGAGAAGCACCGAAACGTTGGTCATTGCGGTCAGAGAGGGTGCGTGAACTGGCGACACAAAATAGAAAGAAAATCAAGACATGTCTGTGATTGGGAGGTAACCGATCAGGACCGAGAGGTACAACTCTTCAGAGGGGCTGCGACTAACGACTAAACGCGGGCCAATAAAAACAAAGGGGTATGGGGAGAGGGGAACGGGGAGGTGGGAAGCAGAGGTCCGGTTGCGGGATGGACCGAAAATGCAGGTCTTTAGAAATCGGAAAAAGGGGGGGGAAACTAAACGCAACGCGGAGAACAGATTCAAAAGGAGTTCGTGAAATTAAGCAATTGTGCCCGATCGCTACCAGGACTGTTTTTGAAACCGAGAGGAACTCACAACCCTGATAGCTGAGACGCCAGCGTGGAAGCGATTAGGAGAGGGGGGAAGCGAGCTGTGGAAGAAGGGGGTGGTAGGAGAGGTAGATACACCGCACCTTTCAAGGCTCCCGATTATCTCTCGGGGTCATCAGGGAATGGGTGGGCTGAAAGACATTCAAAAGAGTGCTAAGATAAACACAGAGGGTGGAAGGGCGGAAAAAACACTGGTTAAAAGGAAGTGACCGGAGCGGGTGACTATGGAAGGGAAGAAAGGGGACTTAACTTGGGGGGAACGCTCCACTGGTACCGTGGTTCTGTGGAGAAAGGCGAAAGAAAAGAAGTACGGGGGAAGCTATGGGGGGAGGGGGGAATACAGTTAAAAGGAACATTGCAAATCAGAGTTAGCAGGGGCCAATAGCATCTTAGAGATAACCATTGCTTAAAAGGAATGAAAGGGAGGGAAAGGCCTTATCATAAGGAGGAGACAAGAAAAAAGGAAGGATGGGAAAAGAGTCGCCACAAAAGCTTGACAGAGAACGACTTTACCGACGCCGGGATAGAAAACCGTGTCAAACATCCTGTGCACAAAGCAGCGCCCATCTGCTAATCTGTGTTCTCATCTGGCACAGAAGGAGAAGAAGACAGCAGACCGCTTAGAAAAGGAAAGAAGAGCACTTCCCATATAGGCATCGGAGCACAAGCAAGGAAAAAAAATGTCTTAAAAAGCGAGGAAAAAATAAGAGCGTGTGAAAAAATACTACTTCCGCCCAAGATTGGGAAGGCTGGTCAAAGAAGGAAAGTTCCGAACTCTGTCCAAACCCAAGGCATACCGGAAGAAAAAAGGAAGACTATCTGGACGGTAGCTATACGGGCCTTGTCGCAGGCGACCATCGCTACTGCCATCAAAAGGGACAATTATTAAAAAGGAGGGCCAATGAGAAAAAAAGGGGGTGTTTTTGAGGGGGACAATGAGGCATCAGAGATAAAGGCCACGGTCATCGCTGTAACGAAAAAAAAGCAGCGGAAGCTGAGGAACACGCGGCATTTAGGGAGTGCTTTCTTTTTATTTTTAACACGACAAGAGGAGAGGGGGGCGGTTCGAGAAAAGGAAATTCTGGAAGGGTGAAAGGACTAAAAGGAAGGCATACAAGTATTGTAAAGGGCTGAGGGGGTTAGGGGGCTGGGGGGAAGAAATGAAGGAAAGGGGCATGGTTAGCAGGATCACGTGAAACGTTGGAAGTGAGGAAAAACCTGGGAACAGCGGAGAGATAACAACGGACGGGGACGACGGATGAAGACTCAAGGAAAAGTCCAAAAAAACCTTCCTAGGACGGTTTACCTAAAAAAAAGAGCAGGAGCCACTTTGCAAGAGTTGTCTCATATCAATTCTGTAATATGGCCGTCGGAATTGTGGTCACGGTCAAATTGGGACGGAGATCTGGGCGTCCGTGGAGAGGGGGTAGGTGCAGAAAGACATGAGCGTTGAAAGCCATCCTGTACGGTGCTGGGGTGGTGCTGGTTTTCGGGATTAAACATTCCTCGTGCATATTCGTAGGAAAGGAGAGAAGGCTGTCGAAGACAATTTAGAAAAAAATCAAAACAAAAAGGAGGGAAGGAGGAAAAGAGTTGGGGTGAAAGCAATCGGAGGGATTGTAAACATCATCATACCGAAGGTTAAAAAAATACAGTCAATAAGGGAAAAAGAGCCAGGAGAACGCTAGGGGCGAAAAAAGAAATCTACTTGCAAAGAAGAAAGAAAGGGACAATTGCGCTGCAATAGTCAAAAAAAACTAATTTATAGATACAGAAAAGAAAAAAATCCAAAATAAGTTAAGACAACTTAGACGGGAAGGGTTTTTAAGGGCTGGTGCCTTCGGGGGGAGGGCAAGGGGGTAAACGGGTAAGTGTTATCATTGGGTTCCAGAGCGCGGGAAGGACCTGTAAGGTGAGTTAATCAAAAATCATCAAAGCAAGGAGATTCAAAGCAATCAACATCATCCATAAAAAAGGAATACATAGTGGAGCCACCTTTGAAAGTAAAACCTAGGGAAAGGAAGGGAATAACCTACAACGAAATCGTGGATGTTTTGGAAAAACAGAGCACTCAGACCAATGCCGCGTGGCGAAGGAATAGGGGTCGTGGGCGTCTCAGTATGGGAACTGGCCACACATGAGGGAGGTAAAAAGCTCGGTCAGGCATGAAGAAGGCCAGAAAAAAAAATGTATTCATAACTTTAACAGGGGAGACATTTGGGAAGGTGAAGACCTCAAAATGGAAGTGGGCTGCAGGGGGAGAAAAAGTACAGATCAAAACGTGACAGATAGGGGGAGAGTGGGCAAGGTTTGGTTGAGAAAAATTGGGAGGCCAGCGTTGAGAACTGCAGAGGCGCCGTCCACATTTTTGGGCGAGGTAGATGTTTTGCAAAAAACACACAAGGAGAAATAAAAGAGGCACGATGTTAATCCTTCTGTCGAGAGGGGGGGGGGCCTCGAATTGGTTTTAGAGAAGAACGTGGGAAGGGAAGACATGGGGAAAGGTGGTGTTTCCTCTGAGGTTCGGAGAGGAGAGGGAGGAAAAGGAGCCAAGAAAAAACTTGGCGATGAGTGTGCACCGATGTTTGCGCGTTTGAGATAAAGGGGAGGTAAAGTCTTCGAGTGGTCAAGGAGTGGAGGGAACCAAGAAAGAAGAACTGGGCTGATTATTACAGGCTAAGCAGGGACGAAATGGCGGAGGGGACAGGTATACGGATAAAATAGGAATAATTGGGCAGGAGAAAATAGATTCCTTATTGAACACTTCAGGTAAAAGGGCAATAGGCTTGAAACAAGTTGCCTTTCAGGGGAGGTGGGAAAGCGATAGAAGAAAAACGAAAGGACAATGAGAGTTGAAAAAGAAAATCAGGAATCAGCTGGAACAGGAAGTGAAGGTCTGAAAACTCCTTCGAAACGCAAGTGAGGCAGAAGCGGAGGAGGTAAAAAGCCGGCAGTTGTAATTCAAAACAGGCATTAAAAAAAAAAAAACAGGAGACCGACCAGAAGGTCGGTAGGGGAAAGGGTGGAAAGTGAGGTGGAAGTACCAAATCTACTAACAAATGGAAAAAGAGGTTAAAAACTAATTCCTAGAACAAAAAAAAAGAAGCGGAGGCAACAAGGAGGAAAAGACTGCTTAGACCCGGTTCTTTAGGGGGGGGAAAAAATAGAGTTTAAGAGAAAAGGAGGGGTGCCCACCACAGAACAATCACCGAGAAAAGGGGGATAAAAGAAGAAAATAGGTTGGACTCGTGGACATTTTCGGCCGAAATAACATGAAAGGGCTGGACGCCATCACGCACCGGGTGCCAATCTATTGGAACGCTATAAGAAGGGGAGCGCAAAAGCTTGTGGCGAGGAAAAGGTAAGTAAATTATGAGCAGCACTGCCGAGGGGAGACAAAGTTCTAACGGGGGCTAGTGTTCAATAGCAAAAGTTTGCTCAAAAACATGATGAAGAGAGGGGAGAGCGTGCTTCAACGAAAGAACGAGAGAAAACGCAACGAGGAAAGGAAATGAAAATATAGGTTCCTGGCGGAGACAGACAGCATGGCCCGAGCAGATTCATGAAAGGGTTCAGGGTGGGGCGCCAGACCATCTCCTTTGTGCTGAAAAGAAGTATCGAAGGAACCCGCGTCAAGAAGTCCACAGGGAGAGGAGACGGGTACCAGGGTAGACCTGATGTTTCCTGTTGCTTCTTGCTGCTTCTACGAGAGGGAGAAAGCCACTAGTTTAGCGTTGGGGACGGCGGAGAACTTCGAAATTCTAATTACCTACAGAAGGAGACGCACGCACTTGCGGAGTGGAAGGAGGGAAAAAGGAGGGCTGGGTTATTCCTGCAAAGTGGGGAACGCTCAAAAACAACCACTTGCCGAGGGGGAGTCAGGAAAAGACCAGGTGGAGAATTGGGTAAAAAGAAAAAAAAAGAAAGTGTGTTTTACGGGGAAAAAGTATAACTCAACTTGAGGTGAAAAAGGAGTGTAACTCTGGGAAGGAGAGGAGAGGCGATTCTGTGGAAAAGAGGGAGGGGGACGCAAGCAGGGAAAGAACCTGGGTGTCAATGTCTCTTTATTAGAGGGGAGCAAGAATGCTCCATAAGAAAGAAAGAGTCCTGCGAAAAAAAGAAAACTTATTGGGGGAAAGGGATAATGGGCTTGGTTTGCTTTTGTGACTTCGGTACAGTAGTGATCAATGAATAAAGAGCGAACTAAGCAAGCAGTGCCCTCTTTGAAGGGGCAACTCAGGGGTGAAAGAAAAGTGCTCCATCGAAAACACTCCTTGACGATCAACTGCAGGTTAAAAATAACTGGGGATTGGAAGAGACTGCGTTAAATCCAAAAAGCTAGGTTGTGCTCGTCTTGGGAAACCTTTCTGGGTCCATGAAAGAAAGGGCAAGGGGTTATCTAGACAATGGGCGCATCCCCGCGAAGTGGGAAACGGAGGTGAGAAGAATGGGGATAGTCCGGAAGGAGTTTCAGAGCCGGGTCTCAGTAAAAGCAAAGTAGAAAACATCTTGGGGTTGAAAAAAAAGAAAAAGAATCAAGAAAAAGAAGGATTAAAAGGAAAACTTCGTGGGAAGAGCCTGGGGAATTACGTGCGCAGAGGATGGAGACTTAAGAGAAATGGGGGAAACAAACGGAGATGGACGGCGAAAAAAAGTTCAGGAAGAGAAATAGGGCTAGGAAAACAGCGGGGGGACCGTATAAGACGGAAAGAGGGTGTTCACTAAATGGGTCGAGGACTGTTGGGGAGTTCAAGAAAACGGCGAGCGAACGAAAGATCTCCACTCGACGAAAAAATGATTGGAAGATACCTGGGACGAGAACCCTCGTGAAAAAAACTGGAAAAAGAGGGGGAGGCTTATAGAAGCTAAGGTGCCAAGAGCAAAAAGGCTTGGGGAGTTGGGGGAGAAATCGGTCTGGCTCTAGGGGGACCTGGGGGGGGGTGAGGTATGTCCTACCAAGCAAGGGAGGATGGGAAGATATCGCAACTCGATAAAAAATGAGATGGGGAAAATTCGTTAAGGTATTGCGCGTGTGGGCAAACTGTAGAGAAAAGGAGAGGGGACAACTACGGACTCCGGGAATCGAGTACGCAAAAAAAAGCTGTCAAAAAGGGGGGAGGAGGGGTCGGAACAGTGAAAAAAAGGTGCGTCAGTAGTGGTGTGTGGAGGCAGAGGGGAAGGATAAACCTCCCCGGTCCTCCAGACGAGAGATCGAGGGGGGAGACGGGTTTGGCAAGGGGAAAAGAAAACTTTTCTGAGTATTCGAAAAACGAAAAAAGGCAGCTTTACTTTTAGGGAATAACTAAGGAGGGGACAGAAGGAATTGAGCGTTGGAACTGGGGGGGAGAGGAGGGGAGTCTGGATCTGGCAAAAGATCACCTGAACGTGGGGGTCTTACTTATCGCCATCCCACAAGAAACAGTGGTGGAATCCTATGGGGCAGAAAGAGGACCAAGGGCTCCACATTTGGGGGGGAAAACCTCAAGGCGGCTATTTCGCATGGGCCACGGGAAGTAAGGATCGAGAACAGGGCCGGAACTAAAAAAGAGTAGGAAAGGACTTGAGCATATCGGCATAATCAGAAACAACAGTCCGCTTATAAGAGGGGGATAAGAAAAAATCGAAAGGGACAGCAGTGAGAAATGGAAAGAAAGTATCTCACCTTGGCAAAAGAAGTGTTCAAGAAAGGGCAAACAGCAAGGCTGCTCTGATGGTGGCTCAGAAAGAAGTCGAACCTCCCCATCGTAAAAGAAAAAGCTTACACCCAAGAAAAGTGGGGTCTCCACTGTAAAGAGGTAAAAAAGGAGAAAAAAGGTCTTAGAAAACAACCTAACGGAGCCAGAAGTCGTCAGAAAAGATAACTAGTGACAAGCAACAGCGGGCGGGTGCAAAAAAGACTAGACATGCACGCACAACTTCTTTCCTTGATAAGTAAAGGGTCGAAAGAGCTGCTACCAATGGAAGAAAGGACATACCAAAAGAAAGAAAAGCGGAAAAGAGATGTCAGGAAACTAGCAGGTAACCGGAATGTAGCGCCGCCCAGCGGGAACGGGGAAACTTCCTAAATCAAATGATAAGATGCCTCAAGCAAAGTGCTCTTTTGGTGTTTATGGGAAATTCACCGACCGAGCGACACTGAAGAAGGAAGAAATCGTGAGCAAAACAGCAAGGGTCAGTCGGAAAGAGGGAGGGATTGGAGTGCTCTGGGGTGAGGAAAAAAAACTTTAAACTCGGGTGGGAGGGGTCGTCAAATAAGAATATGAGGAATTTGTTATAAAACCGCCAGGCCGGCCTCACGAAAGGAGGGGCGGTCGGGAGGATGTGTGGGGCTGGGCCATTCTGATAGAATGGGCTTGAAATCGGCTTTATCACTTAGTCAGTCTCCCGCAGCCTGGAAAAAAACTCAATCCCCACGGACGGGTACTACTTTAAAGAAACCCCCGCCAGAAGAAAGACAAGAAAGGAAAACACTGGGGCAGCTAGGGGACGCACAAACGGGTATCTTTGGGGTCGCAACTGTTGAAATAGTCAGAGTCGTGCAGGCCTAGGAGAAACGGGAGGGTGAACTGGAGGGGACCGTATGACGGCGTAGCGGTGGGTGGATACACGAACATGACGAGGGAACCATCCGTGGAGTTACTTTATGTGCTGTGTTCGGGATGGGGAAGGGCATGATCTGATTACAGAATCTAATGGGGAGGGGGGACCAAGGGGAG
>Ga0179593_1315926_pt1 | contig 10217 bp, 6 predicted proteins | sample CZODoug2_1_08_16_FD_185931 | JGI IMG/M metagenome (GOLD analysis project Ga0179593, IMG submission 185931) | Vadose zone soil fungal communities from Angelo Coast Range Reserve, California, USA - CZODoug2_1_08_16fungal (PacBio error correction) | ecosystem: Environmental > Terrestrial > Soil >...
GGAGGGTCGCAAGGAGTAGGAAAAGGAATAAGGATGTTGGGATTTAAGGGCCGAAAAATTGGAAAAAGTTGTGACCTGACTCTTGCTGAAGGTTAAGGAAGGCTAAAGATTAGAATACAGCAAGAAAATGGAAAAAGAGAGGATGAGGAAAATTATTCTCGTGACTAATAGGGGTTCCGATGAGCGAATGCGATTTTAGAGACCCGGAAGAAAAAACCCCACCGGGAAAATGACCCCAGGTCTATCAACAAAAAGCAACGAAGTGGGTACGTCTCTTTCCACTTTTTAGCAAAAGAGAAGGTCCCAGAGGAATCGTGAAGTAGAGAACATCAAAAAATCCTCATCAAGGTTCAAGATCCTTCCTTGGCAACTTCTAGAAAGCGTCTCAATCAGAAGAAAAGGAGGGAGGGTGATAAATTGAAGGGGGGCCTTGCTCAGAGTCCCATGCAGTAGGAAACCAAAAAAGGGAGGCAGACGGTTTTTGGACGGGGGGGGTCTTGATAAGAAAAAGACAAGGGGACCTAAGGTGAATGCGAAGAGCGTTTGAAATGGATCTGCTGGTCCCCAGCAATGGACTATGAAAAAGAATTATGGATGAAAGAGTTTATTGAACGGAACTTACCGAGGCGGGAAGATGGCAAGAAAGTGGAAAAGCGATGGAAGGGGTACGGGGGTCAGTTGGCGCGGAAGATGGTTAAGAGGAATAAAGTAGATCGGGGGTTCCGTCTAAAAAAAGGAGGGGTTTAAAAAATGAGTGGGTCGCCGCTTGAGGGGTGAGAGGGCGCATTTTCTCCGGCTTGCCCTATATTAGATACAAAAAAACTCTGATGGGTCAGAAAAGCTTCTTTCCGCTATGACAGAAGATCTGGGAAAACGTATCTAGGGAGGGTTTGAAAGGGAACATCGGCTATCACAAGAGAGTTTGGGGTACGCTCAAAAAGGGTGGCCCGACGAGTGACGGAAAAGTTGCAGGAATCCACGTGTCAAAAGGGTAAGACCGGCCAGTTGGGGGGGGTTCATCCAGGGGGTACCACAAGGGGGAGACGAAAAAAGACCATCGACAGTTCTCGCGGAGTATTCTGAGAAAGAGATACGAACGATGTAGGAGAAGACGCTGGGGAGCGTCGGGAATAAGTTTCTCTATTTGGAGAAAAGGTGGTTTAAGGCGGCGAGCCCACGCACGGGACCTGGTCCAGCCATTTCTCTCCGAGCCCAACGGCATTTCGAGGCAAGGAAAAGGGCGCATGAGCGTCGGTTTCCTACTCGCCCCGGAACGCCGGACAGGAACGGGACAAATCTGGAGCAACACAACAATTGACGGAGGGGAGAGGGGGATTTGGGAAAGATCCTTTTTGGAAGGGAATTTTCCAGGGGAGGGAGTCGGGTAAGTCACAGCGTCCTGAAGAGGAGGGCTCATAAATAGGCAAGCAGGGGAAAAGGGGGGGGGGAAGTACTTTAGTGCGTTGGGCGGCAAGTCTGTGAATAAAAATAGAGGAACTATAAAAAGATCGAAAGCGCTAGTAGGTCTATCTAACATTATGCGAGCAATGGGAAAGGAATCCTGGGGGACCTTTCTCCGTGGGGACAGGGAGGGAGGCCATCACAAGAACTGAGAGCGTTGGGGGACACTTGGCGCATGGGCTTCCATGGATAGGGGAAAAGGTGGGGTAATTCTTCAAAATTTGGGGGGTCGAGCACGTGTAAAAGTTAAAATAAACTGGATAACATTTGTAAAAGTGTGATGTCTATCTGATCTTGAGAGACTCTGGTGGAGTCTAACGGATCAGGAGACCATAACGAAGATCAAAACGCGGCTGAGAAAAAAAAGCGAGTTTGACAACTCTTGGGATCTGTACGGTTAGAATTTCCGCATTAAAGAACGCAGCGCGCAACTGTTAATATAAACCTAAAGCATTGAAAAGGTTTCGGGGTCCAAAAAGGAGAAACCAGGGAGGTGAATTTTCGTGTTTCAAATCAAGTTGCAAATTGCAGAAACAGGAGGGGCGGTGCTTGAAAAGAAGAAAAATGGGGGAGAGCAGAGAATGACATAGCAGGGTTATGACTCATTATTGGGCTTGTTGGCCGACAGAAACAAAAAATCTGAGCGGGCGGGGGTCGGGGGAGCCATGGCCAGGCAGACCGGCAAAGAAAAAAGGAGGACCCAGCCCACAGCAGGTTGTCGTGATAAAAGAGGGGTAAAACAGCAGAAAATGGACCGGCGAGGGGAGGGGGAGGGGAGGCGACGGAAAAAGAAATGCTTGGAGGGGGGTCCAGGGCGTGTCAGCACGATAGTGAAAAAATACCGTGGAGGGGGGGAAGCAGTCATATGGATCCGTGTCAGATGAAAAAAAAAAAAGTCAGATACGTGCAGACGATATGAGTAGAGAAAGGGTATGGTTCACTTTTTCAGGGTGAGGTAGGGTCCTCGTTACGAGAGGACACCCCAGTTGGGGGGGAAGGTACTAGCCGCAGCAAAACTTTCAAGTGGGCTGACCACGAAGCAAAAGGGAGCGGTTCTCCTATGGGGATATATAACGAATTACAGAGCTGGGAAGGGACTTAGGGCGCTGCCCGATAAATATCTAATCATTTTAGAGGAGAAAAGCCAAAACACAGAAGCACAACAGGAAAATCGATGAATTGGGGAGGGGTAAGAGTTCCAACGTGTTTGAGGGGCAAAGCATACGAGGGGAATAAAAATCCATACCCAGCTATGACCTTGTCTAGTACGGGTGGAAGAAAATGGGTAATAAGATGGGTAAGGGTCCAAGGATTGGAGGTCCGTCAGATCAAGAATTCCTCCCTCCTTCTACACAAAAGAAAATGGTCAAAAAGGGTTGTGGGGGGGGGTCTTTTTGGTCAATACAGGAATAGTCTCTCAAAAAAAAACAAAGAGCATTGAGGCCGGTGGCGAGGCCCGAAAATGAAAACTGAGATTCGAAGTACTTCGAGGGATCTTCCTATGAAAAACCTACTCCATAAATCCTGCCCTAAAATCTAAAGAAAACAGGCCCGAAAGGCTGCCCATTGGGGATTGGAGATCGAAAAAGAGTAGCAACTGCATGGAGAGGTCGTAGCATCTGGAAAGAATAGTGAGGCGAATCGTACAAAAGGTAACAGCCAGTTGTTGTTTCAGTCAAACGTCAGATAAAACAATTTTGCCCGGACCGATGTAGGGCCAGCTCGATCCGATATCGTATAGGGAAGAAAAGCGCAGAAAGAAAGAACCAGAAAGTGCAAAAAGGAAAGTAAGATCGGTGAAAGAAAATACCTGAGCGCTCTCCTCCACTTCACCAAACGGAGGAAGGAAAAGCCTCAATGGGGAGTGCATAAGACGTTCTAGAATCGGCCGATCAAGGACAGTCCCGCGAGACTTAGGCTCATCCCTGAAGAACAGGAGGGAAGCAAGAAGTTCAAGCGGAACTTATCAGTTGCGGGGGAGCGCCATGGACGAGGAGAGGCGGCGGGGTTCCTGGTGCGGCAAGGCGGAACGGAGGACGGTTCATACGTCCGTCTTCCGGCAGGGAGTGGGGTGACGGACCATTCACATCATTTCCAAGTACGCCGCGAAAGGGGGGTTCACTTTGAGAGAGGGGACTCCTCTTGGATAGAAAAAACCTCTTCAGTTTCCCACTAAAAAAGACAAAAAAGGAAAGGTGCAGCACTAGTTGAAGTCCGTTAAGTCTAGGGACTGAAGGAGTGAACTCGTGGGGATAAGTCGGGTTGTCTTCGGAAGGACTACAAAGGAAAAGACAAATATTTCAAGAGAAAAAGCCAAAAATCAGTTGGACTCGAACGACCAAACGTTTTCCAGGGAATTAAGTTTGGGGGGATAAAGTCAAGAAGTACAATGGATGGTGGGATAGAGACCCTGCGGTTCCTTGGGGGGGGGAGGGGACAGTGGTGGAGATGTCCTCTCTTCGGACTATAAACGGCAGGCGATTCAGGAGCAATGACATGGAAATCTTAAAAATATTTCAAACTTGGAAGTTGGGGAGGGCGGATTCACAATCGAACTAGACACTGAGAAGAAGAAGACGAGAGCACGGGAGTGCAGCGGGCGAACGATATCGAACCTTATTCTGGAGCGGCCCTTGTCGAGGGGTCATCCGTTGTTGCACTTTTAACCGAGATGAATCAGAAGGGCGGGAGTTTGTGACAATGCAAATCTTATAAAACTTACGGTGAGTCTGGGGAAAAACACAGTTAGTTGATTCCCCGGGTTGAGGCGAAAAACAGGGAAAAAAACAGGAGATTCGGACCTCAATTATAGTCAGAGTAGACTTATTCTTAGGGTCGGAAATTGGGGGGGGGTTTTAGGTGAGGGTGGGGTTTAAGCCGGCTGATTCAGTCCGAGGCCTAGAAGATTTACTTGGGAGGGAATAAGGTGAAATCTAAACAACAACCACGCTGGGGGTAGGAGTAATAGAGGGGATACTCAGGGGCGAAGGAAATAAATCTGGCCTGGAGGATAAGCCATTCTGGGCAAAGAGAAACTACAAGCAAAGGCAATCCGAAGGAAGAATATTCGAAGCCAGGCTCCTTTAAACTCAGTGGGAAAAGTTCCAGCTCTTCGGGTGTTGTGACGTGATTGCACAAGGGGGACGCCAGAAAGAAAAGCAGTGCCAAAGAAGGGGGGTTTGGGGTTGAACCTCAAGGATGTAACGAGGCTGCGGGAGAGCGCTCAGGGGAGGGGGAAAGAGGACAAAGTATACTCAAAGGACGTTTCAGGGGATAGCCGGATAACGAGCGATAACGGTCCTCGAGTTTCTCGTGAGATCTAGTGGAGCGGCTAGGTTGTGTGGGTACGCAAACGCATCTCACGTTGGGAAAAAAAGACCTGTATCGAAATCCTCTTGAACCGGGAATGGGCGATGCATCTAGTGGCCGCTCGAGGTCTTCGTACAGGACTCTCCCTTTAAAAGAAGAAAGACAAACCAAAAGAAAAGGGGGGGGGCACAGTCAAGGGGTCAGTTCCCTTGCCAAAGACAGGCAGAAGAATTTGAAAGCGCCACAAATAAGTCTTTCCCTTTTCTTCCCAGCGTTGTGACCCCCTCGCGCCGGCGCTATCTGCGAATGGTAAAGCGGCTAGACGGCTCTAACTCCAAAGCATGATTCAACCGAGGTCACTCGTGGTACACTCCAGGAGCTGCCCTATTCGTCGGGTGCAACGAGGGAAAGCAGGGTTGAGGGGTGCGGTACGGCTTATGCAATGAGATCAGTCGACAGAAAAACATCGTCTTTAAAAAATAAACGGGGAACCGGATGGGGAAGGGGGGGGTTCCTTAAACAGACTATCACTTAGATGAAAGGCAATAGAGAAAAGCCCTGGTTAAACGCACATCTAAATAACTAAACGAGAGAGTTCAGCATTATGTTCCTAATCCCGCCAGTAAAGAATAAAGAAAGGCCCGGGACTAACTTTAGGGCATGGCTGGTCCAGGTGGAGAAAAGAGGCGGAAAAGGACCTGGGGACAACTCGGGGGAATAAGGAAGCCCATCGCATTGCGGAAGGTCTGCATCGCAGGTGGTGGTGAAAACTGGGCTTCTCAAGGGATTCTTTCGGAAGCCACTCTGTCTGGTTTACGGAGGTTCGGGAGCGATGAGGCAACACCCCAGACGAGTCTTTATCCAAGGATCTTCTCGGTCCAAGGTTTCCACCAGGCAGGAGATGTCCGCGGAGTGGTATTCAATGCGGGGTGTTGGGGGGGGGGGGCGAAAGGAGGCAGACATCGCCTTACGGCTGGACGTGAAGTCAATCAGCAACGCGTAGGAAGGGGAACGCTGGATACTCCAAAAATCAAACCACGGAACGGGTCGGGCCGCTAGGGGAGAGTGTAGGCCAATTACTTGAGCTTCTCTTCTAAACTTAGGCGGCGCTAAGGGAGTGAAGAAAGGAGAGGCCTCGGGCGAAATCTATTATCTCCGATGGAAGTGAATCCCCCAAGAAAAAGACATACGGCGCACGTGGGGGGTCTTGTGATATCGATGCTGAGTTCCTGGAGGAGAGTCCATGAAAAAGGCAGAAAAAACAGCGGAAGAAAACTGGTACCTCACCTTTAATTAAACTGCAGGTCCATGAGGGGAATTCCACGGCTACCGATGAACCCAATTGAACTCAACGGATCTATCTCTGGGTTGGGTGAGTGGGGGGGGGGGAATTGATCAGCGAATTAGAGGGGGGGGGGATTGCGGTAACCAAACATTTCAAAGCAGGGTTGACGGTCAGGCTCGATTCAGGCGCATATAACATCCTAGTTAAGTTGGCGGGACAGGCTCGGGGGTGTAAGTTGTGGCAAAAGGGGAAGTCACGCCCGGCACCAACTGGGGTGCATAGGAGACTAACGACGCAACCGAACAAAAAAATAAGGTACAGAATTTAGGCTACGAAAAACTCTCGTGGGTTGGGCCTCGGTCCCAGAGCAAGTCAAGGGGGCACCGGGAAGAATTGACGTGCAGCTACCTCGCCAAAAGGGCAGACCGCGATGCCAAGAATTGTCCCAAGCAAGTAACGGGGCCGTGCGGTACAGCCAACGATCAGGACAAGGCCCATTGCTGGGCGCGGAGCAAGCCTCAAACGGCGGAGAATCTGGGACAAACGGTCTTTGTAGAAACCGATTGCAGAAAAACGAAAAGGGGGGGGGGGACGGAACTTTCCCACAAAAAGCAGTTTGGGGGCAAAATAACGCTCTTGGGATGAGTCGGAGGGTCCTCAAAACTTGCGATTCCCGCTCAACAGGTCGTTCTGAACGCTTGTCTTAAACGACTGAACCGGAGGTCGACTGGAGCAATTGGTCTCCAGGGAGGGGTAGGGGGGCGGGAGCATGGGTGCCATAATCCGGAAGGTTATGGGAGACTGCTATAAGTCCGCGACAGCGTTAAAAAGGAGATTTGGCCTCGGGGGGAGGGGTTTAGGACGTTAGGGGAGACGATTAAATTAGAGTGGCTCACAAAAAAACTCTCGGGGAGGTTGGAAACCACCGGGATCGTCCGAAACGACATCGATACACGCATAACCTCTTAGTACCTTACACGGAGGGGAGGGGAAAAAGGAGAGAACTCAAGATGTGACAAGCGAAGGGAGAACGCCAAAAGGGGGCAAAGGCTATGCGGATGCATCCGAAGAGGATCCAACGGAGAGCGCCCAAAGGAAAGGAGCAGAAGGTTCTAGAGAGTCTAAAAAGGGGGCACTAACGGAGAGAGGGTATCTGGAGGCTAGTTATCGGGAGATGGGTGAGCTGCGGCGACAAAATCAAGAGTTTGCGGCCCAACGTTAACTGGGCTCACTGGCCCACAAAAAGTGCCGGAGCTGGGCTGACGTGAAAGGCCCTGGAAACACAAACGTTAAAAAAATCTAAAAAGTTCTCTCAACAACAACAGGAAAGGATTTGACGATCTCGTTTTGAAAGGGGACAGGGCCGCGTCGGACCAAGAGCATCAGGAAAGGTATTCGCAATGCCGAATAAAAGCGAAAGTTGGGGAAAAGGGTCGTTGGCTCCGACATAAAAACAACAATCGCCTATCCGAGACGATCCGAGAACCGGCGAACGAGTCAGATGTCTAAGATACTGCGCGACCTGGAACTGGTCAGGGGGGGAGTGAACGCCACGTTTGGTATTTACCTTGCCCAACTGGGTAGGCGGTTGAACACGTGTACGAGAAGGACCTGCGGACATTGACGCACATGAGGTATCCCCTTTTGTGAAGCCCCGCAGAGGGGGGGGATGATAAGGGGGACCATATGTCTATCTTACCAATTGGCATACTCAGGAGGGTGGGAGCGAAATCTAAACTGGAATAAGAAAAGGCGCTATAGCATATCCATCCCAAAATCTTTTTAAAACGGACTGGTCGCACGGAATGAAATTAAGTCTCCTATCCAAAAATTATGGCTAACACTGAGATAAGAACAACTGAACATCTGCTTGGGGGTTGCCGCCTGTTCTACGAGGGCATTGTGGAGGTTTGTTGCATACCATCGTTCAACTCCTGAAAAACTTTTCTGTCTCCCTAACACGGTCCGGGAGATGAGAAAAGGTTTGTCGCATCATGAAAAAGTGATGCGCAGGTGGGGATCCTCCACTACCACAAGGGGTCTTGAGAGCATTGTCGGGCAAGAAAAAAAGTAAAAGAAATGGCCAAACTGACCAGCAAGGTCGTCCGATTCAGAGACGCTGGATCGAGGGGGTTCCAACGGAAGGTAAACCAGTTTAAAGTATCTGATGTTGTAAGACAGGTCACAGAAGTGGTGGAGGGGGAGCCAATGGGGGAATGAAGCTTGGCAAACACTGGTTTTGCGTGTAGGGGCCGCATTCCGTGTCCGACGACGGCCGGATCCACATTTCAACCAGATTAGTAAAGAGACGAACGTTTTTGTCAGGCAGTTGGTCAGAGTTGGCTGCAGGGCGTGGTTCGGGGGTACTAATAAACAACAGTTTTGGGGGCCACGAGGCAGAAAAATTCTTTCCAATGAGAAATACCGCTAACAGAAGGAGGAGTTGCGTCGGCGGGACGACCGTCAAACCTGTTTGGTTTGCGATTCCGCGGCAATCACGATCAACTTGAGCATTCGAAAGGCCAACAACACCTCATCACATTAATTCTGCGTAAAGAAGACGGTACATGGTGCGAGGGGTAGAAGAAAAAGAAATGAAATCCGGACGGCAAGGGGGGAATTCACGGGATTATGGGGTCTGCCCTTTCGGCCACAATGTTACAAGCGGCAAGTCCCCCTGCCTAAAGCCGCTGTCAACAGGGGAAAAAAAAAAAAAGCAAGAAATTCTTTTGGAGGGTGATTCTGTCCTCATTTGCTCCATGGGGAAGGGGAGGAGTGATCATCAACCTACTGAGCTCAGAAGGCAGGCGGGAACTAGACGTAATAGACGAGAAAAAAACCTAAAAATACCACTCTGCTCCCGGAAAACGGTGCCGACTTTTTGGACTAAAGTACTACAACGGAAAGGCGCGTATGGATAGAAGAAAGAGAAAGCAGGGGAGGCGAATTCCGAAAGTAAGCAAAGGTTTGATCGACAAACGTGACTTCAGAACCGGGTTAACCGGGACCGGGGTCGTGCCAGACGGCTGAGTACTTGTACGATCTTCGTTTTGGCCGTCGAGAGCTGTAACATAAATTCAGGAAGGTGCGCGCAAGAACTTACGGCGAAGAAGCTAGGGGAAGGAAAAAAAATTCCGAGATGAGAGATCGTCTCATGCGTTCAAACACGAGATCGCACGGAAGTCCAGAAGGCTCATGATTGCCGACCGCGGGGAAACGGGAAAACTCCATGCAGTGAAAAGGTCCAGGCAGGATCATCGTGTCGGCGGATTAACGGGAGAGCGGGGGGCCGAAGCACCGATGTTGCTTATCATGGTTGTAGGTGTCGTCCGGTTCAGGAGAGACGTTGTTTCGAAGGAAAACATACCTCATTCAAAATCTTTCAAAAGGCGACCGCGATGTTTTTTCTGGGGGGAGGTCTCTACATTGAGAGCACGCGTCAAAAAGGGGACAAAAGCAACCACTCTCATCTTTCACCGAATGAAGCTTCGGGTACACTGGTTTGAAAGAGAGAGTGACTGACGGAAGGGGAACTCGGGGGTAACGTCATTCTTAGGTTGGCGTCAGCCGTAAAAAGACGAGAGCTAGAGAGGGGGACTCTCCTTTTTGCTGGATCCAACGAGGTTTGATAACCTTTGACAGCATTAATTTTGGAAAGAGAAATGAATAGGTGAAAAATAGCGTCAGGGAAAAGAGGATCCGTTATAGTTTTAAAAAAGAAACGTTGTGGAGTGTCCGAGGCTTCGGAAAAGACAAATCTGAGAGTTCAAAGATATGTCTCAAGGGACGGAAGGGAGGAAGGGTGTCACGGTTGAGGGGGGCGACGGCAGCGAACAATCGCCGATATGAATCACGATAACCGGCTCCCGTCTTCGCTCTAGCTGATGACTAAACCTGATGCTGATCCGACCTGGCGCTTTATCAGTTGTACTAACGTGTGGATGACCTTGCAGGGGAGAGAAAGAGGTTTCCGGGTGGGGTACCGCTTAATCATATGCCCTTGGGGGAAGTCGGCAAAGGATGGGGAAAAGGGATAGTCCCCCTTGTTGGGGCAGGCAGAACCTCGCTGACCAAAAGGGAGAAATATGTCGCAGCGTCTGGAAATTGTCGTGCGTGGATTGTAGGGGCTGATCTCAAAGGTCCGCTTCCTATCAGAAAAGGG